>QQTW01004029.1_pt1 | contig 10968 bp, 12 predicted proteins | sample 1904831 | NCBI WGS metagenome assembly QQTW01 (sample SAMN09435610, study PRJNA476489) | Subsurface metagenome, whole genome shotgun sequencing project.
AGCAATAATCAATTGCCAATTTCTACTTCTATAACAAATGAGAAGTAAAAACTGTCTAAACAAATGGCGTACTCCATAAAGTCCAATTTTCTTTGTTGAACGGCGATCTCCACTTTTCAATCAGTCCTAGCTCTATCTGCTGCCTTGCTCTTGCCACGGTAGGTACATCCCACCAGAACACTATATTAACTGCACATGATAGCCCATGCTGGTAATGTAGACTTTGGTATTTGTCTAAGTATCTTTTGCAGTTATAAGTCCCTTTCCATCGTTTGTTGCTTTTGCTCGTCTCACCGATGTATAAGACTAACCTAGCCGCATTATCTACCACAAAATATATACACGCATCACCTGGACTATCCACTGGTAAGCGATAAAAAGACATTGGACATGGGCGGAGGTTAAAAGGGTTTATTTTGTCCGGGTCAACGTGCGCCTTAGTCACATTAAACAAAGTCCCCTGCACAGGCTGATTTTCCTTCGTTTGTTGCTGATGGGTAGTAATTCTTGTTTTCCACTGCACTAATGCGTCTGCATCCATGCTCAGGCTTTCTGGTCTGCTGCCACTTTTAGGAATTACAATGCCAGCAAACAGGTCAAGTTGATGGGTTTCCACAAGATTAACTTTAGGCTCAGATTTGCAAGTCGAATAATTAAGCGAAAAGCTGTTGTCTTGGCTTGACGATTCTGAACAACCGTAAGGGCTTGCTGGCAAGACTACTCGAAATATAAAGGGTAGCCAGTTTGTCTAAAATTTCTTTCAACGTCATACCTTGCCGTGATTACTAAGTAAAAATAAGGTATTAATCTCCTACTCAACCTATAGAAATAACTAATTCTAAAATATATTCAACATAGAATTAAATAAGAATATACGACTAAAGATACAAGAGCGCTCATTAGACAATTGAATGATAAATTGCAGCTTTTAATTCGTATTTAGTTTTGCTTATAAATTAGTAAAAAAATTAATTAGTGACACCCCAAATACCTTCTATCTTCTTTCCTTTAAGTCGATCGCCTCCACTCATTGACCCATTTCGATCTAGCTGACCATTTATTATAATAGAAGTAGAAATTGGCAATTGATTATTGCTAGTGATACCAATAATAAATATTAATACAAAAAAAGATAAAAGTGGAACATCAAGAATTAAAGTCTTACCTCTACTTCCTGTTAGCCAGTTTTGCGATTTGCTAGACATACTTTGTGCTTAAACTTCTAGATTACACTTCCACGTTAACTGGAGCGAGATTAATAAACATCAGAAAATGTACTTGAAAAACCGTAACACTTGAGTCGGTGCTGGTTCAAAAAGTGGTAAGGTAAGTAATTTCACTAAAGAAAATAATTCTGCCCACCACTAATGAATCCTAAATCCCCCTTCAAGGGGAGGCACTATCAATCCCAAATCATCCGGCTGTGTGTACGCTGGTATCTCAGCTACTCGTTGTGAGTTGTGTCGCAAAAATAATAAAGTAAGCTAGTTTACTTTATTACGATCACACGTAAGGCGTATGCAGCAAATTCGCTGCCTTGCGTTTAGCCGCTTCTCCCCACCTATCATACCGCGCTGTAGTCATAGGACTTGCACGATCGCAAGCTTTTTCAATTTCTATTAGATGCTCTCAAGATTCCAAATACAGGCTAGAACTATCGGTTGGTCGCGCATGAAGATAGCGCCCAGTTGTCGCAATGTTTGCATGACCCAGCGTTTCCTTGACCAAATGCACGGGAGCGCCGCGATCCATTGCGTGACTTGCATGGGCATGACGCAGCCAGTGCGGCGATACAGTGTCAGCTACAGCCTCCTCTAATCCTGGCACTCTTTTCGCTGCTGCTTTGACAATGCGATTGACCTGCATCTCCTTTAAATGACCCTTTTTCTTACGGCTAGTAAACACTGGTTCACCAATTTCCGCATCACCACGTAATGATTGCAATTCTTGCCAAAGTGATGCAGGCAGCTTAATTGCGCGTGTTTTACCACCTTTGCCGTAGACCAACACCTGTCCCCCAACATCTCTTGGTTGCAGCGAAAACCACTGCAATTGCGTCACTTCTGATACCCTTAGCCCTGCAACATACAGTAGCTTCAGTAACGCTCGGTTGCGCCCATTTGGTTCTAATCCAATCATCGTTTGGACTACCCATTCTGGTAAAATCCGCTCTGCCAAGGAATCCTTCACCTTGGGCAGAGTTACTGCTCCGGCGGGGTTTGCTTTCAGCAGCCCCGTTTTTTGGTGGGCGAAGGTGAACAACGATTTGATGGCAGCGATCGCCCTAGCAATAGAAGAAACAGCCAGGGAGCTTTGATTGAGAGCCGTTGCATATCCTTGGACATCAGCTAAAGTTATCGACTCAATGGGCTTATTTACAATTCCCAAAAACTTTATTGCTTCGCGGCGATAGTAGCGCTGTGTATGCGATGACTTGCCGTGCAGCCAAAGGTCAAGCAACCCTTCAGTAGCAGTAATTGTTGCACTGGAGTGAGAGATAGCGATATTTGGGGTTAAAAATGGATTATCTAACATGAATGATTGATTACGTATCTACTCCCTCATTCAATCACACTTTAGAAACAGGTTTTTACTCTAGCGAAACTCTAACGACATAGCGTGGGGTACAATGAAGGCTAATTGCTTTTTTGGTGACTTGTATGGGTTCCAGCAAAACTAAGTTTAGTCTGCAAGAATTTTTAGCTATGCCCGAAAGTGATGATCGCTTTGAATTAATTAATGGAGAAATTGTCCCGAAAGTGTCACCAAAGTACAAACATTCTATCGGTCAATTACGGGTATTGCTGGCTCTAAATCATTGGTGTGAATCAGGAGAACATGGTCGAGTCTGTCCAGAGTGGGCTGTAGTTTTAAAACGCAATGGAGTTGACTGGGTTCCCGTTCCTGACTTAACTTACGTTTCTTACGAGCGGCTACCTATAGAGTGGGATGAAGACTTGCCTTGCCCTGTCCTACCCGAATTAGTTATTGAAATTATCTCTCCCGGTCAAAGTTTTGGTGGGATGACGAGTAAAGCCACAGATTATTTACTCGCTGGCGTAGACAGAGTATGGGTAGTAGACAATCAAGCTCAGTCTGTAACGGTTTTTGGTAATAGTGAGTTTCCGAAAACTTTTTGGCTTGGCGACACAGTTTCCGATCCATTACTGCCAGAACTTGCGATCGCCCTTACCGATATATTTGCACCGAGGAGACTCCCTAATGCCGAGTAGCATCAGCCAAAACAAATCAACGATTGAAATCTCCGCGCCCAAATTTGACTTGTACGAATTTTTAACCCTCCACTGGAACGAGCAAGAGCGAACGGTGAAAGTAGTTAGACGCTGGTTTGACTTAGATGATAACCAGTGGTGGTACAAAGTCCAAAATTCTGAGGTGCTTTATCCAGAAAATGCTTTCTCTCTCGTTGAGGACTCTTGATGCCGACTAAAATTCAAGAGAAATGCAGGCAGTGCAGTAAGCTTTCGGTAGCAAGTGCGATAGCGCAAGCGCGCACGCAGGGCTTCGCACTTCACGGAACCGAGGGCGATGGCTGTTGGGTGGGAGAACTCTGCCATAAACGCCGTACTTATTATAAAAAGCGCGATTTATACAACCGCAACCGTCGCTTCAAGTATCACGGGGAGAAAGAATCTGCGGCGCAATTAGAATCAATTACTATTCCAACAGTTCCGGCAGTTATTGTCTATTTTTACCGCCAGCGCAAAGATGAGCCGCTTCATGCCTTGTCTGTAGAATTGTGGGTAGGACAGCAGAAGAAAGCTATGCGCGAACCTGTACATACTTTAGGCTGGAAGGAAGCGAATGTAAGGGAATATATTAAGAGCGCAATTTCTTCCTTTTCCCAGCAGTATGAAGTGAGTATTAGCGGCGTGGCGGCGACCGTCGAGCTAAATCCCAGCTTGTGTCCCCTCACTCCTTGCCCCTTGAAAAATGGAGTTGAAATCTCGTGACTCCAACTTATAAACAATTGGAACTAGATTTGTGGGGCGACCTTAAAACCGCTCTGACTCAGCCAGAATCCGCCGATATGGAATTGCTTTGGCAAGGATTAGAAGACGCAATCGCTCACTCTGATAGCAATGAGCAGTTATTAGTGGCCGGAGATGCGATTACTCAGATTGTCGAAATCTACGTTAAACGTGCTAACGGCATTTTAGATAGCTTGGAGGTTACGGATAGTAACGATGGGCTCGTTTTAGATGAGGACTTTTTATCAGGTTTGATGCGCCAGTCAATGACTCTTGATTTATCGGACTTGATGGAAGAATTTACTTTTGAGACTCAATCAAGTCCCGCCCTTGTAGGGTCGGTGGTATCGGTAATAGATCGCAAAGAAGCTAAGGCAATCGCTCGAAAACAACGGGCTGCCATGAGAAAGGCTCTGAAAGAGTTGGCAGAACAAGAGAATATTCCGTTGTGGCAAAGTGCGATCGCCCGTTGGATTAATCAGCACCAGGGGGAGAAAGTTTCTTTAAAACAACTACACCAAGCTCTAGGTATGCCATTGGTTGAGGTTTGGTTAGGTTTATTACATTCGCCTACGCCATATCAGTGGGATGGCACGGGGGAGTTTTATCGGGAGGCGCGGGATCTTTGGATTGGCAATTAATGAAGATACACTTGCAAAGATATAGTTAAGCATTTGGTTTAATTTAGTTCAGCAGTCATTTACTGAAGTTTGAGATTTTTAGGAAGGCTGCAAACCTTATTTTGTAATAGCTCTGTCGATCTGATTATTGTGATACAGTTCGGTATGGATTGAGATCCCAAACCATACCATTTTCTACAATCCCGATGACATCTAGGCAAAATAGCGAACCTTATTTTCTGACATTTCATTCCTCAAACCCAGAATATCCATTGCTGATCTTTTTGCCCGGAATGAATGAGGCGGGGAAAGCTCTGCTTGAGCTAGTAACTAGAGGCTTAGAAGCGGGCTTCAATGTCCGTTGTCTCGTGATTCCGCTTGACAACTTTATGGACTGGCAACAACTAACAGAAAGCACGATCACACTTATTCAAGTAGAGCTAGAAAGAATACCGCAAGAAGCCGTTTATCTCTGTGGTGAATCTTTGGGAGGATGTCTCGCTTTGAAATTGCTCGAACACGCGCCGCATTTATTCAAGGGGCTGATTTTGGTGAACTCCGCTTCTTCTTTTCATCGAGTGGCTTGGCTTAACCAAAGTTCGCGACTGCTTAGTTGGACACCGCCACTACTTTATAATTTCTCTGGGATCGTCACTCTATGCTTAACGTCTGTGCCAACTCGTATTCCACTTGCAAGACTTCAGATTCTTTGGGAAGCCGCCCAAGCTGCACCAAAAAAAACGGCTGAATATCGTCTATCCCAATTAAGTGAATTTAGGGTTAATGAAACTCAACTTCGTCAGTTTACTCATCCTGTTTTGCTGATCGCGAGTCAGGCTGACCGAGTGCTACCATCAGTTGCAGAAGCTCAACACCTCAGCAAAATTTTCCCTGCCGCTCAGGTTGTTATTTTACCTCACAGTGGTCATGCCTGCTTAATTGAAGCAGACATAAATTTGTACCAAATTTTACAAGCTGAACATTTTGTTACTTAATCTCAGTGTTAACATAAGACTGGGTAAAAGGTTAGCTTGAGGTTGTCCGTCTGAAATCAGAAAGTTGGCATTTAACGAACCAGATAATTATGGGGGGTATTACTAACCACTGAAGCAACCGAAGCAGTCCAGTACAAAAAAATGGAAGCACTGGCATAGTATTAGCATATTCCCATAAGTTAAGCACTCCAGTAGCTAGAGCTTCAAAGATAACTTTAATCAAAACACTAACTAAAATAAAGCTGCCTAACTGCCACCAATTGAATCGACGGAACCACTGACGCGACTTCGACCGACTAGCGTTTGAAAACTTTGCCGAAAACATCTAGCCATTTCCCTAATCTATACTAGCAAAGCGATTGCGCTTGCTACCTGCTCTGGGTTGACCTCAAGGTAGCGTTGCAGAGCAGTCAGCGATTTATGTCCCGATATTTGCTGAATCACGCGGATTGGCACGTTGGCATTACTCATATTTGTTAGTGCTGTACGGCGAAAGGAATGGGTTGAAGCTCCCCTAATTCTGACTCGCTTGCAGGCAGAAGTAAGAATTAGGTCTGCACTTGCCCTCGTCAGTGGCTTATCCCCATTGCGTCCTGGGAATAATAGACCCGATGGCGGGTTGTAAATCTCTAAATACCTGTTGAGCTTTGGGTGCATAGGCAGGGTACGAGTAGCGACTTTACCTTTTGTCGTTGACTTACGCAACGTTACCGTACCTCCTGCCAAGTCGTGCGTGGTCAGCGCTAAAGCTTCGCTAATACGGCAGGCGCAGTAGTAGGCGATCGCAAACAGGAGTTGATCTCTAGGGGTAACTAATCCGCGCTCAAACAAACGGTTGAGTTCGGCATAAGTAAGAATTTTGGCGCGTCCGTTGCCTCCAATTTTCATAGTTATTTTTATATTTGTTCCTACTCTTTATTATGATCTATGACTTGACGTTTTGTATCTTTCGTCAAGTCGCGCTAAAACGCGCAAACGTTGCACTGACAGATTTTTTGACCGCCTTTTGTCAATTGGCTGCAACAACGATTTGACGAATTATTGACAGCTATTCCTAATTGGCTAGGGCAGTCATTAATGACGTGCAACTTGGAAATTGCGTCGATTAATTCCCAACGCGATACAGGTGGTAAAGTCTTTAGTCTATTAGTTTTAGATGCCGTCATGCTGCTCCAAAAAGCTAGAGATAGCTTTGCGCTCAACTACCGTAATCTTCCCCATAATTTTGTTAGTGCCAGCATTGGTTAACGCTGGCATTGGTTCAGTCGCATCCATTTGTTGTAGTTCGCTCTTTACCTCACAGTCTCCTGCTTGCGGATTAGTTCGTCCTTCCTCCTGTACTAGAGCCTGTTCTGATAATTGTTCTTCAGATGGCTTACTCTTTAGTGGCAGCGTATCGGTTGCAGCTTCTGTACTTCTAATAGCGTTCTCTTTCTTATGCTCTACTAGCTTTGGCTTTCCTAGGGAATCACGCACACAACGTCCCTTAGCCAAAACCAATTTTGCTTTTCGCCGTTTTACTTCTAGTTCCCAAATTTGCCCTACAGCTTCCACAGGCAAACTCCCTACAATTTGTAAGACAAAGGGTTGATGTTTCAAACCATGCTTTTTTCTTCTACGTTGCTGGTTGTTCCGCCGAATTACGATAGTAATCCTTCCGCCAGTAACCGACTCGATTTGCCCTACTAGCTTAAACCCATTAACTTTTCTTTGATTGTCTTTCTTTAGCTTAAGAGAAGACGAGCCAGTTGATTCTAGCTTGTTGATATTTACCAGTTCAAATTTTAATGGCTCTGTGCTTGGGTAAACCGTCCATAAGGCATCCTCTGGGAGCAAATCTAGCTTTGTGCTGTAATTGGGAAATTTCTTTTCGATTTGATGATGCAAGCGTCCCTTTAGTTGTGCAGGTACAGCAACACCGTCCTGAGTCACCAGCACTCCACAATCTGGATTGTCCGCACTCGGCTGATAATTGCCAGTAACCCAGCCGATCGCCTGATAACTAATTGCTTTGTTACTCCTTTGAGCTTGGTTTGTCTCAGTTTTCAATTCCATAATTTTGCTCCATGAACGTCAGTAATTTATCTTCAAAATCATCTAGATAGGTCTGTCGTCCAATTGATTCCAAAATTGTATATGCACAACGAGACAGCAAACCACTTTCTCGCAACCGCCTAATTCGTATGAGCGTTTGGGGTAACTGACGGCGTACATCTGATAAGTCAATCGGATTAAGGTTGTCTGGTTTCACTGTCAAAGTATTGTCATGCACATCAACGGTTATTGTAAAGTCTCTTAGCTCCGATGCGATCGCCCAGCAGCCATTATATTTTCGTTCTGCTCCTTCGAGCCTGGTGAGAATAAACGGGTCGCCAACGGTACAGAACTCGCTGGCTTTAATCAGAGGCTTTTCTTTGAGACGTTCCACAATGCTTTTAACAATGCGACCGCTAGGAACTTTATCGCCAGCTTCCTCTACTGCTTGATGCCATATTTGTCGCTGTTGCTCTGGTTCCAAGTTGGTGAGACATCTGACTTGGCGTTCTGTTGTTGGCATAATTTGTGAACCATTGGTTCGCATTTCTAAGTTTTCTACAACTCCGGCGGCAGCTATAAGATAATAAGCTGGTCGAGGGGTCATCCCAAATCTTTCTTGGCAATAAGCTTCAAAAGTTTTATGAGTCGAGCGATAAAGCCGCCCATCTCTCAATTGGCGTAATGCCGAACCTGCTTCATAAAATGCTCTTTCTACTTTCAATTCCAACCGATGCCGCTCTTTCTCCTCATCTTCGGTTAATTCCTCGATTTGAGTGGCAGTCATATTCACCGTGATTGTGGTTTCCGACGTTTCACTGCCTAATTCTTCTGATGACTGAGGAAGCATTTGGGGGTACTGGCTAAACTTACCGCTATGTACTAAATACTCATCGCCCTCGCTCTCGGTCCTTACAAGTTCTTGAGCAGCTTCTTCAACTTTCTGCCATTCTTCGCGCTCAAAAACCATCTCATCAGTAGTTTCTACCGCACCACGCGCCAACAGCCGCTCTACAGTAAAGATTCTGCCAGCTTGTTCATGACCATCACGAATTTCTATGCGATCGCCCACCGCAATAATTTTTGCCATTGCCGCACCATCAATCTGTAGCATATTTGGCTGTTCTGGGATTTGTAATAAGCCATCCCAACTCACCCAAACTTCACCCATGCCCCCAGGAGTGATTTTCAATTGCTCGACAATTCCAAGTTCGGGTGAATTAAGGCGGTGGACGGGCATTTTAAGTTCAAAAATAGCCCAATCCTGTAAATTTTGGCGCTTACTTACTACCCTTGACAACTCTTTTTCAAGCTGTTTATGTTCATTTACTTTGCTTCGTTGTCCACGCAGGTTGTCTAGACTGCTATGCAGTTGATTTTCTTGCCAAGTCAGTAAGAATATTTCTTCAGCAACGTTTATCATAACTGTCTCTCAAGCGAAAAGATTAATTTCTGGCCGAGATTCCACAAATTCCATCCGTACCAAAAACTGGGATATTTCTACCACTAGACACTTCAAGGAAAACCCAAAGCTCTTTACTACTACCCAAACCTTCTACCGAGACAAAAGACAAGTTCTCAATTTGTTCCATTCGCGCATCTTCGATGGTGTCACCGCCAATGCGGGAAATCGTAAACGTTAAGCGCTTAAATACCCAGTTGAGCATTTTTATTGGTATCCAAGTTAACTCCCCAATATTTTGTGGTTCAAGGCATAGAAATTCAATTAATACTGAAGCAATTTTTTTCCTTTGAGCTTTATTAAACTCATTCATTACATCAATTAACTTTTGGCTATCTTTTTGCATCAAGTTAGCTATTTCTACCCAAGTTGTTAATTGCAATATTTGTAATACTAGATTAGTTATTGGTGATGTTGGTGGACTATTGGTGCTACCATCAACCACTTCAACGTCAGTAATAGTAATGCTTTCAGCGTTTGATTTGGTGAATTGGTGCGCTCTCGTCTCTGATACATTTTGTCCGTGATGTTGACCATCAAGTTCGATAGTTATTTCGGGAACTGCTAAAGCGGTACTTTCTGATGGCGATACAAAACTACTAAACATTGCCTGTGAAACTATTTCTTGATTAGTTAATTCACCAATTTCACCAATAGTTGTCTGTACTTCGCTATTAGTAAGGTTTTGAGCTATTGGTGATTCCACCAATTCCGCACCAACATCCACCAACTGTTGAGTCAGGGGAATGTATTTCATCTCACTACCCTCCCCCTCAATTCGTCCATGCCCCGCCGCCGCTAATGCTTTGAATACCACCGTGCGGATTTTCTCTGTTGCCCAGCTTTTGAGCGCATTAATCCGAGTTTTGAGAAACGAAGCATTTAACCCCTGCTGGGATTTGGCAAAGTATTTCTCTGCTTGGGTTTGGACTTTGAAAAATATGCCTTCCAGCTTTCTGGAAGGGGCATTGTTGCCGTGAATGAGTTTTTGCTGCCACAAGTAGAAAGAGGAAATTTCTATAGCCCAACGCATTGTCTCGCCAGAAATTGTTGGTTCGGGTAATTTACCAGCACAGACGGCGTTAACTATATGCAGCCACAGGGCAATTCTTGCCGCATAAGCTTCGATTTTTGCGTAGACAATCGAGAAGCCAAAGTAGTTTTCTTCTCTTTCGTCATCGGCTAAAGTGTGGTTCCATGCTTGGAATAGCACTTTCGCTTCCCGCGTTAACAAATAGTCTTGCTGAGGTAATCCCTCTAATTGCTCGTACAAATACTCTAGAGTCTCAGTAAAATTGCTATTTGCTTTTGGAGTAAGCAAATCTAGATACCGGGGTGGTGCATCGAGAATTGAGCAATACAAAAACCTGGCGCTGTAGCCACTTGAAATAAAATTCACGTCATCGCCCATTAACCGCGCTAACGTATCCCACTGGTAAGTGCCTGTTTTACTAAAAGCAGTGCGGTTTAAAAATAATCTCGCGTCGTGGCGGTCGTAGTTAATGGCAGCACCATTGAAAAAACTTAGCTCTAATTGCAAATCATCTCCTTTCCCACCCCCTTTGTATTGGTTTAGGCGTTGGTAATCGGCAACAAGTTCGTCTATATATTCGAGCAGTCCGCGCGGGTTTTCTTGGTGAATACGGATTTTGGTCGAGCTTGTTACATTGCTCAAAAGCCGCCGCATTCTTACGGGCGGTTTACCCTCGGATTTTTTATCTTGTTCGTAGTCACTAAGAAGAGTATCGTAAATATCTTTTGCCTCCCCTTCCATCTTTTCTAGGGGGGAAATTACTTCTTTTTGCGGCGGTGTTTTGGCTTGCCCAGAGTGATTAACGTTTGCTGTCCAAAATATGCAGTCTTGG
>QQTW01004030.1_pt1 | contig 10967 bp, 5 predicted proteins | sample 1904831 | NCBI WGS metagenome assembly QQTW01 (sample SAMN09435610, study PRJNA476489) | Subsurface metagenome, whole genome shotgun sequencing project.
AGGAAGCGGAAAGCATCAACCGCAGCCGAGACTGCAGCCGGATCAAAGAGACCGTAAGTCAATCCTCACCTCAGGTTGTGTGATATTCCTGACCACAGGCAGGTCATTCGATGCGATTCCCACATATCGAACGTCACAGTCTATCGGCGGTATCGAGCCCGTTATCGAGGACTATGCGAATGTGCAGGGACCTTCGTTGCTGAAGACTACACTTGGGCTGCAGAATCATCGCCATGCCAGGTACATCGGAGCTACCGCTGAATATGAACCAGCTCTCCTCGACCTCAGGCCCTACGACAACTTCAAGGGGGAAAGCCCTGCCGGCAGAGGATCATTCCGAAGAATCAGTGAAGCCGACCACTTCTGGCAGCTACCGGAAGATCCTGAGGAGAAGGCTGCAGACATTGAAGCCTTGGATACCATCGAGAACATTGTAGCTCCTCATGGGAAGGCACTCGTCAATCTCTACTTCCGGATCATTCATCCCAGTTTTCCAATCTTGCACAAAAAGGTCTTTCTGGAAAAGTACGGACGGACACATCGAGAATTCTCACCACCTCTTCTTGCCGCGGTCTATATGCTAGCTCTCAATTGGTGGTCATACAGCTCAGATCTTGTCCAACTTCGCAAGCCCGAGGTTACCAAGCTTGAAGACTTGGCATTTCGCACTCTCCAGGATGTAGCTCGCCGAGCTAAGCTCTCTACGGTCCAGGCGGGCTTGTTACTGCTGCAACGACCACAACAGGATCACTCCTGGATGTTGAATGCTCAGCTCGTTGCAATCGGCCAAGACCTGGGGCTACATCTCGATTGCAGCACGTGGCGTATACCGGCATGGGAGAAAGGTCTTCGGAAACGACTAGGATGGGCGTTGTTCATGCAGGATATCTGGTCTGCTTTAGTATATGGACGGCCGCCTCATATTTCGCCGTCCAATTGGGCTGTGAGGGAAGTCACCGGAAGCGATTTCCCGGAGAGGGCAGCTGATGAGGACGAAGAAGACGGCAGCTCAGAGGTCGAAAAGGGCCGGACCTTATTCAGTGCAATGATTGCGCTATCAAGGATGCTGTCTGATGTGCTCGAGGCTCTATACTCGCAGAAAGCTGAGGGTGAAATACGAGGCTCACTTGACGGCACAAGATGTGTTCTTGAGAGGGCAAAGCCTATTCAACTCAAGCTCCGAGCTTGGTATGCAGACCTGCCGGAGTGTCTTCAGATGGACAATCTGAAACCCAGAAGACTCTCATCCCAAGGTTATCTCCATCTAGCTTACTTCGCGACCGAAATTACTCTGCATCGGCGTATTGTCCGTTCTCTGTCATCAGACACCGATCCGTATCTGACCGACCTTTGCCGATCAGCAGCCAAAGCTCGACTGGTTAGCGCTTTGGTCTTCTTCAACCGCTTGAAGCCCGAACATCTGCAATCTTTCTGGTATTTTGCTTCCAAGGTCAACTTTGCACTGATCGGCGCCTTTAATAGCTTATTGTGGGTGACGGCAAATGGCTCAGAGGAGGTCGAATTCTATCAGCGCCGTCTGCAAGAGTATCGTTGGACATTGCGAGTCTCAAGTAAGAGCGCAGAGTTTTTGGAAATTGCAAGCGGTATCCTCGAGTCTGCCGTGGGGACAATTTTGAAGGCTGCAGATTCTACCACTGCCATACCTCTTTCATCTCCAACCACGGCAACGTCCCAATTCACCAGCGACGATGCCGCCATGGAAGCATTCTTTGCCGATGTCGAAAATAGTGTATCTGAGATGATTATAGAAAGCTATAACGTCAACGGCGATCGACCCGCACCGCGTCAGAGTATATCTCACAACCGGGGTCTCTTTGAAACTGAGTTGACAAGTTAAGTAACTCTTGCTGTCATGACAAGAGCAAATGCACGCAATCTACCCAAAATCTTCCAACCAGTCGGCATAGGGATCAAATTGATTGGCGCTTGTCCGACCGTTGGACTATGTGTCGCAATACACCATAGACCCACCTTTCGGACGACGTTCCCGCAACTTGCAACAGACTCAGTCTCGATGTAATCACTCTATATTTTCATGACGTGGTTCTCGGTGACCTGAGCTATTCCACCCGTTGCCAATGCTGGCTCACCAGCCTGTCCCCAAAAGCCTCAACTCAGTGTTGCACATTGGATCCAGATCCCTCCATTGAATTCCTGACCCAACAGTAACCCGTTCGAGGACGCCGACGTTTCGCATTGACGCTAGCCGAGCCAATTGCATTCGGTAAAGCTGGGAACGACATATCGTGCAGCAGTTGGGTGTGGCAATTACCGCGGTTTGGGGTCACTGTACATCATATGTGGCTCAACCCCATGCTGATGGGTTTGCGGATGAGGGTTGTGATGGCTGGGCTCTAGCGTGGAGGTACTGTCGGTGCATTTTCAGAGATCAATGCATATCGAATTGTTTCAAACGATGAAGAGCGGACAGTGCTTGTTGGGAGGTGACGGGCCGGCCGAGGAGGACATTCTCTGCAAATATTAAGCATTCGTTTCAGTCATCAACCTGTTTTCGTGCTCCACGAAAGAAAAGCTACGTTGTGTGAGTAAAACCACCCGCTGCGGTAAAGCCACCTCCTCGACCGTGTTCAAATCACAAGCTTCATCTAGACTTATGTGTGAAGATCAAACTGGATTAGTATTTACTAAGACATCTGGGTTAGTAAAAATGACCAACCTCATTGATTAGTTGCCAAGGCGCGGTCCCGATTTGGCTGATTAAATGATCAACTATTTACAGTTACAGATCTCGTTGAACATTTACTCAATGACGAATCAAGGTCGCAAGGACTATGCGACTAGCTCGGACAGGTACAGGGGTAGATGCGAGGCCTTTAGCCAGCACTTCAACTCGTTGACAGGAGCCATTCGGACCTGCATAAGTGCGGTCCTGGCCGTCTCAAACATTGCGTCTGAAGCTACCCAAGACCAGTGAAACATATGAAAATTGTTCCAGCGTCGGAGGAGTTTGGCGCTTGTCTCGGTGAGACATTTCAACCATGGCGCTGATCCCACATATGCCACATCCTCTGATTTGGAAGATCGCTGAAGGTCAAAAAACAACATCACTCGATCAGGCTCTCCGTCATTAAAGTATAGCAAAGATCCACCAAAAATCCCAGCGGATATGCCACCACGAAATCGAGCTCGAATGGGACAAGGACAACGAGAGCGGCAGCAAGGCCAAGCTCAGGCTCAAGCCGTTCAGTCGCAACCATCTCAAGCGCGGCGGCAGCTTCAACAATTCTCACAGTATGAGCAAGCAAGGAGGGAGGATCAGTTAGCACCAAGCTTGGGAGTCTTGCGTGGACTCAATGTTATCTCAGAGCAAGAAGACCATGAGATTCGGAAATTAGAGTTGTGTCCTGCGGATCTTGAGAATTTCAATCGATTGAATGACACGACAGCTCAGCACAAGCCAGCTCTACCAGAGCTACCTGAGCAAGAGTCAGTAGAAGCGGTTCTGAAGACGCTTCAAAGTTTTCTGAACGATGGCAAAAACTCATCCAGACAGCGTAAGGAGGTGAGAAGCGCGAAGGAGGTGATTGAGTATCATCGGGACTTACGGTCTAGATATGAAAGCCTAAAGCAGCTCGAACGAGAGCAAGCTCAGCATGCCCAGCAAGCTCAGCATGCCCAGCAAGCTCGGCAAGCTCAACAAGCTCAACAACGGCTACGCGAGGCTCAAGCGACTGGACAACAAGCAGGTCAAGCTCCACGGCAACAAAATCGTGGTCAAGCTACCAGACAACAAGCAGGCCAAACCCGGCAGCACCCAGATCCTCGTCCAATTTTGCAGCTGCAAACCGACTGGGATGAGATGACTCGACTATCGTCGATGATGCGCGATCTCGACACCATGTTCAATCTTACGCGCCCCCAACTCGCCCAATGGTCTCTTTCAATAAGCTATGAAGATTGGTGGCTGTGTCAAGCAGCTCGACACAAAGTGATTTCAATATCCGTACAATCAATGGGTAACGATGGTGTATCTGCTCAAGAACTGCTAGATCTGGCTCCGGTTGTTCTACACCCATTGCATTACACCCAGCAGCAGGGACGAGCTCGATTTCCACAGCAACGAGGTCAACGTCTTCGATGTTCAACCCAAGAAGGTAAATCGTTCAAGGCCAGTGAGCCCGAGTACTCATACTGACATTTAACAGAGGTTAATAATGAATTGAAGACCGTGACAGATATCATGACGAGATTAGGTCTCATTTCAGCTAGAGAAGCTTTGCGGATTCGACAAGTAAGACCAGTGTCAGAGGAAGCTGAGAGCTGGGGACAATTCGACAGAAGTATCGCCACAAGACTACGCCCCATCACAGACAGTGGCCAGGCAACAACCGAAGAGCTTGCGATCACAAGAATATACTTATGGATGAGTTGGACTAATCACCGCCGGCATTGGTCACTCAGAAACGAAGACGAAGCTCGATCCCCAGACGCGATCCATCCCGACGCACGGCTCCAAGCCATCCGGGAATGGCTCTTAGAGTTGCTGCTGGAAGCGCTGCACCCGCTGCGCATCATTTCCGAACAGGACGAACAACAGTACAGGACCCACCCACCGCAAAACACGGCTGCTTGGACCCAGCTGGCTCATAAGCTGGAGGAGCGGCTTCAGCCTCGCAGCGGGAGAGCAGCCAGACGCCATCCAGACACTGCCAGACCAGACCAAAGGACGGAAATAGCACTGCGTCACATGAAGCGATTGACTATCAACATCGCTACTGGTGAGCTACCGGAGATGTCCTGAAGAACCGACGAGGATGGATGGCAGCTGTCACGGGGCCAACGAGTGGCCGTTTGCGGGCAGCACGCTTTCCCACGACCCTAACATTATCCATGCCATGAGACGTGTGTTCTGAGCTCCCACGTGAAGAGGGGTATGAAGAACGCAATACGAGGGACTCCGCGTCTGCCGAATGCTCTGGATACGGGCCGCAACGCCAGACAGGGTGAGCGATGTAAGTGAACTATCGGCAACATGTGCCGCGTCTGAAGATCCGGAATAGTATCACCGCTACCTACCAATATGGAACCTCTCCTCTCCATTGTCATATTTCCAAGGCCCTAGTCAAAGACTAGCAGGCGTCAAGTCCGTCTCGTTGGCGGCCTTAGGAAATTGGTTGGCAACACTGGTCTCGCCCCTGGGGATTTGATTCACGGCCCGGAGCCCGCGGCAACGGTACTGGCGTCGGGACTCATAGTTAGAGATGAGAGTGTTGAGCTGCGGTCTTAAGCCCGGGTGTAGAGGGTCTTCTGCTTAGTCAATGAGTAGATATGGATAGACTTCTGGCCACATGACAGTGCATACGAAAGCGATTCTCGAGACCGATCTTCCAGCCTTTCGATCTCAGCGGCCCCCCATCCCTTTCCCCCCTTTTCCCCTTACGCCACGTGCTCGCTTCATCGATCTCCTTGGACCTCCGCCCCGCTCCGCTTCCCTCCCCTCCCCTCGCTCCCGCCATATCTTATCCACGATCCAGGCTATGTCCGTCCCACCATCCCCATTTCTGTCTGCTCTAGCCCACGTAGCGCCCTTTTTTCCCTTCATCTTCCTCTTCTTCTTCCCCTTCCCTTTCCCTTTTCCTCCCTGTCGTGGATATTGAGGAATCTCTCAGGAGCTCACCTCCCCACTACTACTACTACTACTACTACTACTACTACCACCACCACCACCACCACCACCACTGACTGCCCACTTGCCCAGTGTCTACTGTCTGCCGGCCTCCTGATCCAGCGGCTCTCCACTACTAGCCTGTGAAGCGAGAGCGTGGGCCGTGCGAGGGTGATTCACACAGCTCGGTGGGATAATGCAAGCAGAGCGGTGGGGAGCGGGATGAGAATTTTCGCAGCGTGGTGGGAATGAGGAAAGTAGGGTGGGTGCCAGCCACTATTCAGAAACGTACGGCGCGGAAAGTGGCGCGTTTGTGCGGGATCAGAGGGGTGTCTCGTCGTATCGTGGCGTGGCGTGGTGTGTCGGATCGCTCTGATGGGATGCTCCTTGAGAAATGGAACTTGGCTGGCTGAGAGTGGGATGGAGAAAGTGAATCGTTCTTTTAATTTGGTGACTCGACTGTGAAATAGGGGACTTTCACACTGATTGGGCTGGGTAGAGGTGTGTGTAAATTGAGTGGGTGGAATAGGTATGGTATCTTTAAGAGGTGTTGATGAGAAATCATCTTTCTCGGAACAGATTCATGATAGTCGGAGCTATCGGGAAAATCGCTGTCCAGTCATATATCGTGACGACTTCGGTGCATGGAATGGATGCGACTTGGTGGGCGAGGATCTCAGTAAGGTGGAAGAAGAAGAAGAAGAAGAAGAAGAAGAAGAAGAAGAAGAAGAAGAAGAAGGTCAGGAAGTGTTCTTTCACAGACAGACAGACGGGGTTGACCTTGATGTAATCCATCCGGCTCTAGGAAGGTATCCTGGTACTCCAGGAGAGCGTGATCAGCATGTGAGACAACTGCGAAGCCTTGAGACGATGGAGGTTGCGATATAAGAACATGAAAAGGGGTGGATTTCGGACACAGATGGGAACAAACAAGCTGAAACAGATCTGTAAGAGCTGGCAGCAGGGAAAAAGAGCATTCGTTTTGCCACTATTCAAGCTGCGTCTTCATGAGTTGTAGGCGTCGAAAAACCAGGTTCTTTCTGAGCAGCTGTTTCCCTGTGTCTTCAAGGCTCAGTGGGAGTCATATGAGGACCCATCCTGCTGGATTGATGGAGTGATTTGGTGGAGAGGAAGTTGATTATTGGGTGCTAAAACCAGTTCGGCAGGAGATCGGTCTAAATTGTGGTGAAATGATTTCTCGCGCCCTCTGTTGTTGTGGAAGCTGAAGGCAAACGTCAGATAATATTGCTATGCCAAAGTCGTAAGTAGAGCAGACCCAGGTAAAGCAAATACCATGAGCCGACATCTCAGTAAGTGCTGCTGCGGTGATCAACAGCAGTTGTCTGGCCCGAAGGAGTCTTTTGTGGAGTGGCCGGGCCCGTGCTGGCTGGCGCACCACCCAGAAGCTTGAAGGACTTCTTCTCATCAAATTCACCCCTCTCTGATCTCAATTCCCAGTCCCAATAGTCCGGGCTCTTGTCCATGCGCTTCCCCTCGAAGTACCAGGCCCCGTTGACCCTCACGAGCAGACGCTTCATGCTGCAAAGAACCCGCAAGGACCCATAGATTTCCTCCTCGGATTCACACTCGACGACGTGCAGCCCCGCAGATCGGACACTCCATTTGATATACAGGAGTCCAAGGCCTCGTGCCACGCTCACGGCGACTAGTAGATAGGCTAGCGAATACATGGTTACCACCAGGTTGCCCGCCCACTGGCTCGCGAAGAAAAAGGTGAGCAACAACAGGACCGCACCCTCCACGACCCCAGTGAATAGGGTCTTGAGAGGGTTGCGCCCGGATGTAGAGAGATGTGCAAGAACGATCAACGGCCTCCATCTGATCGCTGTGTTGTGCGTCTTGAATCCGGAGAGGAAGAACGTGACGACGTTGGTCAGAATCCACCACACGCGCGCGATGAGTACTCTCGCGAACTGTAATGGAATCATTCGGTATCGGTCATCAGAAGACTTTGGCGGGAATTGTGGAGGTGGCGGTGCGTTCTTCGGGCGGGCTATTCCACGTTTTATTCTAGTGACGGCCTTCCAGCCACGAACAAAATTCCTCTTGATCGACTGCAGAGGACGGATCAGAAGGGGTGCTTGAAGGGGCGGAAGGGCCATTTCCATAGAGAGCTCGCGTGGTATCTTCTCTGCGATCTTTCGTAGATGTTGCTCGGCGCTTTCGGACAACGCGAAAATGTGAACTCGCTCGTGACTGGAGGTTTCCCACATGAGGAACCTGACTATACTCGAGATGACGGCACCAGCTATCAGGTAGACTGAAGTTACGCTGGCAAAGCATCAGCATTATACGATGCGGGGAGAACCGTCGATAATACGCACGTTGTTGTACAATCCATAAGGAGAGTGGGAAGGCCAATGCCCATGAACAGAGGGAAGATGCAGAGGAACAGGATGAGTGCTTGGCAGGATGCGACAAGGAGCGATGGGAGATGCCACCAGTGCGTTCGAGATCGCCAATCCAGAGCAGAGGAGCTGATGCCCGCAAAGCAACGGTCAGCAGTTGACATCTGGCCTTTTTGGTCGTCTGACCACGTCTGTAAATCGTTCAGACTCGCCGGCATAGGCTTTTTCCGCTCCAGTTGTCCCAGCCTTCCTATATCAGTTAATGCTTTCCAACTCAAACGGGATAACGTGACCGTCTGTTTGACGGGAACTGCAGAGATCTGATTCACAATCAGCCAGCTATCGCGAGGTGACCCAGGATTTCAAGCTGCACGCTCCAGCCACAGATATAGCAATGGGTGTCCTTACACTTTTTACTGGAAGGCCGAAGCCAAAGACAGCAGACATGAGGCCGACCACGAAGCTGGTACCGAACGCTTCAGAGCTTCGTGGTACATAAAGATTGCCTGACGATGTGTGAGTTTTCCCATTCCTGGTCAGTTGAAAAATGGGACATACCAAATGTCAGGAGTAACGGCAGCAACGCCATCAATGTCGTTGCCGCTTGCTGTCCAGCCTTGTCCCATTCACTGGCTGCCTTCAAGGCCATGTTGATCTGCTCTTGGCAAGCGGTCGGCCACCCTACCCCCATATAATCGGCGATGATTTGGAAATAGGCGCGTTCGAAATTTTTAAAGGCTTCATCCAACTCCTGCTGTTGCACTGCCGTAGGCTCGCCATCGACAAGGTTCATTTCTAGTTCCTCATAGTTGATAATGCTGTCATACAGGTCTGTATCGTGCGCGTCCAGGAGTGTCTGATTAGTAGGGCCGGCACTGGGGAGTAATGGTAGAGCTAGGTTTGCAAAGGCACGTTGTAATCGCCAAGCAGCTGTCGAATAGCTCGCGCGAACGACAGGCAAGACCGAGAATAGCAACATAAAAAAGAAGCAAACACGAGGCAGCACGCGGCGATTGGAGAAAGCCATATCTGCTCACTGACAATAAATTCTGGCTGCCTGAATTGGCTTGTAAAACATCAAAAAAAAATTAGAGAAATCAGAACGGAAAGAAAGTCAGAAGAAAAATAGATGAGAGTAACAAGCTCAGCAGCATCGAACAATGCACAGCGGTGGTCAATATCGTAGATCTAGGCCAGGGAAGAACCCACCAGAGGACTTTTCATTTCCAAAACGACCCAGAGGATGAGCATCTGAAGCCACTTAACGAGTCCACCTGTCCGCAACTGACTTGAGTCGGGAGGATTCGGACCCCTGCAGAGCATGAGCTGGGAGGTGTGCTGATACGAGCACGTAGTACTTTGTAATTGGTGTCTCTTCCCTTATTCGAAAGCTGTCCGGCTAGGGTCTTGAGAAATCGTCCTGATTGGTACTGTAGCTGCGTGGCTGTGCCTACAATAAGATGTTGTTTCAAACTATGCTGTGGCAAGGCTGGCCTGGTGCTCCACACCTACGCGGCGAAACTCTGGGATAGCATGCTTGGGAGATGGCTCGACCTGTGGTATCTTTCTCAATTCCAGAGCTCAGCTATGCTGACTGAACTCGGAGCTTTGAATAAAGACTCGGATGGCTCATCAAAGCTGGACTGCAGTTATCACTCCACACACCAAGGAAGAGATCCCTTATTATCGGAACTTCGAAAGCATTCGTATTTGGCCCCTTAGGCTTCGAGAGCTACTCAACGCTGAATATTGATTCGTGCAGATGCTGTTAGGGCGGGCCACCGAGCGTTCTGCCGGAGATGAGATCGACGCAATCTAGCTTGTGCCCAAGATGAGTTTATCGGCCCCCGGACATGGTGCAGGACTCTCTCGCCTGTTTCCTCAAGCGGGTGGTGTGAACCGTTGTCCCGCTGTTACCAGAATGATTGGGGTCGACGGGCTGAGAAGCTGGGACAAAGAACCATGCTCGTACAGGGGTGTGAATGGGGGCCGACGGCCCGGAGGGTCACAAAGGGTCAGCTTGATTTCAGCCCTAGACAGCTGTCAATGTTCGAGGGTCCAGCGAATGCTTGTTCCAGGCCGAAATTCCTCTCGTAACTGTTCTGACGACACCCTTTGTGATGAGTCAAAGGTCCTTAGGTCAGTTCGCATGGATAGGACGTGGTAATCAATACTCCCTACCTGAATTTCAGATAGACGCTTCGTCGATACCAAACTAGGCATCGCTACCAGGGATCTTCGTCTACGTCAATCACGATATCTTCCACTGTACTGCGCGACAGAAAGACTCGATCTCAATCAGGCGATACTCATCACAGAAGCCACCTTACGCAAGGAGTTGTTGGTTTATTGAAGGGGTATGTGGGACGATTTTGCTAAAAGCACTGCTGGAGCACGGCTGCACGGAAGCAGAAAGATGGAATTGTCGTTCAAATAAGTCTCGATTATTACTGTTGTCTGCTCCCTTGATGATGGTATGCGGCTCGGAACTATGAATGGTAATTCGATTCTCATTTCCAATGATCGTGGTTGAGGTATGTTCTAGCCTCTCCGGCATGAAATCTGGAAACATATCTATGAGATTGGGAGTTCAACAACATTGAAAAGTGGTTCTGTAAGTCATGGTGCTGGGATTTTTCGAAATTCGATTGCTTTCTAAGCTAAGTAGGCTCAGAACTTCAAAAACTTGTCAGCTCAATCTTATGCCCTTCTAGGCTTGCATATGGGCGACTTTATTTGCATCTCTTTTTCTACTGTTCATCTAAGCAGCTTGCCTCGACTCCTTACGCTCATTGCGCCACGGCCTATCCTTCAAGCTGACCTACCAGACTCAAGGATCATCCATGATGGACCTCAAAGACCGAACTTACCTTCAAGCTCAGGGGCCAAATACGAATGCTTTCGAAGTTCCGATAATAAGGGATCTCTTCCTTGGTGTGTGGAGTGATAAC
>QQTW01004031.1_pt1 | contig 10967 bp, 8 predicted proteins | sample 1904831 | NCBI WGS metagenome assembly QQTW01 (sample SAMN09435610, study PRJNA476489) | Subsurface metagenome, whole genome shotgun sequencing project.
ACCAGACAAAGATTACTCAGTGCTTAAGATCCAGATACTATACAGTGATAAGATTCAGAAACGTCTGTCCATATTTGGTCTTCTTTTCAACCTCTGAACCAGAGTTCTTCCCCTTGTTCTCATCGGCTGTGGTGGAACGCTACAGCAGCCGACGTCATCAACCACATGCCGCAATTGCTTGAACATTTGCGCCACGGCTCATAAATCTTCCCATATCCTGTTCACGATGAATAATTTCTCCGACCAATCCCAAGGAGGTTTCTTCCCACCTTCCCCACCTCCGTCCTCAGTCACTTCGCCATCTTACAATCGATCCACGCTGCCCCCGCCACGAGCTCATCCACTGAGATCCGGCAGCGCGAAAGAATCCAGCTTCATCAACTACGTAGACCAAGGCTTACTGAATATTTCAAGACGAAATGCGAAAAAGTTCAGTGCCCAGTTAAATGTTGGCTCAGAGGAAAAGGATGGGAACACAGATGCGGCGGGGCAGGGTTATGAAAACTTCGAAGAAGTAGCAAGGGACTTGGAAGAGCTGGTAGATGTTGTCTGGGTTTCAGGAACACGTATGTTATATTTCTGATCGCCTCAGGGACCTGAGAATATGCATTGATGACCAAACGAGCATGAGGTGTACGAGAGCTTACGGACTTTGGGTTAGATAGCGTCCTTACAGATATCGTACCTCATAAATCTCTCTTCGTTACTAGACGAATACCTCCCTTCTTTCGCTTTCGCGCCTAGACCGACGTTTCATCTCTTACGAAAGTTAGATATATTCTTCTCGTCGCTTTTGCAAGGCCGAAATGTGGAGACCGGAGAGGTCTTGCCTGGCTTTGAAGGGGGTGGGAGGAAAGTCAGCCAGACAGAGAAGGTGAGGATCAGGGGCGTGGTGGAGAGGACTAGGGTGACTGTCGTGGAAGTTGCCGGGAGAGGTCAAGAGAGTGTGGACGATATAGCCCCGGACAAGATGGTCGAAGATAGTAACCAGGAAGATTTCAACATGACTACGACTGAAGACGAGGGAGACATGAGTGCGGATCCCCCCGTTGAGGATGGAAGATGGGAAATGGAGGTTGCAAGAGTCTACGAGAGGACGATGGTCGAGCTCGGGGAGACTTTGGGATAGCTGGTGTAGGCAGTGCACGATGATAGAGAAGAGGAGCCGGATCAAGGGCACGAAGAGCATGCTGCTTTCGACACATCTCCACACTAGAAGGCCAGAGATTGATGTGAACCTTCCCAGTGCCTGGATGGTCTGCCTCTCACCTCGACAGGACAAAGAATTGATGGTACGGTACTATCACAACTGCTACAAGACGGAGAAGATTTCGGGACGAACAAGTTACCAGAAGCATACGCAAGCCTGACAGTATCCGTCAAGAGTATCGGCGAGAGTCAGGCTTGATTAATCTGACTGCAATTGCTGGTGACTGTTAAGTATTGATGATGTGGCACCATGGCGGTCATGATCATATAGCACTTAAATTTCATGCCATCTGTTTCGTTCAGCACCATGATTGTCTGACCACGCCAGAACGCGTTCTCTTTTAGCGCTCCATCTAAATCTACGTCATTCAAGCAACGTCAAGATGATAATCCCAGTTTTGTTCTTCACATAGACGGTATAATACCTGTTACGAGTTATCGCTTCCGAAGCCCTAGGTCACAAGTCTTGGCGCACAGAACCTTCCACATTTGAACTCTGCAGAAGCTTTATTGCGCGCATTCCAGGTTCTCACATCCGTGCCTTAATCGACTTTCACGGTAATAATTGGATATCAAAGGAGGCTGTTCCACGTTTCAGTGCACGAACGATGCCAACATTCTTTGCCACAACCACCAAGATTCATCTCTCTGTCTCTGACCTTGCCGCGTCAACCACCAAGATATTGAGCACGCATGCTAGCTCCGCCACAGCTCGAAAGCTTCAAGCAAGTGTTGCGGAGATATCATCTGGAGAAGTTCTCACTGAGCAGCCACTTTGTTGCCAAGATGGGAGCCACTTGCGCTTCTTGGGAGAGCACGAGGACATGCCATTCTTTATGGTGCAGGCTGGCAAGAACCTATTCAAGACGGAGGTGACCGAGAGCATCCTGAGGAGACAAGCTGTGAAACCGGTTGTGCCATTGTCAAGAAGGGCAGTATCTCATGCTTCGAATGACTCGGATTCTACCCTTACCACTATTGGAACAATGACTACTGCAAATGATGGAGATGCTCATGTCGAGAAAGAACAAGGGGACACGCGATTCAAGAAGACCAATGGATCGTCTATCCCAGCGAAACGATCTTCTTCCGGACGGAATCTCAGGCAGCCAAGCTCTCCACCGGTTGGTCGTTCGAGCCGTGCGTCCAGTGTCGTAACGAAAACTGATAACAACACACCGGACGTTTCAACTTCACGATTCCAATCACCAAACTTAGCTCGTCAGTCTCTACCGAGCAATGGGCCAATACCTCTAGCATTGACCCAACCAGAAGTTGTTCCACGCGCTCTTTCTCTAACAGTCATCCTCTCCAAAGAATCATTCGCCCAGTCTTGTCGCATAGGAACCAAACATGTAGCGCAAGACGTCAAGATTGACATATTCCTCAACGGAGAAATGACAGCATCGACCTACGTTCCTGCCCGCTACCGTGGTGAAGCCAACAATTTCGTCCAGTTGACACAACGCTTCTCAGGAAGGCGTGTGGGCCGTATGCTGGAGCGTCCTTGGGTGTTTGTGCCTCCCGGTCAAAACGCGGACGGAACGCTGAGAACGAGCAAGAGGAACAAGACCGCATACGTTGATGCACATGAGAGGTGGAAAGCAATTGCAAGGTCATTGAATAATGAAGCCGAGGCTTATGGAAAGAATCAACGTAGCGATAAGTCGGTCATCGGTGAGTACCTTGTGAGTCTCGCGAAGCTTGACATGCCAACAGAGGTGGATGATATGCAGAAAGGTGGCGGGCCTAAACTTGGCGTCATCGATGTCATACTCACACTTGGAAGAGGTCAAAAGGATCAACCTGAAGGAGGCTATGTTAAAGAGCCAACAAGAATGAGACTTCTTGGATTTCATCATGACGGAACAGGGAAGGAGCGGCGCAAAGCTACGAATGGCGCATCAGCGAAACCGTTGAAAGAGAATGCTGAGAGTACAATACCAGATCCATCTACCAGCACCGGCAACTATTTTTCAACCCCTATCGCTCCGAGCTCAGCAACTTCTGCTTTTCGAGGGGGGCGATCTTTGGCCACGACAGGTGCAACTCTTCGTTCTGGGTCCCATGCAAAATCATCCCAGAAGAGTAGCATGAGCACTACCATAGATAAGAGCCTTTCCGCTGAGCAACCCAAGAGCTCACCCATGCCCAAATCTTCCAGTCTTGGGGGCAATCTTTCTCTGGTTCCAGCTGGCTCACCAATGCCGAAATTCAATGCCAAGCTACCAGTCGGTCTTCATCGGCCATTGCTAGATAGTCAGGCTTTCAGTGGTCCGTCTTCTCTAATAAGCCGTGCACGGGCCAACAATGGTGCTCATACACGCAAGTCCGGAGCACTTGGAGACATGAATCCAGCTGAGACAAGTCATGCTCGACGAAGCTCACTAAGGCAAAACTATTCACTCTCACCTAGCATCAGTGGGATGAGGATCAGCTCTGATATCAGTACAGTGTCTTCCGATCAGTCATCGCCGTCGACAGTCTCCAAACGCCAAGAGCGCAAGGGAGCGGCGGTCACGAGTGGTGATAATAGCCCTAGTTCAACCCGGATGTCCAAAGACACCCTGTTGCGTAGAACTTCAGATGACATGGGGGTCTCTCCAGACGTAGTAGCTGCCATCAGAGGAACCCTTTCAGATGCAAACCGGTTTCGACAGAGGGCAAGATCACGGCCAACCACGAAGCCGACACCCAAGATTCCTCAGAAGCGCTATAAAGGTTTTATATCAACTGATGTGGAAGCACCTCAAGCCAGACGAACATCGTCTTCACACAGATGGGGTGTCTCGGACAGGCTTACTCTTGCAGAGGAGATGGCGCAGATCGAAGCTTCGAGCAGGAAGGAAAATTCTTCAGCTGCTGGAATCAGTGCAAGGTCGCACCAGGATAGTGATGACTCAAATACGTTATACAATGAGGAGAGAAGTGATTCACCACAGAAAATCGTGAAGCTCAAGCTCAAAGGATCGCTACTCCCTCAAATGACACCTCCATCATCGTTCACAAGTGCAGAGATGGCCGTAGGCAACAATCGCAGTTACCCTGCTCAACGCCGATCAAGGTCCATGTCCAACAGAGCTATCCACAACAACACCTCAAAGCCACCCACCGTCGAACCAGCACCCACTCCAACACCAAAACCCCAACCAAAAGCCCGCCAAAAACCACCAGCAGCTACACCTCTCACTACCCAAGGCCAACCAAACTGGCCAACCCCTGCTCTAAGTCAAGATTCTGTCCTCACCTACGCGGAAGAACCGTCTTGGAAAACCGGTCCTCACTCAGATCGGAAGCATGGTGCTGCTGGCAGGAATGGAGGCGTGTTTCGCCAGATCAAGGCGGAGCGAAACGGATGGTTTGAGGAGAGTAGTATATTGATGGGAGTGAGGTTTCTTGTTGGTTGATACTTTCATCATGTGAGTGGTATGCTATACTGCTACGTGCTACGACTGAGGGTGAGGAGTTTTGTTGCAATTGGCTGTTTCGATGCTTGAAAGATCCGGTACGATGTGTCCTTGTGCTCGGAGTCTCTACGCGCCGTGCGCACTGTAAGATTACTTCATCTGGCTGTAGCCATCGGTTTGCTAAGAAACAGGGAGTTGGGACTTGTGAAACTTCGACCACTTCCATTTCGAATGAATGTCCTTAGCTGCGGCATTTGAGGAAAGCACAGAATGTACATTTTAGAGCTCCGCTAATAATCATTCTCACCTCCCCCATATTACTTCTCGAGCTGTCCCTATCTCGATCGTCGCCCAGCAACGTGATGAGATAAGGAGATTTTGCACTCGTCACAAGTTCTGCCATGATAGTGACGCAAGAGATCGGACATTCGATAAAAGAGAATGTAAACCCGAAGGCAAGTATAACTTATCCCTCATCCTAGCTAAATTTAGGTTTTACACATTTGTCGTCGAACGTCTCAGGAATCTATCACGCTCCGATGGGGGTCATCGTACCATGATGAGTTCCTTAAGATGTTGGTGGTGGGTGTTGGAATCATTTAGCTCAAGGGAGTACTCGTCATCATCAAAGCGTGATGGATCTGATAGATGTTCGACATGAGTCCAAACATACTTGGAATGTTGCAAGGTAGGGAGGATATGAACAGATCTCTGGAGGCCTCAAGAAGGATGGGCGCTGCACAAGTTGCCGAAAAGATGAAGGGAAAGGACAGAGACATTGCAAGTACCTTATATTCAAGGATGTTGGCACCAAAGCACTTCAGGACGGAACACCTTGTGCATCTCTCATTCGTCAGGCTCACCTAGGCTTCTGAGAGTACTGTAAATAGTCTGTGAGCGATGTCAGGTAAATACCACGAAATCATCCAAGCAGAACCAGCCCCTTAGCACAATAATCCATCTCTCATAGCTTATCCAAAGCCACAGCCAGCCGCACTCCCAGCCAATCCCCACCCCCATCAAATCAAGCCTTCTCCGGATCCCTGATTCCCCCATTCGTAATGATATACGTAGCTTCTGCCTCCGGACAGTCTGATCACCAATCAACATCGTCACCGTAGCCTTGCATGCTAGGCTTCACAACATACCAGGCGAGTCCTGGATCTTCGCGACACGCTCCTCGCCCCTACCTTTCCGCAACAGAACACGCGTGGTCGAAGCGTGGGCGAGGATATGTCCACCGACCGGTTTGCGGCCGTCGGCGCCGGCGAATAGGGCGCTGGCGCCGGGGTCGCTTTGGACTTGGTTGGTCTAGGTCAGATTAATAAAAGCTGTTTCGCGGATCTATGGGTGGTGGCGTTCGTACCATGAGAACGCAGACGTTGAACTCTGTTGTTCTTGTTAGTGATTATAAGTAGTAAGGATGGGAAAGGGGGGCGGGCAGACAGACCTTCAGCCATATGTGCCAACTTGGACAAGAACTGGTTTAGCTTCTGCTGCCGATCGGCCAGTTCGCCACGGCCGCAGAAATCGACACGGAAGCAATTCATGATGCTGTCGATGATGAGAAGGCGGTATTCGTTCGTGGCGAAGTCGCGCGACAGTGTGTTGAGTAGCTCGAGTTGGTGCTGTTTGAACAGGTACATGGTTAGTTTCGCCTTAACTCGTACTGTAAGGTGAATGTTGAGGGGTTGGAAGGCGGACTTCGCTGTTCAGAGCACGGGCGTAGAGAATGTTTTCCTGGGTGGCTTCTGGGTCGACTAGACCCGAGGAAGTACTTGTTAGTAGGGTTGGCTGGAAGTACTGAGTTTGGGAGAAAGAACCGTCGAATCTCTCTGCTATCTGGGCGATTCTAGGGGTCGTTCAGCTGTATCTCCAGAAGAAGGTGCTGTGTCCTTTAGTACCGTTCCGGCCTGAAGGTTCCCTCCGTATCTATGGCAAGGCCTGTTAGGACCTGAACACTCCGAACAGTGGAAGTAATTGCAGATACCAATATAAGCCACTTTGCCCGCCGCTCCTCCCATTTCCTGCCATTGTCATTACATGCAAATCGGCGTTCCGCACCACAAACGTGCCTTAGGTAACTGTCAAAGTCAGCAGAGTGACCACATTTAAGATATTGAGCCCTACCTGAGCAATTACAGACATAGTATGCGACAGCTGCGTCTTTCCACATCCTGCTGTTCTCAGTACCACTACTGACACTCTGCGACCGTCAAGTGACATACTGAACTCGCCATACACCTCAACTAAGTCAGCATATCCTCAGTAACGTATCTGCAGAGACTGTGTTTCACCTCGCTTATACTCATACTCTGGAAGCCGCTATCAACCTGATCAGCGTCTATCCCACTCTACAAGGCACTACTCTCACCCTCCCAGAATAGCGTCCAGCTGCTTAGACCCGGTCGAAATCTTCACAACCCTCTTCCTCTGATGCCCAAGCTCCATAGCAGTCACGAAACCTGAAGCGGAAGGCTTGTAACATTGCAAGAGTCAGCTCTCAGTGCGACTTGCCGCAGATATGGCCTGATATGATGCAAAAAGCAATGGCGGACTCTCAGACCTGGCACTTCTGGATAGCCTCCTTGATCTTCTCGACTTTCACCTCGCTGAACCCTTTGATCTTGAGTAGAGTTTTGCGCGTTGCGGCGTGGACGGACTGCGATGGTAACAGAAGCAGGATCAGTGTGCCAACGTACTTGTCAAGAAAGCCCAACAAGCAGAGGTACGGTACCGCAATGGTATAGAAGCCGTTGCTTTTGAGTTTCGCGATATCTGCGGCTCCAACCCCTGTGATTCGTCAGTATACTTATACAATCCTTTCGATCTTTGTCTGTGCCTCGTTGTTAGACAAGTTACCGTGAGATTGTATGTCGTCGATGTCGACAATAAACCCTTCCTAGAGCCAGTGAGCTGCAATCACACCAGGCGAAGAGCATGGGGGTGCAAACGTCATCTTCGAGATCATCCGCTATTGTGGATGCCGGCATTGTAAGCTGTGGAGGTTCGGGGCGTTCCGATGCCGACTTCAATGGTCTTAGGTGTTTGGTCGTTCTGACTTTGCATAGGACATAGGTGACTAGATGGTCATGCAGGATGGGGTTGATATAACCTTTCGTAAACTTAGGGCATGACCCCAATCTGAGACTGCCTGGAAAGCCACATATATCAAGATCAAAATATGTGGATAGATTGCACAATGAAATCACATTCAATCAATTTACAAGACTCTGGAAAGAGTGAGAGCGAACCAAGAGAGCTAGATTCGGCCGGCTTGCAATGCACTAGCCTGATCCCCTAGACAACAAGAAGAAGTAGCCAAGTGAATTACCACACATTGTTTTCTGCACCTATACGTGCGCTAGATTGTTCCTTTCGACCTCTCCCATCGCCCGTCCTTCTGTCTCTGTCTATCCTCCTCACCTCGTCAGGCCTTCTGGCTTTCTTCTTCCCGAGATGCATTATTGTAAGCAAGAGCAAGTCGTATACAGATGACGCCGTTCGTTAGGCCTTAGGTTTGCCGGGAAGCAAATGGAAAATGATGAGAATGCGTAATTTTCCGGATCATAAACGTTAAGATGCTGGTTGCAGAAAACATGGTTGCAGAACGCTTGGTATAGTGATGAGATGGTACACTCGATGAAATGCTGGAAACGACCGGCCGGGGTGCTCATAGTATACATAGGAGATAAAGGCTTGGAGAGGTCCGAGTACTGATCGTCGCAAATTTAGCTTGACATCGCATGAACCTCTTGGACAACCCTTCTAGGCGACAGCGGCGTTAGGTGCCACTGATTGGGCAGAAGCGACACCAGCAGCAGGGGTTGCTGAATCAGCCGCAGCTACCACTGGCGGATCGGCGGTCGGATGGCCGTTGGTCTCGACTGCCGTGCACTCGCGAGAGATATGGCCAGCTTGACCACACTTGTAGCAAACCTTGCCGGCCGAGTTCAATGGTCCGCCGTTCGGCGCTGTACAATCACGCGAGATGTGACCCTTTCTCTATCAGCCTATTGGTAGAACTTCGTTCTCTCCTTTGACTTACAAGCTTGCCGCAAGCATAGCATTTCATGGCTTGAGCCTGGCAATCACGGGCGTAGTGGTTTGGTCCACCGCACTTGTAACAAGTGGCAGGACGTGGGGACCCCACAAAGCCACCACGGAAACCACCTCCATAGCCACCGCCACGGGGAGGACCTCCGGAGCCACGTCCTGCCCCAGCCTGTAATCCGGGATTGGGGCAAGAGCGCTATTTGAATGTTCAGTCTGGTCCGATATATCCCAGATCTTCTGATATGCGATCTCGCAACTTACAGCAAGATGGCCTGCTTGGCCACAAGAGTAGCAGCGGCCGCTGGTACCTGCGCCGCTCAGGCGCAGGGTTGGGCAATCTGCTTGGACATGACCCAATCCTTGACAATGGTAGCACTGCTTTGCTGCAGGATTGTGTCAGTAGTTCTGGCGCAGACATATCCACGTTGATGCGGGCCCTTACTCTCGGTAGTGCGAGGATGCGGGCAGCCGTTAGACTCATGGCCTAAGGCAACTGTTAGTGGCACGGCACCGTAACCAATGGCTAGGGTTCCGTTTAATGATACCTGGTTGTTTGCCTGTAAAGTTTTGGTTAGCATCCTGCGACACCTATCTGAGGAATCATATCCTACAGTTGTAGCACAGGCGCTCAGATGAGGAGCAAACCTCTATGCGAAATCAGTACTCAGCCAGGTCAAAAGCTTTTCGTAACCTACCAGCATAGTGCCCCACATTACCGCACTTGTAGCAAGCTCGACGAGATAGAGACGACATGTCGTTCAGCGTCGTCGAGGTCCTGAAGCGCCTGTGCGGAGATGTGAGCACAGAGCATTTTGTGACCAGTATACCATCCCTTGTGCGTAAGCAGATATTGACGATCGGTTACATTGTTGAATGCGAGACGGTTTACTCCCCCGGTGAAGTGTCAGCTAGGGAGGCTGCAGCAGTATTTACCTAGTTCCCAAGAGCAATGTTCTCTTCACTCTGGCGGACCGAACCACAAAGTCAGCGAGAATTATTAAACTTGTGAGATCAGGTAAAGATCTTACACTTCAAATCTCATTCCTTCAACAGCACAGCTCTTCCTACCCTCCAAGCACGTAGAATGCGCGCTTCAAACCTGATTGACAGTTGCTGCGCAAGAATGAGATTGCTTCCAGCTCGCGAATATCGGAGGGAAAGGCGCGCTAGCGAAGCTGCAAAATTTATCATAGGTTGACGACGCGAGGCGCTTGGGCCCCTGTATCTAACGGCTTTGAGCATGGGTCCAAGGGCTGCACATGCCGATCTCCACGTTGTTTCTTGCATGTTACATGTGGTCCCGAGATGAATCCACAAACAAATTCGAAGCCAGTGAAGATGCATTTCCTCCACTCTAAATTGTTGCCTCCAGCATAGGCGCAGAGCCATCAGCAGGGCTTTGCTAGCCATACTACCCAAGTACAAAGTAGCTATCAATGAATACCGTTCAGAGGGAACCCATTACACCATTTAATGCAGTAACGCTTACTCGCTCTGCTCAATTACTGCTGGGGCCTTGATCGTACGTCCTTTCACAAACTCAAGTCCTTCTCCTCCCTAGATTTCGTCAGCTATAGCTTTCAGTATGATGACATGGATACTCACGTAGCTCGTCAGAGGAGAAACCTCCACCCCACTGGCAGTGGCGTCACCTTCGCTGACCACAGTTCCTCCGGCCGATTCGATCCACCTCTTGCCCTGGTCCATGATGTCTCGTTTGCTGGTATCCGGATCGTCCTCTCCAGTGCCCTTTGCATTCTTTAAAGGTGAGAATTCGTCTTCTCGCCTGACCTCCATGCAAGCAAACTTCTCAAGTTCCAGCATCGGGAACACATCGAAGACGAACTGCTCAAGCTTGACGCCGTTTGGCTTCTCTGGCTTGACAATCTCGCCACTTTCTATATCTGCGTAGGGTATCTTTTTCCGCGCAACATGATGTGGCAAATCATGCACCCAATTTTCGATAGTCTCCAAGAAACGGAAGGAGTAATAGTGATTGACGATGTTGGCTGCCCGGAATTTTAAGAGACCTGGTTGCTTTGAATCTTTTGCTTCGGCTGTAGCCGAGTCTATCTCGGAGTATTCAACAACATCAGGCTTGCCATTCTTTGACAAGATTAGGCCCACGGACTCGGTTGCGCTTCGCTTTCGAACCACCTTCGTAGCAATATCCACATCCTTCGAGGCAGAGAACCCAATAAACACTGGATCTGCCACTTTGACCAGGCAATTATCAACGCAGTATGCATGAATGTGTTCAATGCCCCGTTTTCTCATGTCAGTCCGTACATTGGA
>QQTW01004032.1_pt1 | contig 10966 bp, 17 predicted proteins | sample 1904831 | NCBI WGS metagenome assembly QQTW01 (sample SAMN09435610, study PRJNA476489) | Subsurface metagenome, whole genome shotgun sequencing project.
AGTCTAGGCATGCTATTGCTTTTTTAAGTCCTTTGCTTTGTTGGTCCACTTAACTTAGTACCAAGCATTGCAGTCACATAGAGTGCAACTAGTATATTTATAGAATTCGGAGATACGATCCCGTACAGAATATCCACTCACACAAAGTTCTCCGTCTATCAGTAAGCGAGGAATGTTCCACTTCTCCTTCATGGCCTCCACCACTCTATAATGTCGCATGGCTTATCCCCATCTCCAACGCAACACATAACACCAGCGCGCCGCCATGAAAAGCCCCACCCGACCTTCCATTTTCTCGCCGGTCTCCTCTCCGGCCTCAGCACCTCCATCCTGCTGCAACCCGCCGACCTCCTGAAAACCCGTGTCCAGCAGTCGCGCAACTCCACTCTTCTTCCTGTCCTCCGCTCTATCCTCTCCTCTCCTCATCCGATCGCCTCTCTCTGGCGCGGAACCCTCCCCTCTGCCCTCCGAACGGGCTTTGGATCAGCCCTCTACTTCTCCAGCCTGAGCACGTTGAGGCAGAGGGTAGCCCAGAAACGGCAAGAGGTTCCTTCTGAAGGAGTCAGTCTGAGTCTGGGAGATGGCGTTACGCCAAGCACGAGGTCGAGTTCCGTGCTGCCGCGGCTCTCGAATTCAGAGAACCTGCTGACGGGGGCGGTGGCCAGGGTGTTGGCCGGATTCGTAATGATGCCTGTTACTGTGATCAAGGTGCGGTATGAGAGTGATTTTTACACTTATAGATCTATTTTCAGTGCAAGCCGGGACATACTATCACGGGAAGGAGTGCGTGGTTTTTTCGCTGGCTTTGGGGCTACGGCTGTCAGAGATGCGCCATATGCTGGTTTGTACGTGGTGTTCTACGAAAGAAGCAAGAAGAAGTTGAATGGAGTTATTGGAAAGGACGGAGGCGGTGTGAGAGCAGCAAGCGTGAATTTTGCATCAGGAGTCCTTGCGGCGGCGTTAGCGACAAGCATTACCAATCCCTTTGACGCGGTGAAGACACGGCTGCAACTGTTTCCAGTAAAATATGGTAACATGGTGCGGGCAACAAAGTTGATGCTGATGGAAGACGGGGTCAGGAGCTTGTTTGACGGACTGGCTTTGAGGATGGGTCGGAAGGCGTTGAGCAGCGCGCTGGCTTGGACAGTGTACGAAGAACTGATTGGGAGAGCTGAAAGAAGATTCTCAGAAAAGACAAATACAAAAAGTGTTCTATAGATAGATCAGACTGGGGACATTCCCGAAGAGGGATATTAGCAAAGCGGAGATACTCTCGCCTCATTCCACAGCAAGGAGAATAAACAAGACAATGCACAGACCACGCCAATGCAATTATCCCAAAACGCCGAAGCGCATTGGACTCGTGTCCTTCTTGCGGACCAGATACATCTTATCCTTTTTCTTGTCATTGATCTTCACAATCACTTTCTTCTCAATCACGGGTTCGATGAGCTTCCGAGACTTGATTTTCTTTGTGTGCGCGAAAAGCTCATCCTGAAGGTCGTCATCGATATACCTCTCGATCAGAATGTAGTCACTGTCTTTCTACAATATAGGTCAGTCCTGCAAGATGACGAAGTATTCGAGGGCCAACTTACTGAGTCGTACGACCATGGCAGTCCGAAGATCTCAAGCGTTTCCGGGAGTAGATATTTCTTGTGGACTTTAATGAACGTTGGTCGCATGTAAGCTATCCTTTTCTCATGCTCGACCTTTTTGATGGCATCTTTATCTTTCTTCAAGAAGGCCTCAATCTGGGCAGAGGTGTAGCCGCGATCCGCAAGCTCTTGTCGCAGTCGTTCCTCGATCCTCTTGTCCTGCTCTTCCTTTTCCTTCTTCTCCTTTGCTTTCTTGGCCTCTTGTTCTCGTTGCCAGTCCTCAACCGCCTTCTTCTCGAGCGCTTTCTGCCTCTCCTCTGCCTCCGCCTTTTCCTTCTTCTCCTTTGCTTTCTTGGCCTCGTGTTCTCGTTGCCAGTCCTCAATCGCTCTCTTTTCGAGCGCTTTCTGCTTCTCCTCCGCCTCCGCCTTCTCCAATTGCTCCTTAGCCTTCCTAAGGTCCATTTCTACTTTATACTTCTTTTTCGCCTCCTCGGCTGCCTTCTCCTCCTCAAAGAGCTTTAATTTTTCCAATGCCTTTCGCGTTTCATAATCCACTCGCTCGACCCGCTGGGGCCGATAGTATGGACTGGGAGTCCTAGAAATTCTGCCTCTTTCATGGAACTCCTCGTACTCATCATCGTCGTACCGTCGGCCTCGGCTTGCGCTCCGTCGACGAGTACGCTCCCGACTGTGGCTTCGACTGCGACCATCGGCATTGATGATTATATTTGGCTGTGGCAAGCCAGTTGTGCTTGACGCTCTTTTCCGGCTACCAACATCGACCACCGGTACAGCCAGGCTGGATGATGGGGCATAAACTGGCTCGTGGAGATGATGGTGATGGTGACTGGAGACTACGGAGCTATGGCGAGCATGACGTGGGCGGCGAATTGTGGTGTAAAATTCATCAGAACTGCTCGAGTCGTACGAGCAGACGTCGGCCACACGGTGACGGTGCGGCATCGTTGTGATGGGATTGCCCCTCGATTAGCGCTGTTCAGCCCTAGCGGTTGGTGGATCGCTGATCTGCAGACGAGGAAAGTGAAATTCGCAAAGCGTTCTTTGATGCTGCTAATCGTGCTTCGAAAGGGGTTGAGCTCTCATCTATGGATGTGTGCGATGAGAAAGGAGTATCAGGAAGCAACTATTACTCCTAGGGGGGTGGAATGGGATTATCTACTTCTTCAAGCCCCGGCCAAAGGCGGGCGGCCTAGAGGGGATTGGACAGCGCAGTGGATTAGAAGTTGGGGGCCAGCTCATGCGGAGGACGACTGCAGCTGACACGATTGTTCTAGGCTTGAGGAAATCCTCGGATTGGTTAAGCACTAGAAGCGCGCCTTCTGCTACGTTGCTGGTACAGCCGCTGATTGATCTTCATGATACAACCTGTCATTTGCAGTATATTTTTGTTATCAAACTGATGGCTCAGTTTCATATTGTGCTCCAACGGCCGAGTACTACAGGGCTGTCAGAACATTGTTACATACTACGTAGTATTTATCCAGATTGACGGCAAATTACTAATTACCGAAGCTGGCTACGCTGGGGGGCCTGACCTTTGGATCTGCAGAGCAAAAAAGAGTTTCGTACGAGTAGCGCGGCGCAGCTCCGACCCACTCTGGCTGAATTTGTTGGACCATCCAATCACCACCATTGTTGCGGTAATAAGAGAGATTATGACCCTTGGGTTACTTGGCTGCATGCCTGATTACGAGTAATCGCGTGAGGACTTCCCTCTGAAAAGCAGGGTTACATCACCATCATCACACCTTGCTGATAGATATGTTATCACGGTCTTGGACAGTCAAAAATAATGTAAGCGGCGAATACATCGAGTTTATTGCTGGTATATTCAAGTGAGTCATTTTGAAGCCAAAAAGGTGTGTGTGGCGGTTGAAATTGATAGGTGGGGCTACCATGCTGCCTAGCTCAAGCCGCATGGCAGCGTCTTTCCTGTTGGCTCCAAGACGGCACTTGCAAACGACTTGAAGATGGTGAGGACATCATGTCTAGTTATTGTATGCACCCTCGAAGGAATGCATGCGCATGAGCATAGCAGAGCTCTGAACGCCGGTCCGGCTGTGATTTGAAGCCGTTGGCAGCCACTGTTGGCTATGGATGGAGCGGTCTCGAGGTTTAACTGTATTCTTCTCAACCGCGTCCACCTGTCTGCAAAATCTTCTCAATGTGTTCGCGGCTGTTCTTGTGGGTCGTTTCCAAGTAATGAAGCCTCTTCTCCAGTGCTGCAATTTCCGACTTTAAAGTTTGTGACTCCTTCGACAGTCTTGCGTCTATGGTTGAGATTGGCATCGCAACAAACCTGACTCGGGTCAGTAACAGTAGACAAATCATGCTCCTAGATTCTGCCTGGGACTAACATCTTGCCCAGTCCTTCGTACACTTTAGTTTTTTGGGAAAGTTGGCTCAATTCTGTGGAAGTGAGTTGGTTGAGTCTGGCATCACGCTGCTTCGCATTGATTTGCGATCTGACAATGTTGATCTGCTGCTGTGATTGGATGGCCTGTGATTCTACTTCTTGAAGCAGCTGTATTTCGTAAATTCTTAGTTGTCAGCTACGATGGTAAGGATGGTAGCCTACCTTCTGAAGTGCTGCATTAGGAATCGCCATACTCACTGCACACTTCGATTCCAGACAATGTAAGTCTACCTACTCCTAATGAGAAATTTGTGCTGATGAGACGTTTGGTGTATGGAAAAGACTTGAAACGAAAGATGTTATCGAATAGCAGAAAGCCAAAAGAGGTTAGTAATTAAAAGCCTGCGGTTGCTTCCTAGCGCCGCCCGCATGACCGAATCTTGTTGTTGAGGGTAGTCACGCTTATGTATACAGCGTTCTAAACAGGCTCTTCAACCTTTGTATAACTAATCATGACAAAACCTTGAACAGAAGAGAAGTCCGCCAAATATGTCTTTCTGGCTTCCATCCCTTCCTTACCCAGCACCGGACCAGAAAGGCTTCTGGGAGCCTGTTACAAGTACCATCAATTGGTGCGAAGAGGTATTGACCTAGTGCCTGCTCAGAGTGTCCATCTTATGCCATCTAGGACTACTACGCCACAATCTATGCTGCTGAAATAGTCAACACGTTGACTAATCTACTTTTTATCTGGCTTGCATACAGAGGACTTGTCAGCTGTTACCAATATGGACATGACAGCGTCTTTGCCGTTGCCTATGCAGGCTATCTCGCCGTGGGATTCGGTAGCCTGTCATTTCATGCCACTTTGAAATGTATGCTTGACTCTACTAAGATAATACTGGGCCAACTTGACATCCGCGCAGATCCAATGCAGCTTGTCGATGAACTCTCTATGATCTATACCACGTGCCTCATGGCCTATGCCAGCTTCTCTTACTCGCGAAGCAGAGCGTTTCGAATCGTTCTAGCTGTTTCCCTGGTGGGTCTGTCGTTGTTTATCACCCTCTACTACCACTATCTACAAGATCCGGCGTTCCATCAGAACGTGTACGCTTTACTCACCACAATCATCGTCTTTCGAACAATGTTTACTATGGAACGGACCCTTCGACCGTCCCTGCGACGCTCCGAGGAAAGGCATCGACAGGAGCGAAAACAGGAGTCACGTGATCTTTATAGTAAAGAGGCTCAAGCTCGGTTGAATGTTAGAGACAAGGCAATCTTGAAAGATATGTGGATATTGGTAGCGTTTGGCTTGACCATGTTCTTGGGTGGATTTGGAATTTGGTCATTGGACAATGTATATTGTTCGAGACTCCGGCGTATTCGCAGGCAGGTTGGCTTACCGTGGGGTGTGCTCCTTGAAGGGCATGGCTGGTGGTATGTATCATGCTCTTCGGCGTCCCCTCTCGATGCTGACGCCAGATTAGGCATCTCATGACGGGATTGGGAGCATACTGCTATATTGTCTGGGGCATTTGGTTACGGCACTGCTTGAACGACAGACAGGATGAATATGATTTTGTATGGCCACGACTTTATAGCCTTCCAGAGGTCGTCCGTGTTAAGGCTGGTAGGCCCAGCAATAGCTCGTTAGAGAACGGATCTGCGAAGAAAATACGATAGAAGTGATTGAGTTTCAACAAATGTCTTCTGAGACACTCATGGTTCCTTTTGGACCGGCTTCCTCTTCCTTTCGCACCAGAGCTTCCGCTAATGATATGGGGCCTTTCACACCACCAGCAAATTAGTGGGCACAGCGTTATAGAATGGCTGTTATGGGTGATTATTCTTACGTCCATTTATTCTGATAGTAGGCCTTTCTCATAGATCGATAAATGTTGATGGTCAGCATGCTGAACAAATGATACAAACAGTTGCGAGAAATGGATCTGACAAAACTGCTGTATTAAACGTGCAAAATTTGGTCTCACATCAAGTACACAGGTCCCACCCTGTCCTTTAAATCGGTATACTCGGTATGAAGCACCTCACCATTTATGAAACCATGCAGATACATCTCGAGCACCAAAAGAGCACCTCGAAGCAGAACCATGTAGTCCTAACTTCACGTCCGGCAATCTCGTATATGTTAGTTCCTTCCCCTCTCTACTCTCCTTTCCCCATTCGCAGAACCAATCCTCGATCCTTTATCCAACCAACACCATCAACAGACAACCATCCAACGCCTTATACTCTCTTTCTTCCACAGCATCACATGCCTTTTCGTAACCCTAAGCACCCTCATATCAACCAGCCAACCAAGACCTCTGCGCGGTCATACTCTGTCGCTACCTCGTCGGCTTTTGCACCGCGGTCGTTATCTTTGTCTCTTTATGTGGCTTAGTTGTAAGTATGTCGATGCTGTAAGGAGACACTGGGAGATAGAGGGGGACAAGGTGCGGAAGGGTTTGGGGTGGGTGATTCCCGATATGGTTGTTGGGTGATTATGCGTTTAGGGCTATGCCGGTTTGTGATGCAAGGGTTTGCAACGCCAGTGAGTTCCAAGTACTGCCACCTAATTTGTCAATGAGAACCGTTGCCAATGCAACAATGTACGAGGATTCTAGCCATGTCAGCCAGCAGACCTTGAAGAGCCGGGACAACGCTGCGACTGCAGGTCGACCTAGCTTTGCGAGACTGCTAGACAAGATCTCAGCCCCAGATCGAGACCGTCACAAACCGATCCTGATCCTAGATGGTGGTCTCGGGACCACGCTCGAGGATAAATATCAAGTTACGTTTTCTTCGAAAGATACCCCTACCTGGTCATCACACCTCTTAGCGTCTTCTCCTGAGACGCTGGCCGAAGTGCATAGGTCTTTTGTGCAGGCTGGCGCAGACATCGTATTGACGGCCACGTATCAAGCTAGTTTTGATGGTTTCACTCGCACTCGCCGGTGTGATGGCGATGCTACTCCCGCAGAGCGAGATAGATTCTACTCTCAAGAAGAAGCGGAGGATCTGATGCGTTCGGCCGTACCTCTTGCAAGATCTGCTTTCGGCTCGGAGAGGGGGCTTGTAGCACTCAGTCTTGGTGCATATGGAGCAACTATGATCCCTAGCACGGAATATACAGGTAAGTATCCACCCGAAATGGGTGACTGTCTAGCTCTAGAGCGGTGGCATACACAACGGATCATGGCGTTTGAAGCGGACGAGAAGACATGGGACGAGGTCGACCTGGTGGCATTTGAGACGCTACCCCGGGTTGATGAGATCCAGGCATTGAGGAACACAATGGACGTACTTTCCATGCAGAAGCCTTTTTGGATCTCTGCTGTGTTTCCAAACGACGACGAGAAGCTACCGGATGGATCGGAGGTAATTGATGTCCTGGAAGCTATGGTTGCTCAGACGCCTTTCAAGTCAAAGCCGACCAGTCATCCTTCCACACCAATGGGAATTGGTGTAAATTGTACAAAGGTATCGAAATTACATAGTCTCATTCAGAAGTTTGAGAATGCCGCAGCTTCCATGCAAATACAGTTACCGCATTTGATCCTTTATCCAAACGGGGCCAACAATATGACTTATGATACAACGACTCAGCTATGGGTTCCTGCACAAAGTGCCACTGGAGTTCGAGATTGGGAGGAAGATATGTTCGATGTCGTGCATGAAGTGCAGAAGAGGGACAAGTGGGCTGGTATCATTGCTGGTGGCTGCTGTAAAACCAGGCCACAAAATATTGCCCGACTTAGCGAACGAATCAAGCACAAAAGGTGAAGGCATAATAAAAACTGACACAATGCAAGTTTGCACATATTCTGTAACATTATCCGAAAAGCCGCCTGTGTCTATTATTCTCTTGCAATATATGGCCATAAATATCGGAAGAGCTACTCAGCTAAAAACTCTGTCGAACCAATACATGAACTTGTTTCTGAAAGGAGTCAGCTGTTGCACGATTATCTTTAATAGTTTTCATTACCTTGGGGGGGGGTTGCAACATAATTCCGCTGGTATTCCTCAATCTCATCCACATCCTTGTACAAGTCGACCTCCCCTGGCTTGTACCACTTCGACTTCTTGATCAATTTCCAACCAATGAACAAAACTGGGAATATGAAGATCATCATGTAGCTGAACAAGAAGGTCGGGACGTTCCAACGGTCAAGAATGAAGACGGGATAACCTCCAACAAATGCCATGATAAAGCAGCCGGTAAATGCGTACCACGCGCAAAATGGCTGCCACCACGATTTGTACGGAAGGGAGTCACGGGAAAGTCCCTGAGCTTCACAGGCTTTCTTAAATTTGATGAAAGTGAAAGCCATGACCGCAAAATTGATCAGCTGGGAGGCAGTAACCTAAAACGATTAGCCACCACTAATCGCTTAGGACGAAAAACTCACCAAGCTAACAAACCAGCTCAAGACCACGGCTGCGCTATTGCTGACTTGCAGGAAGCTCAGTAGTGCAATCAGGAGGACAACGCCCACACAGTAAATCGGCACTCCGTTCCTGGTGCATTTGGTCAAGATCTTAGGCGCTTTCCCTTCAAGAGCAAGACCAAAAAGTGATCGGCTGGCGCAATAGCAATAGCTGTTTCCGGCAGAAAACGCACTGGTCAAGACCAGCGCGTTTACAATGTCAGGAAGGACGCCAATTCTTAGCCTGTTCATCGCAACGACGTAGGGTGACGCAGCAGCACCAGGTTCACCGTTGTCGAATGCTGCAATGAGTTCGGCACTATCATGCGGCACCAGGATTCCGACGGCAAGAGATCCAAGGACGAAGAAGGTGGTCAAGCGGTAGAAAACAGCCTTGTAAGCTCGCGGCATGACCCAGCGAGGATTCTCGGCCTCGCCAGCAGCCATCGAAACATAGTCGGGTCCAGCAATGGTAAACGAGGCTTGGATAAGACATTGCAAGAAACCTAAGAATCGACCCAGATTGCCGCCATAGTACAGCTCATTGAAAGCTCCAGGGTTACGCCAGTATCGAAATCCAAAGCGATCGCCGAGCGGGTTACCTCCAAGCATAGTGACGAAGGTGAATGCGAGAAGTCCAATAATAAGGATGACTTTTCCCAGAGCTAACCAGAACTCGGATTCTCCGTACCATTGGACTGCAAAGATGTTGAGAATACTGAACAACCTTCAGCAGAGTCCGAAGCATATCAGCACAATGGATTAACTTACGCATACATGACTATCACGATAGCGATAATCACCCCAACTGGGACGGCGGCGCTCCAATACTGAATGATCACATTGCAAGCGACAATTTCGAATGGTACAAGAGCAGCTTCGAAGACGAAAAAGTTGTAACCAGCAGCGAAGCCGAACGGATGAAAGGTGAGGAAATTGGAAGATATGTGACCATCTCATTCATGCCTGCAGGTGTGTAAGCAGAACAGCGCATTGGGGCACAGCAGCACGTCTGTCTGGCACGAGAGACGTGTGCCATTTGCTTCGGGCATTTGCTGCTTCGGCTTCCGATAGAGAGACGGTTGAAGTCACAACTCAAATGCAAGGGAAGAGAGGAGAGGAGAGAAGCTTCTTACAATTGGTAACTGCCAAGATGAATGTACACCTACACGACAGCACACATAAGCGGCTGACCAAAGAGCTTCGAAACATTCAAAATGAAAAGCCTGTCGCTCTCCCTCATCTGTCTCAACCACCAAGTATGTCGATAGAACTCGTGCCTGGTCTAACCAGCTTACCTTCAATCGTCTTTGCGCGCGGGTTTTTGGAAGAGATTCAGAACAGTGACCTACCAAATAGTGAAGGCAAGGAATAGACTGGCTGGTCCACCTCTCAGCAGCCCCTGCCCGATTTGCACGTAGAGGGCAGTACCGATCGTCCCACCAATTCCAATCAACTGTATATGCCTAGGCTTTAATTTTCTGTGTGTCTCGTCATATTGTTTGATCGTGCCGTCTTCGCTTGGGCGTCTATTGGTGCTTGAAAGGTCGTAGGCACTCTTGAGCTTTCCAACAACCGATTGCTTGCGTTCTTTGGGCCTTTCGACATCGTAGTTGTCGCGTGTCTGAACACCTCGAACAATTGGCGTGGAATCGATGAAAGCTGGCGGAGGTTTCTCCATGTAGTCCGATCCTGTGGTGACCATAGTGGTAAAGGGGGGAGGGAAAATGGATAAAAGACTGGAGGGAGGAATACTAGAACCTTTACGAAGTGAAAGGCTCACAAGAAGAGAGAAGAGCCTCGAATATGACAGGGAAAGAGCATAGCTTTTTTGTACGCCCCGACCATAACGACGCAACGAGGCACAAGAATCCTCTGGTGTGGCATCATTGGATCTAGATGCGGGACCTGATGGCACAACCCACAAGGAACTCCACAGCCAAGCGGAAGCTGTCAGCGTTCGAAGGTAGGACGGCGTTGGATTTGGCCTTGGCCGGGTCGTCTGATTCGGGCGGGTGGGGCAAAAGCTTCAAGGACCCTGCAAGCTGCGTCAAGCTATCATCCAACTAGTACCAAGCATTTGTGGATGATAAGACAATCTCTAGCAAGAAAGATGACTTAGTCAGTCCGTTCATTTTCAGCCCATGCACGTTGAGATCGGAGGTCTTTTGATTTTCCCAGTCAGCAATTGTACTCGATTACGCTTACGCAGTACCAAGTCCCCACATGCCGAGGGAAATATTTGCCTGAGAGTGAAAATCTTTTACTCGGGCACTAGGTAGTAAGATGGCCTTGAGGGACCAGTACTACTCGGTAGCAGGTTATTAGAGGGTTATCAGGATCTCACTGGCGTCTCTACCATCAAGCTCATCAATGAGTGGACGACCTCGGCTGCCGCGAGCTTCGTCGTCTCACCCACGTTGTCATATATGGGTGCAACCTCAACGACATCAGCGCCGATAATCTTCATCCCTTCAAGGCCGTCTAGAATACTGAGAAATTCTCGAGTTGACCATCCGCCAACCTCGGCTGTCCCAGTAGCAGGAGCATAA
>QQTW01004034.1_pt1 | contig 10965 bp, 9 predicted proteins | sample 1904831 | NCBI WGS metagenome assembly QQTW01 (sample SAMN09435610, study PRJNA476489) | Subsurface metagenome, whole genome shotgun sequencing project.
GCTCGTAGGTCATGGATTATACCCAGACTGACCTACTTTTTTGCCTAATTATCCACTTATTAATATCTAAGAAGTCCAATGGTTAACTTGCTCAGACCAATTAATATTCCAAGTTCTCATCTCGGAACTGTAACTGCTTTGTGGAACGAACAGTCTGCTTACGACAGGAGAGCGCTTAATACTGGTATCGTCCATTTTGGGCCCGGTCGTTTTTTTAGGGGTCACCTCGCCTACATACTACATAACTATCTTGCACAGAAGGAATCCCAAGAGCAGAGATGGGGGATTTGTGGGGTTAGCCTCAAGAGCCAAAGTACCATTAATAGGTTGAAACCGCAAAGATTCCTTTACACTTTGACCAAACATTCTAGCTGCGCTAAAAATCGTGAGGAAGCGGAAGTTATAGGTTCTATCAGGGAAATCGTTGATGGTACACAGAAGTGCGACTATGTGCTTGAAAAGATGACATCTCCCTCTGTGCATCTCGTGACTCTGACAATTACTCAAGGAGGCTACCATCTAGACAAGAGTTTTAATCTCGACACAGCGAACTCCGAAATTGCCCACGATTTGCAAAATCCGCATAGTCCAACAACTGCAATTGGCTTTATAGTAGAGGCGCTACGCCGACGACGCGATCGCAAAATGACCCCCTTCACCACACTTTCTTGCGACAACCTTCCAAGAAACGGAGAGATTCTGCGAAAAGCAGTGCTAGCCTATGCTGACTCTCTAGATCCTCAACTTGCAGCATACATCAGAGATAACGCGACGTTCCCTAATTCAGTGGTAGACAGGATTGTGCCTCAAGAAAAGGAATCCGACTATAACTACCCCAACCGACTGTTGCAGGTCAGGGATCGAGGACCAATTGTGACAGAGCCATTCTGGCAGTTTGTCGTGGAGGACAACTTCATAGGTGATAGACCCAAGTGGGAAGATGCGGGAGTTATTATGACTAGCGACATCACTCCCTTCCTGTATATGAAGTCGAGATTCTTGAATGCAGTACACTCCTTCGTAGCTTGTCTAGCTGTGAGAGAAGGTATAGAGTATATGCATGAAGCAATTAGGCTACCAGAATTTCACTTGTTTACTCGGCTTCTCATGAGCGACATCGCAGCAGCAACACCAGTGCCTTACCAGATGTGCGAACAATATATGTCTCAGGTGTTACTAAGGCTGAGTAACGAGGCACTTCCCGATTCGATTGAGAGAATTTCTTCAGAAACCGCAAGGAAACTAGGCAAGTATATATTTCCAATCCTTCAGGATGCTTACAGGGGAAAGGTCAACATGAAGCGTCTTATACTTCCCATCGCGGCGTGGCTTCTTGCAGCCAGAGAGGGAGCTACCGAGTCCGGAATGCCTTATAATCCGAAAGATACTCAAAGTGTAGTTACAGCAATTCGAGAGGGTGCGATGATTAGTAAGATTCTGGGATTGGAGAATTGCGAACATACAAAACTAGTAGATCGTGAATGCCACCAAGCTATGCAAGATATTCAATCTTGCGGACTATTGACTACCCTTCAGAATTATAGTAATGGAGAACTTTTAGATGAAGCTGCTTCAGCATGATAAGGTGGTGCTTTTCGATCATGACGGAACTGTCGTTGATAGTGAAACCATAGCACTTGAAAGCGCCTGGAGGCTGACCACTGAAGTGGCTCGTGAGTACCCTGGTGCCCAACACTATGAGCTTGATGAGTTTGTTAAAAGCTTCGCAGGGAAACCCTACAAGGAAATACTTGCAAGTATCTATAAAGACTCAGTAACCCCTCTTGATGAACGCGATATTGAGAGGCTAGTAGCTGAAGAAGAAAAGAGAGCGATTGAACGACTTAGTGTACAGGCCTTTGCGACCGAAGGAACGCCTGAAGTGCTGTCTTACCTGCGCGATGATGGATTTGAATTTGCAATAGTAAGTAACAGCAGCTTACATCGGCTGAGTGCCTGCCTTAATGCAGCAGCCCTGACCGACTATTTTCCAAACGAACGGATATTTAGCGCTCAAGGCTCTCTCCCTGTAAGACGACCTAAGCCACTTCCTGATATCTACCTACATGCAGCGAAGTGTCTTGACGCTAAAGTTTCAGGTTGCGTAGCAGTTGAAGATTCAGTTAGTGGGGTACTGTCTGCCATTGCCGCAGGAATTGGGCAGATTATTGGTTATGTAGGGGGAACTCATATAAGCAGTGATGAACGAAAAAACCGTGTGGATGCTCTTCAGTCTGCTGGTGCCCATCAAATTATCGAGCGAATGCACGATTTGATCGACTTATTATAATAATGACTCAATTATTGGGCAAGCGCATTTAACACTAAGTACTAATAATACATAAATGAACAGCAATACCAACACAGGTTCAATAATCAAGCTGAATCAAGCATCCCTGTCTCGTTTACCTGGAAACGTGTGCGTACCCAATTACGATCGCCGTCACATCACTAATGGAATTGTGCATATTGGTGTAGGTGGATTTCATAGATCGCACCAAGCGTTTTATCTAGATAATTATTTCCATCAGAATCCTGGTAGTGAGTGGGGAATCTGTGGTGTTGGGCTGCTTGACTTTGACTACGATCGGCGAATGCGGGATGTACTTACGTCCCAAGATTGTTTGTATACCCTGGTTGAGCGGTCTCTTTCAGGCGATCGCGCTCGAGTCATTGGTTCAATCACTCGATACCTGTTTGCACCAGGCAATCGTCAAGCAGTTATTGATGCAATGGCAAGTCCCGAATGCCGAATTGTTACTTTAACGACTACTGAAAGCGGCTACTATTACATTGAAGGAAGTGGCGAATTCGATGTTAACCATCCAACGATTCAGCACGATTTGCAACATCCCGACCAACCAATTGGTACATATGGTTTTTTAACAGCTGCACTCGAACAGCGGCGCCAAAAGGGTTTAGCGCCCTTTACATTACTTTCCTGTGACAACATACAGGGCAACGGCAACATCGTGCGGAAAATGCTAACGACATTTGCCCAAATGCGCGATTCGGGTTTGGGACGTTGGATTGATGAACAGGTTGCCTTTCCCAACAGTATGGTAGATCGTATTACTCCCCTCACAACTCCAGCAGATATTAAAATGGTGGCGGAATTTGGGATTGATGATGCCTTTCCAGTTGTCGCGGAACCCTACATTCAGTGGGTAATCGAAGATACGTTTTGTGCAGGCAGACCCAATTGGGAGTCCGTTGGCGTACAGATGACAAACAATGTTCATCCCTACGAGATGATGAAAATTCGGCTGCTTAATGCTAGTCACATGCTAATTGGTTATCTCGGTTCTTTGGCAGGTTATACTTACGTTCATGAAGTTATGGCTGATTCTTTGTTTGAGCAAGCAGTCGCTAACCTGATGGACGAGGTGACACCAACGCTCCAACCCGTTCCTGGGATTGATTTAGACGATTATAAAAAGACTTTAATTGAACGGTTTTCCAATCCCAAAATTTGCGATCAACTGCCGCGTCTGTGCCTGGGTGGGTCAGCCAAAATTCCTAAGTTTGTTTTGGGGTCGCTCCGCGATAAATTAAAACAAGGAGGCGCCATAGATTACCTTAGTTTGACGGTTGCTGCTTGGTGTCGATACCTCAGTAGTCATGATAAGCAAGGACAACCTATAGTCATTGATGACCCATTAGCAGATATTCTCACTCAACGCGCGTCCGGTAGTGAATTAGATCCCAGACCGTTGCTCAATATTTCTAAAATTTTTGGAGATTTAGTACAGGCGCCACGTTTCGTCGAGGCTGTTGCTGACCAGTTGCGCTCTTTGCATGAGTTCGGTGCTAAACAAACACTTGTGCAACTTTTAAGTATGTGAGGATTGCTGTAATGCTGCTTGGCATAGATTTAGGAACAGGCTCTGCTAAGGCATTGCTCCTAGAGACAGACGGGACCACTATAGGTGAAGCCTCAAGCACCTATTCAGTTCATGCACCCCACCCAGGATGGGCTGAGTCGGCGCCAGGAGATTGGTGGTTGGCGGTTGGCGAAGCTGTGAGGAAGGCAGTGGGAAATTACGCCGCTCAAGTACAAGCGATCGCACTTTCAGGGCAGATGCATGGTGTTGTCCTCGCCTCGGAGTCAGGTCAGCCCCTGCGTCCTGCTATCCTTTGGGCAGATACTCGTAGTAGTACCACACTTAGTGCTTATCATGCCCTCGATGCCACTATTCTAGAGCGATTGGGCAACCCGATTACAGCAGGAATGGCTGGCTCAACCTTGCTGTGGCTACGAGAACACGAGCCTACTGTCTATACCGAAGCGCGTTGGGCACTTCAGCCAAAAGATTGGCTGCGGTTACGGATGACTGGAGAAGTTGCAACCGAACCATCTGACGCTAGTGGTACTTTGCTTTACGATGTTGTGTCAGACGACTGGGCAAAGGATGCAATAAGAGCGCTGAATTTACGTTGCGATTGGTTACCAAAAATTATCCCCTCTAGTGCGATCGCAGGTTACCTGACGGCTATTGCTTCAGAGCATCTTGGCTTAAGAGTTGGCTTACCCGTTATCGCTGGTGCTGCGGATACGGCAGCAGCAGCACTTGGTAACGGACTACTACAGCCTGGTTCGGTTCAACTAACCATCGGCACAGCCGCTCAAATTATTACACCCCGCTCCCAACCAATTATCGATCCTCATGGTCGTACACATCTATATCGATCCGCCGTACCTAACCAGTGGTACACCCTAGCAGCAATGCAAAATGCCGGGTTAGCCCTTGAGTGGGTGCGAGGTATCCTCGGCTTGAGTTGGCAGCAAGTCTATAGTAAAGCGTTTTCTGTTCCCCCTGGATGTGAAGGCTTGACATTTTTGCCATACCTCACAGGTGAGCGAACTCCACACCTTGACCCTCATATACGCGGTGCATGGGTGGGGCTTGGGCTTCATCACACCCAGGCGCATTTGATGCGAGCGGCTTTAGAGGGAGTTGCTTTTGCCTTGCGACAAGGTTTTGAGGCACTTGAGGCGACAGGTTTGAAAGCGACACAACTGCGATTAGCAGGCGGTGGAACGGTAGAAATGCTTTGGCAACAATTACTGACTGATGTATTAAAAATACCCCTCTATACAACTACAGTTGCTGCTGCTTCCGCACGTGGTGCTGCTCTACTGGCGGGTATAGGAGTTGGCGTATACGCAGACGCTAACGACACGAGCAAACTGGCAGCCACACCAACGCTTGCTGCAACTCCCCAACCAGTTGATCGATCCTTAGAAGAGGCTTGGATGCGATATCAATCGCTTTATCCACGACTTGCAAAAATATAGGATTACTAAGTACCTATGCAAAATTAATTATACATTCTTGAATTCTGTATTCTGTACTCAGTAAAGCAAATAGGAAAAAAAGATATATAAATCATTTTGCGTACTTACTTATAGCGGTTCCCGTTCAAATGAAGTACATAAGGGCGGGCAATAATGCCCACCCCACAAGAACTTTACCATTGATGTTACTAAATAATATATTCGCTGAATGACAATACCTAACCTTGTTCAAAAAATCAAAACTGATTCTTATATGGTAGAAATTATGCCTTAAGGGTGAAGTACTAAAAGGTATTTACAAATAAATTTTTAAGGAATGAGGCTGTTTAACATCAGCCAATAAAAAAATAAACTTCTTAAAATAATAGGTAGAGATTATATGTATACACTAGGCGAAATAAAGCTTCCCAAATCAGCCGACGTTTCTGATTTATATATACAGTGTAATGAAGCAGCATCTGTAGACTACCAGGAATATGACAAAAAAGTTGTGTTACGTCAGGGGGGTATTATATCCTCAAGTTCTTACTTTAATTCATTTTATGAAAAATTTTATACTGAGTATACAAGTCTTAGCTCCATCTACTATTTGCTAAAACTTGAAGGCGATTTTAAAATTTATGTTTACAGAGAAGTTAATGGAGATAAGAAAGAGATTATTTCTCAAGAAAACTTTGAGAAATGTCAATTTTCAGAACCCGTCAAAATTTTACCAATAAATCTTCTTCAAAACGAAAATGCTGGCAGAATATATTTTGAAATAACCTGTTCCAGCGAACAAGGTGCATTTAAAGAGGCATGGATAGTAACTGATGAAAATAAAATTAGAGAAGTATCGCTGGGAATTGTCATTTGCACCTTCAAAAAAGAGACTTATATAAAAAATACGTTAAGTACTATATTTCAAGATAATTTACTGCAAAAGAAAGACTTCAAAATATTTGTTGTTGATAATGGTAGAACTTTAAATGAAGATGATTTCAGTAAACCAAGACTGAGACTTATTCCCAATAAAAATGCGGGTGGAAGTGGTGGCTTTACTAGAGGGTTAGTTGAAGCTTTAGATGAGAACGTCTACTCTCATTTTTTGCTGATGGATGATGATATAGAGTTAGAAAGTGAATGTATTTATAGGTTATTTTCTTTGTATGAGTACGCTAATGTTGATTTTGCAGTAGCTGGCGGGTTGCTAAATTTACTTAATAAGCATATGTTGTATGAAGCAGGAGCAATGTACAACCAAGATGCTAAAAATAGAGGATTTGCACCTGGGTCATTAACTGCTGTAAATAATAACCTTGATTTACGAGATGCTAATTCTCTTAACAGGTTGCTTGAGGAAGAAAATATAGACTATGGGGGGTTTTGGTTCTTCTCTTTTTCTAAAGAACTTGTTGAGCAAATTAAATTACCCCTGCCTTTATTTATAAAACTAGATGATATAGAGTTTTGTTTAAGAATTAAAGAGTTGGGTCGCAAAATAGTAGCTTTCCCCTCAATTGCTGTGTGGCATCAACCAGCTTCTGCAAAGAATTTAAATTGGGAAACTTATTATTACACCCGCAATGATTTAATAACTTATGCCATCCATTATTCATTAGGATATATGGGTACGGTCAAGCATTTTACAAAAGTCATAATTCAGTCTTTATCAAAATTTGATTACGATTATGTACAGATGCTAATAAAATCTTTTGAAGACTTTATTAAAGGTCCAGATTTTCTCAAAAACTCTGAGCCAGAAACCTTACATATTAACATTTTAAAGCTGAGTCAAAGCTATAAGAACCAAAAACAAATAGATAAATTAGCTGGTCTTAAGCTTTTAACTAGGTGGCTTAAAGTTGCAGCTAAAAGTAGTATTGAATGGTCATCCGTAAGTAGAGAATGGAAAAGTGCTTCCAAGGATCTGAAATCTACTATATTTTGGCAGCAATACCTTGGGCTAAATAACTAGAATTTAGCTAAAACTTTAGTTGCCCCGCGCCATATTTGTACGGCTGAAATTTTCGCAGATTTACTACAGTTGCGTCGTTTCGTCGAGGCTGTTGCTGACCAGTTGCGTAGTTTACAACCCTACTTATGTATAAATTTAAGGCGATGCGAGTTTGCATAGCCAAGCTTCAGCTTCATCATAGTATTTAAAGTTGCTTTCATCGCGGCGAAATTCGGGTGTGTGTACCATGTGTCTGCCATTAACCCATTTTTCACCGTGATATTTGTGCAGCAATTCGTGATATAAAACAAACTCGACAACAAACTCAGGAATTGCAGCTTCGTCTAGCGTCAAACTAATTACGATTCTGTCTCTAGCAGGTTCGTAATGTCCAAATTTACGATAAGTCTGAATTTGATTCCATGTCAAACGCGGTTTTTCTAACTTTGCTGCAAAATATTCGCGGTTGATTTTATCGAACAATTTTTCGAGGTTATAATATTTGCCTTTGCCATTTTTGGTAATTGTTTCGGTAATCAAATCGAGTTCGAGTAAAACATCGCTATATTCATCTAAACTGGCAAATTCTCGAACTGTTAGCGTTGTTACGTTCGTTTTGCCTAACAGCGAAATTTGTACAAGCGCTTTCAAAACCTCATCATCAGCATTAATAAATCCTTCACTGACAAAAAGATTAATATTATTACCAACCCAGCGACTTCGATATAAACCTGCCAGATTCGTTAACTCGACAGCAAAATTAACCGATTCATGACCGTATTCTCTAGATAATATTTTGGCAATAGACTTAATACGGTGAGTAGTTTTAATATGCAACGTCAAATTATCTTCAACCGTCAAAAACTTCATCCAAGCATAAATTTGCCGCGAAGAACTAGTTAGATTTGCGGGTGTTGCTTGTTGCGATACGCATATTTTTTCAATTGCTGTTACAAGCTCGTTAATTGTTTGCGCGAGTTCGGGAATTTCGGTTAAGTCGAGAGTACAATTTGAAGTTAGCTGCGAAATTCTCCATAAAATTGCACGTTGCTGGGTCTTAATATTTCTAATACCTATAGTTTGCACGTTTGTGCAGCAACCTGGAGGTATTGCACAATTAGAATGACTAACAGAAGAAGGTAAATCGTCTAAATCGATACCCTTGAGAAAATAATAAGCATGACGCGATCGCACTGGCAATTGATGCGGTGTCACTTTTGCATCGATACACAAACGTTCCACAGTCTCCACCGAACTGAGGATAAATCTCCGAAACGCGGGTAAGTCCGCAGTTCCAATACCAACCTTTAGTTGTTCCTGCGCTTTCTGTGCAGCTTTGACTAACCCACGAATTTGTAGCATGGTCATTATATAAAGCTGGTGTAAATTGTACCAAAACTAAAGGGGGAAAATATAGAATATATAACCCGATTATGAGGTAGCTTATAGTAACCGCAGTTGCTTAACTGCAATACTTGAGCTTGAAACCTGGAAATTAAAAGTACGTCGATTATGCTTAACACTTTTACCAATCATCTTAATTTGTCGAATACAGAAGTTGACAAATTGCTCGCTTTAAGCTTACCAGAATTGTTAAACTCTCCTGACTTGCAACAGAAATTAGCTGGTTTAGATATCAAACTGCTGAAACAAACTTTACCAACTGCTGGCACAATTTTAGCAACAAATTTGCCTCCTTTCTACAACTGGTTAAAATATGACTTAGGATTAGAGCGTGTTCCCGATAGTCCAGACCATGCGACAAAATGGGTAATTAATTTTCTCAACAATCAAGAAAGTTTGATGCGTTTGGTTGAGTTGCATCGTCCGGTTCCACAACCTGCTCTCGAACAGTCTATACCTCGTCTTGTGGGTTTATTTGACACTATCGAAGATAATCAAACTCGACGGGAATGGCAAAGTGCGATCGCGTCGCTTTGTTTAGTGTTAGCTGTAGCTGCTCGTCACGAGGAAAAAGCGATCGCATCCAGTTTTTCTTGACTCAGTATTGTAATTTTGCCTCGTTGATAGTTAACAACACCATGCAACTGTTTGAATAAACGCACGCATTCTTCATAAGTAATGCCAATGCTTCGAGCAATTTGATAGTAAGGAAGATTCGCAAGCAAACAAACTCCTTGTTGAGTAACTTGAGTTCCCTGTTCGGTTGCAGCACTTTGAATAAACCGAGTCAAACGAACAATTGCCCTTTCTGAAACCAATCCATGTACAGTATCGTGAAGTTGCTGCAACCGCTGATTAAAAACACCAAGCATAGTTAAAGCAATTTCTGGTGTTTCCCGAATCGCATCGAGCAATGCTCCTCGTTTCACTGTCACTATCTCACAATCCACTAACGCACTTACCGTTGCAGGAGCAATTCCATTACCCAAAAAAGCAGGTGCTGCAAATATTTCCCCCGCACTCAGCGTTCGTAAAACCGTTTCCTTGCCAGTTGATGCAATTCTAAGGACACGGATTTTACCATCGACTAAACCGTACAATCTCTCAGGTAGAGCATCACCTTCGTGAAAAATCATCTCTCCCTGGGGGTATTTTTCTATTTGGGTATGCTCTCGCATTTGTTCCAAGCGAACGGGTTGCAACTGGGAAAAAATCATTATTTGACTAAGTTGCTCAATCGTTGCGTTCATGATACGAAGAGTGAGTATTTTTTCTTAACAATGCTTGACCGCAGCATCAGCATATAGTATATTTGTACCAACAAAGCCAATACTTGGTTTTACTTAACAGTATCGCAGTACGAGGTTTTTAAATGAAGCTATCGAAACTGGACTTGGGTGGTGTAGTCGCTGTAGCGCACGCACAGGGACATTTGCAGTTATTGGTAAATCGAGGTGATGAACTCGAATTACTGGAGATTCCCGCACCCGTGCAAGCGTTTGAAGGGTTGCAGATGCTCAATCAAGTAGTTGCTTTATCAAAAACATTACCGTCAGCACCCGAACCGATAGCACCGATAGCAATGTTACCCGTCAGTTCATCGATGGCAAATGCAGTTGGATACGACCCTAACGAACAGATTTTGCAAGTAGAGTTTCATAACGGTGCAGTCTATCAATATAGTGGAGTTGAGTTCGACACATGGGAAGAGTTGCAGGATACAGACTCAATTGGTAGATATTTTAACCACGAGATTCGAGGTAATTATCAGTGCGACAGAGTTGACGATGAAGACTATTACTGTTGATTATCTCATCAATATAGCAATCCGTTAAGTATTTGTAAGATATCGCATCAATCAAAAATATCATACAACTCAAATCGGATTGCTATCAAAGCGTTCCTGGTTGCTCCTGGCTAATTACAAGTAGTAAAATTCTACTCGTAATTAGCCATTTTTTATCGCAATCCCAACAAGATCCCCAACTTCACAGAAGTTGTCGGGGATCTGAACCTATCGCAGAGCCATTACCAAATATAGTAAAGTGGGCTTATGCCTTTACTGTAAGAGCAAAATGCAAGTATTTTCGACAATACCAATTAATCAAGAAAATCAACAAAATAAATCTCGATTAGCTGTTATTTTTTGGTACAGCTTAAGTCTCGCTTTTGCAATTGGTTATATTGCCATTGGTATGCGGCAAGGTTTTAGCAGCAAGTATGTAGTCAGCGATGATGCACGAGAATATCTCCCTTGGGTGTATCGCTACTTCAACAAATATCTATTTCCCAACGATTTAATCGCTGATTATTTTGCGTCAGTTAC
>QQTW01004035.1_pt1 | contig 10965 bp, 15 predicted proteins | sample 1904831 | NCBI WGS metagenome assembly QQTW01 (sample SAMN09435610, study PRJNA476489) | Subsurface metagenome, whole genome shotgun sequencing project.
CTATGACGAGCTGGTTGGCGAGGTTATTCGGATTGAAGCAGACAAAGCCACAATTCAAGTCCGCTTCATAATCGGCTCTTTTCGTCCGTCAATGGTAATGGAGAGTTCGGGAAAATCCATCAACACCTCAGCCATTTCGTTACCACGCTCCCCGCAGCCCACGTAGACAATGATGTCGCTGTTCGAGAACTTGGAGACCGATTGCGAAATGACGGTCTTTCCGCACCCGAAAGCACCGGGAATGCAAATCGTTCCTCCCTGAACACCAGGGAATAGAGCATCGAGAACTCTCTGGCCCACGATGAAAGGCGAATCGGCTGCCAAACGCTCATTGACAGGTCGCGGTACTCGGACGGGCCAAGTGTGCATCATGGGGTATTCGGTCTCTTTGCCTTCAAAGTCGACCGTCATGAGCTTCTCTTCTACAGTGTACTTCCCTTTGTCTGCAATCTTCTTGATTGTTCCCCGTGCTCGTGGCGGCATCAGAATTCTGTGCTCATTGAGCAATGAATTTTCCACCACTTTGCCCCAAACATCGCCTCCTGTGATATGGTCTCCAACTTTCATGGCAGGTGTAAACTCCCACTTTTTTTCTCGATTAAGCGAAGGAACAGAAATGCCACGAGGAATGTAGATGCTATCGGACACGGCGGAAATAGCTTTCAGAGGACGCTGAATCCCGTCGTAGATCGTTTCCATGAGACCCGGACCGAGTTCGACGGAGAGAGGTTTGCCTGTCCGAGTCACAGGATCACCGACAGTGACGCCAGCTACATTTTGAGCTTGGTTAGATTTGTACATGATTAACCTTGCTCAACTGCACGTACCCGTTTCCTCATAGACTTGAATTGTGGCTTTGTCTGCTTCAATCCGAATAACCTCGCCAACCAGCTCGTCATAGCCTACTCTGCACTATAATCTTGTGAGCACAGACGGGCGAAGAGCTCGTGGTGACGCGGCTGCCTACCAACTCGTACATGGCGCATCCAATCATGTTTTCGGCAACTATGACAGGCCCAGAGATTGAGAAGATGGAGCCATTCTGCTCCTCATCGCCGCTGCCGTTCGACTTGGATGGCGCCATTCTGATTGTTCTTGCAGTAGAATGCAGGTAATTGATAGGGCGAGAGAAGACAACAGGATCAGGGCTGGTAAGCTCGTTGATATCCTCAACAAGATCAGGTACCCCTAGGTGCTGGCTAAGGAACCTGAGATCGGAGAGATCGTCGATGTTCTTCTTGGTGATGAGTTCGAACAAGGAAGGCTTTGACAGTAACTTTGGCCTTCGTTGAAGACCTAGCATGCAATCATGACCCGCTCTCGGAGGGAGGCAGGAAGCTCAAACCTGACGCTAGTCGATTTGAGTAGTTGACTAACGTAACTTAATGGGAAGCTCCAGCCTTTGACCAAAAGAAAGATTTCCGCCCCACCCCACCAGTCACCATCTAATTTTCCCATGCTGCCCGCCAACGTTGGTCCAAGGTAAAGCAACATGACTGGCACTTGCCTTCTAGCTTGTCACCAGCTTGCTGCTCATCTACCAAGCTACAAGAAATCTCCGCCAGCCTTTGTCACGTCAAGTTCTCGTGCATGGTCAGCTGCTGGTGCGCCAAAACACCGTCTCAGGCAATTATCAGAAGTCAGCTCCAAGTCAGCCGGGACATGTCGATAGGTTTCTTTTGCCAGACTGCAAGGACTTATGAATACGAGACTTCGTTCTCGAACCAAGTTTAACCCAATTGAATTCTCAACTATGCTTCCGTCGCCCCCTACAAACTTTTTAGACACCATGGAAGATCTGCTTGACTGCTATTCTATTATGATTGTGACCAAGATGAGTTATATCACCCTCCAGCTGCGTTGACAGGGAGGGCATAAATTCTGGTTCCCGTTGTAGCCAGCTTCATTATACTCCAAACACGAGCAGAGGGTCTCAAGAATGCCACTAGGTAGTTCCACAGGGCTATCTCGTGTGTCTACGTCCTATCACTAAAACGATAGGTAACATGCGACTTCTCTTGGAGCACCATGGCTCAATAGGCTGTCTCATACGATCCACGATGCGAACAACGACGCTGGCTAATTCTCAAGCCACGTTGACGTGAAACATGTCCTGTTTGTTCTCTTGATATCACGAACCAGCAGGTCAAAGTCATAGATCTGACGTTTCGAAGATCTGAAACGCCCCTACCAGGCTATCATGCCAGAACACACGTGTGGTAGCCAAACAGAGGCGATACCTTAGCCCTCAGACAAGCATACTAAGTTCATCACACAGTGCGCCATGTTCGCGGAATATTCACGTCTATCACTCTTCCCTTTATCCTAATTGCTATATTTGTTTGTCGTCTCCGCTTGCTTTGGGATCATTCTCTCTTGGACCCTTTTACTTCTATGTGTCATATCACACGTTGGGAGTACTGCTCCACCACTGCACAGCCAAGCGAATTAGGTCCACTCAATCCCCGCGAAATTGTCAGATGCAATCAATGGTCGCAACTTTTGGATGGGGCTCGGAACGGAGACGAAAAGGCCAAGAAAAGACTTGCAAGTCACATGAGGGGTGCGTGCTTGACCGCTCAAAGTCTCTGCAGAAACAGAAAATTTAACGGGTCGACAGCTACTCAAAATAATACGAAGATCAGTATTCAGCACGTGAGCGAAGTACTAGCTGGCGGGACTTGCGTGCCAGACACGAAGCAAGGGCGTCACGTTGGGTTTAATTGTGATCCCACCACGGACAAGTGAGCCTCATCTTTCCTGACTACCATGGCATTAGGGTGTTGATTGATGACACAGATTTTATTTGCGATGCGATGGTGCGTGGAGGAACGCCTGGGGCCAGCGCATGCGCTCCACCAAAGATGTTGAGAAACAGAAGGCCCCTGGAAGCAAGCCCAAAGCTGGAGGTCGCTGGTCATGAGCCAGGTCTGCCTTGAGGCCGTCACCCAGCAGCGGCACGATACAATCCTCGAACGGAACAGATATAGCCTGCCATGAATCGCTGCAATAATAGCGGAACACAGATGGAGAGAACTTGCGCAACGTCGAACGATGATCTTGTTGTCCGAAGGAGGAGTGGGCAAAACTTGGAATTGGAAGACAGTGTGCTACCAAAGAAGGGGATGGTCTTCATGAAGGTCATTAACATTCTCTGGTTAAGTGTTTTTTGTTCAATTGTATGGCGGCTTCGAGGCACATGGATCTTGGATGTAGACTTTTAAATCTGGGAACAATGGCGAAACGCGATCAGAATTTGAAGGGCTCTTTGCGCATTTCATGTCCGGCGAGATATGAGACAAAACTCAAAGTCTGGACCTCCTCAATGAGAGATGTCGCAGGATACTTTCCATCGACGTGGCCCAGTGTGGTGGCATGTTCGGTACAAGATTGCAGGTCGTTGACGTTGTCCCTTTCAGGAGCCCCTGTACAACTAAGAGAAATCGACCCAGTACATTTCTCCTCACTTTCTCATGGACAGAGGGCCTGTATTTAGGGACCTTAAGCATTATATTGTTAGGGGCAAATTGAGCCGCTGGATATTCTGGTGCCTAGAAAGTGATAGGTATCGTGGCTCCACGCCTGAAGCAACTTCACGCCAAGCTGATTGATTACTCACCAGCACACAAGGATCCTTCTGTCTACCCGGTAGTGCTAATCTGGTTATGGACCTCGGAAGGTCGACCTACGTCCATAGTAGTACTACGACGAGCTGCGTTGGATTAGATTTAGAGACGTTAATTTATCAACTTGTGAGCCGCCTCCTACCACTTCTACTATCCTTGCCAACAACATGTGGAATCGATAATACCAACCAACGACGAGCAGATGACCAACGACGGGTCCGGAGACCTCAGATGCTTACCGCCAACAATGAGAGCCGACTAGTTAGTCGCTTTGAGGATATGCATCATCACACCAGCTGATGCAATTCAGACAGCGATTTACCCCGAAGCCCAGCCATCAGATGTGTATTCTCATCGACATTCTGATAGCGTCCTTCTGCTTGTGGCTTTCCTCTAATCTAGTGCTTGCAGCTCCTTCGCAGTTGGTGGTGCAGGTTCTGTCCACGATCAAAATCAGAAACAGTATTTAATCCTCGGGATGTTGATGCAGAAGAAAGATGGTACTTTCAGTGACCTAAATTGTATGTAAACTGTAGTTCAGATTGGTAACGATTTTCCCTCTTCGTATAGTAACTAGACCTACAAGGTGGACATGATAAGCTTGTTGGGCTGCCGCAATGCCTGCGGAAGTGCATGCTGGACCCTAACGTAAAGCTGGGCCGCCGCCATATGACCGACATCATCCACCTCTCGACTTCCGCTCTACCAACCTTCCATGCCCTGGCCCAACTTCAAAATCGTCTGAATACTGCTTTCTAGACCTCCGACACACGGCTGAGATTGCTGGTTTATTCAGCTGCAGCATCAAAATCCTAGTGGACGCTACCTGCTGTCGAGTCTTCGTCCTGAAGCATGGGATCCGGGTTGACGTGACGCCTGCTCATCTGTGCCTGTGACGCGTGTCTTGAAGGTCAGATCAGCCGATAACTGCTATCTGCGATCCATCTTGTCATTGTCACCGTCGAACACACTCGAATAAACCGCTGGAACCACGGTTCGGAGAACCAACCGCCATTCTACACCCCCCACCCCCACCATCTGATTTCCTTACGGCAGGAAGTACAGAGTCTCTCTGTACTTTTGCTGAAGTTTTCTTCCCGCCAGGTCCCGCGGCTCTGCCGCTCTGTCGACCTGGCAGACGCAAACGTCCCGAGTCATACTGCCCCGTCCGTCACCAACGATCCACCCATCCGGAGCGACACGCAGATATCTTCCAACGCTGACACCTCATTCTCAACTTCAACTCCTTCCATTCTTGCCGCTGTATTACCAAATATTTCTGCCGATCAATTACAGGCCGTCCCTACAAATCATCTCCCCACTGACCACAGTTCTCGACGACGGAGACGGCGCCATTCATCCCCCGGAATACCCGAAGGTTTAGGAGCAGATTCACTGACACCGGGCTTACGCACAGCCAGGGTACGAGGAGCAGAGATACCTGGTCCGAGTGTTGACGGGCCAGAACATCGACCACGGGCAAAGCGCAGGCGCCTAGCTAGAAACAACATGCGGCCGGATGACAGAGGGACACACACAACGTCAAACGGGTTTGCAAGTATCTCGAATGGCTCAACGCCCAAGAAGATGGCAGTGTCGAGTTCCATCAACGGACACTCGCCATCGCGGCCCATCTCGAATGGGGCAGGGCCTTCACAGACCAACGGCTCGGTCAAATCGCCGTCGCCAGTCCGTTCACCCACGTATCATGGACACAGTCGAGAAGAGGTGACAAGGATCTTGATACAAGGGCTCTATGACATGGGCTACAGCGAAGCTGCTGCATGCTTGAGCAGAGAAAGCCATTACGAATTGGAGAGTCCCTCTGTCGCTGCGTTTCGACATGCAATCATGGAGGGCCAATGGATTGAGGCGGAATCTATCTTACTTGGTGCCTGTCACGGTGGCGAAGACCAGGTGTCCTCCGAATCGAATAGCATGCTTGACGGTCCCGCAGGCCTCGTTCTTGCAGAAGGGGCCGACAAGAGCCAAATGTTGTTCTGGATGCGTGAACAGAAATTCCTAGAATATTTGGATCAGCGTGACCTCAGTAAGGCGTTGGCGGTACTACGACAGGAGCTAACACCACTAAATCATGACATACATCAGCTACACGCTCTATCAAGGTATTCCCCTTGTGCGAAACAACGCCAGGAAACTTGATGAGGCTAATATCTGATAGCCTGTTGATGTGTCCAGCGGAAGATTGGCGTGCTCAAGCAAGATGGAACGGCTCAATCATGGACTCTCGCCAGCACCTCTTACAGGAGCTCACGAGTAAGCAAAACGTGGTCCCCTTCCATCGGAAATGCCTCGTACTGACCGAACAAGAACTGATATCGCCGTCTGTGATGATTCCAGAGCATCGACTAGCACATCTCCTTAAACAGGTGAAACAAAGTCAGATCAATAATTGCCTCTACCACAACAGTGCTATGCCGCCCTCGCTTTACTCTGATCACATGTGCGATCGAGACAATTTTCCTTTGAGGACGATGTTGGAGCTTGACAATCACGCAGACGAGGTGTGGTATCTAGAATTCTCCCACGATGGCACCAAATTGGCCACGGCTAGCAAGGACCGGACGGTTCTGATATACGAAACCGGCACTTTCACTGTGCTACACCGTTTCGCGGATCATGATAAGGAGGTAACTTACATCACGTGGAGCCCAGATGACTCTAAATTGATCAGCTGCTCTATGGACCACAAAGCTCGCGTGTGGGAAGTTTCTGTACGAACGCTCTCTGTGCTGATTTTGGAAGCTGAAGTGCTAATGCGAAGACTAGACCGGCAGCTGTCTTCTGACGGTAGCTCATCACACACCCGTATCAGCCGCCTCCTGGGCACCGGACGGTCTCTCCTTTGTAACATCGGCTCTAGAAAAGGCGTCCTCAATATGCCATTGGAGCCTGGGGCCTTCAGACTTCGGCAAAACATTGTACGAGATCGGACGCGGGTTCCGCGCTCAAGATTGTGCCATCAGCCCTGATGGTCAACGGCTTGTGGTTGTTGACTCTGAAAAGCATCTTTACGTTTTCAATCTCCATACCTACGAAAAGGAGTACAGCCGAGCCTTCCCGGCCCGATTAACGTGTGTTTCGGTGTCTCGAGACAGCAGACACGTGTTGGTCAACCTGTCCAGTGGCGAGATCCAATTACTGGAAATCGAGACTGGGGATCCTGTTAGAACGTTCGACGGGCAGGAGCAGGGTAATTATATTATCCGGAGCTGTTTCGGCGGAGCAGCAGAGAATTTTGTCCTTAGTGGTAGTGAAGGTGAATGAGATTACCTGTCCCTTGTCCTTTCTCTGGATTCTGACGATTTTCAGATTCCATGATCTACGTCTGGCACAAGGAAAATGGCGTTCTCATCGAGAAGCTCAAAGGCCACGCATCTTGTGTCAATGCCGTTGCCTGGAACCCTCGCGACCTTGGGATGTTTGCCTCCGCTGGTGACGACCGTCGGGTACGCGTGTATGTTGTGTCTTCCGTTCGATCAACAGTCCACAAGCTGACACAAGTGTTTAGATGGTCTAACTCGGTCTCACCAAGTGATGCTGTCCCGTCCTCTGACAGACGACCAGTTTCCAGCAACAGCTATACGAGGATGAGCGCGATCAGGTCAACGTTCTTAGGCAGCAGCAATCTCTAATTACGCAGCAGCATTCGGAGAAGACCCATCTATCGTAGCTTGGCAGGAGGATGAGAGCACGAATCGGCGTTTGACATTCCCAAAGGGTGGCACATAGATTGGCTAAAGAATGCATCAGTGGGGTTTCGGAATTTGAAGACTGTTTGTCGCTTCATGAGATATCCACTCCGACATGGCCATGGGAGGAAGGTGTCTTGTCTCCAGATGACGAGCTTCGGCGCATGCCAGTATTGAAACTACATTGAGCATCGCTTTCGGGAGATTTGTTGTTACTCTTAGAAGAGTATGGTCAGCTTACGCGGGATCTCATCATCTCAATACCATTTCTTCGCTACCACCACGACTTGTGACTGCCTAAGTACTGATCGTGTCCTATTTTGGTAAGAAGAAGCTACAGGACTTCTAAACCACCAGGCAGAAGCATTGTTCAAGTAGTATCGTTTCGTCCCCATCCTCCAAAGGACGCGCGGCGGTGTGAGGGTTACTTACCTATCATACTGCGGTACGAGGCATAATTTTAGGGTAACGATGATTGTACAGATGTCAAGCTTACCGCTGAAGCATTGCTCTGAGAGTAAATTTCACTTACTGAAGATTCACGCGGTCTAATAGGCTGGGGGACCCCATAGATAGATACATAAACTAATGCGTACAAAATGGCAGTAGTACGCAAGTGATTTGCCTGGAGTGGTACTGCACCGCCACACTATCTATCCCGGCGCCAAGAGCAAGATTGTCAAGCCACATCTCAAGATTCCGCAGGCGTTCATAATAAGTCGGATGGTCGAGATCACACGCCGGGCCAGCGTATCCCACCACCTGCTCTTGAGGTTCTCATTCCATGTGGACTCGTCGCCTCGTCTGCCTCACTATCCCATGCATGATCTACCTCTCGACTCAACGACCCTGAAATTGTGATCCTTGCGCCTACCATGGCCGCAACTCCTGGGGGTTATTCGTAAGTTCCAGCACCGGCCACGGATCTCGAATTCCAGGACTGAGGATCTGTTTTAGCATCAACGTGAACGACCCCACTCTCATCGCGCTTGTCAATAAACTACAGGATGTCTTTACGACTGTGGGCGTGAGTACCAACTACCTATCAGCGCAGTTCGTCCCATTCTGACGTTCTTCTTCCGCAGGTGCAAAACCCTATAGATCTTCCCCAAATCGTGGTAGTAGGGTCGCAATCTAGTGGAAAGAGCTCTGTGCTTGAGAACATCGTGGGAAGAGACTTGTTCGTATTTCAGATCCCAGGAATTCAATATGGCACCCCTAATCCACAGTATGGCAGTCTCCCACGAGGAACAGGCATCGTCACACGCAGACCTCTGGTCCTCCAACTCATCAACAGGCCGCCACCAGAGAAGCTACAGACCAACGGCGTCACAGAGAATGATCTCAAGAATACAACAGACCGAGATGCCAATGTTGACGAATGGGGAGAGTTTCTCCATATCCCGGGACAAAAGTTCTACGATTTCAACAAAATCCGAGATGAAATTGTGAAAGAAACAGAAGCCAAGGCCGGTCGAAATGTTGGAATATCACCTGCTCCTATTAATCTCCGCATATATTCACCTAACGTTCTCACTCTTACCCTCGTGGATTTGCCCGGCCTCACCAAAGTGCCTGTTGGAGATCAGCCCAAAGACATCGAAAGACAGATACGTGAAATGGTGTTGAAGCAGATCAGCAAGTCGAATGCAATCATACTAGCCGTAACGGCCGCCAATGTCGACTTGGCCAATTCGGATGGTTTGAAGTTGGCCAGAGAGGTTGATCCGGAAGGGCAGCGGACAATCGGTGTATTGACCAAGGTGGATCTGATGGACGTCGGAACTGATGTGGTCGACATCCTCGCCGGCCGAATTATTCCTTTACGGCTGGGATACGTTCCAGTAGTCAACCGTGGGCAACGAGATATTGAGCACAAGAAGAAGATCTCGGCCGCGCTTGAGGCTGAAAAGGATTTCTTCGAAAATCATAAAGCATATCGAAACAAGGCGTCGTATTGTGGTACTCCCTATCTTGCACGAAAACTCAATCTAGTAAGTTGTGCCAACGCTAGAAACCAAGCATGCCTAACTCCACCAGATCCTCATGATGCACATCAAACAAACTCTACCTGACATCAAAGCTCGCATATCCAGCTCCCTGCAGAAGTACTCGACCGAGCTGAACCAGCTAGGGGATTCCATGCTTGGGAACCCTGCAAACATCGTGCTCAACATTATCACTGAGTTCAGTCAAGAATATCGTACGGTCCTCGAAGGGCACAACCAAGAATTATCCAGCATTGAGCTCGGGGGAGGCGCTCGCATTTCGTTCGTCTTCCATGAACTTTATGCCAATGGCGTCAGGGCCGTGGATCCTTTCGATCAGGTGAAGGACATCGACATACGTACAATCCTCGTCAACTCCTCTGGTCCATCTCCTGCGCTTTTCGTTGGCACAACAGCATTCGAGCTCATCGTCAAGCAGCAGATCAAACGATTAGAGGATCCTTCCTTAAAATGCGTCAGCCTAGTTTTCGACGAGCTTGTACGAGTTCTGGGGCAGCTCCTCAACAAACACCTTTTCAGACGTTATCCTCAATTAAAAGAGCGCTTCCATGCTGTGGTCATTGCTTTCTTTAAGAAGTCCATGGAGCCGACAAACAAGCTTGTCAAAGATCTGGTCTCAATGGAGTCGTGCTACATCAACACTGGTCATCCAGACTTTCTCAATGGTCACAGGGCAATGGCAATTGTGAATGATCGCCATAGTGCCAACAAGCCAACTCAAGTGGATCCAAAAACAGGGAAGCCTATCCCTCCATCAGCGATTCCACCACGAGCCTCATCCCCTTCTCTTCCTACCGACGGCTCGGACGGCAACTCTGGCTTCTTCGGAAGCTTTTTCGCAAGCAAGAACAAGAAAAAGATGGCAGCTATGGAAGCACCACCAGCGACTCTGAAAGCGTCCGGGACCCTGTCAGAAAGAGAAAATCAGGAAGTTGAAGTTATCAAACTGCTCATCAACAGCTACTTCAACATCACGCGGAGGACGATGATTGATATGGTCCCCAAAGCTATCATGCTGAATCTTGTACAGTAAGTCTCGATACTGATTCGCAATAGTGCTCCGGTACTGATGGCAATGCTAGATTCACCAAAGACGGGATGCAGCGCGAGCTGCTGGAGCAAATGTACCGAACTCAAGAACTAGATGATTTGCTCAAGGAGAGCGACTACACCGTGCGACGAAGAAAGGAATGTCAGCAGATGGTGGAAAGTTTAGGTCGTGCACAAGCCATCGTTGCGGAGGTGCAATGATTGGCGATTTGCTAGTTAGGAGATTTGCTACAAGTAGGCCGGTCACATGTCCAGCACGCCCCGGCACGAGAGACATGCAGTGGGGACAACTAGATTGCGGAACGGGAGCAAATCAGGGCCGGCTTTCCGGTGCTGAAACAGGCGTGGCGCAGCTTAGAGCTATTCCTGATCTGACTTTTGGTTGGCTTTAGGAAGTAGATTTCGCAGCAGCACATAGTAGCAGCTCCATAATTATGCAGCCCCACTCCCCCAGCAGCAAGATTGAGTGGGCCCCCAGCGCAGCATGGGTCTTGTTTCTTTACTTCTTTAGGGAATGTAGTCACAGCATACCTGGTGATGTAGCACGACTCCATTGAGACCAGATCT
>QQTW01004036.1_pt1 | contig 10965 bp, 8 predicted proteins | sample 1904831 | NCBI WGS metagenome assembly QQTW01 (sample SAMN09435610, study PRJNA476489) | Subsurface metagenome, whole genome shotgun sequencing project.
CTGTTAGCAATTGAGATAAATGAAGGAAGCCTTGGATTGCCAGTAATCAAAAAGTGCAAATACTAGAAATTAGATTTGTGTTTTAACTAGCTCTTGATATTACTGACTAAATAGACCTTAAACTTTATAATAAATTCATAAAATAAACTAAAACTTCCTGATAAAGAGCATTTTACAATCAAAACAGAAACAGGTATTAGTTAGAAGTTGATGACGAGTAGCAATTTGAGCCAGATAAAAGGCATTATATGGTTACAAAAACACAAAATGGCTGGAGTGAACTAGACCTTAGCTAAAACCTTCAGCAAACACCATTTGTTATGAAAACTACATAAAAGCAGGGTTTATAGGATAGTAATCTCATGGGGAAGTTAGCTCAAGAAATAGAGCAGCAATGGCAATCGCAATTAGGTAAAGAATGCGCCGCACAAAGCATCACGACAAGGAAGAGTATTCTTAGTTGGTTGTTGGGTACAGACTTAGAGCGATTTGAGAGCTTAGATACCCAGCAGCTAGAAATTGCCAAAAGCGCGATCGCCTATCGCTACCGGATTTTGCAAGAGCGTTATCTAGGCGTAGCACCAGAAAGAGCTTACAGTAATTTAATTAAAAGGCTAGGAAGCGTGGTAATACTGCGGAGTAAAATTAGTACCGGAGTAGCTTTGAGCCGCGATCGCCACAGGGCTGTAGCTGAAGTGTTGCAAGAAGTGATCCAGGAATTACTGCAAAGCGATCGCTATATGCAGCAACAAATGACTTGGATCGCTCAGTGTAGCCAAGATCGACGATTGCAAAACGCTTTGCTGTTTGCGGCGGCGGAAGAATATTGTTTGCGCCCAGTACGCAATCAGCCATTACTCGCTTACAGATTTGTCAATTATTTACGCCGCACCCAAAGGGGGGGGCTAACCAATGTCCCCGTCAAAGATTTAGTGCGGCTAGTATCAGAAGAAGTGCTGACAGAGGAAAGCGAAAACCCCGTCAACTTATTAGATAATCAAGCGATCGCCCAATACCAAAACGCTCAAGCAATAGAACAACAACAAGCCATACGCAGCCGAGTCAAACAAGAATTTGCCATATACCTAACTGAAAAACTAGGCACAGAAGCAGCCCAGTGGTTGCAGTTATATTTGCAAGGAAAATCCCCCGAAGAGATCGCCCAAATTTTAAATTTAGATATTAAAAAAGTATATAGACTGCGCGAAAAAGTTAGTTACCACGCCGTCCAAGTTTTTGCAATCAAAGGTCATTCACCAATGGTTGACGAGTGGCTGGAAACCTCTTTAGAGGAAAACAATTTTGGCTTATTACCCCAGCAATGGGAGAAATTGTGGACGAACTTAAGCCAAAATCAACGCCAGTTAATCGAGTTCAAAAAAGCAGGTCAAGATATAAATGTGATTGCCAAAGAGCTAAAAATCAAAACCCATCAAGTTATTGGCGAATGGGGAAAAATTTATCTAGCAGCTCAAGCCTTACGTAGTCAAAATTAAAAGAGTAGTTATTGCAATTGAAATTATCCTACTTTGCCTCAAAATAAAGCCCCAGGCTAGTAGTGATAGTCGGCAGCAACGAACCAAACATTTATTTTTTTGCCCCTAAATTTCTTTAACTGATTGTCACAAACTTAGTGACCGAGTATTTAGCATGGAGAATAGAAAACCTAATACCTCACCATGACAGCAACCTTAACTCAACTTAGCCAGCAACAAGGTGAAAGCGCGCCCATAATTACTTATCGCGTCGCCATGCCGCATCCAGAATCGCACCTATTTGAAGTAGTGTTATTGGTACAAGGATACTCTTTGCCTGTATTAGACTTGAAACTACCTGTATGGACACCAGGATCGTACTTAGTACGGGAATATGCGAAGCACCTCCAAGACTTTAGTGCTAAAGCGGGCGAAAATACTTTACTGTGGCGCAAAATTGCTAAAAATCACTGGCAAGTTGAAACAGCAAATTTAGATAACCAAACAATTGAAATTCGTTATCGAATTTTTGCCAACGAGCTATCGGTACGCACAAATCATTTAGATGCAACTCACGGTTATTTTAACGGGGCGGCGATATTTTTTAGAATCCCTAGATTAGACACACAGCCTATGCAAATTGCGATCGCGCCGCAAACCGATTGGCAAGTTACCACGCCATTACCAGCCGTTGCTGGACAAATTAACACTTATATTGCCGCAGATTTTGACACCTTAGTAGATAGCCCCTTTGAAATCGGCAAGCAGCAGATATATCAGTTTGAGGCATTAGGTAAAGCCCACGAACTAGCAATTTGGGGTGGAAAAAGTAACATCGATCCAGAGAAAGTTATCGCCGACACGCAAAAAATCATCGAAGTAGAAGCGAAAATCTTTGGTGGCTTGCCTTACGATCGCTATTTATTTTTGCTGCATCTATCCACCCAAGGCAATGGTGGTTTAGAACACAAATATGCTTGCTCCTTGAATTATCCTCGTTTCGGCTTCCGCAACGTAGATAAATACAATCGTTTTATGCAATTGGTGGCGCACGAGTTTTTTCACTTGTGGAATGTCAAACGCATTCGTCCCAAAGCTTTAGAAGTATTTGATTACGATCGGGAAAACTACACGCCTTCGCTATGGTTTAGTGAAGGTACAACAAGTTACTACGACTTAACGATTCCTTTACGAGCAGGAATTTATGACATCAAAACTTTTTTACAAAACCTAGGTAAAGAAATTACCCGTTATGAGTTAACACCAGGGCGATGGGTACAACCAGTAAGCGAGTCGAGCTTAGATGCTTGGATTAAGCTCTATAGACCCGAAGCTAACAGTAATAACTCACAAATCTCTTATTATTTAAAAGGAGAAATGGTATCGCTATTACTAGACTTGTTGATTCGCGAAAAGCATGACAATCAGAAGTCGCTTGATGACGTGATGTTGAAAATGTGGCAGCAATTCGGGCAAGAGGAAATTGGTTTTACTCCTCAGCAGTTGCAAGAAGTCATTACCTCAGTTGCGGACATAAATTTAACAGACTTTTTTGCTAAATATGTTGATGGCACAGAGGAGTTACCTTTCAATCAATATTTAGAGCCTTTTGGTTTACAGATAGCCAGCGATGATGGTGAACCTACACCTTATCTAGGAATAAAAGTAGCTTCCGAGCATGGGCGTGAGGTAATTAAATTTGTAGAAACAAGTACGCCTGCTCATGCAGCCGGAATCGATCCGGGAGATGAATTATTAGCAATTGATGGCATCAGAGTAACCGCCGCCGGAATTAGCGATCGCCTGCAAGATTATCAAGGGGGCGACACAATTGAAGTTACAGTTTTCCATCAAGAACAACTGCGTCAATACCAAGTTACTTTAGAAGCTCCACGTCCCACTAGCTACCAAGTAAAACCTGTTAGTAATCCAACAGAAGAACAGCAACAGAATTTTGCTGGATATTTAGGTGAGGACTTGCAGAAATTGAAAGATTAGTTTGCATCACACGCTACTGGGTATATTGCGAAAGGAACTTGCGTACACAAAGATAAGACCCTTTTGCAGGGGGTTTGGGGGAGGCAACTCGTCCTCCAATGGGGGGTTTGGGGGGCAGACCCCCCAAGTTCTGGTTTTTCTTAAGTAATCCCCTAGGCAAAGGCACTTATCCTCATACTTTTAATACTCCCGGCTCTTGTTGGATAGGCAATACATCCAAAATATCCACCTGAGCGCAGTATTTTATATCTTCGTGACAATCAAGACGCAACAGCCGTTTACCGTGACTAGCTTGGTGGAATAACTCTACCAAACGATCTTGCCATTGTTCGTAAAGCGTGATCGCAGCAACCACTTCATCATTACCAGATAGTTTTTCAAGAGGTACATTTGCTTGCTTTAAAACACTATGAGCGATCGCCCCAGCGCAAGCAGTATCCTCCAAAGAATAAGTACCCTCCCAACCCGATCCAACAATCCAGACTGTTTCTGGCTGTTTGGCTAAAAGGTAATTTACGGCGGCTGCCCGGTTAACAAAAGCGGCAGCTAAGACGGCTGGAGCGCTTTGTATGCGCTGTAAAGCGCGAGTTCCATTAGTCGTACTAATAAATAACCTGCGCCCTTCCACTAACTCTTTAGTGCAGTCTAAAGGAGAATTCCCCAAATCGAAACCTTCCACCTTAGCACCCCCCCGCTCCCCAGCTCTGAGGCGCTTATCCTCGTCCCAAGAAGCGCTAACTTGCTTCAACATCTCCAAATCACTAAACACCTGAATAGCTTCACCACCAGCCGCCAAAACCGTCGCCATTGTCGTTGTAGCTCGAAGTACATCCACCGCGATCGCGCAATCTGGAATAGTATCGGTAGGAGTAAGTTCAGGAGTATGGTAAATAAATAGCTTCACGCGCTGGCTGACCTGCAATTAATATCGAATATATTTTATGGTTAAAACCTAACCATTTAATTATTGGATTAGCGGTTAGTTCCATTTTGAACTAACCGCTAACACTTAAAAGAACCAGCCGTAGGAATGCAAGCCTTTACCGAGAAGATTGACCCCCAAGTAACAAACCCAAACAACTACAAACCCGGCGGCCGCTAAAATAGCTGGGCTGCGACCTTGCCAACCACGAGTAATCCGAGAGTGGAGATAAGCAGCAAATACGAGCCAAGTAATCAAAGCCCAAGTCTCTTTAGGGTCCCAACTCCAATAAGATCCCCAAGCTTCGTTTGCCCAAACTCCACCAGCAATAATTCCAATTGTGAGTAAGGGAAATCCTAACCCAATAATGCGGTAGCTAATATTATCTAAAGTTTCCGCAAGGCTAAGGCGTTGGGGCGAGAGAGGTTCAGCTACGGCTTCGGTAGTAGTAGCTAAGTTAAGAACGGCGGTATTACCATTACCGTTGTACTCCATTAAATTCATCGCTGGTTCTTGAGTTGCCAAGTCTGTAGCTCGGTGCAAGCGATAGCCACCCGTACCCACAGAACTACCCCGCAACTCTATATTTGCACCGCGAGTAATAATTAAAAAGGCGATCGCAAGTAACGAACCTACCATTAAGGCTGAATAACTCAACATCATAACGCTGACGTGCATCATCAACCAATTTGATTTGAGGGCTGGGACTAAAGGTTCGGAGTTTTGCATCTGAGAAGGCAAAGTTAAAGTCGCAAAAGCAACAATTGCCATAGCGACAGGTGCAGTTGCCACACCTACCAAACGGCTGCGGCTGTTGTTTTCTGCCAAAAAGTGAATGGTAGTAATTCCCCAAGCTAGAAAAAACAGCGATTCATACAAATTACTTAAGGGAAAGTAGCCTGCTTCTATCCATCTTGCCCCTAATAGAGTTGCCATACATAAGTTGGCGATCGCCATTCCCGCAGTTCCCAAAGCAGGTAAATAGCGCAATTGAGGAAAAGCTGCCCCAACCCAGTAAATTAACATAGTGGCAAATAACACAGCAAAAGCTGCATTATCTAGCCAGTTCTGGAGGGAAACCAAATTCATATAGTGTTCTCCGCGTCGCTTTAAGCTAAAAATCTACTGCTGCTACCATCGATCCTAACTGCAACAGTGCAGTACCAATTTAAGTTTAGAGAGTTTGGTGTCCAAAGTTGAACTTATCGCATTTTTAGAGTGAGGGTAATGGCAGCGAACTAGGACTGGGTAAAGGTTTAGGATTTCCAGCTTTATTAAGCGCTACAAAAATGTCATAGCGAACACTGTGGCGACTTCTTACCGCCGTTGTCACTCCAATCGAACGTACTGCCTCTAAGACAATTGGTTGATTGGGAATAATTTGCGGTAGCGGCAAGTTTTTGAATGTTCGATTGATATTTAAGAAAAACTGCCCGTTACTAGGGCTAAGTTCAGAAGGTACGGCTTTTTGGAATTGCTCGGTACTAGCTAAATTGACAGAAGGTTGAGGAATAATTTTCTCTGCTAAGGGTGCGCCGAGGGTAAAAAAAGCAACATTGCCCTCCAACCAACCGTGAGTTGCAGTGAGCGTACCGTAAGGAGCAATCCAGTTAGTAACGGGTTTGCCTGCAACTTGGGTTTCTTGAATTTTGAATTGATACTGACTGCTAATTACTTTGTCTATTTCCTGAAAGGCTTTTTTAGCTTTGTCTGCATCTTTTGCTTGCACCATAAACACTAAAGATAAGGCAAAATCATTTGGTGCAGCATTGGCTTTTGTCGTTGCTGGAATTATGGCTAAAGAAAATTCTCCATCCATCCAACTGAGCAAGTCTTCGTCTAAATCTAGCCCGATAGTATTTTTTATGCCTGCTCGTAAGTTTTCTGGGGGAACAGGTGTAAGGGGGTTAGTTTTTACTGATCGCAAGTAGTCTAGCCACAATTGCTGTAAGTTTCCCCCCGATACCATCATCAAAGTTTCTGGTGGCAAAAGGCTCTGCATTTTTCCAGCATTATTTTGAACTAAATGGACGCGATCGCTATTTGGTTTCAACCATGATGTACTTTTTAGTCCAATCCCTTCTGGTTCTAAGTTGATAGTTGTAGCTAACCCTTGGTTTTGTTGGAGTTGGGCAAGTTGGGGCGATAGTTTGGTAGGATTGCTATTTACTAGCCGAGCGGCGGCGGGGATATTGACATATACTTGGGCAAAACGGTCTTTTTGGGCAATTTCTCCAAATTGTTCCCTAAAACCAGGCATTTTGACTAGAGAATTTTGCCCAAGGTAGGTATCAATTGCTCGTTCGGTTGCTTTAGGACTATCGCTAATTACCAAAAAACGGTTGTCTAGTATAGTTGCTGAGTAATTTTGAGTTGCCTTGATTTGGATGCCTTTGTAAGCGCGATCGCTTATCTTGCCTTGAGTAACTGGTTTTGATAGCAACCGCGCCGCCAGGTCTGGTTTAGCAATTGGCAGTACAATGACTATCGATTGTTGTTTTGATGATACTTGTGGCGCTACCACAGCTAAAGTAACTTCTTTACCTACCCAAGGCTGGATATCTTGCTGATAATTGTAACCATTGGCGGTTAGGACGCGATCGCGCAGTTCTACTAAGTAATTGTCTAAGATGACTTGGGTTTGAGGGGTTCCAAATTCGCGCAATTGCTGCCATTTGCTCGGTTCTGTAGACGCAGAAACCGTAAGTAAGGCATCTTGAGGAATGACGTTTGCGCCCAGAGGCAATTGGTCTAATTGTTGAGGCTGAATCAATAGCCAGTAAGCAGCTACACCACCACCAACTAGCAAGCTAGTTGCTAATATTGGCAGCAGCAATTTATTGTTCTTAGTCATTGATTAAAAATAGTTGTAAACAATCTAGGCAATATGCTATTGCTAGATGCTAACTAAAAATTTAGATACAAATTAAATTTTTACGGGCTGGGAGCAGGAAGGCGATTACTTTTGTCTGACTAACTTTCTGATAATTTAACCAAAGCGTCCGCTTACATACTGTTGAGTTGATTCTTCTTTAGGATTTTGGAAAATTACTTCTGTTCTGTCATACTCTACCAAATAGCCCATTCTCCCTCCTTTTTCCGTCGCTTCAGCATTAAAAAAGGCTGTCTTATCCGATACTCGTGAAGCTTGCTGCATATTATGGGTAACAATGATGATAGTGTACTGCTCCTTAAGTTTTTGGATCAGTTCTTCAATGCGGAGCGTAGAAATTGGATCTAGGGCTGAAGCAGGTTCATCCATTAGCACCACTTCTGGTTGGATTGCCAAGGCACGAGCGATACATAGCCTCTGCTGTTGACCGCCGGAAAGAGCTAAACCGCTATCTCTAAGTTTGTCCTTAACTTCATCCCACACGGCTGCTTGACGGAGAGAACTTTCAACCAGTTCATCCATATTGCCCTGATAACCATTTATCCGCGCCCCAAAAGCTATATTTTCATAAATTGATTTAGGAAAGGGATTGGGTTTTTGAAACACCATACCAATACGGCGGCGGACATCCTCAATTTTGTTATCGAATCTTTTATCGTAAAGGTTTTCTCCGCGAAATGTGATTTTCCCTTCTACTCTCGCTCCTGGAATTAAATCGTTTAAGCGATTAAAGCACCTCAAAATTGTACTTTTGCCACAACCCGAAGGTCCGATGAAAGCTGTTACTTGATTTGGCTCAATATCTAAAAAAACATCTTTTACTGCTAAAAAAGAACCATAGAAAACTGACACGTTCTCAGCCCGTAAGATCGCTTCAGATGTAGCAGTTGATGAATTAGATTTTTTAAGTGCGTCAAATTTCATAGTTTTATAAAGACTTAAAGTTCAATTATTTGTAATTCCGTGCTAGGGCTATTAGGCTACATTAGCCATTTTAATTATTGACCTAATTACTAGCGATTTTTCTGGAATTTGTTTCGTAAGAAAATTGCTGTACCATTCATTAGCAACAACACCACCATCAAAACAATGATGCCAGCAGCCGCATTATTATGAAAGTCTGTTTGAGGACGAGAAACCCAATTAAAGATTTGGATTGGCAAGGCGGTGAATGGGCTTTGCAAGCCTTCTAGAGAGAACCTAGGTAGAAAAGCAATATATGTCAAAGCTCCAATTGTGATTAAGGGAGCCGTTTCCCCAATTGCCCGCGACAGCGCCAAAATTGTGCCAGTTAAAATACCAGGTAAAGCCAGAGGAAAAATATGCTCCCGAATAACTTGCCAGCGCGTTGCACCTAGGGCAAAGCCAGCTTGACGCAAACTACTAGGAACTGAACGTAGAGCTTCGCGAGTAGCAATAATAATAATTGGCAAAATTAACAAGCTCAGAGTCAATCCTCCGGTTAAAACACTCCGCCCCTTAGTAATTGGTTCTAGCCACCGCACAAAAACTTGCAAACCTAACAAACCATAAATAATTGAAGGTACAGCCGCTAAGTTAGCAATGTTAACTTCAATGATTCTGGTAAAAAAGTTATCAGTAGCGTACTCTTCCAAAAAGATACCTGCACCAACTCCCAGAGGGAAAGATAACAAACCTGTAACCGCTAATAGCCAGATACTACCTACTAGCGCTGACAAAATTCCGGCTTGCTCTGGAAAGCGAGAAGGATAGCTGTTAAGAAATGACCAACTTAAAACGGGAATACCGTCAGTAAACACATCGAACAGTAAAATAGCTAGTACAATTAAACCAATAAAGGTAGCAACCCAAGTAAGTATCGCAAAGACCTTATCAAAATTGTAGCGAGTGGGCAGAGAAACATTAAACCGTTTAGCTGTTTTGGACGGATTAAGAGGTTGCGGCTCTTGTATGGTCATTCGTATTTCTCCCGGAAACGGCGGACAAACCAAAAGCTAAAAATATTTAAGACCAGAGTTATTAAGAACAAGGTCATACCAACTACAAAAATTGTTTTGTACGCCAGTGAACCTGCTGGAGTATCCCCCAAACTAACCTGGACTATATAAGCTGTCATCGTCTGGACAGGTACGAGTGGGTTGAGGCTCAAAGTTGGGTTTTGTCCTGCGGCAAGAGTCACAATCATTGTCTCGCCGACCGCCCTAGAAACTGCCAATACAAAAGAAGCAACTATCCCGGAAAGTGCTGCGGGTAGAACAACCCCGATGATAGCTTCACGTTTAGTCGAGCCAAGGGCATAAGCGCCTTCTCGTAGGCTACGCGGTACAGCGTATATTGCATCTTCGCTTAAAGATGCTACAAGCGGAATAGTTGATACTCCTAATACAAGCCCCGCACTCAAGGCATTAAACCCCTGTAAACCAGGAATAAAACTTTGGAGAAATGGTGTGACTAAGAGCAAGGCAAAGTAACCAAAAACAACTGATGGAACTCCTGCCAAAATCTCCAGAGCAGGTTTTAGCCAGCTACGGGTTTTGGAGGAAGCATACTCGCTCAGGCAAACTGCGGCTAATAAACCTAGAGGCAAAGCAACTGCGATCGCAATAATGGAAGTCAAAAAAGTAGCACTAAGTAATACTAAGATACCGAATTGAGCATTACTAAATAGTGGTGTCCACTGCCTGTCTGTAAGAAACTGCCAGAGAGAAACGTCCTTAAAAAATTCTAAGGTCTCAAAGATCAGCGTTAGGACAATGCCGATGGTCGTTGCTACTGAGATAAACGCAAACGTTGCAAAAAGTGCTTTTACTCCCTGTTCCACCCATTTATTCAAACTACGATTTGGCTGCCATAAGTTAGAATTAGGCGCTTGAGGAGATGACAAATTAATACTCCTTAATTAAAAACACGTCTGTTAATTAATATACCGGGTCAGTATTAAAATTCTGACCTCGGCTAAGCAAAATTAGTGCAAGCTTTAAGACTCTTTTCTTAAAAGGTCTTCCAACTTGACACCAGTCTGAGAACCTTCGCCCCCAAATACTGAACCAGGTGTACCCTTCTCTAATCTTGCCTGAACTGCTTCAAGGGTACTATTTGGTAGAGGAACGTAGCCAACTTGTTCTACTAGCTTTGCGTTCTCCGGTGCAATGTAAAAATCCGTAAAAGCTTTAACTTCTGGGCGATCTAATGCGCTCTTTTTGACGTAGATAAACTCTGGACGAGATAAAGGCTGATAAGTACCATCAGCGATGGTTGTTGGGCTTGGCTCGACACAACCTTGACCGTTATCAATACCAACAAGCTTCAGCTTATCTTTATTTTCTGAATAATAAGCATAACCAAAAAAGCCCAATCCATTTTGATCGGCAGCAACGCCTTGTACCAAAGTATTGTCATCTTCACTAGCTGTAAAATCTCCTCTGCTTTCTCCTTCCTTACCTACAACGGCATTCGTGAAGTAGTCGTAAGTACCAGAGTCCGTACCAGCCCCATAAAGTCCCAATCGCGCATCGGGGAAGCCGGGACGAATTTGGTTCCAATTAGTTATTTTACCTTGGGCTTCTGGTTCCCACATCGTTTTGAGTTCTTGAACTGTTAGGCATTCTACAAAGTCATTTTTAGGGTTGACTACGACTGAGAGACCATCAAAAGCAATTGGGAGTTCAACGTATTCAACCCCACCTTTCTTGCAT
>QQTW01004037.1_pt1 | contig 10964 bp, 13 predicted proteins | sample 1904831 | NCBI WGS metagenome assembly QQTW01 (sample SAMN09435610, study PRJNA476489) | Subsurface metagenome, whole genome shotgun sequencing project.
ACAAGCCATCATACGTAGGCTCTAGTCGGTTCTTCTCGAAGAAGAAACATGTTGCAATGAGATGCTGCGCGACCCGAGAAATCTGCTCCTTGCCGGACCACTGCCTCCGAGTAAGGTTTTCAAGATCCTCGATGGAATCAACCGCGTCGAGCTTAGGCGGTTCTTCGTTGAGTTCAACATTGAAGCGTTGAAACCGGAATAGTTCTTCGTCTGCGGGCGCGAGCACCTCCATATACCGCTGCCAAGCAGCCTGTGAATTCAAACTGCTCTCGATTGAATCGACAGCGATACGGTATAGGGCTTTGATGTTTGGAGAAGTCCCTATTCTCTTCATAGCTCGAGATCTCGGGCTTCTTGTAGTTTCGCAGTATCCAGAACCAACCGAAAGCAAGAGGTCTGGATGCCGCTTCGCCATATCAGGCCATATCAATTTGCGTTCAGAGTCTGCGATAGCTATGGGATTGTTATGATTGATACCTCCATCAAGATACACTGTCTTGGATGTACGGTGTTCGAAGAACTTGTAGTACGTTGGCGCAGCAGAGGTAGCTCTTGCACTATATGAGGTCAATGACACGCCTGGATTCTCTGTAGAGTATGGATCGCCACTCACGCTTCCCAAGTCTTCAGCTCAATCAGTGGATCATCAGGACGCTGAAAGTGATAAGGCACTAGATCTATCAGCTTGCTGGGGCGCTTCTGATTCAATTCAGGTCTTAAACATACGTCTTTGATCCCCTCCGATCCGATTGTAGTTTGACAGCACTACAGCCTGAAGCCCAGGTGAAGAGGTGGCAGCCACAGCCACTTTGGTGTGGCTTTTGTTGTCCGATCGAAGACCGCCAAATAGATGATTGTGCCCAAACGCTTTGATGAGTGATGTATTCAACGGATTAGTGGCATACTTGCTGCCATGATGAGCCTCAACCATCTGTGCTAGAAGCGGGATTCGATGACCTTTGCGTGGGGTGAAAGCTGGACCGCAGAGTTCTTTGAACTGACTGATACACTCATCAATACCCCAAGTCATAATGCCGAGGCCGAGGCCAATAATGCCTCCTGCACTATGGCATTCATTAGCATCCGTCGGCCTCTATGGAGAGCCCAACAACCAACAAGCATACCTTGTACCAACGATAAGGTCAAAGAAGTTGTGTAAGGGGATCTTCCCTCCTAGCGCCCTGTGAAGTAGCCGTAATAGTTCAAGCTCAGCAATGCCTCGAATGCCACCTCTGCCACTCAAACTTGTTAGTCCTGTCAGCTGCACTGGTGATGTCGAGAGGTTGGCACTGACCCGTCCAAGGAGAGGATCCGTACCCCCGCAGATGCTGGTTTGTATGCCACAGACCATGGTGGATCCCAATGTGCGTCATCAGAGTGCCATAGCGGGCACATGCTTATCTCGACCAAGGTCTTCCCATGGAGTGACCCGAATGCGTGAAGACACGGCGTACAGATGACGTGACCGCACGGCAATTGGTGCTCAGGGGGGCCTACTAAGCACGAATAGCAAGTCGAGTGACTAACAAATCTTTTCGAAGACCCTACGTGACGGAAGAAAGGCGTCAAGATGTACTGTTGGTGCAGGTTGGATGCCGCTTGCTCCTCAGACTCAGTACTACTGCTGACCTCGCGGAGCCTGCCCAGTAACTGTTCCAGGTCATGGTGAACCATATCCTTCCAGGTATTGCCAAAGGACTCGGGTGAGAACCCAGACAAGTAACCTGAGTACGGTCCAGTACCGAAAGTTTTACCGTTGCTTAGCTGGTGCCCTTTCGAACTGTGACCACTTCTGACATGGACGCATCTCCCGGCTTTGCTGCTGAATTCACATGGCCAATGACGAGCGCAGAAGTCTTCGATCGCATCATCACAATGAAGTATGTAATGCTCACGAAGTAAGGTTTCAGCGCTACCTGGCATGATGGGTTAGCGTCTCTATTGGAGAAGATTCGGCCGCTTGGAGTGCTCCAAATACCTTTCGTCTTGTGCCTAGCTGAGTCGAGCATAATGCATGAGGCAACCATTGGGCTCAATTCTTTAAAGATGCCCGCTGCATCAAGTTTGTTCTGGAACACTTCCATTACATTGATTGCGAGCTTGAGAATATTTCCTCCGAAGTCGGCTGGAATGGGGTTGTGCAGGAAGGACGCCTTGACGAAATCAAAGGGAGTATCGAGCTTACTGGAGAAGTGATCAAAGGCGTCCTGTAAATATGATTGAAGCTCATCTGCACTAAGAAGCATCCGCATCCCTCGCTTGCTTATCCGCGACTTCTCACATCCGTCCAAGATCTCTTGGTAAAGCTTGTCCATTTGGTCATTAATGAGTTGTGGTCGACCGTTTGTGGGTATCCGTACTACTCGGACGCTTCTATAATAGGAAAATAGGAGGTCCTCTGCAGTCTTGATTTTCCTCTTCGATCCTGTTCGGGTCCTGGCGTACTCGTTCAGGCTTGGCTGGGCCAGTGCCTCTCGGATTGATTCCAGAAGCTTTTGAGTTGCAACGTCGACATCCCATTCCGCACCATTGATTGCATTCTCTGAGGCGTTGAGTACTAGCACAAGATTAGGATGAACAGGCTGGTTGGTTGATTTCTCCAGCGCTGCTGCAGCCCATTCAACCAGTCGCTTAACCACGCTCTCGATAGTTCTACAGCCTTGTCAGTTTCTATCCGCAAAAGGTGCTGTGGATCCATCTCACCTGGGATTCTTCAGTACATACACATTGACATCAGAGAAAGTGTAGAGCAAACGAGGATACAGATTGGTAACGGCGAACTCGCGGGTCTGTCTTTCTGGAGTAGTTGCCCACGTAAGCTCTCTTCGGTATCTCCTCCGCTTCTTCTGAAAGGACCCTCTTCTTCTGCCAGCATCTGCATCTTCGATGCCTGTTTTGTCCTTGCGCTTGGCTCTCGATGCAATAGGTTCGCGCTCTCCACCTTCCAGGCCTTCACAATCTGCATACAAGATTGGATTAGTAGCCAGAAAGGTTTCTGGGTCATAATACAAATGAACATCCTCGGAGGTTGGAACATTCTGATTCGCAGATCCAACAACGGGCATCTGTCCTTTCTTGGCACCGTTCCGTAACTCGATGAGCATCCTTATTAGGGTGCTTTTGCCAGCACCTACATGCGAATCAACAATAGGCTCTTACAGCGGAGCACGCGAGCACATAGCCCTTGCCGGTTTGTCCCACGAAACAAGCCAAAGCAGGATACCGACTTGTTCTATTCCTCGATAAGCATTCTGCCATAAGTGTTGCATATCTCCCATAGTCCTGGAAGATGGATCCGTCCATTTCGTCCTTTGTGACACCGAACCAGGTAGTATTGTCATCCTGCCGATGCATTTCCTCTTGCTCTGCGTCGCTGATGTTAGGTTCCAGAGTGGCTTGAATCTTCTCCGCAAGATGATGGTCAGTCTTCTCATGCGGCACGTTGTCAAACGCAACCCTTCGCATTTTATGCGGCAATTGCAACTGCCAACAATCTCCACAAAGAGTAACTCTGCAGACGTTGCAAAAGTACCTCTTTTCTCCGAGTTTTTTGCAAGCATCGCACAATCAATATGCTGTTTTGGATTGAGAAGCGCCGCGAAGGCGACCTCTACGAGGATTAGGAGACTGGCTGCGAGTTTTGTGATCTAGATGCTGTACGTTGTCTTTGTCGCTTCGAAATCGTGCATACCGAAATCGTGCATTCCCTTGGTCGATGTTTGATGAGTGACCTGGACGTAGTAAATCGATCGGGCTTCCAGTGGCGACAGTTGCCAGCTGCGCTGTCCCAAGCTCACTAGATCGAATCAGTCTTTGCCACTCATGATGGGAAAGGCTTCAAATACTGTTCGTTATCAAGGTCTTCAACATCTATGAGGCTTTGCTCTCGCGCCAACTCTAGGGCAATGTTCCGATCCGACTGCTTGGTCCCTAGCCGTAGGGGTTGCTCATGAGGTACCTCTTCAAGGCGTAAATGATCAGATTGAGTAGGACCATGACTGTGTACATGGACCTAAAACTTAGATTAATGATAGCTAAAGTATGTTTCGTCAAGACTCACTACGTTGCATCTTTGCTTCGGCGAGGTGGCAGGTGTGAAATAGATCGGAGACTCTTCGAAGTCGACCCCTAGATCCCGATAAGGACCCAAGGTCCCAGGATCAGGCACAGCAGAGGACATAACGCCAACTGTCAGTCAACCCCACAAACATTTATAGTAATCTAAAAAAAACTGCATAATGAGGGGGCCAAGATTTTAAATAAAGAAGAGATGACAGATGGTTCTCATGTGAGACCTTCCGGCAGCCTTCTTCCTAGGTAGGTAGCCTTCTCTTAAGATTGACAGCTCTCAGGGCCGATCTAAACTGTTCACAGCCTCGTCCTCCGCGCATCTCGCGATCCGATTACATTTCCCAATGTGGTCATGTTGCTTTGTAACCGAGGACTTAATTGATTGAACAAAACGTCAACTCTGACACCGCCATGATGCAGCTTCGTGGACAAGAATCCGTTGCCTCCTAAAGGCGTCCCATGAATCGTGAATTCTGTCTGGTGTGGTCAGGCAGTGGTGGTTGCACAAGGCTGGCAGAAACCCAGGCAATTACGGGGTCCTCATGCAGACCACATCCCATAAAGTAAGAGTACCGGAGAAGGCGGGGGCTAGATCTGGAGTTTGTGTGTACTGGTACCCCTTCATTCGAGCCATCTCCTCCCAGAAATCTCGCAAAAAGGGAGGATAAGAATAGACATATCGAGTGCAAAGCCACCTCGGATCGAACAGTCAACATCGTCAGATCGAAGAACAGTGATTAATTCTGAAATTCGCAGTAGAATATGAATTGACTCTCGAGTTTGAAGCCAGAAAAGAAAATGCTGCTTGCAGTGTCGCGTCTCGTAGAGTTTGATACAATGGTTGAGGTAGCTACCTCCAAAGATAGTATTTCGGGGTGGTATCCCGTGCTCGGAGTTCGTCGGGCGGGACTGCAAGAGTCCCAGTTCAGAGCATCGGTACAGGATGTACATGTGAAGAGCTCTGATCGGCCACATCCATCCGAACCTTTTTCCAAGGTGCTTGTTATCATCCTGCTGCCTAGCTCAGCCTCAGGACTTCGCCTAAACCGATAGAACATATCCATGTTCTACATATGCACCACGCATTCACAGCGCGTTGGGCCAACTCCTTGCCAACGAAGAGAGACATGGCAATCGCTGATTGGCCCTATCGCTTGGCCGGTTCAGTTGGCAAAGCGAGCTGTAGATCCTCGATTTAGCCGACTTTGTTTATACCTAACCCAAGTTGACATGACCTCCATCTCATGTTCTTGGTCATAGATGGTTCCGTATCTCAGTATCGGGCGGTACACGCGCGACGAGCTGACACTCAACAGGCCAAGTTCTATAGCTGAACCATTTATCAGGCGGTCCCAGACTGTGCTTAGAATTCGAGACCAATTGGCTCGCAAATGGCCCGTCGACTTCGGTCTTGGGCGTGGTGGACGAGGAGGGCTTGACGTTCTCATGCACCGTTTTCTCCCTTGTGACAGATGGATCATCGCCGCTGCTTTGCCCGACGATTGATCGTAACTCGCAATACCCTGGACGCATTTGCTGTAAAAGGAGAAAGCAACACGAACGGAAGAGATGACAGAAGGTCTTGGAAGGCCCCTACCAAGACATTTGTTCAGCGTGAAGGAATTAATGAAGAGCGCATCATAACCATTCGTACTAGACTAGACACAAAGATATAACGGACACGATAGTGATGGGCATTTCATTGTAACCAGGAATTTGACATTTTCTCACTCCGCGAAGCGCGAGGCCAATGATGGGAAAAAGGTGGCACATTATTATTGTAGGAAATCGCCAACCAAGATTTGTCGTTTTCCTTGGACATTCACAGCGTTAAACCAAAGATCATGTTGGGAGAGATGTCATATTGCACAGAACGGTGCTTGAGCTTGAGATATGGAGATATGATGATAGCTAGAGTGTGCCACGATCACTCATCATTAGCCTTGTCTAGCTATTGTGCATTATCGTCACTGATTCCGGCCACCGTAAAATTGAACCCCACCATCCACCCCACCAACACACAACGGTAGCCTATCCCAACCCAGACATACCGCATCACCAGAACCAAACTGCAGACTCACGAGCTTGCCCTTGACATATCTTCTCTCCAACACCACTCCTAGTCTCGCCTTCCACCCCTCTCGCTACCACACAAGCTCGGTCTCAAGCACCTCAAAATGAACATCAAGTACGCTTCAGTCACCCTTTCAACCCTCCTTACAACCACTCCTCCGGTAAGTCACAGCAAGTACCGCTGCTGACACATGCTTCACGCCTCAGAGTCCGCACCCTAACAGGCAAGGAAATCGAACTCGACATCGAACCAGACTACAAGGTCTGTCTGCGCCACGTCTGCTTCCCTCTCTGTTCTACACCCCACCGCACTGAAACGCACATCAATCACACCCGGCTCCTTCACGCTCTATCTGCCCCTCTCTAATTCATATATGCCAAACAGGTATCACGCATCAAAGAGCGCGTCGAGGAGAAAGAAGGCATACCGCCGGTGCAGCAACGGTTGATTTTCGGCGGGAAACAGATGTTCGTCTCCTCATTGCTGCTCCCCGTGTTCGACAGAAGGAGATGGTGCTGACCTAGCATGAAATTCAGGGCGGACGACAAGACGGCGTCGGAATATAACCTTGAGGGAGGCGCGACGTTGCATTTGGTTCTGGCGCTAAGGGGCGGGTCATGATGCAGACAGCTGGGTAGACTTGGAGGGGGTTTGACGACTAGGGTGATGGATAGATGAGTGGTGTGGTCTGGCGTTGGGGATGAGTTTGAGTTTTGCTTGGGTGTGAGCTACTATGTGGGTGCGTGAGCGGCACATAGAGCTCCGTTGTCTCGAGCTGCCGTTTGCGCTGAGGACGAGCTTGATTGTAGATGCGCTCTCAAGAATATACTCCATCTTGAGCGGTATATCTCAGATATTGTGGCCAAATCACCGCCATGTTATCTATTGGACGCAGAACAGCCCCGTATTGGCGGAAAGAAAACGCCAATATAATTGATAGGGTGATATCCTAATCTATATCTCCACAACGCCTGCTAAATAAAACCTCATAATTACTCCTAATGACATAATCCATGTCATGAAATTCTCCGCTTCTTGGCACGCATAAGAGGATCCGCTGCCGCCGGTGATGCAACCCTCTTATTTTCGGACAATCCGTTACTCTTACCATCCGGAGTTGACATCCGCTTCAACCGCGGCACCCTATAAGCAGTACTTGGAAACGTTGTCCCGCGTTCAGGAGCTGCGTATGCTCGGTCGGCAGGGGCGTTGAATGTCGATGTGTTCTGAGGCCGAAGCTTGGTTGAGGATCCTGCTAGACTCCCGGCCCTATCTTTCTCTGTACCACCGGCGCCAGACTGTGTCGTGAAGGCCTTTAGTCGTCGTTCACGGTCTGTATCGGCCACGCTACTGGAGAAGGCACTTGCCCCTGCGGATGAGATAGAGCTGGTCTTCCGGGGTGCGAAGACCGTAGGAGACTTTATGTTCGGCGTGGCGCTGGTATAAGCCGGGGTAGCCGGCTTCTTATGTTCATCGACCAAGCCCTGCGGAGCGCTTCGAACATGACTTGCTTTATCGGTGAGTTTATGCGTCGGCGTCGCCAGGAGCGTTTTCCGGGCGCTGAAGAGACTCATCTCACGGGCTTCTCGGCGCGCTTTCTCCAACACCGATTTGCCAGTGACTGCCTTTGTCCGTGAGCCTGAGGCGAAGCTCAGGACCGAAGGGTTACCGCCGGACGCCGTCGTTGTCCTTGATCTTCCGCCCTCGACGCGCATGCCGCCCATTCGAGGCAGTTTCGGGGCGGCCCGCGCGTCGATGACTTTGGATGTGTGTTTGGCTCTCTCGGTCTTGATGCCTTGCATGGCTGCTTTGAGGATCTCCGCGTCTTTGTCCACCTCGGCTTGGCTTTCGACTCGGAGCTTGTAGTAGATCCGATACCAATTCTTGGGATTCTTGGGCTCGTGAGGTTTGTTCTCCCAGCCAGGAATGTCGCGTTTGATGAACTCTCGCCATATCTCCGCGTCGGCGCCGCATATTTGAGGAGAGGCTTTCTCGAGTTCTCTCTGTTGGTCTGTTAATGTTGGACTGAAGAAGAAAGCCTCGACAGTTGACACATACCAGCTGGTCGGGATTCTCGAGCTTGATTAGCACCGGACGAATCAGCTCATAAGGGACGTCCCCAACATCTGTGATAGCTACACGAAGTGTCAGTCGGGTAATGCAATTGGGAGGACATCCAACCCCACATTTGATGTTCTTAATGCAAGCCTTCCTCGCAAGGTGATAAAGAGGTAGGACTGGCATCTTGCACACTTTTGACGTGAGCAACGGCAAGAGATTACTCCGTTCCCATGATAGAGATACAGTCTAGGGTCATTCTAGAATTATAAAGTATGAATCCCTGCGGAAGAGCATGCGGACAAAGTCAACGAGGCCATAAACAGTCAAGGGCAGCGCCATGTCATTCGTGGTTGCCGCCCGACTAACTTAGCGACGGCGGCGCGAGTCACCGAGCCGGCGCTAACATATCTAGGCGAGAAGCTTTCAATCCGAACTCAATCTACAGGTTGAGACGACCAGTCACTGCTTGGTTCAGTCAACATAGAATTGAACAACTGCGCCCCCTCACATCATGTACCCATACGCGCTGCTCGATCAAGTCGAAGAAGGTGAGCAAAACATATCGACATGGAATAGGTCAGTGAGCGCGAAACAGCTGACGGGCCGATCTTCACAGATGCCCTGCACAAGTCACGTCTGCTAAACGTAGAAGAAAAGCCGTTCCGACGAATAACCAAACGCCTCCTCATCCCAACTTCTCTCATCACCACTCCTCCGACGCACCTACCTACCCCACCACCCGATGCCTCCGCCGCCGACGAAGCAGCTGCAGCCCTCGAGTCAGATCGGCAGAGACAACAGGAAGAACGTTGCCAGTGGCGCGAAGATGTCCTCCTCGACTTTGCCGCCTTCGAGAGCAGTATTGCCCGGATCCAGTTCCTGCGCACCAGTAATGAGAAGGATCGTGAACGGTATGCAGCCGAGAAATTGGAGATCCAGGCCACAGCGCAAGCGGTGCGCGAAAACACCGCCGAGCTTAGGGTGCAACTAGAGGAGGCTCGCAAGACGTTGGCTCTGAGAAAGACGTACGACGAGTTGGCGGAAAAGATCACCAACAACCGTCTACTGCGGCCGAGGGAAGATCAGCATGCAAACCTCGAGAAGCTCAACGCCGAGATCGCCGAGCTGGAGAAGGAGAGTAGCGATTATGCGCGGACGTGGGCCGAGCGGAGAGAGCAATTTGGCCGGATTGTCGACGAGGGCATGCAATTACGGCGCTTGATCAGAGACGAGAAGGAGGAAGTGGAGAGGAGAGAAGGGATGGAGGAGAGGGAAGAAGGGGAAGAGGGGGAAGTGGGTTCGCAGAGGGGTAGGAGCAGTGGACTCGGCACACCCAGGCCCGAAGCGGGTGGCGCTACGCCTTTGCACGCGGTACAGGATAGTGGCAGGTCGACACCACATGGGTTGAACAAGCATAGGACGTCGAGGAGTCAGTCTCGTATGAGAGGTAGTCGACAACCTTCACCGGCGATCGAGGAGGGGAATAGGCACGGTGGTGAGGGTGGGGATGTGGACATGGCTGAGGATGGTGAAATGAACGTGGATCCAGAGGGGACGCTCACGGTGTCGAAAGCGTTTGTACCCACCAGCTCGAGAGAGCTAGGGGCACCAAGGGGTATGGCAGCAGCTCCTCCGGAAGGCTTGGTCGATGATGAAAAAGAAGAGGGCGAGGAGGATGAGGGTGCGGTTCTAGAAGACGGAGGAGGTGAGACTATGGATACAACATAGTGCATACTAGACCTCCCTTATGTACAGCATCCCATGACATCTAGAAGCGGGGCATTGGGCTTTCTGATGCCTAAACATCTGACAGTCAGGCGTCGCTAGATAAACAGCGGTGATGCGATAATACCTCATACAGTAAACTCAGATTTTAGGGTATCAATCCTTCAGAGAGACTCTGCATAATCTCGTCTGCACACTCCTTCGCTCTCCCTCCATGACTTCCGATCTGGTTTGTGTCCTACACCAGACCCCAACAGATCATGAGATCTCCTTTAGACTCCCCTTCGCCTTCTCAACCGCCTCCTCCGCAGCCCTGATCTCAGCGTCATCGCCACCTTTAGCCTTTGCAGCTTCCTACGCCGGCACAACCCATTAGCAACCCTCGTGTGCCAGCTTAGGGCTCAAATCTCAGGCAAAAGACGGCCCCAAGCACCACACTTTGCACTGTCACGGCGCTGCAGAGCACCCATGAACAGCCAGCTGGAGAAGCAAAACGTACGATCTCCCCCTCCAATTTCCCCAGAGCCCTCTCGATTCTCTCTTTCAAGCTCGGAAAGACGGCGCGCGTTTCTTCCGCCGCTTGTCTCTGGTCCCCGTCGAAATCAAATCAGCCGAGTCTTCACCCCATTGCTGAACCCTTCTCTCCTTTTCCCAAGCCCTCCCCACTACCCGCCCGGTCCTCACGAATGTGCAAAAGTCCCCGTTCCCGTTCCCTTTCAATCCCAGTCCGGTGCTTGTAGGGATTGCATACCTCCTGCCTCAAGCGAAAATCCCTGTTCTCATCGTCCGATTGATCCGACTCGAGTTTCTGGATGCGCGATAATTGCTGTTGGAGTTCTTTGTGGTAGGAGGATTCTTCTTTGAGGAGGCGGAGGACGGAGGAGGTGCTGATCGAGAGGGGGCTTGGCGGTGGCATTTCGAGTGGGTTTTGAGGTTGGATAGGGACGAAGCTAGTAGTTGTGAAGTTGAGGGTAAGCGGAGCGATTGAAGTCGGGGAGAGGAGTAAGGGAGGATCTGTTGGTGTTGAAATTGG
>QQTW01004038.1_pt1 | contig 10963 bp, 11 predicted proteins | sample 1904831 | NCBI WGS metagenome assembly QQTW01 (sample SAMN09435610, study PRJNA476489) | Subsurface metagenome, whole genome shotgun sequencing project.
TATACAACTTGAAACTTCAAAGCACGGTGCCTACGAAAGACGACGACGAAGACGTGAACCTTCCAGATCAAGTCGACCGGGATGATACTGAATATGGTACAATATCCTTAGATTCCAATGTGGATGAGGTGCTGGAAGGACTGCTGCTTGAGATGTACTGACGCGCATGCTATCCCGGAGTTTGCGTCAAGTATTCAGAGGTGGTGTCTGTGTATTTTGGATTGAGTCTAGCAAGTACACCGCTGACTGCCCGGTTCTTCTCTGTATTCAAACCGGGAATCGCAATGCGAACGGTGGGCAAGATGTATAGGTCACGAATCCAGCTGGATCCAGTTGGTTGCGTAGGACCAGGCCGACCTTACCCCGAGATCATTGATTCGCTCCGACTGATTCCGCTCAGATCTGGGACCAAAGCGCGGGACACCTTGTTGGATCAACCGTTCGACTTCACGGACAGTCTGTTGTATGTTCTAAAGCTGCATTTTTCCCCGCCCATATCGATCGGAAAGTGTACGGGGTTTCTAGAAGACGAGGAGTCATGATACCGTCCTCATAATCAACGATGGTTTTCGTCATGGCCCGTGATGGCGAGATGGAGGATAGGAACCTCAGAATTACCGCTGCCACGGCGTTCACCATTTGAGCAATTGAATGGACATTGTGAACGCCTACAGCGACCTCTACCCATTGCCACCTGCTCAACAAGCCGCTGCCGCCGAGCAAGCTGCTCAAGCATCACATCCCACAGCACCTCCGGCCAGCCCAGACCTCGGGTCATCGTCGCTGTGCTACCTCCGCAGCCACCTCCGCAGCAAGTTCGCCGCGAAGGCCTGCGGCGCCGCTATTAAGACATGTTGTCCGACCTCATGGCGATATTACTGAGCAACATGAATCACTTCAACATCGATCCGGTAGTCTGGTGGTAGGCATCATCACCGAGCTATCTTGCGATAGGTACAAACACCTACTCCCCCGCCCCCGCCCGTTGGGGCTTACTCGCCTCCATGAAGAAGACCCTGTATTCGAATCACAGTCGGTTCTCCTTTCCCTTGCACGCTAATGATCAGACTCGCCAGATGGAGCCCAGATGGAGCCCAGATGGAGCACAGATATGCCAAAGATGTGCCACAGATGTGCCTTATCCCGGATCAACATTCACCATGCAATGTGGCGAAAGATATTCGGACATTAGGCAATAGTCATGGGTCGACGGGATACATGAACAGGAAAAAACGACGGGGGTTGGATGGAGAGATGATCACGGTGTACAGAGGCTCGCTAATCCCTTCAAACAACCGTGGTACTGAATACACACTGTCCAGCTGGATGCAGATGGAGTCTACCTGCCAGATGGATGAAACCGCTTTGGACGATCAGGTTCAACTGAGGATGGCTCTGATGTTGAATACAGCATCTGGACGAACCATCTGGATCCATTCACTTACCATTTTCGCCTGGCTTATCCAGCCCGATGTTCACCACGCTGCCCGGCTATAGGCGTTTGCTGATTGCTACCTATAGACGCTAGGGCTGGCCGTTGAACACTGGTGCTTTCGTGCGTGGGTGTATCCGCGTACAGTGGAGCGGTTGTCGGGGGTGTTTGGAACCCCATTGTCGGTATACCGGGTGTTTGGATCTGACGATGGAATTGCAACCCAACCATACCATCTTGACTACCTTGAGGCTGCGACGAATCGGACTGGACCTGTTGGGACATGGGCTGTGACGGCTGGGGCGTGGATTGTTGGGGCCGCCCAGACGTGTATCGTTTCTTGGGCTTGGGAGCAGACTTTGCCTTAGGTATAAGATCCTGTCGACCAACGCTAACCAACCATTGATTTCTCCGATTCACACGTGCTGCTGCGGCGAGTTCGGTGTCATTCGGCACAGGTGTCGGTTGGACCATCCCCCTTTGCCGCTTTCTGATAGCTGAAGTATGGATAGCATGAATGGTCTCCTCCCGATTGATAATAACATCTCTACAGATTTGAGCAATATCAGCCTCATATGGCTCGGTATATCGCCATCTCCGGAGCCTTTCCGACAACGTTGGTGGACCATTCAGCAAACATTGGGGGTCAGTTGTCGCCAACTTATCGAGTATCACATCGACGAGGACCAAATTCTCGATGACAGGGAAACCACTCGGTGTGATTTCAGCCGCCTTGTCAGACCGCCACTTGAGCAATTTAGCCCTCATGGTATCCACGAATGCCGAACCAGTATCCTTCGGGGGCAGCGGGCGAAACGGAGGAATCAACCCTTCATTGCACTTCGAACAGCAAACTTCGGGAACCGGTTGATCAGCAGCATAAGTGATGTCCCCAAGTATCTTTAAGAGCGTTCGGCGGTGGCATTCTGGCGCATTGATAAACTCCAACAACTCTGGCTCCAACTTAGCCCTCCGAGCTGCATCTTGCGTGTCACGTTTTGAACGGGACGTCGAAGCATCCGAATCGCTAGTTTCGGCCTCGCGTATACGTTGAGAAGCTGTGGTTCCGCCGGGCCGCCGAGCGGGTTTCGATGCGAGTGGTACAGCGCTGGTATAGGGTTCCGCAACAAGGAAGAACTGACCCTTGTCAATTTCACGAGCGGTCCGACCAAGATGCTGGGCGAGACTGTGAGTACCATTGGGGCTTTCCTCGTTAACAATAGTATCTATATCTGGTACGTGCGCCCCAAACCCAAAAATCTCAGTCGCTGCAAGGATTCTCAGCTCCGTATCAGGCTTTTGAAACTCCTGAAGGATGCGCTTCTTATCATGAGTAGCCATTAGTGCATGAAAAGAATGGACCCAACCCTGAGCACCTGACGGGTAGCCAAATTCCGGCATCCATATATGCCGGACGTTCGAGACAAACGTCATCAGCCGTCTAATTGTCCTGAAGTAAAACACCGTCTTCGGCATCTGATATGCTTGAGTTATTGGCTCCCCTTCAGCGGTTTTCAGAGGGAAGAAACGCCGCAAGTCCTCGAACATTGTCGTCCTCCCTTCAGCGAAGAACACCGAAAGTGAGATCTCTGGCCGGTCAAGACAGGTGCGTATGATTGGACAATCATAGTCAAATCCGCCAGCCCCACGAACAATATTCTCTACCCGCGGCATCATAGTTGCGGTAACTCCTAGAAAGGGTACTTTCGGCAACCGAGACTTGACAACGCCGACACAGGAATACTGTACCCGGAAGTTCTTCCAATCCTTAACACAATGCAACTCATCGATGGCGAATAAACAAAGGCGCTCACGAAACGTAGCTGCGTTGATCACGTCCTTGTGAAAGTCACGGGACAGTAGAAGTTCCGGGCTTATAAATACTGGTATCTGTTAGCCGTGGAAGAGCAGGTAGCAGATGGGTAACACTCACCGTGTGTGTAGTAACCCGCGGCAATTTCAAACCTCAGTCGCTGGCTCTTGCTCTCCCCATCATATACGGCAGCACGGGCACCTGGCAACGCGTTGACCTTCGCTTCCTCCTGCCACGAAATACTCTTCAACGGCGATACTACTAATGCAATTCCGGGCCGTCGAGGATCAAGCAGCGGTACTGTTTCAAACAACAAGCTCTTGCCAAAGCCCGTTGCAGCGATAAGGATACGATCTTTTTGCGCACACCCAATCTCCATAACCGTTTCAACCTGCTCACTTTTTGCATCGAAACCATGTAACTCTTTCATACGAGCGGCGACTTGGTTATAAGACATTTCAGGACAAGGAGGATGCGAGAATGCCGATTCTGGTAGAGTATAAATAACCTCACCCTCGCGGACGAATGCTTCCAGTGCCGCCTTGGCTTTCTTGCGACCACGAGGTGCGACCCATTCTCTCCGACCTGGTAATCGGATATCAGACGGTCGCAAGTCTTCGGAGTCTCCCTCATCGCTCGAGTTGCCATCAGAGTCCCCAAAAAAGGGTCCCTGTACCATCACTGCCATCTGGATCCAGCTGGGTCGCGTCTGGATGCGCGACAAACACATCGTTGGCCGGAGCGATTCGTTCTTCATCTCGGCCTGCGCGCAAGTGACCACTATGACTCGACCCTGGAGTATATGGAACTGGAGACCCGCTGCTACTTGGGCTTAGGAAAAGGCCAACTTCCATCCCGGGAGCTATGGGGTCTCGTCGGCGTCGGTGGACTAACACGCGTTTCATGAGCGACCGATAAACAAGCGGAGGGACGAGGAATACTCTATAAAGTAGGACCAGTCGATAGAGAATGTCATTCTACACGTAAAACAACCCATTGTGACCCATATTCGATTGTTGTGTGGTTGCTATCTGGATCCAGACTGGATGGTGCTCAAATCACCGGTTTTTACAATACAGGTGTTTCCGGAGCAGGCGTCCTGGAGGAACGCGTCGCCGCCCTACCCTAATATCAAAGCGGCTTAGCGTGGAGCCAGGGTCACACGCCTGTCTAGGAGGCAAACGAATTGCATATCACTTCGTAGAATCATCCTCGGCTTCCAACTATGGGGCTGATTATCCCTTGGCGCCAAGATTCTGAGCCCTCCAAACGTAAGTTTAGCTCAGCCCTCTGTACTTTACGGTACATAACACATTCCGCAGCGCTACTGGCCTGAGCCGGCATACATGGCACAACAGCAAGTGAGTGCTAAGAAGCAGCAAGGTATTGGTTGTCCTGTCATTAATGGCCTGTTCATGACCAGCCTCGCTTACTGATTGGGCAGAGTTGCAGCAGCAGTACACAACCTACAAGAACAACCTTCAACAGCTGGCCGAAAGAGTTGGAAACGTTGAACAAGAGACAGAAGAACACAAGTACGTCATGTCACAGTCTGGCCGTCTAGGTCTCCCACATTGGCACCTAACCAAGCCATGGTCTCTGGTCGAAGCCACACCGCCAATTGAACGCTTACCATTTTATTGTTCATTAGGCTTGTACTAGAGACACTGACGCCACTACGTGAGGATCGCAAGTGTTTCCGCATGATCAATGGTGTCCTGGTGGAAAGGACGGTGAAAGACGTGTTGCCAGCGCTGCAAACCAATGCAGACGGCCTCAAGAAAGTGCTTGACGAGTTGGTGAAACAATACAAGCGTCAAGAGGCAGAAATGGAGAACTGGAAGGTATGTGGCATGTGTCTTCCTAAGCACTCCTCGTTCTGGATACCGTCACGACCTAAGTGGATGGCCCAAGAACAATGCATCCGATTTTCACACTGACCCTCGGCCCCCTGCAGAAGAAGAATAATGTCCAAGTTGTTCAGCAATAGTGCTTCAACCCTTTCTCGGGATGCTATTTGCCGTCCTGAGGATTGATCAGACAGTAAATTGATACCTGCCGACAAAGGCTAGACAGAACGCATCAAGCAGCGGTCAGTCAGATTGAAACAGGTCGCTCTAAATCCCCGAGACAACGTCATTGCGCAGCGCAACCACGCGGATAGCTCAGCCTAACTCTTTGATCATGACCTTGACAACCCAACTTCGGTGGCTTCGAGTGTTTACTGATGCCTATTCTGCAAGCCAGCCTGATCCGACGAACGGTGTATCATAGATACAAGTCTCGGACGTTTTCAGGCAACGGAACGGGAAGGATATCCCGGTGAAAAAGGCGATGCGACAGTAGTTCGCGACGACCCAAAACCTTAGGGATTACTCTAATGCGGTAGCATAAAACCGAGGCTGCATGAGGTGTGGTCGGGATGAGTTGGCATTGCTTCGCTAGGCCTCTTGGCCGGGTTTTACACATGCATGGTTTGGATCGACGCCTAATGGTGCAAATGCAAGCCCGGCCGAGTGGCCAGCTCATTCATAGGACCATTTCTGTACGTGTTGCCAAGGCGAGGTACCGCGCAATGAAGCGATCTGAGTGGTTCCGTTAACGTCAGTTGAAGTGATAGTGCAATGAAGCACTTGACGGTGAGCATCAGTCCTACAGGGAGGTACTTAATAGACTAGGATTAGGAGCCAACTTGTACTGTCGGCGCTGCTCTTTAGCCTCCAAAGACCATGTCATCCGGGAGAGCTCTTCCCATCAATATATGCACCATTTACCGAAGACCTGTGTGAGTCGTTCGCCGCCGAGCTCGATGCGGCGTCCTTTCAGTCAGCAGCGCAACTCGACGCCAGCCTCGTATTGATCGAGTCTTGTGTCATATGCGACGATGTCGTGCATTGCCGGATAGGCGATCTTGGGATGAAGACGCGATGAATTATCCGCGAGGCGAGTTTCTATCTTTGACAGTGGGAGGACATGTACCTGGCAGCATCGGGCTCAAGAAGAACGCCCAACCCCCACCCATTGTTTCAGACCCATGTGGGAGCATTATTGTTGCATTGCAACGCTAAAGGCTGCACTTGGTGGTTGGAGAACTAGCCGCGATATGCTGGCTGGATCCAAGTCAGGTCGGGTAGCTTCGAATGCTGCTCCGGATTTAGAGTAGAAATGTATGGGGGATTCTCTGCACTGTAGACACCAATCAGAGAGGGTGAAACACTATGCTCAAATGGGGAGACTTCCGTAAGGTAGTGGTAGTGGTGATGGTGGAGGGGAGAGACCGCTACTTCTGAAAGCGGGAGGATGGGATAGCCTTACCGTCAATGGAAAGGTCGACGCCTTCCATTCATCTCGATGCAGCCTGATCCTACCTAAGACGACGTAAGGCGAGGCCACCGCAGTCAGCAAGACGTCGATAGAACATCTAGTCCATCCAATCCGAACGTGGGACACGCGTTTACCGCGTCTCAGTTTTCCATGGTGGTGTGTCCCACATAGGCCAGAGCCAATCGATCCGTAGGAGCAGCCTAAGGAAGACTTCCCGTGTCTGAGGCTGGCTGGTGGCTGTTGTACCCTGAAACGTTCAGCCAAGATCCGATCCCCAGTCCGGGTATTTTTGCTCCACGGTCCCATCCCTCACCTGCTCCGGTCATGTCAATTGCGACGGAAGCGCAATCCTAATAATATTCCTGCGCAAGTTGGAGTAGGATTGGGTCGTCCAGGTATGTCCAACAGGCACAAGCGCATCTCAGAGTCCCAGGACCAGGACTTGCATCCTCGTGGAAAGCTAAACCGTGGTAGCAACTTGCCCCAGCCATTGGAGCCCAATTGTCTTTGTATCACCCCACGTTCCCCAGTCTTTTCAGTCGCGACACACGAGCGACTGCACCTATCCGCCCTTCGCTGCATAGCGCTCGTGTTGGAGAGGTTGAAAGGCGGTCGCACAGCAGCTCCCTCGCGTGGCTGAAAACGCTCGTCAAGCTTTGCATCACCGCCAGTGTTCGTTGCTCGAGCAGGCCTAGCCCCATCCGGGTGTGCAGGAAGATCCGCTGCCGGAGGGAGACCTGACCTGACCTGACCCTGACCTGACCGGAGGAAATAGCCTTTTCTGACCTTGGCCGTGCAGACAGCTGGTCAGGCCGCTGTAAGGCACGATTCCTTGCTGCCGGAGGCTTCGCGGGCTGCACGCCGGCGCAGAAGGTCGCAGAGAGCAGCATTGCCATCCCGGCCAACAGTGACGTGGTCAGCCGCATCCGTTTTCGAGGCAGGAGCCTGAGGAGCCAACGAGTGGGCATAGCACGTTCCTGCAGCGGGCATATACATCATGTCTGTTTCCCCGCCGAAAGAGGACGTGGAGCACGGCGGGCAGTCGCCAGAGAATTCGGAGCCCATGGATAGAGGCGACCCAGAAGCCCAGGCGCGAGAGCGAGAGCTGGCATATGAATTCGAAGTCAAGGAACAAGATCGATGGCTCCCGATTGCAAATGGTTGGTCATGCGTCTTCTTTGCCTGCATCGTGCTGGATTTGACCCTATGATTGACGCGTGTGCTGCTGCCGACGCTGCACGATGATGGCAGTCTGTATTGCCGTCGCTTCTAAGTCATTGGCACGCGCGATTACTGGTCTCATTATCATGTTCACGATCTGCGCCGGCATTCTCCCCCCCTTCTCGAGACTGCTCTATGGTCAAATCGCAGCAGCCAGTGAGAGCGCACAATGTCCCGCGATTTCCCGCAGTCAATTTCACCACAGCGTGGCTCGAGGCACAACAGCCTTGCGTCAGATGCTAACATACGCAACTTCGCTCCAGTGGCCCGTATTATGAAAACCGCCCTCCCCGAGAACGCCAAAATTGCAAAGGAAGCCAAAGAATGCATGCAAGAGTGCGTCAGCGAGTTCATTTCATTCATCACCAGCGAAGGTACGTCCATCCACCTCCCTCCATTGCGCTTATACGATTGGCCCGTCCTGACTAAATGACTGCCTCCAGCCTCGGAAAAGTGCCAGCAAGAGAAACGAAAGACGGTCAATGGCGAAGACATCCTATTCGCAATGACGTCCTTAGGTTTCGAAAATTACGCCGAAGCACTCAAGATCTATCTTTCGAAGTACCGAGAAGTAAGTTGTTTTCCCTTCAATCGGAAGAGGTGTTACACCTACGAGCACACCCTTCATTCTTGCACATCACACTTCGTCCCTGTGTGTAATCGAGCGCTATTGTTAACCAAGACCCAAAGACACAGTCGGCTAGAGGTGAGAATCAGCAACGGCTGGGCAGTGGATACGGCGCCCCCGCCGGCCAGGCAGGGCCTAGCAGCGGTAGTGCCGGCCCAGGCCCTGCTGCACCTCCGGCACCGGGAGCGTATCATGCCCAAGGCGAAGGCGTCAACAGCATCATCAGTCCTCACGGCCTGGAAGGCGGCGAAGCTGAGAATGCTCCGTACGGCCAAGTGTACCCTCCAGGGTCTGGAAATAATGGCGTTGGCCACGAACCCTACTAATGACACAGTCACACCACCGATTTCACCATTGCTACTTCGATACCGACAAACCTTTTCACCATCGGCTACATCACCTCTGCCATTCCGGTGATCTGGCTCTCGAAAGCGTTCCTGAAGTAATCGGGAGCTTTACTACCGACGACATTGTAATTGGGTCTTTATGTTGTATAGATCTGGATCCGCAAGGAGAATTCTCGGCGCGCTCAGCGAAGGACGTTACAGGACATACGTTGCTTCATCTGTACATTATTCGGAGATACATGAGGTCTGGAAGAGCCGGCACTGAGGGCTAATGGCGGCATCTAAAAGCAGGCACAGCATGGCTTGGGCGAAAGCAAGCGGAGGAGTTTCAGGTGATGGCATTTGGATCAAAGCATGTGGGCATGACTGACACTGGGGATCAGGAACATTGTTCGATACAGCGAGATACCATGGCTGCGGCTTTTGTATCATATGGAATATGTGGCTTTCATTGATTCTGTTCGACCATCTCAGCCTTCCAGACCAGTCTAAGGATGAGCTGATTCGCGGCATGTCGGTAATTGAGGATGAATTGGAGAGCATACCTATCTTACCTATCCCAATAATCTCCTCGTCCTCCCTTACCTATGATGGGCGCTAGGACTAGGGCCAACCCTAACAAGGTCCGATAACGATTGTCCAATCATTTGTTGTCGCTAAGCGAGCTGCAAGAATGACGTCGGGTGACTTGTCGGCAGTCTGCATCTTCTTTACAACAAACATTGATGCCATTGACCAGTCGCCTGCGGGATACTACATGGTCTTCCGAAAATGATCTCACGAATGATCACAGGGAATCGAAGAAGGGAGGATGGTGGATGGAGGATGGCCATAACATCTTTCACAAGCGAACAACAAGTGCAACGGTTATCCTCGGCATCTAGGCCGAAACCGCTCTCCCAGACACCGTCCTCCCGTCTTTATCGGGTTGGGTATCACAGCATTTCGGAGACCTTGACTCATCACCGCCTCAGGCTCGTCATAAAAGGGTTCGTCGCATATAAGTAGTGGTATACCCTTGCAATCACCTTCTTCTGTCCCTTATAGTTACCTGCCACAGTGCTGTATTTATGTGTGCTACTTACCTTGATAACTAAAGTCATCCACTTCTTCGAAATACAACATAGCTACTCTTGGGTCTACCAGGTAACGACACGGAGAACGACCGTTTCCTTAGCGATATCGGACAAGACTTCTATCACCTCCGGTCGGTGGGTGTTTATTTCCTGCGGGAGCGCTGGTGATCAATTTATCTTTTGATATCGCCGCGCATCTTCTTCTCTCCAGTCCTCTCTTTGTTCTTTCCAAAAGGTTATCTGGCAGCAATGTCTCCTCCATCAGCTATTGATGTTGGAGCGGCGACTGACACTGAAGCTGCTATTGTCGTCCAACGACTGAGCATCAACGGGGTTAAGGCCAGACGGAGTAAAGCTCCTCCGGTGCCTTCAGCAATCGCTGCGAGCGGTTCGAGCGATATGTTCAAGAGCCCTGGCTTTGAAAACCCGAAAGCAAAGAGATGGGATCATCGGCTCAAGGAAGAGAGCAAGTCCAGGAAACCTTCGCCGTTGAAGCAGGCGGCCTCGATGCTGGGCACACCTGGATTGATCTCTCTCGGCGGTGGCTTGCCATCAAGTAGTGTCTTCCCGTTCGAACATGTCGAAGTCAAGATTCCCAATCCACCACGTTTCTCAGAACAAGAAACCAAGGATTCTGGTTTGTGCGTCCGCGCCGGCAAGCACGACATTGTCGAAGGCAAATCCATCTACGACATCCACGTCGCTTTCAACTATGCCCAGGCCACGGGATCTCCCCAGTTGCTGCGCTTTGTTACCGAGCATACAGAAATCGTTCACCATCCACCCTATCAAGATTGGCAGTGCGCTCTCTCGGTTGGATCCACTTCCGCTCTCGATATGGCCTTCCGTATGTTTGCCCGCCACGGCGACTACTTGATGACCGAAGAGTACTCCTACTGTTCTGCCCTGGAAACCGCTCACCCCCTCGGGATCAGACCGCTTGGAATAAAGATGGACAAGGAGGGCTTACTGCCATCCCACATGGATGATATCCTGAGCAATTGGTCGGAGAAGGAACGCGGCGCTCGCAAACCATTCCTCCTCTACACCGTCCCCTCGGGTCAAAACCCCACGGGCGCAACCCAAAGCTCGCAGCGAAGACACGAGCTATACACCGTTGCG
>QQTW01004039.1_pt1 | contig 10962 bp, 9 predicted proteins | sample 1904831 | NCBI WGS metagenome assembly QQTW01 (sample SAMN09435610, study PRJNA476489) | Subsurface metagenome, whole genome shotgun sequencing project.
AAGGTAGATCAAGAGTTTGCATAACAGTTTTCATCTATTCTTTACCTTGGCGCTCTTGGCGTCCTTGGCGGTTCAGTCATCGTTCACCCTTTTGTGACTGTTGCTCAAATAATACTACTAATCGTACTAGTGGAAGTAACAGCAATAAATATAATAATGCAGCACCAATTAAAGGAGTTGGATTAGCTGCGAGAGCCTGTTGTTGAGTGGCTTGTTTAAGTAATTCTGGCATTGCCACAACTGAGGCTAGGGCAGTGTCTTTAATTAGGGAAATGGCGTTATTGGTTAAGGGAGGAATGACAATCTTAATTGCTTGCGGTAATACAATGTCTCCCATCACCTGCAAAGGAGTAAATCCTAAGGATTGGGCAGCTTCAAATTGACCAATAGGAATTGCTTGAATGCCTGCCCGAAAAATTTCTGCAGCGTAGGCACTGCCAACTAATGAAATTGCCCAAAGTGAAGCGGTAAAGGGAGATAAAGCAATCCCAACAAATGGTAAAGCATAGTATACTAGGATGAGCATTACCAGTAAAGGCATTGCTCGCATTACATCAATAAAAACGATAAAAACTGAGCGCAAAGGCCAAGGAACGTAGAGTCTTAGCAACGCGATCGCAATACCCAATAGACTACTTAATAAAATGCTGGAAAACCCTAACTCCACTGTAAGGCGAAGACCAACCAATAAACCGGGCAATGCCTCTTGAAACACTTGCCAATTGAAAAATACCTCAATTATTTTCACTCTTTAATAAGACTTATGCCTTGGAAAAAAGACTTTAAAATTAAGTAACTAAGTTACTTAATCGTTTATTGAGGTATAGGTAGCTCTGTAACAGTAGAACCTCCTACTTCTGGTACAGTCCCAAACCATTTTTTGTAAATATTTGCCAATGTTCCATCTTTCTTCATTGCACTAATTTGAGTATTAAATTCATTTTTTAAAGAATTTCCTTTAGCAAACATGACACTATACTGTTCTCCCGTTTTGATTCGTTCAACTACCTTGAGTTCTGGCTTATCTTTGGTATAGTAAAGAGTAGCAGGAATATCGGAGATATAACCATCAAAACGACCAGCTTGGAGGTCAAGCATCGCTGGATTCAATCCCTCGAATCTGCGAACTTCTTTAAACCCGTATTTGCTAATATTGTTTTTCACCCAAATATCCCCAGTCGAACCTGTATCAACTGCTACAACTTTATTCTTGAGGTCTTTTGCCGAAGTAACGCCACTATTTGCTCTAACGGTCAGGGATTGATCGCTATCATAGTAAGGCTGGGCAAAGTCTAGTGTCTGCAGCCGCTTTTTAGTAATGGTGATGGAAGAGACCGCCGCATCAATCCGGTTAGACAATACAGCCGGAAATAACCCTGTAAAAGGCGTATTAACAAACTCTACCTTTTTCCCTACCCGCTTGGCAACTTCCTTAACTAGATCTATCTCAAAACCAACCAATTTGCCATTTTTGTCTTCAAATTCCCAAGGGACGTTGCCTACATTTGCTCCCACTTTCAGCGTTTCGTCAGAAGTTGTACTAGGACTAGCAACGGGACTGGCAGCAGGACTGGTACTAGAACCAGTATTGTTAACTGGAGAGCAAGCTGCTACAGCTGTAAATCCAGCCAAACTCACTAAGCATATCCTTCTAGAAATCTTTCGGTAATGAAGAGTCATATTGCTATTCTTCCCTTGGCGCTCTTGGCGTCTTGGCGGTATCAAGTAGTATAATCAGCGTTGATTTTGACGTAGTCGTAACTAAGATCGCAGCCCCAAGCTTTGCCGTAGCCAGAGCCATTACCAACGCTGACTGAGATTAAAACAGTATCGTCTTTTAAATAACGGCTCGCAGCGCTGCGCTCAAAGGCAACTGGTTCACCATCCTTGACTTCTAACAAATCGTTGCTCATGTCGATGCTGACCATATCTTTACTTGTTGGATGATCAGCACTAATGGCTTTTTGTTTTAGATAAGCACTGGCAGCGGCACGGTCGAAGGGCAGAGGTTGACCATTTTCCATCAGTAAGAAATCTCCCAGTTTAATTTGGAGTTCTTCTTGACCAAAAGGGACACCAGCGCGACCGGCAGCGGCGGCAATTCGACCCCAGTTGGGGTCACGACCAAAAATAGCCGCTTTAACTAGAGAAGAACCAGCAATAGTTCTAGCAATCTGACGGGCAGCTTTTTCATCGGTCGCTCCACGCACCTCAACTTCAATCAGACACGTGGCTCCTTCACCATCACGCGCGATCGCTTTCGCCAAATGCTGGCAAACAGCTGTTAGCATTGCTTCTAACTTCTCCGCTTCTGGCCCCATTTCTGTAATAGCTGGCGTACGAGATTGACCATTCGCAAGAGCTAGGAGAGTGTCGTTAGTGCTAGTATCGCCATCCACAGTAATTTGATTGAAACTCTTATCGGCTGCCCGACTCAGCATTTGCTGCCAAAGAGCGGGAGAAACAACTGCATCACAGGTAACAAAAGCCAACATTGTTGCCATGTTGGGATGAATCATTCCAGAGCCTTTACAAATCCCACCAATCCGCACGGGGCGATCGCTTAAGGTTGTTTCCAAAGCAATAGATTTTGTGACTAAGTCTGTGGTGATGATGGCTTGTGCCGCTGCATCCGAGCCAGTGGACGAAGCCGCTGCCGCTAGTTTAGGAATCCCAGACCGCAGGGCATCCATGCGAATTCGTTGACCAATCACGCCGGTAGAAGCCAGTAGGACAGATTCAGAGGGGATATTCAACACCTGCCCTAGCAGCATGGCACTTTCTAGAGCATCAAGCCAACCTGCGCTACCGGTTGCCGCGTTTGCTTGCCCAGCATTGCAAAGGATGGCACGCGTAGTGGCTTTAGCTTGCAGTCTTTGGCGGCAGTAATCCACGCAGGCAGCCCGCACTTGAGTGGTGGTGAACACGCCAGCTACGATCGCCTCTACGTCTGACAAAATCAAAGCTAAATCTGGAAGTCCTGAAGGTTTCAGCCCCGCAGTAATCCCTGCGGCTTGATACCCTCTAGGAGCGGTCACACCGCCAGTAATTTCTTGCCAATCTGCCATTATGCCTGCCTACAAACGCTTAACTTGGGATTATATCAAGGGACAGCGCAGCTAGCATCACCACAGTAGGGATTCCTCCTACTTTCTTCGGTCCAGGTTAGCCTTAAGACTAACCATTTAGCTTCTTAGCCAGTAATTGATTGGTTAATTTGGGGTCAGCGCGACCGCCGGTTTGCTTAATGACCTGCCCAACAAAAAAGCCCATTAGCTTGGTCTTACCATTGCGATACTGTTCTAGCTCTTTGGGATTTGCTATCACAACTTGCTCGATGATGGCTTCCAATGCATCAGTATCAGAGATTTGAATTAGCCCCTTGCGTTCAACCAATTCCTTGGCGGAGCCACCCTCACTAAGTAGCTCTGGTAGAATATCTTTGGCAATCTTGCCACTGATTGTACCCTTTTCTATCAAAGTAATCAGTTCAGCCAAAATGGTAGGCTTGAGGGCAATTTCAGCGATACTGAGTTTTTTGTTATTTAGATAACCAGCGATATCACCCATCAGCCAGTTAGCGGCTTGTTTGGCATTAGCGCCCTCTGCGATCGCAGCTTCAAAATACTCGGCTACCAAGCGGTCATCCGTTAACACACGCGCATCGTAGGCAGACAGCCCCAACTCTATTTCATAATGATGACGTTTTTGGGCTGGGAGTTCTGGTAATTCGGAACGCCACTGCTCTAGCTCAACTGATACCTCAATCGGAGCCAAGTCTGGCTCTGGAAAATAGCGGTAGTCGCTAGAACCTTCTTTGATCCGCATACTAATCGTGCGCTGGCTGCCTTCTTCCCACAGCCTAGTTTCTTGCAAGATCCGCTCTCCAGCTTCCAGCGCTGCAATTTGCCGCTCGATTTCGTATTCGATCGCCCTTTGAATGGCGTTGAAGGAGTTCATGTTTTTAATTTCTACTTTGGTGCCAAACTCCTGCTGACCAATTGGGCGCACAGAAATATTGACATCGCAGCGTAGAGAACCCTCCTGCATATTGCCGTCACTCACACCGAGATAAAGTAAAATTCGGCGCAGTTCCTGGGCATATTCGGCTGCTTCTTGAGCAGAGCGCATATCTGGCTCTGAAACAATTTCCACCAGTGGCACACCAGTGCGGTTGAAGTCTACTAGGGAGTAGATAGAACCAGATAGGCGATCGCTACCAGCGTGTACTAATTTCCCCGCATCTTCCTCCATATGTAGGCGCGTGACGCCAATCCGCTTACGAATCGGGTTGCTCTGGGCGTCTACCAACTCAATCTCTAGCCAGCCGTGCTCTGCGATCGGCAGATCATACTGGGAAATTTGATAGTTTTTGGGTAAATCGGGGTAGAAATATTGCTTACGGTCAAATTTGCTGAAAGGGGCAATCTCACAGTTGAGTGCCAGACCCGCTTTAACGGCATATTCCAGTACCTTTTGATTTAGCACAGGCAAGACTCCTGGCAGACCCATACAAATAGGACAAACATTTGTATTTGGGGATGTGCCAAATTCTGTGGAGCAATTACAGAAAATTTTGGTGTCGGTTTTGAGCTGACAGTGGGTTTCTAAACCAATAACGGTTTCGTACTGAGTTTTAACAGGTGCAGCAATGGTCATAGGCTTATTAATTGCGGAGCAACACTCGGCTTCTATTCTAGCTTTGTCTTGCCTCAGCCTGATTTTGGCAGTCTTGGGCAACGCTTAATCGGGCGTGGTCTAGTTGCTTGTTTTCCTTCGTCCTATATTACCTAACTGAGAATTTATACTATTAAACTTTAGGCTGGGAAGAGAGTAAATCTGCTTTAACTTCAAATTAAATGAATTGAGTCTTCCAAGAATTAATACTATCTACATCTATTTTGATATTTGTAATCGAAGGTCCGTCGATCCATTGGTTTATATAGGAAAAGTCTGCTCGTTGCGATGTTGGAAGTCCAGTATTAAGGGCTATTTCTTTAGCTCTATTATCTATTTCTAGAATTAATGTTCTTTTTCTTGCTATAAGGCATTTAATTCCACCATGTAACCTTGTGCCAATATAGTCAAATGTAACTTCGGAATTAAGAAGTTCTTCAAATGCAGCTATAGAACGATTTATCATAATAAATGGAAACCTAGTATCGGCAGCTATATCAGAAAAGTCCTGCCTTGCAGCACCCAAAACAGCAGTTGGAAGCCCCATCTCGGAAATCAGGTTCAAAATGTAATTCATGTCGCCTCCCCCTTGAGGCCAAACAAAAACTTTTTTATATTTTGCTATCGCTAATTCGAGCAACTTTTTATCCAGTTCAGGTTCTTTTTTATAATCAGTAAGCATTACAAGTACATTCTCAGATTTTTCACGCGGAATCTCATCTGATTTAATACTTGCTAGTGGCCACATAGTTGGACAACCAGTATTAATAACATTTTTAATTCCTGCTTTCTCGAGTTGCATCTTAGTGTACTCATCTCTAACAGAGTGCAACAGCTTATTTGATAGCACAGCCTTTAGGGAAATTTTGCTGTATAAATTCGGAGCATCCTGATATTTTCTCCACCCAACACCGAATAAGACTGCTCTTCCTAATTGAATTTTTTGCTTAAAAGATATTCTCCACTGTTTATACTCATTCATCGTTGAATCTATTAAATTGCTGCCCCCAACTAGAATTAGTGGACAGCTAAGAGCTAAGTTAATATCTTTTGGTGATGGGTACGAGTGCGTGGGGATAGAAACAAGTTCATGATTTTCAAAAATATTAGCTATTTCTCGCTTAACAGCTTCTTGAATAACTAAATCTCCTAAATTGGGGCTTTTAAATCCTGGATCAAACAAACAAATTTTCATGTATGGCTCCTAAGTGTGAGCAGTAACAATGTGCAGATTAAACCTTAGTCTATGCTAGAAGTAGCTGAATCAAAGTGCTAATACAACCTTTAAAGTTGCGCCACATGTTGAAACATTTCAACATATTTTGGGCTGAGCTTATCCCAGCTAAAGCGCTCGTAGGCACTTTGATGTCGAGAATGACATTTAGAGTAATCTTGACCTTCAGCTAAAACTTTAGATATAAGAGCAGTCAAGCTCCCACTCAAGTTAAAATCTGCAAAGTAACCCTCATCACCTAGAGCAAAGCGGGTCACTTCGTAATCATGAACCAAACAAGGTAACCCTTGAGACAAGGCTTCTACAAACACTCTAGCAAGCCCTTCACTAAGAGAAGCTAGAACGAAAGCATCAGCAACCTTATAGTAATTCATAACCTCCTTTGAAAGAACGGTCTTTAACAAGAAGTGTTCAGCCCCTAGTAATTTATTTCCAAGCTCAATGACATTATCAGTCTCCTCTTCTGGTTGACCTAATAACACAAGATAAGGACGTGGCTCAGGTATACCTGCAACCTCGCGGATAACATAATCCATTCTCTTACGAGCTTTGATGGCACCTACAGAAATAACTATGGGACGCTTCGCAGGAAGTCCAAGCTGATCTCGCAAAGCTTCTCGTTCCGAAGGAGTAAGAAGCTGAAGAGTAGGTTCTATGTAAAACCCTTGAGGTAACAGAGATTGTATTTCATCAGGCACTCCTGCTTCTATTGCTTTTTTCAAATGAGTGGAAGCTATTTGTTGTACATAATCAGCGAGAGGAAAGGGTGGTGGTGTTGGTCCTCCATTTGAAAGTAGAATCTTGTATTTTTGTTTACTTAAGCGTTTCCACCTCCCAAGCAAATTAGTTACTTTTATCTCACTCAGGTAAATTATGTCTGGCTGCTCACGGGCTATATACGGTAAGAGACTGAAGAAAAATAGTACTTGCTGTAAATAATTTTGCTTGACTCTCATGAGTTTCGCTACAGACTTAGTCAGCTTGTCTGCTGTCTGGCTACCATTAAAAAGCGGGCTCCGCAGAGCAATCTCTTTGCCGTGAGAAGATTCACCCCCTTTAAAAAGGATGGTGTCAATAGAAGTTTCTTTCGACAAAACATCAAAGCATTGTCTAGTGAAAGCTTCATGTCCACGATTAACATGACCAAGAAAGGTAGATACTAGGAAAACTTTTATCATTATTTAACAGATCAGGTTTAAGCTGACAAAGAACAAGATGTAGGGTTCAGGGGAGAGGGTGCCCCCCCTATACTCCGCGCTTGTAGCGCTTTGACTATATCTGTTTTACTCTAACCAGCTGGAAATCTACTACATTATGAATTTATTGTCTACTTGCTAGCCTTTTTGCTCAGCCTCCTATGAGTGAAAGAGTTAACAGGATTTTAACTTGTCACCTAAGCATGAAGATTGGCTTGTTCTTGTAACCACGGATCTACAGGTTTTCCATCTTTGCGACGTAGCTCAATCTCAATATCAATTACTGCATCTGAGCCGGGTGGAGCCGGTTTTTGATGAAAAATAATATCGTAGTCCGCTGGCTCTTGATTACGCTCTCTCAGCCAATCCTGCACTTTTAAGGTGGTGAAGAATGACTGCCCTTGCTCGAACATGCGAGTGATCTGCATTTGTAGGGTGTAGGGATTAAATCGAGGCATAGGTTACTCTTCACCGTTCATAGTTTGCCACAACTGCCTAATCTTAAGAGCCACTTAAAGCGGACAACAACTGAGTATGAGCGCTTTCCAGAGCTTCTGGTAACTTACTGGGGTCGCGTCCGCCAGCTTGCGCCAGGTTGGGGCGTCCGCCGCCGCCACCACCACAAAGTTTAGCGATCGCACCAATAAACTTTCCAGCCTGTAAACCTTTTTTGTTGACTTCTGGGCTGAAAGCTGCTACTAAACTGACTTTTCCTGTTTCAGCTGATCCCAATACTACAGCACCATTACCCAGTTTTTGCAGCAACCGTTCAGCTGCTGTTTTCAAGGATTCTGCATCAACATCCTCTAACTGGGCAACCAGAATTTTGTAATTGCCCACCGCTTCAACTGTAGTGAGTAGCTGGTCAGATTTAGCGAGGGCGAGAAGGGATTTGAGTGTTTCTAGTTGCTTTTGAGTGGTTCTGAGCTCGTTTTGCAGACTGGTAACACGTTCGGGCAGTTCTTCTGGTTTGACCTTAAATCGATCACTCAATTCCCTCACCACGCGATCGCGTACGTTCAGGTAATCCAAAATAGCTGGTCCTGCAACGGCTTCAATTCGTCTTACCCCAGAGGCAACACCAGTTTCAGAGGCGATTTTAAATACCCCAATTTCAGCGGTATTTCTGACATGAGTACCACCGCACAGTTCCATCGAGACGCCGGGGAAATCAATTACGCGCACGACATCACCATATTTTTCACCGAACATAGCGATCGCACCCTTAGCCTTCGCTTCTGCTATTGGCATTAATTCAATTTGGGCAGTATGAGCCTCAGCAATCCAAGTGTTAACCTGCTCCTCGACCTGTTGCAACTCTTCGGCTGTGAGGGGACGTGGACAGTTGAAGTCAAAGCGCAGCCGGTCAAAGGCAACCAGTGATCCCGCCTGAGAGATCGAGTCATCTACAAACTTTTTCAATGCCGCTTGCAGTAGGTGGGTAGCGGTGTGGTTTGCTTGGGCGCGAAGGCGGCAGGCGCGGTCAATTTGGGCGTTGACAGGGTCGCCCAGTCGCAAAGTGCCGCGTTCAACGCGCCCATAATGAATGTAAAGGTGAGAGTGTTTTTGAACATCCTCAATCCGCACTAATACAGAATTGCCCGCTAGGTAGCCGCGATCCCCAATTTGTCCACCTGATTCTGCATAGAACGGTGTCTGATCCAAAACCACCTGCACCTCAGTTCCCACTTCTGCTGACTCTACTTGCTTGCCATTGGCAATCAATGTGGTGACAAGAGCCGGAGTTGAGGGTTGAGTATAGCCCAGGAACTGGGTAGCGTTGATCCCCGATGCCAACTGGTTAAGGGAGTCTGGTGTGGTTAAATCGATGGTTTCGTGAGCTTCTTGAGACTGGAGAATCTGCTCCTCCATAGCCGCTTCAAAGCCTTCTAGATCAACCGTGAGTCCATGCTCAGCTGCGATTTCCTGAGTCAGCTCTAGGGGGAAACCAAAGGTATCGTATAGTTTGAAGGCTTCACGACCAGCAATCTGCTCGTGTTCGCGCTCCACAATCTCTGCTAGCAGTTTCTCTCCACGTTCTAAGGTTTTCAGGAAACGGGATTCTTCGCGTTGCAGTTCTGCTTTGATTGCTCCTTCTCGTTCGCGAACGTTGGGGTAGGCAGTTTCGGAAAGTGCGATCGCAGTCTCCGCCACCTGAGTAGTAAATTCACCTTGAATCCCGATTAATCGCCCGTGGCGTACCACTCGACGAATCAAGCGCCGCAATATATAACCTCGACCAATATTTGCTGCGGTGACGCCGTCAGCAATCAAGTGAACAACTGCCCGGATATGGTCGCCAATCACTTTCAGGGAAATGAGCGTCTTTTCGTCTTTAGCGTAGTCAATCCCGCCAATCTCAGCAGCGGTTTTGATAATAGGGAATATCAGGTCAGTTTCGTAGTTGTTGGGAACACCTTGAAGGATTTGCGCCATCCGTTCCAGCCCCATACCGGTGTCAATGTTTTTGTTCTGGAGGGGCTTTAGGTTGCCCTCACTATCCCGGTTATATTGCATGAACACTAGGTTGTAAAACTCGATAAACCGGGTGCCATCTTCCAGGTCAATATCTTCGTTCCCTAGTTCTGGGTGGAAGTCGTAGTAAATTTCCGAGCAGGGTCCACAAGGACCAGTGGGACCCACCGCCCAAAAGTTATCATCCTCTCCCAGGCGCTTGATCCGTTCTGGCGAAACACCAATTTGGTCACGCCATATAGCAAAGGCTTCGTCATCTTCCCGAAAAACGCTTACCACTAAGTGTTCCGGCTGTAGCTCAAAGACTTCCGTTGCCAATTCCCAAGCATAGGCGATCGCTTGCTCTTTGAAGTAATCCCCAAAGCTGAAGTTGCCCAACATCTCAAAGAAGGTGTGGTGCCGTGCGGTGCGTCCTACGTTCTCAATATCGTTAGTACGGATACACTTTTGCGATGTGGTGGCGCGATTGAATTCAGGCGCTCGCTGTCCCAAAAAGATCGGTTTAAACGGCAGCATCCCAGCGATCGTCAACAGCACTGTGGGATCTTCCGGCACGAGGGAGGCGCTGGGCAGAATTTGATGTCCCCGTTGAGCGTAGAAGTCTAGGAATTTTTGCCGAATTTCGCTACCACTGAGGTACTGAGGATGGGAAGGCATGAGCGTTTAGAAGTTTGAGTTTTAAATTAGAACACGAAGAATATTTATATTACTATCTTCGCATTTTGTTTTAAATTCATGAATACATAGGGCAATTCCTGCAAGGCAACTGCGATGATCTGGCTGAAGTGATACGAGTAAACGCCGTCATAGCAGTAAAATGAAGGCCTGAAAATAATTTTGACTATACTCACTGAGTTTTACTATGGCACTCAAACTCAACGTTCCGAATATTATGTGTTCTGACTGTGCTCAGACGATTACCGAATCCATTACCACTATGGAACCAGATGCCAAGGTTGAGGTTGATGTCAACGCCAAGACTGTAACAGTAGAATCTGCGGCTTCTGAAGAGACAATCAAGCAGGCGATTACTGCCGCCGGTTACACGATCGAGGGTTACCAATAAGAGGCAGGGGAGCAGGAAGCAGGGGAGCAGGGGGGTGATTAAGAGGCAGGAGGCAAATGGCTCTCACATGCTGGCTGCGAAACGAAGTTGAGCAGGGATTTCAAGCCCCATCCATATCTGAAGGGATGGTTTCATCAACAAGTCATGTGTTGGGTACAAGCCCCACCTATAATTTGTCTCCCCTGCTCCCCTGCTCCCCTACTCCCCTACTCCCCTGCTCCCCTGCTCCCCTACTCCCCTGCTCCCCTGCTCCCCTACTCCCCTGCTCCCCTGCTCCCCTGCTCCCCCTTATCTCTTCAGCGGATGGCAACAGA
>QQTW01004040.1_pt1 | contig 10961 bp, 5 predicted proteins | sample 1904831 | NCBI WGS metagenome assembly QQTW01 (sample SAMN09435610, study PRJNA476489) | Subsurface metagenome, whole genome shotgun sequencing project.
ATGTCCGATATATCGCTAGGCACTGGTGTGGAAACAACTTTTGCCCACCACTGAAGTTCGTTCGGGCGCTGCAGCAGATTATATGAGGGACTCATCTTGAGTGCTCTCTGTTGCTTTGAGTGAGTGAAGTACACTTCGACCATAGAGTCCTGGGCAGACAGAGCGCAATCCATGGATATCGGCTTTGGGCTCGTTTGCACATAACTGTTGGAGGGTACTAGTAGTAGTCAGTAGCTGAAGATAGAAAACCAAGCTTTCAGCTAGCAACGCTTGCAAGGGGAGGTCCTCTGGTCCGGAGGTCCCTGCATCTGCTGTGACCATTTGAGAATGCCGCATGATTGCTTGAAACAGTAAACAAAAGCGAATAATCCCGTTTGCCAGAGTGCAAAAGAAGATGACTGGACCGCATGCTTTCTGTTGCAAGGAAGTCTGGCTCTGTTGTAGAGAACGCTTGACGTTTAGCACCGCGTTGCAGTATTCACATCTGTTAACTTAATTAATGCAGTACTCCTTGTAGTGGTGGGAATCTGCAGGTGAGGTTCCAAAACAGGCATACGCCACAGTTGGCGCACCCTGTAGCTTAGTTAAGCTCTCCGGCTGCCAGAGCAACGTCCCGGGTACCGCGCCAGATGCACAGCTTACACCATCCATCCATCTGCGGAAATCCGATCTGCAATTTGTGATCTTCATCTTCTAACGTAACTATATTAGAAAACATGCCATTCGTTGGCGTTGGTTATCTCTAGTGCGTCTTCTTTGCGACTGTCATTTTTGGATGCGTATGATGAGCAGCATTGCCTGCCTTCAACCCATTCAGTGCTCACAAACCTCACGCCTCGCCTCAAGACTCGGAAGCTCGAGCCACGAGACCAAGACACGAGCCTGGCCTGGGTGGCGAAGACATGCTCGCGTCGAGGGCGATGTCTCAAGCCAATTAGCCAGCTAGCGGTCTATTCTTGATAGTGCTTGCAATGCCGGCCAGCCCTGCGACACCTCGACGCTCGTTGAAGAACCGCCGCAGTGCGCCTGTCACTCCACTTCGACACGATACCGTATCACCCAAGCCCCTAGGTTTATCTGATGCCAACTCAGTCAAAGACCGTATCCGACAGTGGCAGGAGCAAGGAGCAAAAGTTGTTTCCACACCAGTGCCTAGCGATATATCGGACATAGGTGATGAAAATGCCGGTGCCGAAGCGCTGTGCTCCGTCTTACCACGCGACAGAGAAGTTACAAGAGGCGCTGACACGACCCCTCGGAGGAAGACTAGTCGATGGGTAGACCCGGACAAGAAAGAATGGATCCGAGAAGCGCGTCGCAGCAGCAGCACGCCCAGAAAGCGCGTCATAAGCGACGAGCACTGGAAGAAAAAGAAGCAGCAGCAGCAGCAGAAGCCGTCTCCTCGATCTGGACTCTTTACACCTAGGCAGGAGACGCGGCAGGAGAAGCGTAGTTCTGACACCCTCAGACACGGCTCGTCGAGGATTGAGAAAGAGGAAAGGCGACAGCGGAGGAAGCATGCTAGATCGAGTCCAGAAAGCGACGCCGCACGTGATGCAGCTGCTGAGACTAAGCTTGAAAATACCTCAAGAACGCCCAGACCGCATTCGGGCAATGAAGAGACCGCATTTCAGTCAGATCTCGAGAGTGGAGTGGATGACGACCTTCCAAGACGACTTCAGGACAGGTATGCTTCAACGCAGCCGCTAAAGGATCGTAGGGAGAGCCTCAGGCCCTTGTCTCGAACAGAAGAGAAACATGTCCAACGAAGTCAAACAGCGCAGCAATACTCAGAGGCTCCAACGCGCAGCATTCGCTCCAGGGAGGATGGACTCGTTAAAGATGGCAAAGACATGTTCGCTTCCACTAGGCCTGTGCAGCTAATATCTCAGAGACTACCAAGCATTGAAGCGTGGTTAGACGAACAGCCGGACCCATTCATGGATGGCGATCTTGAACCTGTTGCGATTCCAGCCCCTTTAAAGACTCGATCTGGAAAACCAAAGATCCAAGTTAGCCCAAAGGCCTTGCAAGATCCGAACAAGATCTGGAATTATGTTGAGGCTGCGGATCAAAAGCCAGATCGGGTCACTAGCTCGGGACGAAGGAGACGCAAGGAACCTCACAGATGTCGGGACGCCGCCGTTCCTGGTCCTCCGGACAGCGCAGGTGCTGTGCGAGTGAGCGAGGAGACCCTAAGAGTATCTTCAAGGTCACCAGATAAGGTTCAAGACCCTAAAGAGGTAGCCTCAAATGGCCTAAAGAGGAGAGGAGCCAAAGCCTTGCGGAGTAGAACAGGTTCGTCACCTGTGAAAGAGGGGACTCCTGACCATGATCCGGGCCAAGAAGCGATTTCAATCACCAGAATTAAGGCAGAGATTCCTCCTTCTGTACAAAATCAAACAAGACACGTGAGACCATGTCCGCCCTCCGGTATGCATCGTCTGTCCACTATAGCTTCGGTTGAGACGTTTCAATCCCAAGTAGAAGCTGAAGACGGGGCAGATATGCCATCAAGTGACAACAATGGTCTTCAACGTCGGTTGACTACGCACGAGGACCTCATGTCCGTCCTCTCCTTACCTAGAGCTGGTGGTAGTATCAAGTCTGCTAGGAGTATCCGTACTGCGAAGAGTCGCATGTCAATGCCGACCTTGGTTGAGGTATGTGAAGAGCTAGAGCTAGACGAGGCGAAGTATATGCGGGAGCTCAAAACATTAGTGGATGGTGTTATTCCAGTGCTGTTACAGTGTGTTCTATCGAAATCAGACTCAGCCGCAGCGGCTGGTTTATTTTCCACTTATGGACGTGCTTGCGATGATTTGAATTTCACTAAACCGATCGTTGACATGGGAGTTGCCCTGGAACGACTCAAAACATTGCACAAACGCATACCAACCCGTGACTTCAACTCGCTTCTTTCTTGGGCACAAAGTGCACACAAAGTCTATATTGAATATTTGAAGGCCTGGCGACTGGGCTTTCAAGACGTTATTGTCAATCTTGCTCCTCCTGACGAATACGAAAACACTGAGATAAACGAAGGCATGGACAGGGATCAGAACGGAGATGTGGTCAACAGCGATGGGAAGAAAGTTGACGTTGCATACTTGCTAAAGAGACCTCTAGTGAGGATCAAGAAGCTGGCAAAAATCTTTGCACGATTGAAGGTCGAGAAACCATCTGGAAAGTCGTCCACGGTAGCAGAGCAATATGCTGATCTGATCAAGACAGCACGCAGGCGATCTCATGAGGAACAATCACGGCTTGAGGACGAGGCGGCCGCCAATATCGACGCAACAAAGGCCAGGGATGTTCGGACTTTAGCTGTCCTTTCAGAGGTCAAGATTGACAAGAGCAGGAGAGTGAAAGCTCGTGATTGTTTCAGCCTCACATTCTATCACTCCAGTGGACAACGCCTGGACTGCCAAATCGAGCTGTTCTTACGTGAAGATCAACCAGGAGTTGCTAAAGGAGGAGATCTGCTGATCTGCGAGGTCGAAAGCAATGGAAACTGGCTCTTGTTTCCTCCACTTGAAAGTGGCTCGATATCTGCGCGATATGGTGACAACCACGGTGAGATTGTGATCATGGTTCGAGGTGTTACCAGCAGTGGGCAGGAATGGTATGAGCTGCTGTCACTCAACACCAGCGATACCGAGACTGCTACAGAATGGGTCGACATGCTCGCCACACAGCCAGTTCCACCAAAGCTAATTCGGTCCTCGAGCTTCACGAACGGACATGTACTCCCTCTACGCCAAGCACGAACAACTGGTGAAAAGCGTCTCCCACTGATACCACAATATCCTACTGCCAAAGAGGTGGAGATACCAATCGGCGAGTCCGTTATTGGGAGCGATGACGACATCAGACCGAGAACAGCCCCTGATGTCTATCAGCATGATCAAATATCTCAACTTCAATCAGAAAATGCGTCTCGCAAGCATTCGCTACTTCAAACACCATTCAACAAAGAGGCCAAGGCATTGCCAATGATCCCGAACTTGCCGTGTGAGGAAGAGCAGATCACCTCTCCCAATGCTCCTTCATCCGATACGTCTAGTCCTGGCTTGAGACGGACGAGAGTGGCTAGGAAAAGGCCAACTCGAAATGGCGAGAGTGCCCCTAGCATTCCTCTAGTACCCAGCTCTCCTATACTTCCCAGCCAACCAGCGTCAAGTACCAGCGCTCGAAAGATTAGTCGGACAGACGAAGCCTCACTAGAATGGATGACATCGCCATATGGCCAGAGAGCTGCGTCTCCAGATCGAGAAGAGATCGTCACGCCAGACATTTCGCAATGCAGTCCTGATGCAAATTCTAAACCTCAGCGACCAGCGTATCATCGTGCGCTTTCTTCAACACCTTCTATGGAATTACCAACCGTCCATCGACTTCGACCAGCTAGTCCAGCGAGCACACCACTGACACAATCAATTCAGGACAAGTGGTCTACCATTTCTGGCGCAGAGAAGAAATCGAAGCAAGGAAAGGGCCAGGACAAGGCCAGTATTCCAGAAGACAAGCTCGACAGTCGACCTTCACATGCTGGAATGTTCTCTGTGGACGATACCCCAACGCCTCCACCCCATCGATTCCGAGGCCGACCCGCGGCAGCTCCTCAAGTTACTGAAGCGGGATCGAACCCGCATCCCTATAATTCAGCATCTCATCCAAAAAGTGCTAAAGCCGTGCCAGCTCTCACGTCTCGTCCGTCCTCGTCACGTAAAGGTCGACATGATGATCGTCGTTCTTCTTCACCTCTTAAGCACGAGTACGCGCCTTCCACGGCATCGGAGTTTGATGATTCTGATGATGAGTCGGTTATATCTTCGGCCTGGGAGACATCGACCGATGGAATGCTTGAGCGAGAAGACATACCCACACCCTTGGTACCTATTCAGGCAGCAGAGCTGAGAAGAACGGTTAAAGTGCCGCCTCCAGCTTCCTTGCCCAGTCTGCCAGCTGGCTCGCTAGCCCCCTCGAATTCGGCCTCTCAAGCTCCTTACCGAACGGTACCTCGCGTTTCCCTCCAACCGAATGCAACCACTTTCAAAACAATCGCGACCGTGAGTTCATGGTCAAACAAGGGGCTTTGGGAGAATCTACACCCTGACGAGTGCTCTGTCGTAGTCTCACCTGGTCTGATTGAGGCGTACGAAATGTCCGCAGCACACAGTGGCGGCGAGAATAGAAATGATGATGGAGGCATTGCAAACGGTCCGTCCTCTGCAGAGACTGATGATCACGGGATTCGACCACTGGTTGCATTCGAGCTGACACCGCTGATACCGCTTCGCCGTGGTACCGCATTGGACATCTCTATCAGATCGGAGTCTACTGATCGATCCAAGGTCCAGACAAGCACCAATGTCATGTTTCGGTCTCGCAATGCAGAGGAGTGTGAAGCATTGTACGCTATGATCAACCAAGCTCGAGTCAATAATCCTACCTGGGAGGCCTTGAGACGCGCGAGGTCGAGAGAGATGCCAGATGCCACATTCAATACTGGACCAGGTTCAGCGCGACACTCACGCTTTGGATCTCGATCTGGTTCGTGGTTCGGACTCGGGGGTCTTGGAAGAAGATCATCCTACCGTGCTTCCTCGGCACCAATGTCTCGGTCTCCAAGCATTGGGGGTGAATCTGAGACGAGTGTTGGCAGCATGAGCAGTGCATTTAGTGCTCTTCGTCGTTTCTCGGGCGGAGCAAACGGTGGAAAGGGGATGTTCAATCTCAATCGCAGTTCAGTCATCCGTAAGGATAGACGTTTCGGCACCAGCGCTTCCGCTTCTCTATATTCCTCGTCGAGTGGAACCACGGGAACAGGAGGCTCGCGTAGTGGTACGAATACTCCTGCACCGAGTCAAATGGGTCTAGCTCCTCCTACAGTGGATCAGACAGCCGCAGCCGCAGCTCCCGTTGGTACAGTCAACAAGCTAAAGATTCGACTGTATCTACGTGAGGCGGGTGGAAAGTGGAGGCATCTGGGAGCAGCCAGATTGAGCGTCATGCCAGCTCCGGTCATTACGAACAATATCGCAGATGGGTCTGCCACACCAACAGACAACGAATTGTCACCCCCCGGAACCGCCGCTGGCTCTCGACCGCCATCTACATTGGTTGTCGGACAGCCGGGCCAGAGCCGTGGACCTCGACTGCCATCTTCGAACCACACCCCTCACCGCGTGCACGGCAATGGTAATGAGAAGCGGATCGTGATCACGGGAAAGACCAAAGGCGAGCTTCTTCTAGACGCAACACTGCATGAGAGCTGCTTCGAGCGCGTTGCCCGCACGGGAATCGCTGTCAACGTCTGGGAAGAGCACGAAGAGGTATCCAAGAGTGGCGGCGTGGTCGGTGGCAAGGGGAGAACGTACATGATTCAGATGATGGGCGAGGCTGAGGCGGCTTGGCTGTTTGGCATGGTTGGTCGGCTTCGATATTGAAGAACCGACGGAAGCATGGAGAAAGGGAGGCAGGCGTTACAATGATGGAGGCGTACAGAGTGGCGGTGGAGCGCGGCGCTCCTCCGGGCGGCGGCGTTTTCTGTGTGTTTCGTGTTGCTCAATACCCACCTTTTGTGCGATTAGGCTAGTACCTACCGATTCTGTTGTCCATACTACCAATTCACAGGACAAAAAACCTCGGAATTCGTTTCCTCTCCTTTCTGTGAAACCCGTTCCTGGGTCCATGCATGCACACACGCCGCTCAGAAAAAAACGTAACTACGGTGGGCGCTGGGCGTTGATCGTTGTCACGTCATACAATCACTGTTGCTGCTCGAAGAGTCAGGAGAAGAGGTACTGAGGAGTACCGGGCCCCTTTTTCGTGACGCAGGGTACGTATACCACATGTGTACACCACCTCCCCCATGAGCGTGGCGAGTTGTCGTAGTGTAATCATGTAATGTGCGTGTCACTTTGGACCCAGAGTTATGGTGGATGTTTTTGACCAGTTTTCGGGACTTTTGCATGATCGACTTCCTTCTCCCCTTTATTTAGAAACGGAAATGTCGCCATCACCTGCTGCTAGCTACTAGGATGCTAGGGTGCAGTCCTACGACTGGTAGGCGTCCTCGACGAATCCGGCACGCAGATCCAGGCTCTTCCAGGCCCTTTCCGAAGAAAGGAAGGGGTGTCTAGAACCGGGTAACTACCGGTAATGTACATCGTCCTCTGTATTACGTACTCGTAGTAGTGACATGCGCAGAGGATAGATCATTCCGCTGACTGACTATGTCGTGTAGGAAAGGACTCTTCGGCAGGTCAGATAAATATTGGACTTGGAAGCTTTTGGGCTATCGATCTCGTTTGCAGTGTTACATTCATCATTGCACGACAGTGGCTAAGTTGTCTTACAAATACGAGCCATTTGTGTGGAAAGTTTTTGTACATGGTACTATGGTATCAGGCAGAAGTAATGTAAGTGGGGCACTTGAAAATTTTGTCTACGCTAAGAAATTTACCGCCAAGCATATCAGAGCTGGCAAAGAGAAGCGGAGCCAAGGACATCGATACATGTATTAAAGATGTTATATACTAGCTTGCTTGGCTCCCCACTTACATTACTTTTGCCTGATACCATAACTAGTAGTTCCTGGCGCACCGATTGGGGTGAATGTCTCATGCCACTTTCGTTAGTGGTGACTGTGGACTCGACTGCCCACCCAAGACTTGCGTAAGACCCGGCAAGCAACCTGGATCCGAGGGTTCTCACCCCACGATTTTTGCAGTTTACTACGTGTGGCTAGGTACTAAGCTGCTACGTATCACGAGTATGTTAGTTTTGGTTTGTCATAGGGACGCCTAAGATGTGTGCATCGTCCCACTGATCGCTGGTAGCTATAATGCCTCAGCTGCCCTCAGCCCCTCACACCCAGAAACTCAATAGGTAATAGTAGTTATACGCACCACTTCCACCTGCTTCCCCCTTCTCAAAGACCTTCTCACCTGTCGTTCGCTACTGCATACTCATACTCCTTGCTCTTTGGTTTCGTCCTACTTTCATTAGCAAATATTACTCGTCGCCTCTCGACAGATCCTCTGCAATCACACGCATCATGCTTTCATTCGGCAAGATCATCCTCGCTGTCGCAGCCATCCTTGCGGTGGTGGTCTCTGCCTCTCCTGTGGCCCAGGACGAGGCTGCGGCGCCTTTGAACGAAGCGATCCAGCCCATCGAGGCAAAAATTCCCAAGACCAAGGGCTATAAGGGCAAGGACCCTGGCCCTCTGCCGGTGCCTCAAACGACCGCATTACCGGCCCCTTCACCTCGCTATACCGCACCTGTCAAGATCGTGGATGAAATATAATGGCTCTCGCGGTGGATACTGCCTCTGGGTCTGTTTTTGCGAAGCCTGTACTCGGTGTTACTCTCAACTTCGAAGCCATCTGCTGGAGTGTTGCCAAAGGGTAAAGGATGACAGTTTTGGGAATCGATATGGACGCCAGAGGCAGCCTATGCATCTCTTGACATCAGCAACTTGTCCCTACTCAGGGCTGCCGCTAGAGACAATGGGAGGATGAACGTCGTATCGATTCGACAGCCATTGGCGTTTTACGGTGATGATAGTCATCTTCTCGACGTGCATGCCGGGCGGCTAACACAAAAATCATGGCTGAAAGGGACGTCGCGGGAGGTGGTCTATGCGGCAGGGGTTTTTGTCAGTCTGGAGCCCATCATATTAATTGACTTCCATGTACATACTTTGTCAATAATCACGTACCCAGTGCAGTGCGGAGCCATGCTCGACAAATCTATCTGTTCTGTTCATCAATAGGACCGTTGTTCGTCTGCATCCCTTCCTCGGGCTCCTCGACGTGCGAATATGGTGTCAAGATAGCTCCTTCTGTGGTGAATTCGTTGAGGGACAGTGGCAGGCATCCGGGCCTACTCAAGTAGCAATCTCCACTTTGGCTAAGGATTGGGTCAACTGAACATGAGAGAAGTGGTAAATCTGCTTTTGAGTTTCGAGGCAGATTTGTTGCCTTGGGCAGAGCATTATCTGTCAAATTACGTGGAATTCTCTGCCTGTTGAGGCTGCTAGTGACCGTCTCGATCATTTTGACGCGGGCCAAGAGGGAACACCAGATTTGTTTCTACCTTGCCTGCTACGCCAACTTGCTTTTTGCCCTTGATAATTACTCCGTGCGACGAGTTAGACATCTCCCTTCAACGTTGAAACTGAGTCATCGCTGCTGGAACATGTCTGATGTTTTACCGGAACTGCAGCCTTTGTGGATGATAGTGGTCTTGAAACGGAGACCGCCTGGCCAGTGTGCTGGAGGCCCAAGACAGCGGCAGTCGACTCCATGACTCATCGGGACAAACCGTTTCAAAAATCATCCTGCCACAAGCCACGTCGAGCAATCATCGTTGCTACGGCGAACAGATAATTCTGGTAGAGGCTTCGCCACTGACCTGAAGAAATTTGTCTTCTCAACCGTCCGCATGTGACTCATTTCGTTTGACTAATGATTGACTCGACATTTTCCCAAGCGGTACCAGTCATGCTACAAGTTAGGCAGAACACGACATATATTGCTGCTTGTTTCCTATGTCGATAGTATTTCTCTGCACCTTCCTCTTCCCTTTCCTTCTTTACTCTGGCCGCACTCTCCCTTCCCTGGCAAATGGCACACAGACACAATCGTCGCCGGACAAGACGCCCACGAACACAACAGGTCAGCCCGACACATAAGGCATCACCCAGTCACCATTCGCTTGACCAGTTCATCATATCGCAACCCAACGTTACCTCCACCACTTGTACGCCACCTAGCTCAACAACCCTGCCGGGTCCCCTGACCATGAGTCCAACCATCCGTCATCGCTCAGACATCCCGGCGAAGCTCTGGCACAACCGCTACACAGCCTGGCAGGAACAAGACCGTGTTCGGAAAGAGCAAGCCGTCAAATTCGAGGCGCAGCAAATCCAACTCTTTGGTGGTGAGCCAGGTGATGACGTGAGCCTGTGCTACAGGATGCTCGAATACTTTGGCGGATTGGATTATATTTCTTGACCTCTCTCTACTTGTTCGGTTGTCTGCGCAGATCTGGGACCATTGTTCCACCTTTCTACTCTCATCTCATCGCATCCCGACGTCCTGGTGTATCTGTCTACATGATGCACATCACCCGAGGCCCCCCTTGCGTGAGACGCGCGGTCCGGAGGAATGGAAGCGTCAGCAGTCACGACTTGCAGCAATGAAGGCACTTTCCTGCTCGGGAAACGCTGGATTGGTCCATCGACTGGTTCCATCACTCCGGATGGCCCTTTCTCGCACGAGCTTCGGAGTCAGTTTTCGAGTTTGTGATTTCAAATCTATCACCGTCATTGCCCTGGGGCCTTGGGTGTGGGTGGTGGCTATGTGCTCGCCTCGCGAATAGTTCAGTATAGCAAATTACAGCTTGAGCCTGCCACGGGCATGATGACACAGTATTGTGTAGTACTCCATGGTAGGCGGCAGTCACTGCATCGTTCATGAGTCATAGGATGCTGTTGCCCTGCAGGCCTCGCTAGGCACTCATATGCGTCGACGTCCATAGAACAGATACTAGTACAAATACGCAACGCATTGATCTTCTAACCTCGCTTGAAATATTTTGTCATGTGTATTATGTTGTGACTTTGGCATGCCTTCAGAATTTCCGTCGTGAGCATGACAGAGTGTACTACTGTACTTGGTAGTAGTACCAAATACTACTAGTAATTACACCTTCCGCCAAGCCCTTTCCAAGGGAAAGTAGTACTTAGCAGAAAGAAGCCCTCTTTTAAAAACGCTAGAAAGGCCATTGAACTACACTTAGAGTTAGCATAATCGTGAGATTACTTCAAGAGTATTAAAATATGTAGCTAAAGCATATGCAGTTTTATGATATCTCAATATTCACAACGTATCTTGCCAAAAATATGGCCTTAGTACGGTCAGAAGATCAATGCGTTGCGTATTTGT
>QQTW01004041.1_pt1 | contig 10960 bp, 11 predicted proteins | sample 1904831 | NCBI WGS metagenome assembly QQTW01 (sample SAMN09435610, study PRJNA476489) | Subsurface metagenome, whole genome shotgun sequencing project.
CACAGGTCAAGGTAGGAGAGAACGGTAGGTCGATATTGGCACAACCGATACCTCGTTTTGTTTCCTACTTTACGTGCCGATCATCCAGTCACAACCATGGCGAATTCCACTTCATTGTGAGTGTTCCGGTGCTTAGAAGCCCGACCTCGCATGTTTCATTGTCGGGCTGTCGAAGTTTTAACCTGCAACATTTTATTCCTCCAGTTTTCCTCTGCTTGCTGCGTCTTGCCTAAAGGCAAGTGTGGGTGTAAATACATGTGGGCCCCTGTAATCTCCTTGTACAAGTCGCGATACACATCGCGATACACCTCGCCGGTTATGAATAAAGGATGCATGTTGGTGAACCACTTCCTGATATCAATAATTCGTGTCTCTTGCGACCATCAAGAATTCAAACGCTCATGTGCGGCGAAAGGGAAATTTATGTACGAACAGGGTATCCAGATCACACCGCTTCTGTCCACAACACAATGGAGGGCATCCGCCTCGCTTTCATGCCTAAACGCCCACGCTCACACGCATTTCCACCAACTTAACCCCGAATCCAATCCTCGGCTCACGTTTCACAAATACTCGTCATCCATCATACTCAGATCCGGTCCCCACGCCGGTCTCGGGATCCTCTGATCTCGACTCACCGGTTCTCTCGTCGCGCCCGTCCCGGCGCCTCCAAAACCAACAACCCACCCTAGCACACCAGCGAAAAACTTCACAATATCGAAGAGAATTCCGATACCCAATTTCCTCCATAGAACTTTCGCTAGCACGAACGGAGGTTCTGGCGCGTCGAGGTCCACGCCGTACCCGACCATTGTAGCCGCAAAGAGCTTCCTGCAATAGCGATCTTGAGCCCACATTTCACCGAGCCAGAGAAACCACAGGGTGAATACAACGACACCGGGCCAGGTGAGACGAGGCCGCCAGCTATCCTGTCGCCACCGCCACAGATGAGGGATTGGGATCGAGATGCGGGCGAGATCGAAATCATAATCGTATGCCGGAGTGCTGCGAGGAGAGTTGCGGGTGAGGGCGGCAGGGCAGCCGCACCGTTCGCAGGGCCAGATGAAGTCGTGGAATTCGCCTGCTTCGGTGCATTCCCCGTCTTTCGACCGTTCGTCGCGATCGGGGTATCTTGGCTGTTGAGTCAATGCTCTTGGAGTGGCAGGAGCGGAGACGGCACGTTCGAGCGATGCGAGACCTTTCTTCGTTTCGCGGAGTGAAGGCACAAGATCCCTTAGTCGTGAGAGTTGCTTGGAGTAGACTTGAAGGTCCGTGAGACAAGGTCTGTCGGACTGAGCTGGAGAGGATGGCGGAGAGTTGCTCTCATTCTCAAACGAAGGTCTCTTGGGTAATGGCTTGTCTCGCGTGGAGGCAGAGCTGCTACTTTCCAAGTTGATCGGCGACGGTTCAAGAAGTGCCGACACATCAGTGTCATGCACCATGAACTCCTCCAGGGAATGGATAGTAGAGTCACCGAGGAGGAGAGTTGCATCTTCGTCCGACTGAAAAGGTACTTGAGGGCGCGCACTATTTTGAGCCCTCGACTTTGCGGCATTGATGATTGATTCCAACGCTGATCGGGGAAGTCGGGGTGCCGTTTTCTTGAGTTCTTCATCGGGTAGTTTGGGTCGTGTTGTATGAGGACTGAGCTTCCGTATCAATTCACCCGTGGCGATGTTTTGCGACTCTCTATGGAACGTCTTGTCTTCGCCGCTATCAACGTCTGGAGTCGGCAATGGCGGTCCTCGACCACCAGTCGGCAGCGGCGTATCGATCCAAGCCCCAGTCACCATTGGCGTCTTCAGATACGCATTAGATTTTGACGGTTGCGGTGTCGTATGACCGTCGTTCTTTGATCGTTGCGGGGCTGTCTCGATGTTTTCACTGGCTTCATTGTTAAGATCCATTCGTCGCTGCTCAGATGGAATACCCATATCGTCTCTTGAGGGGCTGGGACTGGCGCTTGTTGCGCGTGCCAATTTCCGAAGAAGATCATGTGAGTCATGTCGACCATGCTTGGGCCGTTGTAACGATGGTCTTTGCACTCCTTCGCCATCTGCACTATCGTCGTGGGTTCTGGAATTGCTTGAATCGCTCCTGTAAATGACAACAGGTGTATCTGGAACTGGTTCCCCACGTCCCAATGTTTCCGGTATCTTGGAAGGTGTCTTTACTTCATCTTCCGGTGGCTGCTGGTCTTGCTCCTGTGGCTCCTGCGCTTTTGCTTCCTCTGAAGCAATCGGTTCACCTTGTTTCTGGCTGTGTTCGCCTGACGTACTCGGAGATCTTTTTCGCATGTGCTCGGCTGAGGATTTTTCTCGGAGCTCACCAAGCCGGCTAGTGGTTACAGCTCTTTTGGCGACGATGCTGATCTCTTGTTCGAGAATTTTATCAAGCGTAGCGTTTCTGATGCGGATCGGAGGACTGTCAGAAACTTGGAGTGATCTGCCTGTGAAATCTTCGTCTAGGAGTTCCCATTCAAGGACCCTATCACGGGATTTCGACCTCAAGGCCGCTGTGGTTGGTGTTGAGCTTCGTGACGATGGTGCCTGGGAAGAGACCTCGTCGCCTGATGGCAACGGTACCTCGGCCGCTGCTGCCGCCAGTTTATTCCCAGCATCTCGCTGTTCTGGCGGTGGCGGCAGAGCCACGTCGTCTAGGATCCTCCTTTTCGGTACATCGCCCGTCAACCTCCCACTTTTGCTATTAATACGATTCAACCAATCCTTGCCAGGCCGTGCTTTCCTGCCCCATTGCTGTGGCGCGTTGATTGACGGATCCGAGGTTCGACTGCTGGTACTTCCGCCAAGTGAACTGCTCAGGGAATCACTACCATCATTGTTGCGTCGTAGATTCTCTACCGTTAGACCTGCCCTGTTACCGACGAGGGCTTTACGGAACATTTGCGGCTCGCTCTTCACGGCTCCATTCATCCTTCGTAGATCTTTGGCGTGCTGTGAATCTTCCCGAATGTGATACTCACTGTGTGTGCTTTCAGGGACTGATGAGACCGTCTCGTATTCCACATCGCCTAACTTATCATAGATGTCGCGAAGGCTAGGTTTAGAAACCCTTCGGTCATCTAGCGATGTAGGTGGTGTCGCTCGGCGCGACGCCTTCAAAGATGTGGGTGACTGGTTCTCCATACGATCATATGATTGCCCGTCCTCTGATGGGAACGGGTTGTCCTCATACTCGGCCATCTCCTCAATTGACTCTTCATGTGCGAGTATTTCTTCGTCAACAATCCGTTGATACGCTTCTGCCAGACCTCGAGGGGGCGATGAGGCAGAGGATACCGGGGAAACTATGGAATTCTGTCGTCCACGCGCCGGACTCGGTGTCTTCAAGCGTGCTTGAATGGTTGAGTATGACGTCTTAGCCACCGACTTCGGTGCAGATCGTGGAGCTTGCACGGGTCGCGATTTCAAGGGTGTATGTCGAGCGTTTCGAGGGGATGCGCCGGTGGAGAATGGAGGTTTGTTTTCATCTTGCTTTCGGGGAGTGGGTGCATAAGTGGGTGCGAGCGACCTGCCTGTGTTGAATGCTTGCCGTGATTGAGTACGTGATGTTGGGCGAGCATAGGATTTGCCTGGACTTGGACTTGGACTCTGGACGTTGGATGCGTTGAGGATACTCTCAGTCTCAAAAACGGGCGCTTGCTGTGACAATGGAAATCGACGTGACGAGACCCGGGGTTGGCGTTGACCGCGTTTGGTGTCGATTGATGGCTTTCGTCTCTCCCCATCGACGTCATGGCTTTGAGACGCCATGGTTTCGCGATCGCTGCTGTTAGAAATCCTTACTTCATGCTATGAATACCAATACCGTTCAATTGGTGGCCATCAACACAACAGCCGCCGTTGGATACACAGATCGACCATGTTGATGTGAAACGGGTCTAGCCTCTTTAGGAATGTCACTTCGTCACTTTTAGCTTTTCAGAGCGCCGCTACTTCACTTTACTCTAGACATCAAATCTGGCGTCCAAGGCCAATAATTATTCATGCGGCGTATTGAGATAGCATGATAAGCGAAATTCGGAGCCACGTCCTTCAGCTACCGACTGACTACAGCCTTGAGCTCGAGCGCGCTCAACTCGAGGTATCGAAGACGCGATATAATATTCTATTTAAACTTCCCATTTATATGAGCTTGGATACATTGCCTCAGCATCGCCGGACGGATCTTGATTTCCTAACTATCATAGCACTGACCGACTCGGAAAACCAGGTCTTGGGTAACTAGCAGCCAAGCAACTCTTCACCTCGGCGTCCACAGGACTCCCATGCCACTCAATTGGCGCAACATTTCACATCAGTGCCTCCAGGGCATTTACCACTATCAAATAATCATGTTAGAACCAATCCCTCTTTTCCCTTTTCCTCCAGGCCAAAGAAGGCGGGACTTACGAGACGAAAACGCCTCCACAACCCTTGTACGTGTTGCGGCAATAGTTGATACTGGACTGATATGGAGCAGCGCATGAAATCCTGCGGCAGCATTGAATATTGGCGGCCAGGCCTGGAAGCGTGTGCCTATGTGTCAGCGAGACGATCTATGGGTGGAGGAGGGGGTAACAATGATTGACAGGACTAGACTCACCGGGGCAGTAGCCAGGAACGCTGACGCCTACGCATGCGCCGCCCGTGTTGTATGTGCAAGTTCCAGCGCCCTTGTTTGCTGAGTTAGTAAGGTCCAGAGGCCACGGAGTGAATGTGTAAGTTGGATTTGTTGACGTACGTCAAGACCACCTTGACCTGATACGGTACAAGGGCCGAAGCTTTGACGGTCTGATAGCTGGGCATTCTCCGCTATGGGCGCTGGATTGGAATTGACGAGAGCGAACAGTGAGAAAAGTATGACTGGGGTAATCTTCATGGTTGTGGATAAGGGTAAAGTGACAAGATGGACCGGATATAGAGGTGAGATACCGATTCACTCAGGACGACGTTCGATAGCAGACTACTTATGCTTCGTATGCTATACCATTGCAACTTTCCTTTGCCATTGCCAAGAACTTTGAGCAACGTTTCTGCAGACGTTGCATAGAACATTCTGAGGGGACGAATATCGAGTTGGCCAATTGCACAGCAGTACACATACACGTCGTTGCTTCGAAGAAATGTGGAGAAGAAAAGCCCACCCACGTGTTTATAGCAAGATTTTGATTGGTACGCGTGCGGCTTGAAGTGCTTGTCACGACTGCATAAGCAGTTCCTGGCGATGTTCTTGAATTGTCGTCCTCGTCCAGAAACGGCTCAATTTACACTTCAGCCTGCTTCACAGTGTCCGTGGGTGAGACGAGAGGAGGGCTGAAGTCAGCTCCATCGCCAGAGAAGCACCCTCAGCAGACTCGAGGAGACGTGGGATCGCATTCTAGATCCTACACGTACTCTACGACTACGACATTTGGAAGGCCTGCGCGGGAGGTTGAGGCTGATGCGGCTCTTCGCTCGAGTGTTGCACGACGTGGATCTGATCAATTCGCGACTCGCTTAATATTTCCGATTTAACCGTGGGTCAGGACCGCACTAGGCTCCCTCTACAGAATCCACCAGTATCATACTTTGGCTAGCGGACGATCCAGACCTCAGCAACCCCACTGGACATTTCCTAGCAATAATAGCTTCTAGGCATATAACACAAAAGGATCGAATCAAACACGACCCTACATGCCAACCCGGAGTCGATTAACCGACCACGGCTGAGTTGTGTATAAGCATTATGTCTAGGTGGAATTACCCTTCGATGGTACTTCTGGAGGGGCGCTCGTGGCTAAGTGGGCGATGAGCACGAATGGTGCTGGTCACCCCATTAGACTTGGGACGGAGTAGCTCTTCTGGAGCTGTTGCCCAACTTTAGGAAAGGTTACATATTCGATCGAGTGAACTCTGACGCTGTCGGATACTCTGCACTAAAATGGGGATCCCGTTATGGCTTGATTCTAGTGCAGGTAAGAGGTGATTCTGGAGGTTGACAGACGCGAATGTGCTCTCCCTTTTGTTCAAGCTTTTCCTTGGCACCCAGCTAGGTAGGTCTCCTAGGTGTCCTACGACCGGTCTCACGAACTTCAAAATTCGCACTACTTGACAAAATCCTGAAGCTTGGTATAATGGTTGGAGCAAGATGAGTGACTGTCTCCCGGAGGGCAGTTCTTCCCTTGTGTGTACTTCAACTGGCATATTGTACGTCGCTGTCCCCTTTTATTACCTCTTAGCCCAACTTGGACAACCCAGGTTTGGCTTCGACATCTCCTGGATGTTGGGTTTCGCAGAATCGAGCAATATCTAGAGTACTTGTAAACCTTCGCGTGCTCGTCAAAGACTTCATCAGTTCTGCTCTTGCAGGTAAAGCGGTGGTCGGTGCTCTCTCCACCGAACCTTTCTCAGACAAGGCTGGTCTGTTATATGGAGCCATCAGCATGAGGATTTGCCAGTCCATCTTAGGCGGCGTCCTCGGTTCCTATGCAAGCTACCTCTCAGAAAGAGTAGGGGAAAACGAAACTTTATCACATAGGTTACCGCATCAACATCTCGCGTGGTCATTTTCATGTCCTACCTCATCATCATCATCTACGCCCTCAACATGGGCCCAGTGGCCTGGGTGTACGGCGAGAAGGTGTGGAGGCTGTTTCGGCTTCGCTCCTGACCTCTTGATCCCTCATGCTTTCCACGACATCTCCTGGAAGAGGTTCATCATGTTCATGGTGCGTTGCTGTGTGCGGCAGTTCAGTCTACTTCTTTACACCGAGACAACACGGAAATCATTGGAGGAGATCGAGTCATTGTTCAGCAAAAGGGGACCAAGACTTTGGCACATCGGGCCCGATTATCGCATGCCTGATGGGAAGATTGCACAGGCAGAGTAATTCCTGCACATGGGAAAGATGCTGGGTGAACAAATTGGGAGCATCGCTCATCTTGAAGGACTCAGAAGGTAATGTGTAGGGGTAAGCTAGGTTTCTTTTATCGAGCCCTTCCCAATGAAGGTCTGACACCGAGTTTCCCATCCAATGTGTACTGAAAACCTCAGATAGCATTAACATTAGCCCATTCCCGCATTTTCTGACACCCGGCCGTCGGCACTGATCGCTCCCATACTGTATTCCATAGTGGTATACCATGTAATCGAGGTACCGGTTGTGGAAAATTCGACTGCCATCAGTCCATTTATTCCTGATGACAAAGACTTTCCAAGTGTATCACTCGTGTCCATGACACTCTCGGTTTCCTTGGAGTCATTATGCCCACCAGCCCCTTCGGCGAGATCGATCACTCTGCCGTGATCTCTGATCCAAGGTGATTGAGAATACCTTTGCGAGTAAATCGGCTCTGATAGTCGGCCAGGTCTCATATTACGATTCCGCCGGATTTTGACCAACAATGCCCGTTCTCCTTCACTCGCCATAAACACATCAATCACACAAATTTCCATTGCATCTCCCCTCACTCCTCTCACTCATCCTTTCCACTCTTGTCACCACTGCATCCTCCTTTTCCTTCCCGATTGCCCTCCTACTCATATCAATCCCTTTTACCTTTCAAAGAGCAATACCACACACTCCAAAATCATGTCAACGCCACATCAAGCCCTCACAAGCAAATTGACCTCCCTCCTTGACTCTGGCGAGTACAGCGACCTCACAATAAAATGCGGCGATCAAGAGTTTCGCGTGCACCGCATGTTCGTTCTGCCAGCCTCAAAAGTGTTCGCTGCGGCGTGCAGTCGTGGCTTCAAGGTAATATTGCATCCCACATACGAAAGGGGCACAGCGTGATCACATGGCTAGAGCTCAGTTCTACAGGAAGCCCACGACGGCATAATTGACCTCTCCGACCACGACTTAGACACCGTCAAACGCGTCATCAGCTACCTCTACACCGCCGATTACATCGACGAAGACCACAACCCCGCGGCAACTCTGTCTTCTCGATCGCACACACCCTTGACAGACGATGGCGCTCCTTCGCCCGCATTTGCCTCCCCTTGGGTCCAGCTCCCGAATACCAAGATTGTGACTCCCGAGCCAGCGGCTGCCACTGATATGCAGCAAATCGCACCACCGGTCAGTCCTTCAGAGAAGGTCTCCCTATCCGCCCTCCTCAACAACGTCCTCGTCTATGCCCTAGCAGAAAAATACGACATCCAACCTCTCAAAGAAGTTGCACATCAGAAATTCAAACACCGTGCCGCTTACGAATGGTTTGATGAAGAAATCGTCACTGTCCTCCGAGAAGTTTACGCCGCGACGCCAGCAAACGACACCCTTCTGCGCAACGCGATTCACGAAGTGTGCGACCGCTATGCGGACAAGCTTATCTTCCACGACGAATTCCTCAAGATAGTCAAGGAGGACGGTACTCTGGCTTGCAACATGCTCAACTATACCTACAATGCAAAGGTGAAGCATCACATGGAACATCTGCGGAAAGAGAAGGAGTGGCGGAGCGCGCTGCAGGCTCGGGATGACCAGATCAAGAGCGCGAAGGAGTGGGCGAAGGTGGAGATGGAGAGCGTGAAGGATCTCCTTAGGAAGAATTTGAAATGCCGCGACTGCGATAAACCTTTTGTTTTGAAGATCAAACGAGGGAGGAATTCGGGACAGAAGACCGTGGAGGTGGCGTGCGCTCGTTGTGGGAGCGTCGAGATGTGCAAGGAGCGCGAGGTGGAAGTCGATTGAGGTTTTCACGTCGTCGACAATCGTCTGCCCATGCGCCACGAATTTCTTTGATAGTTCTTCGCGACCAGGTTACTGAGATGTAGCCAACTTTCGTGTACGTAGACCGCACATTACGGTTCTGATCTGCGTTGAGTAGAAGAAGCAGGGTCAGCGGAACAAATGAGACGTCAGTTCTTACCGCGCCTATACTCTTCGTAAAGCTTCTTCCTAGCGAACTAGTACTACAGTCCGTGGAAGACGTCTGTCGTCTTTGGAACGCCAACGCCTCGCGACCAATATTCGTATCAGTTCAGTTCCCTTTGCATGTTTCTTTGCTGAATCTCGGACGGAGTGCTATCAACCCTTTTGAGTACCGCCTCCTTTTCTGGAACGACCTCTTGAGTCAAAACGGTTAGATGGGCTTGGATCCACGCAGGCGTGTCTCCGATGCGAGCCTATCTAATATCCATTGCTGCCCTTCAACTGGCATAAAGTATGATTTTGTTCTGAGTAATAATTGCCGTACTGACGCCTTTCTCGACGTTGCCGTCTGCCAGCCGTGCATCTTCCGCTGCTTAAATTAGCTGATGCTTCCTCACAATACTATTCCAATCCCAGGCTCCATATTCTCGGTGAAAACGTGCACGTTGCAATGCAAGGCTTAATTTCAAAAGTTTTATACTATTTCAGGTCGCTATGTCTGAGAGATTGATTCATCTAGGCAATTCAAAATCATGACCCAGTACCCTGGCGAGGCTTGGGTACCTGAAAGCGGCGTCTGCCTCTAGACTTTATATCCTCGGCGAAATTATTCGTCTGGAAATGTGCGGGGGGATCTAGGGGTTCTTCACCAGCTCGGGTTGCTATGTCTTTGAGATTGAGCCCTCCGAGAAATCCAGGTGCGACCGCCGACGGTGCTGTAGTAGGTTGAATGGTCGTGTATAGACTTTGTTGCAACCCTCTGTTGGGCACGGGAATTTTTGCAGCGCTACGTGTTTGGCCCAGTGGTGACGTTCAAGGTTTGAATTCCAGGCGAACACCACGTCACATATATGGCACTGTGACGTCTCCAGAGGTTTAGCTCGGGGCTTCCGGCATTTCAATCGCACCCGGCAAAAGTGTGCCGGGTCATCTTCACTTTCCGAATCCTCTTCTCTCTTCCCTTTTCCGGGTGGTAGCACCACAGGTGTTGCATTAATGGGTAGGTTTGATGACGGTACTTCCGCTTCAACTTCGACGCGTTGGTACCACATCCCACAACCATGACTGAAAGAGTTTAGTAAAATAGTTCACTGCTCGTCTGCATGGCCTACCATTTAACCTTGGTATCGGAGGTTTCGCTACGTTGAAGCTTACACCCTGGACAAGAGGTGTTATGGGTCTCGAAGCTATTAAACACCATACTCATGTCGATGTCTTGGCCAGGTCGAAACCAACGGCGGAAGGTAAGAACAGTGTCAATTTCCTGCTTTGATTGATCTGCCTGCAAAGCATACTCCTTCCGTTCTACTTTGCCATGTCCTGGTAATTGATCAAACCGCATCTCAAGGACAGCCTGGAATATCTGTACAAAAACTCATCAGCACTGGAGGTCCTCGATGGGAGGACTTCGACTTACCTCAAATGTTTCGACGAACTCAAGATGAACAGGCGTGACCCTACCAAGCGGGTCCTTGAGTATGACCGGTTCCTGCGTCCATGTCCGCTCTAGTTGTCTGGGTAAATGTGACTGCAGGGTGATGACCGCTCGGTAGGTCATCATGTTGGCACACCAGATCTTTTGCATTAGCGCAAGAATATCAGCTCCGAGTTGCCGAAAGTAGTCTATGCCGGCAACAACAGTCTGTACGTCTATTCTAGCTGATTGCACTTCGTTGCGATTTTCCTCTATACGAGACTTAATTTCTTCGAGCATTGCCTGTTGTATTGCTGATGACCGATCTTGGTCTTGCTTCACACGCTTAAGAGAGCGTCGTTGGTTGTCGTCGCTAATCTGCGTAGCCTTCCTACTCAAGTGAGTAAATGTCGAAAGAAGACTTCGGCTTCAGTACTTACACGCCTGCAGATGCGACGAGCATATTAACAGCCAGACAATGAGCAACAACTTCGGCGCGGAATCTGGTCAAATACTCTTTCTCCGATGGGCCCCATTTAAGCTTCATTGCGCTATCCCTGATGAATGATCCGGAGCCTCCATCTTGTAGAAATCTTTTGTAATTCTTGAATCTTTCGCGATATTCACTGAGTAGGAAGGCTACGCAGATTAGCGACGACAACCAACGACGCTCTCTTAAGCGT
>QQTW01004042.1_pt1 | contig 10958 bp, 15 predicted proteins | sample 1904831 | NCBI WGS metagenome assembly QQTW01 (sample SAMN09435610, study PRJNA476489) | Subsurface metagenome, whole genome shotgun sequencing project.
ACTGAACACATGGCTTGCAACAACAAGAGAACATAGCCATAGGCGTGGTGAGTGTTGAAGCCCTCTGCACTTGCTATGCAGCAGGTCGGGATGCTGTTTTTGTTGACACTACCTAGACAGTGTTGCTACCACACTGGTATGTATGTGAGCCTTGATAACCTTTGCATTTGTCGTGCATCAGGCATGCTGCATCATTCCCAACATCAGTTGCTCATGCTGTCACAGGGCCACAGTTGTTGCTGCAAGCCATGTGTTCAGTTGCCACCTGAGTATCTCAATGCAACTACCATACATTTGACTGTCGTGTGGTTCGTTGCAGGGCTCCTTGCTTCAATGTGGCTTTATTCTCTTGTCAAGCCTGCTGTTGTGGGGCTTCAGAACTGAGTCGGATGGGTCTTATGGATACTGACGCCTACTATGGTATAGGTATAATGGAGGTGCTGCAGAAAGAACATTTGTTCGTTGCTTTGGTTCTGCCTTCACCAGAAAGCCACTTTTGCAGCGGTGCATTTAGTTCGGCCAGCGGCCTCATTATTGACATATTCATGCATTGAGTGTGGCACTAGGTACGCAGTAGCATGCTGCCCCACACGCTACGCTTGTATGTGCTGTACAGTGTATGTATACAATGTAGTGTTAGTCTACTGGGACTTGGCTGGTGCGCTGGTTAGCTGCTTGTTCCAGTGTTTCATCCCCTCTTCTACATAGCTTAGGGCTTTGGAGGCTGTGTTGGGTGCTAACCCAGCCAACACCTCAAACATGGGCTTGACAACGTACTCCAAGAATGTAAGTTGGCTCTTTGGGACTTCAACACGGTTCCGGTCACAAAGCAGCGAGACCGGCAACCCCAGCTCACGTTCTTGATCACCCTGCACAAAGAAAGTGCACGTGGGTACCATACTCAAGCCACCGAAACAATGTTGCCAGAGTCGGTGGTGGAGTCCATATCATCTGAGAGCCACAAGCTGGGCACTTCCCCCATGCACGCGCATGCCGTTCACGGCTGTTTCCACGAGCCAGACGACTCTAGCCCTGTGTCCTTTGACACGTTGTCTGATGCATAACACATTCCTGAGAGGCAATGCTGACATAAGTACCCAAACGCAACAGCAAGCAAGGAAGGGACTGGCAAGAACACAAAGTTGCCTTATTTGTCAAAACACTCAGCTTTGTTGTGTGCTACTGTTGTGACAACATCTGGCAGCGGACAATAACCGTGTTAGGCAGCTGTAACACAGACAGCCAGTGGTCGTATAGGCACCAGCTTTGATGCTGCCGTCCCATGTCAACAGCCACGGACCCTTGCATCTGTGAGAGGATCTGTACAATATGCTGCATGCACTGTGTTTTACAGGGCTTACTTTCGTGGGTTTGCAGCAGGGGAGCTAGCATATACTTGAATGTGCACAGCATTGATAGCATGATTGCTGTTACTTCCCTACCTGCACAAACATCTCTTGTACAATGCGCTGCGTCCACTGTTGACTGAGGGGCTGGGGTTTGGCTGGATTGGCGATGTCTGAGCAATGAACACACATCTTCAGCGCGATGCTGCGCTTGTCTGCAGGCCAGTCCTTCAAGTTGGGGCCCAACAACTTGATTGTAGCATGGAACTCCTGCAGGCGCAAGTCCCACGGAAGTCTGCAATCGAAGCGCTGTTTGTCTAGCAAGCTGCCGATCCAGTTATCGCTGCCAGCACTCCTGTCTTCACGGGACAGCCACGTTCTGCTGCCTCATGATGTGGCATTGCAGTGTGTATGCGTACCTTGACCTCTATTTTACAAGTATTCCAGACCACAAAAATCATCATGGAACTCATTGGGTCGCCAGTGGTATGTCACGTTGTCCACACCCAGCCCTGGTGGCATTCAGTGTACAGAATGTGGTCCACTAGGAGGGTTGGGAAGCGCTTACAAGTGCACGCTGACACTACAGGTGGCATTGTTGGATTGATTGTCAGCACGTGAGTACACTGCAGCTTTGCAGCTTCTCTAAACGTCTGGAAAGGGAGTATGTGCTTGCGCTGCACCGTACACACTGCTTGGCCAGCCTGACAACTTTTCACGTGCACTTTTGCAGGCGATGTCAACAGAGCTATGCACTGTGCTGACAGACATATACGCACTGCAACAGCCCTTACATACACGCACCTTGACCAGCTCAGCATGGTTGGCCATGTCAGTAGCTAGGACAATCTGAATGACAGTGCGGCGGACGAAGCGGTAGTCATCCTGAGACAGGTGTTGGAGGAAGTTGTTCTGGGGCTGCTGCAGTAGCTGAAACGTCTTCGCCAGGTGCATGTTCTCATTTACACTGGTGTCATTGTAAATGACGGCAGCCTCTGCGCTGGTTCTGACCAAGAAGTCGTTCGTGAGGCCTGCAGTGCGCCATCATCACTAACCATCACATTTACTAAGGTCATACTACCACGGGTAGACAGCCACAACTGCTTATCAGATCGTGCTACTTCCCTCATCATGCTGTGCCTAGCTTTGAAGCAAAGGAGGGGTCATGATGGTTTTGTGGTAATCTAGGCAGCCTCTGCGTAACTAAATCCTGCAGCACAGAAGGCAGGCGTGCGGCAGTCTTACTACAGCTGAAGTTGCAGTTACAGCTGCCAAGTTTGCACAGTACTAGTAAAGTTAGCCAACACACTGGAGCATGCCATGGCACTGATGAGCTGGTCGCAACCTACGGCTCAACGTGTCAAGAGAACAGGTCAGCTAATCGGCCTGCCAACATGCACTGTGCAAGCGCCGCATCATGGCATCATTGGCCAAAGCACGATACACAAGCAGCATACATACGAACACCCCAAAGCTCAAGCCATATCTGTGCACGCCGACACCTGCCCGCAAGTGCAGCATACCAAGCTTTGCTGAGCGAACATTCAGCTGCTAGGTCAAGCCATGCTGGATGTTGCATTCTGGCATCTCCACTGCACATTGCTGTAGCTGGCTGAGCTCAACAACTGACACGTGGCCGCGACAGGCTGGCTGTTTAGAACTTGGCTGGCAGCAATGGCTTTTGTTGTTTGCTTTGCTGTAATGCGTGTGGAACTGAAAGTGGAAAGGTCAGCCTGAACAGTGCACTAACCTGGGTGGCCTACATCGTGTACACAGGCTGCCAGCAACATAGCAGCCAGTTCGAGGTCTGTGAGCTGCGCGGCAAAATCCTCGTTGGCCAGCATTGCCCCCAAAGACTGTGTGACGTCTGCTGCATGGAGGCTATTGTGGTAGGGGTTCTGGTTGTAGGCTGCCTCCACATCCTGTATAGCCAAGTAGGCCATTGCTACAGGCACCCACCTAAGTACGGGCGGCCAGGTTCATGCAAAGGAGACTGTGTCCCAAACTGCTGCATGTTGATGAGGCATCAGCATAAGTTGTGTTTTAGGCTGCTTCTTCATGCCCTCATGGCACTACATACCAACCTGTGTTACATGGACAAACACCTCATGGATGCCTAACCCATGCTGCTAAATCATTGTCACAAGGTTGTCAAAATAATGATTCATATCTTCCAAATTAGTGAGCACTGCATGTTGGGTATACTGACCACCACAACAGTCACCACAATGACTGCTTTTCCTTGACTGCCTGCGCCAACATGCGAGTGTGCTCGCACGCCCCTTCAAAACCTGGCTTGCAGCATCTCGCATGTACCAAAACGTTGATGAGTGGCCTGACTTCAGCGAGAATGAACTCACCCCGAGGAACGCTCGCAGCTTGCCCACCGGCAGCCTGAGCTTGTCTATGAGTTGGAAGCGCTGATACATTGCAAGCGTGACTGCCTCCAGTGGGCGCTGCTGCGAGAGCTCAGACACTCTGAACACATCAAAGTGGTCCCAGTCATCCAGCTGCAGACCACAGCAAGACGTCACGCACAACGGAGCCATGGTTCTGCACTGTGCGTGCCTAGTGCTGCACGGAGGGCAAGCATGACCACCTCAAATGGGCGGTGCTCCAAATGGTCAGACAATTTGTATAAGTCAAAGGATCCTAATCATCCCGCTGCAGACTGTAGCACAGCGCCATGTATGCTAAATGCAGTGTTTGTCTGCTGAGGTGTGGTGCGCTTAGCCTGGACGTAGCCATCTGTTAACAGCAAGACACAGCATATGCACTGGCCAACAATAGTAGTGAGTGAAGCATAGAGGGCAGAACCCCAGGAACATGACTGCAGGCTGCAGCAACAATGCAACAATAATGTGGCTATGACAAGCCAGCGTGTGCACAGTGGTATGAGTGCTTATCCTGACTGGTGTGCTCACATCTTTTGACAGACTTAACTGGGCTCGCATGCAAGTATGCTCATTGAGCCAAGAACGAGAAGGCCAGTGTGGCCTCTCTATTCGGTATTCTGTTCTGATGTTGCTGATGCACAACTGCTTGTACCTTGCATAGCTCCCTAGTAAGCTCAGCATTGGCTGCATCCCAGTGATTGTGATGGAAGCTGCCGGCGCGTGGGGACTCTCTCACATCGCCGACAACCTCACCGCTTGTCACCTGGAACAGTGCACCGAGCTTCTGGATCATGTTGCCGCTCAGCATGACGACTCATGCTTGTGGCCCACTGTAGTAGATGCCTTATTCTAACAGTTGGTTACTAGTGGGTGACGGTAACAGGATAAGGCATCTGCCACAGGCACCCAATACGCGACACCCTGCACTGTGCATGAGAATGCCTCAGGCAACATAATCCACACTGTCAAAAAGCACTTGACTGCCCGCTCACGCAAACTGAAAGATTGGGGTAGTGTATTGCACAGAGCCACAGCGCTAACACAGTTGTTCTTCCTCATTCAAGTACCCTTCCTGGCTGGGCTGTCACAATCCCCTTGACAAAATATGAAGCTGCAGGCTTGCAGAGCTGGTGAACTTTTTGTGCGCATATGTTGGCGCCACGAGCTCACAACACCTCCCCAAGACCCAAGCACGGCTATCACACACATCTGATCAGTCAAGTTTTTGCCACCAGCTCCCAGCTTGCGCTGCTTGCCTGCTGTGGCCGCTTGCTGTAGGATTCCCTGTACGAGATGAAGTATTCACGTGTTCCTGATGACGCCGGCAGGTCCTCAACAGGGGCTACAACCTGGTTGAGCCACTCACATAGGAGTGACACTGTCTGCTTGTCCTCTGGTGTAGCATCCGCCAAGCCCTGCATCCCACAGCCAACGCTGTGGATGTCGTTATGAGGCATACCAGTAATACACGATTTGCAGTGGTCATTGTGCAGACATAGCACGCTGTACAACTGTGAGCAGGTACAGGTTGGCACCAAGCTTAGCTGCCAACCAGTAGTTGCTCACACCTGGTACCGGTGCAGGACCTGTAGAGAGGCCCTCACTGTATCACAGTTGAGTTTTCGTGCGTCATACAGGCCCATGCCGCTGAGTTCATGCAGAGGGGAAGAAGTCACTTTGCTATATACGTAATCTGATCACATGACTCCCAACGTTTCATTGTTGCTCAATAGCTGCTTTGCTGCAGCATGGTTCGCCTGGCTATTACCTGCAGCTTTGACGCATCCATGCTGCCGGTTCTTGGCGCTGAGGAGACTTGCAGTGCAAGGTTGACCACTGATGGACTGTTGACTGGGCCGAGACCTGCAAGTGCACTGCAAGCGGTGTATGATCATGTTGCTGCGGATGACATTCTTGCGCGCAAGCTGCTGCCTTACGTAACCAGTTCACGACACGACAAGGTCCAAGGCTGGTGCATGGAATCTGTGAAGTCTGCTTGCTGCAGCGAAGTTTCACCTTTTGACAGCCAGCTAGCTGTGTGAAATATCCAGCTATGTCGCAGCGGCCAAGAGGCAAGGACCGAGAGTTCAGGTGTGCCACATGTTGACTTTCCACTCTAACCTGCTGCACTGGTAGCAGCACTCCCTGCTTGTCATGTCCAGCTACCCAAGGGACATCAGCAAGTACTTGCTGTAACACGCAGCAGACAGCAGCACCTAATCAAGTATTGGTACTTGCTCTGGGGCAGCTGCCTTGACTTCTTTCCTACCTCCTTGCTGGTGACAAGTGCCCCTGCCTCCTTCCCTCAGCTGTCACGGCTGGACTAAATTGTGTCGTGCTCACACGCCCGCCAGACAGTCTTGTGGCATGCACACACACACGGGGAGTAGCTACTCTGCTGCAGCACACAGACAGGTTTGCTACGGGCGCAAGGTATACAGCAGGTTGTTTGTAGTGGCTTGCTGGGTCCTGGTGGGTGCAGCTTTGTGCTGTGTGGTTGTACACTTCCACAGCTGCATTCTTGCTATGCAGCCGCTGGCGTCCTGAACCTCCGCCCCGAGGGGAAGCTTGGGACTATGGCTATGCAGCCTATGCACCTGCTCCTCCATATGGTGAGTACTCGTCAGCCTTGTGGAAGAGCCTGGTAGGTTCGGCCCGGGACTGTCTGCAAGTCCACATATGGTGGAGGCAGGCACCTCACCGGCACTTGGCGACTGGCAGGGCATAGTTGGTGCATGGCCGACTACGTTGCTCAATGAGGTTTGGGCCCTGAATACTGGGCTGCAGCCACTGCTACATAGTCATACTTTGCCACAATTTATGGCCATTCGGAACAGTTTGAATGGAAATTGAGTTGCTATTGCTAAGACTTAGTCAGCATGTGCACATCTGCGGTTTAAGGGGGAGCTGCATAGTTGCTAACGTCTGCAGCCTGGCTACAAAGCTGCTGCTTATGCTCAGTATGGCCACGCCCAGAAGCCACATGCATGTTTCAGCACGGCCCTTCGTCACACCTCATAATGATGCAAGAGGCATTCGCTACTGCATGAGATCTACTGAGTCCGAGCGTGAGGTCATGCGTGTTGCAGGGCAGCCTGCATACATTGCAGGCTATGCAGAGCAGGGGCTGTACCCAGGCCAGCAGCCACCACCGCCAGCACCCTATCAACCATCCTGGCCAGGCTACGACGCTGCAGTTTACGCGCAGTATGGCCATGGGCAGCCACCGCCACCTGCGCCGCCGCCAGCTGTGTATCAGGGTCAGCAACCAGCACTGCCACCAGCACCACCACCAGATATTGCCCACAGCGCATCAGCCGCGCCACCAGCACCACCACCAGATACTGTGCACAGTGCATCAGCCGCGCCACCAGCACCACCACCAGATATCGTGCACAGTGCATCAGCCCCGCCACCTGCACTGCCGCCAGATGTTGGCTCAGCAGCACCAGTACCAGCCCTGCCGCCACCTTGGTCCACAGCTGTCACGGCAACAGCAACACCAGCCACTGACTCAGGCAAGGGTGAGGCTGAGGCAGCGCATGCTTCAGGAGCACCAGCAGCACCACCATGGGCTTCAGGTAACATATTAGTGGTACATTCTGCTTTATGGTAGAGGGTTGATGTTCTCTCCGTTCTAAGACTCCCCTCCTCATGAGCCAGCAGTAGCTGTCAGTGGCCTGGCCTGAAAATCACTAAAGAGCACTACATCCTTTGTTTGTCAATACAATAGTAATTAAGATGCTCACCAATAGGGGCATATTGGTGCCCTTTCTGTGAAGAGCAGGGCAAACTTTCACAACCCTACAGTATATGTGCCAACATCTGCATGCCCGTTTTGCAGGCACAGGGGCAGCAGCTGACAGCAATGCGCTCCCACCAACTCAACAAACAGAGCCAGTGGCGGGAAGCAGCTCTCAACAGGTCCCAGGAACAGAACCTGCTGCTCAGGCTGAGCTCACCAACCAGCCAACAGCAGCTCGCAGTGCTGAGCCACTGAAGACGGCAGCAGACGGCCAAACAGCAGCTGCAACAACGGCTGATGCACTGCAAACAGCTGGGGCAGTGGCCAAGGCAGGGAGTGAAGCAGGGGCAGCCACATCATCTGTGACACGAACGCCAGACCGCTCAATAGATAGCCAGGCCACCACACCTAGCTCCCTTCCTGCCAAAAGGTATATTCTGCAGTCATGTCATTATGCAATGCCATGCGTTACCGGGGGTGAGTGCATCAGACCCGGGGCAACATACATGGGCAGAGGTTTCAGGCTTTGGTGGCGATGCCATGCCCTCCCTCAACGTATTACACCAGGAGGACCATGTATGGCCAGAGTTTGAGGCTTGAATGGTAATGCCCTGTAATGGAGACCACTGTCAAGCAGCTCTTGAACGGCTTCAGATTATGGCATAGGCAGACATACATACATCCACTCTCCATCACACCAGTGTGTTCAGCTCCCTGCCCTCAATGTAGTCTGGTTGGTTGCACTGCAGGTGTCATCACAGTGCAACCTTGGACGACCACCATACCCAAATCAGTCCCCTAGCCATGTGATGCTGTGAGCTGTGTTTCCCGGTCTCAGCATGTCAAGTCAGCCACTTAGCATGCAAGATTGCAATGTTCAGCATGCAATTACTGGAGGGTACTCACAGCTAGGGCAAGCGCACATCCACAAAGAACAGCAAAGCCAGTGCTGTCCCGGCTGCCCCAGGCCATTAACCCTGCAATATGATCGCATAGCGCCTAGGGCACATCAACCCTAGTAGCGAGATCGCACCATAGTCTTGTTGCATACTTCCTTCTGAGATGTCTGCCTGGTAAGCTTGCAACCATCACTGGCACTGGTCAAATTGCAGCGTTGCTTCTGCCCGCAGGCCCAAGCTGACGCTGAAGTTCAACCCCTCGCTCATTGGTGCAAGACTTGCAAAAGGCATGCCTAAGGCAAGCAACTCCAACACCAGCGTGGCTGTTGGTGAGTACACTGAACCGATCAGTCTGGATCAAACCAGCACATGCGTTGGTGCAGTGGGTCTGAGTCATGTAGCACCATACGTTGCAGCTATGACCACCCACAATATCTTATATATGTACATGTCTACTTGCACATGCTGTTTATGCAGCGCATTGGCACGTGTACAGCTGCTCATTGTGAATAGCCAATTTTAGGTCATCGCGCCGAAGGCACATGCCTGTCAGGTACACCGTTGTCACTGGCATATTACTAGGCAGCAAGTCAACAGGGTGTGGGAGGTCGAAGCCAACAACAGCATCCATCATAACACTGGACTATGGTGGGGGACTTCTCTGTGCCCTGCTGCAATTCCCAACATACGCAGTTCAAACTACTATCAAAATCACCTTTAGGTCATGTGCGTGCTGGGTTGCAGATGATCTTTGTCAGGACGCTGAGCTGGGTGTAGAGCCGAGTGTCAACTCACGTTCATATGACTGTCTTGAACGTCTTAGTTTCTGTAAACATCCACGGACGTGTAACTTTGTTGTGTATTTGCTGCAGGCCCTATGTGCATAACTCACTGCTTACACAGCCTGCTGCAACCTGACGTGCTGACAGTTATCAGGTTAGCAGTCTTCAGCAATTCGGGAATTCAGCTGTGCATCACGTCACACCTGCTGTCTACTTCTGTGAGCTGTTGTGGCTACATGTGCAGGTGCGAAGCCCAAGGCTGCTAGTGCATTGGAAGCTCTGGCCGACAAGGATGGTACCTTGACGCCAGCATCGAGACAGGCAGCTGAGTCAGCTGGGACCACAGCCAAACAAGTGAATGGGCAGGCAGAAGCCACTGGCCAGCAGCAAGGCAAGGAATCCCAGGAGGTAACATTTGCATGTTGTACACAGCTCCTGTCAGGCCACTGGCCAGCAGCAAGGCAAGGAGTCCCAGGAGGTAACATTTGCATGTTGTACACAGCTCCTGTCAGGCCACTGGCCAGCAGCAAGGCAAGGAGTCTCAGGAGGTAACATCTGCATCTTGTCCACACCTCCTGTCAAGCCACTGGCCAGCAGCAAGGCAAGGAGTCCCAGGAGGTAACGTCTGCACCTTGTACGCAGCTCCTGTCAGGCATGTGCAGTGGTCCAACATCCTAACATCTGCATGTTGTACACAGCTCCTGTCAGGCATGTGCAGTTGTCCAGACTATTAACTGCAGACTGCGAGCAACAGTGGTGCATGGCGCTGCAGGTCACTCGCAAACGCAGTAGGTGGGGCAAAGACAAGACAGATAAGGCCAGCAGGTGGGGCCAGGACAAGACCATGGTGTCGCCAACAACATCTAAGCTGGAACAGTCAGCAGCCACCTCTGCTGAACAGCCTGCTGTTGCAGCCAATGCACCAGACGCCAATGCGTTGCATACATTGCAGAGCAACAGTGCTGCAGCAGCTGTGTCTAGCAAGCAGGCTGCGGCTGCTCACAGTGCCTCACTTGGTGGTGCTACTCCTGCCATGCGCTCCGCAGTTGCTCCTGTTGCTGAGGTTGTTGGTGACAGACTGGTGGAGGACAGGACTCTCAGCAATGCAGCTCAGCAGAAGCAGAATGGCAAACAGCCTCAGACCGCACATGAAGAGGATGTCAGAGAAGCCCAGAACAGCAAGCCTGGGGTCAACACCGGCAGGAAGCGGTCTGTCAGAAGCAGCAGCAAAGAGCGCTCACGCAGGAGCAGGCACGGAAGTCGAAACAGGCAGAGGCATAGCCTCAGTCGCAGCCCGGGCAGGCGCTCTTACAGTTTTTCTCCCTCTCCCAAGCGGCGCAAGTCCATGGGCACTGCTAACAAAGACAGAAGTAGGAGCAGAAGTGCAGTCACTGGGGACACTGACAGTCACAGTGGGCACAGCAGGACTGAAACCCCCACGTCATCAAGCAGCAGCAGTGGCAGGTCCAGGTGAGCGCTAAGTCGCTGTTGCATATCACACCACTACCATGCACACGTCAAGTAAGGATAGCAAACCCAGCTCGCTCCCTGTCTAATAACAAGACCCTGCAATGTTTCAGAACATCGCGCAGTTACATCACACAATGCATGTTCTTTGGTTCAGACGATTACATACCGCATATAGTGTGGTGGCCAATAACCCATCAAGGTCTAAACAATCCACGACGTCTGGATTGTAATGTATTGATTGAGCAGAGTCCATGGACTTGCGCCGCTTGGGAGAGGGAGAAAAACTGTAAGAGCGCCTGCCCGGGCTGCGACTGAGGCTA
>QQTW01004043.1_pt1 | contig 10953 bp, 9 predicted proteins | sample 1904831 | NCBI WGS metagenome assembly QQTW01 (sample SAMN09435610, study PRJNA476489) | Subsurface metagenome, whole genome shotgun sequencing project.
CTTTACAGAGTTTTTGGCGATAAGTCAGCAAGACTTGGAAAGTCTTAATTGGAGATTTTTAAGTCAAGATAAAGTAAGGACAGCACAGGGAGAAGCCACTTTTGATATCTACTTAGGCAAAGTAATTATAGATGAACAAGAGTTTGAAATTCCAGTATTTGCAGGGGATGAAATTAGAGAGATTTTACTCGGTTCTCAATGGCTCAAAATCTTTAAGTTAACAGCAGATTATGTAGAAAATGTACTAACTTTAGAGTAATTTTGCGTTAAAAGGGTGTTTTTTGCTGGCAAAGATGCGCGTTGATATTTAACTGCTCTTTGCCACCAACATTAGGTTAACTTGTTTCTGTAGTTGTACATAATTAAACCTCTTACACAAATCCCAGAAAGCCCCCTAAATCCCCCAAACCTGGAGGACTTTAAATCCGATTCCCCCAAAATTGGAGGGTTAGGGAGGCGAAAAATTATTTACGCAGGAAGTCTATTCAGGCTTTAAATGTCAAAATAGGCTGCATACGAGCTACTACTTGAACTAATCCAGCTTGCACTTGGGCATCGATAACTGGAGTAATAGGTTTGTACGCCGCCGGAGCTTCTTCTATTCGACGTTCGGCTCGTAAAGTGATGCAATCAACTCCTGTAAGTCCTAAATCTGCCTCGCTCTGTTGATTTCCTTTGCGGTTTAGGTCAAAGCGCGATCGCGATCGCCCAGCCCCATGCGAAGCGGAACAACACCAGTCAGAGTTACCCAATCCTACCAGTAGATAAGATGGCGCACCCATAGAACCAGGAATAATTACAGGCTGATTTTCATGAGCCGGACACGCCCCTTTGCGCGTAACCCAGCCTTTTCCTTCCGGTAGGGTGATGTTGTGGGGTAAGTCGTAGACTAGAGGCGCTTCCAATTCACCATAGACCTGACGCAAGCGTAAGCGCAGTAACTCCGCCAGCAATAGGCGATTGACAAAAGCATAATTTGCCGCCGTTGCTTCTGCTTGGAGGTAGTCAAAGACGGCTTCTGGGTGGGTAGTTGAGGAGAGGGGAAACAAGTGGGAATCAGGATATTTTAATCCTTGTTTCCACAATGCTAAGGCGCGATCGCGCCACATTCCACCGATATATTTGCCAACATTTCGCGATCCCGAATGAATCATAAATGCAAGTTGTCCCTCTCGCACTCCCCAGTGATAGGCAAGGGGGCGATTTTCTACCTGCTCGATCCACTGCACCTCTACAAAATGATTGCCGCCGCCAATAGTTGCTAGTCCACCATCGCGGATTAGTCCAGATTCGGGTACTAATTCTGCTGGCGACCACTTGCTATGTCCTGCCATTGAGCCATTCATAAAAATGCGATCGCTCTCCCTTGCTAGTTGATTGATATCTGACTTCGTGATGCTCCCGGTTGGTTTATCCAACATGGTATCTAACCAGCCAGTGACTCCATGTTGAAAAAGTGCTTGCATGGTTCGAGCGGTCATTGTTACATCGCGTTTGCCAAAAAAGTAATCGCCTTTCATTAATTCAACAAAGCGATCGCGCTCTTGTAAAAATTGTTCAATAGATAAATCGGCAACGTGCAACCGCATTCCGCAATTGATATCTGAACCGACTGCTGCCGGAATTACCTGCCCTGATGTCTCTATAATTGAACCAATGGCAACCCCAGAATCTCCAGGATGAAAATCTGGCGTTGCACAGACATGGCAAATATGCCCTCCATCAGGGTGTTTTGCGTTAGCTAGGCTTGCTAATTGCTTGAAAGCTTTTGCTTCAACAGGGAAACTTTCTGGTAACAGAACTTCTGCTATAGGTGCATTAGGCGAATCTGCCCAACGCACTGAGTAAGACTGATTGTTGTATTGCACATCAAGCCCCTGCCGAGCCAATGCCCGCAGAAGCCGCAACATATTGTTTGGCTGCATAAAACGTTAGTCAATAAACTTAGTAGTGTTTAGTTTTGAAGCGATCTTGACTTGGGTTCAGCAGCCGCAGTCAAATTTTGATTCAACAACTTCTCGTAGAAATTAGAGGAGCTTGTTGGGTAGGCATAGTTCAAGACCTATATACCTTATATATTTTTTAGCATACAATTTTGTAAAATGACAGTTAATAAAGTAAGGACAGAGATAAGTCATTTTTGATGTTTATTTATGCAAAGTAATCATAGATGAGCAAGAGTTGGAAATCCTAGTATTTGCTGGGGATGAAATTAGAGAGATTTTACTTGGTTCTCAATGGCTCAAAGTCTTTAAATTAATAGCAGATTATTCAGAAAATAGGGTAAGTTTAGAGTGATTTTGTTATGTTAATTAATTTAAAACACTAAAAATGACTGGAGAAAAAAACTTAGCTGCTCTTTTGCAGTCAATGCAACCTAAGCTTATGGCAGACGTTTATGTGTTTTGCTATGTTTACATAGCTCGATTCGTAACACTGGAATTAACTCCTATTTGTCAGTTTCGAGAAGTAGAGGGAATGACTTTAATAATTACTAAACAGCAAGCAGAGCAATCTACTTTAGATTACGAATTTGTCTCACGAATGATTACTTTATCAGTGCATTCTAGTTTAGAAGCAGTGGGATTTTTGGCGACTGTAACTAACAAGCTGGCTGAAAAAGACATTAGGGTAAATGCAATTTTTGCATACTACCACGACCATTTATTTGTACCTGTAAACAAAGTAAAGCAAGCTATGCAAATACTTACAGAAATGACCAAGTAGTTGAAAAGCATCTATTGGTAATATGGGCTTCAAACGTGCGACGATCGCTTAAGTTAGCAAACAGAAACTAAATCGCGATCGCACTTGTACTAAATTATGCAAATTAACATTGAAATATTTACTGTAAATAAGCGTTTTCCCTTAACTATTAGTCGCGGTACAACGGCGCAAACAACTAATATTTGGGTGAAAGTAGCCTCTGATGAGATTGAAGGATGGGGAGAAGCTTCGCCTTTTTGCTTAGGAAACCACAGCCAATCTACCGAAATGCTCATTGAAGCATTACAACAAGTTACATCAATTTTAAGTGTTTTTCACCCTTTGCAAAGGCAACAAATTGATCGAGTATTGCAATCTAAATCTATTCCTTCATCCGCGCAAGCAGCGATAGATATGGCTTTGCATGATTGGTTGGGGAAACAGGTAAATCTACCTTTATGGCAGTTATGGGGGTTAGATTGCGATCGCACTCCTCCAACTTCGGTGACAATTGGTATCAATTCCCCTGAAAAAGCTCAGGAAAGAACTTTAGATTGGTTGAAGTTTGTAGATGTAAAGGTGCTAAAAGTCAAGCTAGGAAGCACGTCAGGAATTGAAGCTGATAAAGCGATGCTGTTAGCCGTGCAAGAAGTCGCACCAGATCGAGAATTGTTTGTTGATGCTAATGGTGGTTGGAGTTTGGAAGATGCGGTAATAATGAGCGATTGGTTGGGAGAATTGAGAATTAAGTATATAGAACAACCATTGGCAAGAGGAGAGGAAAGTAAACTATTAGAACTAAAAAAGCGATCGCCTTTACCGATATTTGTTGATGAAAGCTGCATGACTAGCGCAGACATCCCTTTACTTGCCAACTCTGTAGATGGAATTAATATTAAGTTAATGAAAGCTGGCGGATTAAGCGAAGCGCTGCGGATGGTTCATACGGCTAAAGCTTACGGATTGCAAGTAATGTTTGGTTGCTATTCTGATAGTACCCTGGCAAATACCGCCGCCGCCCACTTGTCACCTTTAGCGGATTATCTCGACTTGGATAGTCATTTGAACTTAATCGACGATCCTTTTAGCGGTGCAATAATGCAACAAGGAAGATTACAGCTTAGTAATAAACCAGGTTTGGGAGTAGAATATTGTGCGGTTGGGAAGTAATGAAAAAGTTGCTATTTTGCTTCATGATGGCGTGAAAGGTGTTTATGGCAAAACAGGATTAGCATTATTACGGTTTAGCGATGCTACCATTGTCGCCGTAATCGATCGCCAGTGTGCGGGGGAATCTTTACCGCAATTAATGGGAATTAATCGCAATGTCCCAATTGTTGCGAGTGTGGAAGAAGCTTTAAACTATGCGCCAGAAGTATTAGTAATTGGAATTGCACCTTCTGGGGGAAAATTACCCGTTGAATGGTTGCCAGAAATAAAGCAAGCTGTAGAAGCGGGTTTATCAATTGTTAATGGGTTGCATACACCGATGGCAACTATGCCAGAATTTCAAGCCTTGAAAGCTGGACAATGGATTTGGGATGTGAGACAAGAACCCAAAAACATAGAAGTTGCTAGTGCGAAAGCGCAAACTCTTTCCTGTCAGCGCTTCCTTACCGTTGGTACAGATATGGGAATTGGCAAAATGTCTACTAGCTTAGAATTACATAAAGCTGCTCAAAAACAGGGAATGCGATCGCATTTTATCGCTACGGGACAAACGGGAATCATGATTTGCGGCGATGGTGTCGCCTTAGATGCGGTGCGGGTAGACTACGCAGCAGGTGCGGTAGAACAGTTAGTTATGCGTTACGGCGACTGTGACATTTTGCACGTAGAAGGACAAGGATCTCTATTACATCCTGGTTCTACAGCAACTTTACCTTTGATTCGAGGTACGCAACCAACGGCGCTAATTTTAGTCCATCGGGCGGGACAAATTAATGTCCGCAACCATCCAAATGTCTTAATTCCGCCGCTTTTAGAGGTCGTGAAGCTCTACGAAACCGTGGCAACGGCGGGGGGAGCGTTTAAAGCAGTTAAAGTGAAAGCGATCGCGCTTAATACCGCGCATTTGGACGAAAACGCCGCCCAACAAGCTATAAACCGAGTTCAAGAAGACACCCAATTACCTTGCATAGATCCCGTGCGGTTTGGTGCAGAAATTTTACTCAATGCTGGTAAATCGAATTAGTCTACAATTTCACTAGCTCCGATTTAATCTAAATTTGCCTCAAGGCGTATTAATAATGGATACAAAAGCTTTTAAAAAGTCGCTCCAACATTCGGAAAACTACCACCGTAAAGGCTTTGGTAAAGCCGCCGAAGTTGCTACATTGTTGAAATCTGAGTATCAAAGCAATTTAGTTCAGCTTATTCGCGACAATAACTACACTCTGACGCGCGGCGATGTCACTATTCGTTTAGCAGAGTCTTTTGGCTTTTGTTGGGGGGTAGAACGCGCCGTAGCCATGGCTTACGAAACTCGCCAACATTTCCCCACCGAACAAATTTGGATTACTAACGAGATTATTCACAACCCATCGGTAAATCAGCGTTTGCGCGAGATGCAGGTGCAATTTATTGAAGTTACTAACGGTAATAAAGACTTTTCCGTTGTCAATTCTGGCGATGTAGTTATTCTTCCCGCTTTTGGTGCAAGCGTCCAAGAAATGCAGCTACTCAACGATAAAGGCTGTAAAATTGTCGATACTACTTGTCCTTGGGTTTCTAAAGTCTGGAATACGGTAGAAAAGCATAAAAAAGGCGACTATACCTCAATTATTCACGGCAAATATAACCACGAAGAAACGATCGCCACAAGTTCTTTTGCAGGTAAGTATTTAATTGTCCTCAATCTCGAACAAGCGGAGTATGTAGCATCTTACATTCTTAATGGTGGCGATGCTAACGAATTTATAACTAAGTTTAACCGCGCGTGTTCCGCAGGATTCAACCCCGATGAAGACTTAAAACAAATTGGGATTGCTAATCAAACTACCATGCTCAAAAGTGAAACCGAGCTTATCGGGAAGTTATTTGAGCGGACGATGATGCGAAAATATAGTCCTAGCAAACTAAATGAGCATTTTCAAACTTTTAATACTATCTGCGATGCAACTCAAGAGCGTCAAGATGCGATGTTTCAACTTGTCCGTGAAAAGTTAGATTTGATGGTAGTAATTGGCGGTTTTAATTCTTCTAATACTACCCACTTGCAAGAAATTGCTGTAGAGCGGGATATTGCTTCTTATCATATTGACTGCGTTGAACGTATTGATGCGAATGGCATTGAGCATCGCACTCTTGATGGTAGCTTACAAGTAACTCCCCATTGGCTGCCAAAAGGTGCAATTACCATCGGAGTAACTTCGGGAGCTTCTACGCCGGATATAGTGGTAGCAGATATTGTAGAGAAGATTTTTGCCTTGAAAACAGATAATTAATTTTGTTGTTCTGCATTTGCCACGCATTTGGCTAAAAAACTGATAATCTCCTGTATATTGCTCAGAGGCAGAGTTGCAAATAGGTCTTTATATGCAAAACTTAGAGACTTATTTGCTATTCATGCTAAAACTGAGTTTTTACTTTAGGAGTTTAAAATAATGAGCATAACCACCCTTATAAGTAGTTTTAGCCACGGCTCCGATCCAGTGTCTCAATTATTACTTAAGTTACCTATTAATTGGACGATTGTAGCTCAAACTCTCAAGCAAACAGACTTAGCAGGCGATGTGCAAAAAGCTTTTAACCATTTTGTTGCTACGGGACAAATTTGGGCGTTGCTAACTGGATTAATTGTTGGCTATTTGTTCCGTAGCTTAACTAGCTACTAGCTAATTGTCGGTTGATTGAGCTACGTCACAGCAGAAAAAATAATTTCTCCTGCTGCCGCAACGCTGCATCTATTTTGACAAACTTAAATAGATCGAACCATTACAATTTACTGTTTATTTATTCTATTATCAGGGACGAAAACCGTCCTTACAAGGTGCTGTGAGTCAACAACCAACTTGGAGCCAACGATTTGAATCAGCATTGCATCCGGCGATCGCAATTTTCAATGCTAGTATTGGCTTCGATATTGAATTAATTGAGTACGATCTAACTGGTTCTATTGCTCACGCCAAAATGCTGGCTCATAGTCAGATTATCCCCCCAGAAGAAGCCGAGCAATTAGTCCAAGGGTTAGAACAAATCCGCCAGGAATATAAAAGCGGACAATTTACCCCAGGAATTGAAGCGGAAGATGTACATTTTGCGGTCGAAAGACGGCTAACTGACCTGATTGGCGACGTAGGAAAAAAGCTACACACAGCTAGATCCCGCAACGATCAAGTAGGTACAGATATTCGTTTATATCTGCGCGACAAAATCCAGATTATTAGTACAGATATCCGCAAGTTTCAACAAACTTTACTGCAATTAGCCGAGCAAAATGTTGAAACTCTCATCCCCGGCTACACCCACCTCCAACGCGCTCAACCGATTAGTTTGGCACACCACCTTCTAGCGTACTTCCAGATGCTCCAGCGCGACTTTGAGCGCCTGCAAGACGTATATAAGCGAGTCAATATCTCTCCCCTTGGTAGCGGTGCTTTGGCGGGAACAACTTTCCCCATTGACAGACATTACACCGCCGAACTCTTGCATTTTGACGGTGTTTATGCCAATAGCTTAGACGGAGTAAGCGATCGCGATTTTGCGATTGAATTTCTGGGTGCAGCCAGTATTATTATGGTTCACCTCAGCCGCTTGTCGGAAGAAGTAATATTGTGGTCTTCAGAAGAATTTAGATTTGTCAAGCTTACCGATAGCTGTGCTACAGGTTCGAGCATTATGCCCCAAAAGAAAAACCCCGATGTACCAGAATTAGTCAGGGGGAAAACTGGGCGGGTTTGCGGACATCTGCAAGGATTGTTGATGTTGATGAAAGGGCTACCTTTGGCATACAACAAAGACTTACAAGAAGATAAAGAAGCTTTATTTGATACTGTAAAAACTGTTACGGCTTGCTTAGAAGCAATGACAATTTTGTTTCAAGAAGGCATAGAGTTTCAGACCAAACGCCTTGGGGAAGCTGTAGCAGAAGATTTTTCTAATGCAACCGATGTCGCCGATTATTTAGCAGCGCGGGGTATTCCTTTTAGAGAAGCTTACAATTTAGTGGGAAAAGTAGTCAAAACTTGCCTTGCGGAAGGAAAGCTACTTAAAGATTTAAGTCTGCAAGAATGGCAGCAATTGCACCCGGCTTTTGCTGAAGATATATATGAAGCGATCGCTCCTCGTCAAGTAGTCGCGGCTCGTAATAGCTACGGTGGTACGGGTTTTGAGCAGGTAAAAAATGCGATTTCTAATGCCCGCGTTCAGATCGAGGTTAAATAATAAATAGCAAAAATTACTCTGGACGCTCTTGTCTGGGTTAAATTATCTCAACAAGCAATCTATAGAACTGCGTGACGATCGAGTTTTAGGAATGTGCTGATGGGACGATAGACTTAACAGGATAAGCGTGCAATTATATTTACGCCAAGTATTAGATTGCAGGGAAACAAAAGTGATGCACAAACTAAGTCAAAAACTTCTAGTAGGAGTTTGTTTATGTTCGGGTATAGGTTTGTTATCCGATTCTCCACTGTTGGCAGCAACAGTATCGGAAATTCCCCTCAATGCTGTTAGTGTTGATTTTCCAGCAGCAACGATCGATCCTCAAAATCAAGTTCGTGCCTTCAGTATCAGTGTTGCCGCCCTCCCGGAGATAGATCCTAACTTGCGGCTGACAAGTTTCACGGCTGTTGTTCCCAACAACGATGGATCTGTATCTGGCGATAATTTTAGACTTTGGTCTCCCACACCTGCACCTGGCTGGGAGGTATTTGGATTCGCTAATAGTGAAGCCAGTCCAGGAGGATACAGATTCAATGCTATCAGCATTGAAAATGGTATTGCACCAGGAGAGACGCTAGGTGGTTTTACTGCACAAGGTTCGGCATTGTCGATTGTTGGTAAAAATTTGCGAGTTACCTCCGTCTCCTCGACACCAGTACCGGAGCCTGCTTCGGGATTGTTGGGTGCGCTTTCGATAGGTGCGGTTCTTGGCACAAGTCATTTACTTAAGCGTAGAAGCAAACAGTTAATTAATAACTAAATACCGTTAAAATATAAACACAGCCTAGAAAATGGCGCTGCTGAAAGTGAAAGGAGATGATGGCAAGAGAAATCTTAATTTATGAAAGTTATATCCTTGTCATCGTATTTCATTCCACAATAGGCAACGCCTTTTTCAAATCCCATGCTGTTTGTTGGTCTTAGTTTGAATATAGATTTTTATTCATAATTTCTCTTACATGAATATATTTTCGGTAATAGTTTGATATATCTAAGTCCATATTTACGTAGGAGATCTAATGAAGTGCCGCTTATGGGCTGCAACCTTTGCAGCAGTCATCTCTTTATTGGGTAGACCCAGTATTGCTGCTCCCCAACTAGCGCAAAAAATCAATTGCAATGAAGCCACCAGTACCCCAGAGCTTAACTATTGCACCGGGCAGGAAGCACAAGCCGCCGATCGCAAACTCAATCAAGCCTATCAAAAATTAACCCGAAAAATATCTACCAAACAAAAGCAAAGACTAACCCAAGCTCAGTTGGAATGGATTAAATTTCGCGATCGCACTTGCGAATTTGAAGCTGGTGAATTGGGAGGCGGTACGGCTTCCACGGCGGCTTACTTATCTTGTATAAATAGAGTGACGACGCAACGCACTGCCGACTTGCAGCGTTACTTAGAATTTCCACAGTAACTCTCTTGGCATGGAAGCAAGACAAAGCCATAACCCGTTGATGCTTTGGGATCGGATTGCACTTGGATTAAAATACTTTTGCCAAAGCGATCGCCCGATCTATGAAACTCAATTTTGCCCGTTACTCCATTAAAAGGAAATTGCTGACTTCGCAGAAATTTGGGTAAGTCTTCACGGGGACTGCCTGCACTCAACTTTATCGCCTGACGTACTGCATACACAGCATCAAAGGCAGTGGCACTACGAACTGAAATCCCTTCCAAACTACCCCATAACTGCTTGGCTTTAGTTTGAAAGGGTATAGTTTCCGGCAGATCCCAGTTCCACAATGTAGGTAAGATCGTACCTTTGAAAGCTGTACCATTTTTTAAGGTAATTTGTTGATGAAGGGTGAAATTACCAACCAAAAAGAGCTTACTCTCAAAATTAGCATTCGCAGTCGCCAGGGCGATCGCTCGATTAAGACGTTGGACGTGAGGACTCAAAAGCAAACTGTCGGCTCCAGCTTGCTTCGCTCGGTTGAGGATAGCTACGGCAGCGAACTTGTTACCGTTTGTATCTTTATCATCGTTGAGATCGCAATCAATTTCTTGCTCGATAATAGTCAATCCCTTTTTTTTACTAGCTTCAATCGTACTATCGGCAAAAGATTTATCTCCTAGCCCAGAATCGCTGCAAAGGGCAAGTTTAGTTTTACCCGCAGCCACAAGATAGTCTACTAAAGCCTCGGCAAAAATATGAGCTTTTAAAGTCGTGCGATAAATATAAGTTCCACCTTCTTCACCTGTTTGCGTGCGATCGGTTAAGGCATTGGCGTTGCTTGTGGGTGTAATCATTACCAATTTTCCAGCGCGATAAACTTTAGCGGCGGCGATGGAAGTATTGCTCTCGTTATGACCTACTACTGCCATAATCTGGCGACTTTTTACAAATCTTTGAGCTAGTTGCGGAGATATAGTTAGATCGTTATCATCGTTGGCAATTTTTACTTTAATTGGCTTGCCATTGATGCCTTGTTCCGTATTAATTTGCCACTGAGCTTGAGCTATACCCCTTAAAATCTGTTGGGCTATATCTGGATTTTTGCCTGCGGGTACAGCGACAGCAATTTCAAAAGCAGGGCGATCGCCAATTCTCGCATTATTCAAATAAATCAGCGTTTCCGGATCGTCAGGGACTTGCTGGAGTGAAGCTGTAAACTCCTCCATAGCATTAGCGTAATCTTTCCCCCGAAAAGCCCTCGTTCCCGCTATTTTGTGGGAATTGCTAACTGCTTTAACTAAAATTTTTTCCCCCAAGCTCAAACGCTGGCGGATACTAAGTTCTTGTCCCAAAAGGACAACACCAAGCGTTGTTAATGTGAGCGCGATCGCAAATCCGGCGACGGAGTAGCTAGTTTTTTGCACATTCCATTGAGGATACTTTAACTCTGAAGCTGCGGGAT
>QQTW01004044.1_pt1 | contig 10951 bp, 9 predicted proteins | sample 1904831 | NCBI WGS metagenome assembly QQTW01 (sample SAMN09435610, study PRJNA476489) | Subsurface metagenome, whole genome shotgun sequencing project.
GTGGTAAATGCAGTACATCGTAATAAAAACTATCAGCTTCATCCCACAAATTACCAACGGGTGGATATATCGAGCAATCAGATGGTACAAGCTGGATGGCAATGTATTGTTTGAGTATGCTGGCGATCGCACTGGAATTAGCGAAAGATAATCCACCTTACGAAGATATTGCCAGCAAATTTTTTGAACACTTTTTGCATATTGCTGATGCCATGAACCACATCGGCAATACTCAGTTAAGTTTGTGGGATGAAGCTGATAGTTTTTATTACGATGTATTGCATTTACCACATGGCGATCGCTTGCATTTAAAAGTCCGTTCAATGGTTGGACTGATCCCACTTTTTGCTGTAGAAACTCTAGAGGCAGAAATTCTTGATACTTTTCCAGGTTTTAAAAAGCGTTTCGAGTGGTTTGTTAAAAATCGTCCTCACTTGACGCGCAATATTGCTTGTATGGAAACAGGGATAAGTAAACGTAGATTGTTAGCTATTGTTAATCCTGATAAGCTGAGAAAAATTCTGCACAAAATGCTAGATGAAACAGAATTTTTGAGTCCTTATGGCATTCGTTCTGTTTCCAAATTTCATGAAGCACATCCATATACTTTTACCGTAGATGGATACCAACATCGCGTGCAGTACGAACCTGCTGAATCTACAACTGGGATGTTTGGTGGCAATTCAAATTGGCGCGGTCCTATTTGGTTTCCTGTAAATTATTTAATTATTGAATCGTTGCAAAAGTTTCATGGCTACTTAGGCGATGATTTTAAAGTTGAATGCCCAACTGGTTCTGGCAAACAGATGAATTTAAGAGAAGTTGCCACTGAGTTGTCGCAAAGATTAATCCAACTTTTTCTGCAAAATCCGCAAGGTCAAAGACCAATTCATGGCAGTGCAGATAAATACCAAAATGACCACAATTGGCGTGACTTATTACTTTTTTACGAGCATTTTCATGGCGATAATGGTGCAGGACTTGGTGCTAATCATCAAACTGGTTGGACAGGTTTAGTTGCTCAATTAATGCATTTTAAAGAAAATCAGCGTCAATAGTTACAAAGCTACCAATAGCGCAGCATAGATACTTGCACCAAGAGCAAAAGCCCAAAAACGGCTGTCGCTTTCTTCAGGCAGTTCTTCTTTAAGGACATTCAAGATAATTCCCCCAGCTAGAAAAGAAGCTAATAAAGCGATCGCTGCTGGCGAAATTGCTGTAGTACGTCCAATTACCCAACCAACGATAATTGCTGCTGCTAATATCCATCGCCCTACGCGATCGTAGATACTTTTGTGGTGATCGTGCAACCCACTGTCGTTGACGACAAAATGCAGTGCCATTGCAAAGCCAAAGAACAATAGGCTTTCTATACCTGGTTCTTCTCTATGGAGTAGCAAATAGCCAATCAAAGTATTGTAGGCAGCAAATGAAGCAATATGCAGCCAAAAAACACCTAACTCCGTTACATTGCCCTTGCCTGCCTTTTGGTTGCGTTGGCGCGATAATTTAGCAATCCGCTCTAGCCCGTAAAATAAAGCTAATCCTAAAAGCGCTAGCAAATATACGTGATGTTCTAAAAAGGCAAGTTTCTCTTCTGCTTGTTGGCTAACTGTTTCTTGCGCCTCGCTTAATTCGGGCAATATATGTACAAAAACATAGGCAACAGATACACCACTAGCAACGGATAGCCAGATGCTACGAGGAGTGCGATCAAGAAAGCGTAGCTTGCCAGCGTAAATATGCACCAGCGCTAGCCCAATGGCGAGAAAGGCAGATAAAAAAGCTACAGCAGGGCTAGGTAGCGATGGGTCTGCAACTGCAAGCAACCATTTAAATGTCATTGCGAATCAGTCTACAGTAAGGAAGCAGCCACAAGCAAACAAGTAGATAAGGGTTTTTGCACTATTAGATTTAATCATAATTGCATCTATTGCAGCCAATTTCTAGCGAGGGGTTGATTTTAATTTTCAGTGCGTTTGAAAAAATAGCAGCTATAACAATATCTTCACAGCTAAAAGCAGTATGCCTCAATATTTTGGGCAATTAGAGTCAACAGAGCAGCCTTGGTCAATATTAGGCGCAGTCCAATCTGTAGAACGAACAAGACGCGATATTCGCTTGCACTGTGGAGATGCTTGTTTAATTGTCAGCGTCGTAGCGGTAAATTTAATTCGGGTACGTTTAGCGCCCACAGGTGAATTTACACCGCGTCGTTCGTGGGCGGTAGCAATCGATGATGAAGCTTGGGCGATCGCACCTTTTGAAGTTACAGAAAAGAGCGAAAGTATCCAAATTACTACAGAGCAAATTAAGGTCAATATCGAGCGCAATCCTTGCAAAATCACCTGTTACGACTCAAAAGATCGTCCCTTTGCCCAAGATGCAGACATGGGTATGGGTTGGCGGATGGGTGCAATTGCTGGCTGGAAAAAAATTGAAGCTGAGGAACATTTCTATGGTTTTGGCGAACGTACAGGCTTATTAGATAAGCGTTCAGAACGTAAAACCAATTGGACTGTGGACGCGCTTGATTATGACGTACTCAGCGATGAAATGTACGTATCAATTCCCTTTTTTATGGCGTTGCGCCCAGAAGTTGCCTATGGGATATTTTTTAATACTACTTTCTGGAGTCAGTTCGATATCGGTGCGCAGCAGCCAGGAACTTGGCGGCTAGAAACATGCGACAAGCAACTTGACTACTATATTATCTACGGCCCAGAGCCAGCCCAGATCCTTGCTACCTATACTCAACTTACAGGTAAAATGCCTTTGCCGCCAAAGTGGGCGATCGGCTATCATCAGTGTCGCTGGAGTTATGAATCTGAAGAAGTAGTCCGTCAAATTGCCCAAGAGTTTCGCACTCGGCGCATTCCCTGCGATGTTATTCACCTCGATATTGACTATATGCGCGGTTATCGCGTTTTTACCTGGACTCCTAAGCGTTTTCCTAACCCTGCCCAATTGGTGGGCGATTTGGCGCAAGATGGCTTTAAAACAGTAACTATTATCGATCCAGGCGTAAAGTACGAACCAGAAGGAGATTATCATGTCTTCGATCGCGGATTAGAAAACGATTACTTTGTGCGCAAAGCTAACGGGCAACTTTATCACGGCTACGTTTGGCCCGAAAAGTCAGTATTTCCCGATTTCTTGCGCCCTGATGTGCGTCAGTGGTGGGGAGAGTTGCAAAAAACCCTCACTAGCGTCGGTGTGGCTGGCATCTGGAATGATATGAACGAACCAACTGTAAACGATCGCCCGTTTAGCGAACCTGGGGAAAAGGTTTATTTTCCCCTAGATGCGCCTCAAGGGCCCTTGGATGAGCGGACAACGCATGCTGAGGCACATAATTTGTATGGGTCGAATATGGCTCAAGCTTGCGCCCAAGGGTTGGAAAAATTGCGACCTGGCGATCGCTCTTTTGTATTGACGCGCTCTGGTTACGCTGGGGTACAAAGGTGGTCGTCGGTGTGGATGGGCGATAATCAGTCGTTGTGGGAGCATCTAGAGATGTCTTTGCCGATGTTGTGCAACATGGGCTTATCTGGTGTTGCCTTCGTTGGTTGCGATGTGGGTGGTTTTGCTGGCAACGCTACGGCGGAATTATTTGCGCGGTGGATGCAGGTAGGGATGCTGTACCCGTTTATGCGCGGACACTCGGCAATGACTACAGCCCAACATGAACCTTGGGTATTTGGCGATCGCACTGAAAGCATTTGCCGTGAATATCTTAATCTGCGCTACCAATTGTTGCCCTACTTTTACACGCTATTTTGGCAAGCGGCAACTACAGGTGCGCCAATTTTACGCCCGTTGGTTTACGAGTTTCCTAACGATCCCAAAACTTACAGTCTCTACGATCAAGTTTTGCTCGGTTCGGCAATTATGGCAGCACCAATTTATCGCCCTGGTGTTGAGTATCGGGCTGTATATTTACCAGAAGGTACTTGGTATGACTGGTGGACTGGTGAAACTTATACAGGCGCAACTCATATTTTGGCGAATGCGCCCCTAGAGAAAATGCCTTTGTACGTCCGTGCTGGGGCAATTATTCCTATGCAACCAGTGATGCAGTATGTAGGAGAACGAGTGCTTGACTTACTTACTCTGCACATTTATCCAGGTACGGGAGAATTTACCCTCTATGAAGATGACGGGCAAACTTTTGACTATAAACAAGGTGCTTGGGCAACTACTACTTACCGCATAACTACCAATAGTCTAGAAGTCGAAGCTAGACAAGGCAATTGGCAGCCACCAGAACGAGAGATAATTGTCCAACTATTTGGTCAAGAACAACTGCGTTTTCAGGATGATGGTGCGGCGCATAGTTTTACTTTTTAACTGCGCGATGGACTTCTTAGAGACATTAGACTTCTTGCACGAATAGGGGTGAGGCGAACGCAGATGCACGCAGATACAAGCAGATGGAAATCCGCTCTCACATCTATAAATTGGGTGAGGAAAGCACTCATATCATTCACGCAAGAGGTCTATTGGTTAAAGGGTAATTTTTGTCTAACTTTTGCCGATATGCGCAAAATGTACCTTTGCTGGCTGATAAATTGCTAGCGAATTTCCCTTAAAGTTTAATTGATACTATATAGACAAACCTGTATATGATTGGAAATTAAGCAAGCAACTGAAGCTATTAGCTGTCTGAGAGATAAGGTATCAAATTATGCGTACTAGCGAGGAAATCAAGGCAGAAATTGAGGATAAATTCGGTTTTTTCCCACCATTTTTTAGTCCAGCACAGCATAACCCACAGGTATTAGAAAATCTCTGGCAACAAACTCTAATTGCATATATAAATAATCCCTTATCTGCCGTATTTAAAGAAAAGCTGTCTGCCTATCTATCGCGCTTCTGCTCGGTTCCTTATTGCATGATTTCTCATAGCTGTACCCTACGTCCTTTAGGATTAGAGGCACACGAAGTTTTGGTGCTATTGGATTCGCCACCGCCAATTGAAGAAGAGATTGAGCATCATCTAGATATCCTGGCAAATCACCCTAGCTTGGTGACAGATTTACCCCAGCCTCATTCAGCATTAGAAGAGAGTTTACTGATTTGTTCGATATTTATTTTTCTAGAACGAGAAGATGCCGATCTTTACCGTACCGAATTGCGCCGCATACTAGGATGGGACAACTATCAGCATTTAGCAGCATTTGCAGCTTACGTGAAGACTTGCCACGTTTGGATGGAAGCAAATCCAGAAGTTTCTTACCAAGCAGATAAACGAGTACAAGATAATTTTGCTGCACTGGTAGAACAAGAGCCAGCTTTAGCTGAATTTTTCTTTACATATAAAGAAAAAGTCAAACGCGAACGTTTAAATCGGGTAGTAGCGCAAGCAGAACTTGCCGAACGACGGCGCAATATGGCAGTATTGCGCGAAAGCGAAGATCGATATAGAAGGTTAGTAGAATTGTCGCCTGACACGATTTTGATTCAAAGCGAAGGTAAGATTGTCTTTATCAATAGCGCTGGCGCTAAACTATTAGGTGCAAATAGCCCAGAACAGATAATTGGCAAATCGATATTAACCTTCGTACATGAAAACGATCGCCCCATAGTTCAAGAGCGAGTTAAGCAGTTGCAAGCAGGAAATGCTGTCCCGTCGATTGAAGAAACTTTTGTGCGGCTTGATGGTACAACTGTAAGCGTTGAAGCAGTTGCGTCTCCTTTTACGTATCAAGGGAAACTAGCAGCGCAGGTAGTTATCCGCGATATTAGCGATCGCAAAACTTTAGAGCGAGAGCGGCTAGATTTATTAGAGCGAGAACAAGCAGCAAGAAGTGAGGCAGAAAAGGCAAATCGTTCTAAAGATGAGTTTTTAGCTGTAGTTTCCCACGAACTGCGATCGCCTTTGAATGCGATTATGGGCTGGGCAAAGCTGTTGCGATCGCGCAAGTTTGATGAAGCTACTATCAGTAAGGCACTAGAGACAATCGAGCGCAATGCTACTGTGCAAAATCAATTAATTGAAGATTTATTAGATATTTCTCGGATCGTTCACGGCAAAGTTAAACTCAAACTTTGTCCTACCGATCTAGCAAATGTCATTACAGCAGCGCTTGATACGGTACAGTTAGCTGCCACAGCTAAAAATATTCAGCTTGTATCGCATTTAGATCAAAGTAGCTTCGTAGCGGGCGATGCCCAACGGTTGCAACAAATAGTTTGGAACTTACTGACAAATGCGATCAAGTTTACCCCCCAAGGCGGGCTTGTAGAAATAGAACTAGCGGTAACTAGCGATTTTCCTTCTAAATACGTGCAAATTGCTGTACGCGATACGGGTAAAGGGATCGAAAGCGAATTTTTGCCTTATGTATTCAACCGCTTTCAGCAAGCAGATAGCACGAGTACGCGATCGCACGGCGGTTTGGGATTGGGGCTGGCGATCGTGCGTCAATTAGTAGAAATGCACGGCGGTACTATCGATGTAGCTAGCCCTGGCGCAGGATTAGGGACGACGTTTACAGTTAGCTTGCCTTTGCTAGAAGCAAGCTGTGAAGATGCAGCACAACCCCTCATTCCCCTCTCTTGCGCCCTTAGTTTAGAAGGTTTGCAAATCCTTGTAGTCGATGATGAAGCTGATATGCGCGAATATGTAGTTACAGTGTTAGAACAATTTGGGGCGCAGGTTATGTCTGCAACTTCAGCAGCACAAGCTTTAAATGTATTGCAATCAACGCAGCTAGATATCCTAGTTAGCGATATTGGTATGCCCCAAGAAGACGGCTATACGCTCATTCGTAAAGTTAGAGCCTTATCTGTAAAAAATGCTCAGATAAGGGCGATCGCTCTTACTGCCTATGCTAGAGAGGAAGATCGCAGCCATGCCATCCAATCAGGCTTCCAGGTTCATCTAGCAAAACCTATTACGCCTACCCAGTTAGTCACTGCAATTACCAACTTACACAAAGCGCAGCGCCAACTTTTGAAAGAAGTTTAGTAAACCTCTTGCATGAATATGAATGCTCTCGCTTAAAAGTTTGTAGTTGCGCTTTAGCGCCAGACCAGTGCGCTAAAGCGCAACTACGAACAAAGCCATATTTGCATTTTGAAGCATTCGCGCAAGAAGTTTAGTGACTTTTGTAAGAGACTGGGGAAAGGTTAAAGGGTAAGGGGTAAAGAGAATTCGATTTTTTATCCTTTTCCCCGCCCGATGGGCTTTCTAGCGTAGTTCTTTTTGCAGGTATTTTCCCCATTTTGCGGCTAAAGGTATTTCTGTAAAAGGAACGCGCACAGCCTTGGTAGAGGGATCTTTAAAGACAAATTCTAAGGCGCTTTTACCTTTACTAGGCGGCGTTTCCATGTCTACCGTTGCTCCGTTTACCAGTAAATGAATGTCTCTAACATCTTTGAGGGAAAAGGTATTTAGGTCTACTGGCGCAGTACGTGCGGGTTTACCCCAGGTTAAATTAGTACCGCTTTTACCTAACACTGCGTAGATATCGTATTTAGCAGTTTCAAACTTCTCTGCCCACAAGCGATAAGCTTCAACTTTTTGATATTCGTTCCAGCCTAACCAAGCTAGCCAAATAAAGATTAGCAGCAAAGATGTCCACAAAAGACCGCGTTCCATTCTAGTTCTATCGTTAAGGTTTTTAGATTTGTATTTCTAGTCTAGAAAATATAAGCAAGTAAATACCGCAATTTGATTTGCGTATAACTAGGGATTTGTGAATTTGTTGTAAGTATGTATGAAAAGTAAACCCAAATATAGAGCCAATAAGTTATTTTGTGAGTACAATCGCGCTACTTCTAAGTTGATATGAGAAGGTTTTTACTGCTGTGCTTGTTTATAGTTGGGATAAGTTTTGCCCTGTTTAATTTTAAGGGATTGGCAAATAAAGGGAATTTTGACTCGATCGTGCTAGATTTTCGAGAAGATATACCTGTTGCTGAAGTTTCCGCACAAATTAACGCGATCGCTAACCAATTTAGCAATACGCCGCAACTTAATAGTGTATTTTCGGTATCAGAGCGATTATATGTGGTTAAAGGCGATCGCACTACGCTTAAAAGTCTCAAAAAATCTAAACTTGCCAAAAAGACAGAATACATCGAACCAAACTATATTTATACTGCCTTAGTAGCTCCCAACGACCCTGACTATAGCAAGCAGTGGAACTTGCGTAGTATCAACGTTGAAGCAGCGTGGAGCGAAACTAAAGGTAAAGATGTCACAGTTGCCGTCATTGATACCGGAGTTAGTCGCGTACCAGACTTAAAAGAGACAACATTTGTTAAAGGCTACGACTTTGTAAACGACAAAGTAGAAGCCGATGACGATAACGGACACGGCACTCACGTTGCTGGAACTGTTGCCCAATCTACCAATAACAACTATGGTGTAGCAGGAGTTGCTTACGAAGCTAGTATCATGCCGCTGAAAGTATTAAGTGCCTACGGCGGCGGTACGGTTGCTGATATTGCTGAAGCGATTAGATTTGCGGCTGACAATGGCGCAGATGTAATTAATATGAGCTTGGGTGGTGGCGGTGAAAGCCATGTGATGAAAGATGCTATAGAATACGCCTACAACAAAGGTGTGGTAGTGATTGCCGCCGCTGGGAATGAAGGTCAAAACTCTGCTTCCTACCCAGCCCGTTATCCCCATGCGATCGCTGTAGCAGCAATTGACGCGGCTGGCGAAAAAGCGCCCTATTCCAACTTCGGCGCTGGAGTAGATATCTCTGCCCCTGGTGGCAGCGAGTCTGGCTTAATTTTGCAAGATACTATCGACCCAGAAACAGGCGTAGCAGAAATTCGCGGTTTTCAAGGTACGAGTATGGCAGCGCCTCACGTTGCGGGTGTAGCCGCCTTGATTCGCGCCTCTGGCGTAACTCAACCAGATGAAGTTTTTGCCGTGCTGCAAAAGTCGTCGCGCGTAATTAAAGATGACAACCTTAACTACTTTGGTTCGGGTCAATTAGACGCGGCTGCTGCTGTCAAAATAGCGCAACAAGGACAAATCAGCTTTCAAGACTTCTTCCGTTGGCTGCGGGAAAACGGCTATCTCAATCTTCGCTTTTGGATTGATGGCGGTGCGATCGCACTTTTACCTAAAATTGCGATGGTTTTAGGTTCTTACTTGCTGGCGTGGTTTTTACGAGTTTACTTTCCCTTTACCTGGACTTGGTCTTTGGCTAGCGGTTTAATTGCTGGCAGTTCAGGGCTATTTTTCTTGCGTGGCTTTTATATTTTCGATTTGCCGCAATGGCCCTTTCGAGTATTGGGGAGTTCTATTCCCGAATTAGGTAACGCTTTGCAAGGAAACAATATCCTTAATCCCCTATTTGCTAGCGTTTTAATTCCCTTCGTACTAATTGCCTTATTCCTAGGACATCCTAGCTGGAAATGGTTTGCTATTGGTTCGTCTTTGGGTGTCGCTAGCTGCTTGTTAGTTAGTGCTGTAGTTACGCCTGATATTTGGTGGTTGGGAGAGGGTCTAGTAGCGCGTAGTTTCCTCATTGGTAACGCTTTACTCTGTTATGGACTAGCATGGTTAGCGATGAAAGGAGAAACCAAAACGGCATGAGTATTACAGTTACAGGCACAATTGAACGCAAGCCAATGGGTCCAGGAACATGGGCTTTGGTTGCAGACGATGGCACTACCTATGAAATTCAAGGCGGTGCTAGTAAGGACTTGCTCAAGCCAGGACAAAAAGTAAAAGTTGAAGGACAGGTAAAAAAAGATGTCATGACTTTTGCCATGATTGGACCTGTCCTAGAAGTCAAATCGTTTGAAGTTATTAGTTCTGATTGACTCTTTCTTGCGTATCTAGCACCGATTGCAACTTAGTTCTAAATTCCCCTTTGGGATGACCGCCTTTAACTTCGCCGATAATGTGAAATTCTCCTTCTGGAGAATCGCAGACGAGGTAGGTAGGCCATCCCATTTCGGCTTTATCGGGGTACTGAGACAGTAAAATTTTGCGATACTTGCGGTAAGTTGCGGTATCTTGCATCTTCACATCGATAAACTGCAAGCCCAGTTCTTCGCTGACTTTTTTGTCGAAGAAAGACATTTTGTGACAGATCCCGCAGTCCTCAGAAGAAAATTTAATTACTGAGCGATCCATTAGTGCCATCCTTGCTTGTTTTTCCACGTTTATTATCGATGAAAACAAATTATTTTTGCACTTCAAGTTGCTACAAGTAACTTTGCTCTTGCGGTGTAGGGTCAAATAGCCCTAACAGTGGTCCTAAGATAGCGCCAAATACAAAACCGCCAGCATGCGCCCAGTAAGCAATTCCGCCACTTTCCATCCCGATATTTGTTGGTGCTTCAAAGCTAGCCAAACCGTAAAGTGCTTGCTGTAAAAACCAAAACCCTAGGAAGTAAAATGCTGGAATTCGGAAAGCGGGAAAGAATAAACCTAAAGGAATTAGCGTCAGAACTTCAGCACGGGGAAAACGCAGAATATACGCGCCCATTACCCCAGCTATAGCCCCACTCGCACCCAAAGACGGAATCCCAGAGTTTTGAGAGAAAAACCACTGCGTTAGTGCCGCTAAGACACCGCAAGTTAGATAAAAAATTAAATACTTGACGTGACCTAAACGATCTTCAACGTTATTACCAAAGATCCATAAAAACAGCATATTACCTCCCAAGTGCAGAATACCGCCGTGCAAAAATTGGGAAGTAATTAGTGTCGTCCACTCTGGTACAGGTTGATTTACTGATATACCTGCAAAGCTAGCTGTTAGTTCGCGCGGAACTACAGCTGCTAAGTGAAAGAATCCGTCTAATTCTTGTGGGGGCAAAGTTGCCTCAAATAGGAAAGCCAAAACATTAGCCGCAATTAGCCCAAACGTAACGTATGGAGTAATTGTAGTAGGATTATTGTCTCTAATTGGCACCATACAGACTTATTTCCAGTTTTTCTACAACTGGCAACACATTAGCCAATTTCTAT
>QQTW01004045.1_pt1 | contig 10950 bp, 12 predicted proteins | sample 1904831 | NCBI WGS metagenome assembly QQTW01 (sample SAMN09435610, study PRJNA476489) | Subsurface metagenome, whole genome shotgun sequencing project.
AGTAAGGTTATCGGCTCACGGAAGCCTTGTAAGAAAATTACTTTCTTTACGGTACTGATCTCCACTTCGTAAGTGACTGATCCAACTGGTGAGGCCTCCCAGTTCAGCCTGAAATACGAATTCGTGCGTCGTCTTCCGTCTTTCAGGCAGACGTTGGGACAGGTTTTCAGCAATATTCAGCAATATTCAGCAGTACCTCGTCTTGTCACCACACTACAAAGACGATGATGATGTTGTGCTCCGGGTAATACACATTTCAATCACTCGCGTATCGTCAGTCACTCGATGATAGGACCAGACTCAAGGAGCGATAAAGTCGCAATCAACGTGGAAAATCTCCCCGCGTGCTGCAGCCAATGGTGCTAACGACGTTGGGAAGATGGCAGTGTCGTTACAATGAAAGTTGGTTCCAAGATCATGGCACGTAGATCCAACGAGTCCTTAGTATTTCTAGGGAGACTTTTTCACCTCTTCAACCGGTCTTTACGATCAATCATTACGAAGTGGAGATCAGTACCGTAAAGAAAGTAATTTTCTTGCAAGGCTTCCGCGAGCCGATAACCTTACTTGAACCTCACCCCACGCTGCGCCAAATGTGGGGCTCGTGCAGGACAAAGCGAAAAATGCACATCGGGGAAAATCTTGCATCATTCGCAGTCGCACTGTGCGCCTCGAAGCCCGACCAGTCAAATGTCGGGTCTGCGCCGTACTGTGTACACCGGGTCTGCGCCGTTGACCGGGCTTGATTGGATAACGATACGACGACGGAGTACTCGATACTTTGGCCTGGGAAGGTGGAGTGAGAATAGGCGTTAGGCCCACAAGGACAAAAGAAAAGTACTGGTGAGAGTGGAAGTTCTATGGGTCGTTGGGTACCTACGGGGTACCGGCATGTGTGGTAGGCCGATATGGCGAGCAGATTGTGCGGAGTCCATGTTTATTGGTTAAAAAGCGCTCCTGACTTGACATTAAAAACAAAGCAGGTGAGATACCGCGACAAGAAGTCCTGACAGGATTGAGCCTCTTTCGACTCCTCCACTGAAGGTGGTGGGACCTCAGGTAGTAAAGTGCTCAAGGGCTCAGCTGGCAGACCCGTCTGTCTTCTTCCTGTTGAAGTAGTCACGTAAAGATTTATGTGTCACCTCAGATGCTGTTAGATTCTACGATGTCATCTGCTTCCAATCCGGATCTACGTTCGTTGACCCTAGTCACTCCAAGGCTGGGCTCGTTGTTGTCTCAGTGCTAGAGGTGCCGAGGTCTTGACTGCGGCTTCCAGTAGTTCATTTTGTGACTTGACAAAGGAGACGAAGGTGTAAGCCGGGTCGTTGGCCGGAAGCATCGTCCATAATCCAATTGGAACGTTCAACAGGAGGAGCGTGGAAGACGCGCGGAAGGCTCCTTCAATTGTAACGCCCACGCTAAGCAGGCGAGATGGAATGTTTGTCGTCAGCCAGCGTCTCCATTCTTGGAGATTAGGAATCGTGATGCTATCTTGTAAATGAACTGATATTAAGACTCGCTCCTCGGCGGCGCCAAGGTCGTCAATCTTGCGCCTCCTTACGTCTTGAGATTCGGGCTTCCGTTGCTTGGGTGGGAGTCTCTTCGCGAGCGTGATGCTACCCTTGTTCTGCCTAGGTATGTGGACTGGTCCCTGCTCGGGCTGAGTCGTGGTGGCATTTCGATGGATAGAACTGTAAATTTCGGCAACGGTGCAGGGTGAGCCGTCGCGCTCGGTAAGCTCGTCAATGAGCATTCTTGTGAAGGACGTCTGTAAATTAGCTCCTGCGGAATCTCCCCAGCTTGAAGCCGCTAGCACCTCTGGACCATCATAGAGTGCTGCCGAGGCAGCAAAACAAGTGTCAAAAATGTACAGCACATCGCCCACCGCGCATTCTGCGACGGAACACGTTCGGAACCAGTTGACAGTGGCTCCAGTTAGCCTGTGCTGATGGTCAAGGGCACCACTATATCCCAGACTTAGCGAGAATAAAAGAAACCGTAATCAACTTAGAACTTACCCGAGCACATATCGTGTGCCTGCTGCATCCGCTTGCCCGGCATGACCGGAATAAATGTAAATTAGAAGGGCATCCTCGGCGTCCCACTTAGCAGTGAAGTTGGCCAACTTTTGAACAAGCTGCACGCCAGCGTTTGCGGTGTTGGGAATCTCGTATGATTCCACCCAAAAGTTATATCTATGTCGCAACACGTCGAGAAGCTCGGCTTCCAGGGGTTGCACGCCGATGTCATCGTGTTCCCAATGCAGAGCCAAAACGGCCACTTGCCCGTACGGTTTGTCGTAGGTAGGGAAGTATTGATCGATGGTCGCATTCAGCTCATCGGCAAAGTCTTTCAGTTCTTTCGCTCGCTTCTGTCGACCGTACACGTTCCTGGGTTTTGTGCTTGGCCCCTCAGGAGGCTGGGTTAGGATAGAAGCCATTGTCCAATCCGGATTGAAGAATTTGTTGCAGGTTGAGGAGTTATAGAAGATGTGCTTTAAAGGATTGCAATAGAATGTAAACTTCCAATCCTGTGAAAGGATGAGACAAAGTAGAGAATTTGAAAAAACAGAAGCAGATGGAGGGGCGGCCCTACAAAATCTATATACTTCACTTCAATGGTGAGTCACGCAGAGTGGCAGGTTAGAGTTGTGCAAAGCCGGGTAGGCCCAGAAATCGTACCACAAAACATAGTCTGAGCGATTAGTCGTAGCAACTTGATAGGATTTTATGACACGTACCGACCTACATTCCTACGTTACCTACCTACTATGTAGATAAATCATCAGCACCATCACCCCTCGCCTTTAGATGAGCCACGGGATATTGAGAGTCGTACAGGAGGGGAATTGAGGCTCCCATGAACTCCGGCTTCCATAACTTTATTCAAGATCCATGCGCTCGCGTTTGATTGGACGTTAGTTCTTCTCGAGATACTCAGGATTACGCTTGATGAAGCGTCTGGCCCAGCTTATACCAACCTCATCACGCGAGTTGGTGCCAGAGTACCAACGGATGATATTCGAATGGCACTTGACGGCGCGCAGGCGTGCAGACATGCCGATATCATCATAACGGTTGATAATTGCTTCCATCCCTGTTCCTGAGGCTCTGTAAGACGCTTATTTAGTGGTAATTGCTCAGCGCGTGAGGGTACACCGGATAGTGGTCTTCGGAAGCGATAGTAAGAGACGTTGGACTCGCGGGCTATTTCAGCAATCTGGGGCCGTTTTCTGCCATTCTCGCGCTGCCGACATGCGATTGTAGCGTCCTCAATCTGTTTCTCTCTTGGAGACAGGCTTTTAGCATGTTGTGATGATGCTATCGCGTGGAGTAATCGAATTAGTTTATGTTTGCGTTTAGGTGATGTTCAATGTTTGCACTCAAGCTGAGGCTCACAGATATCCAATAGGGCAGGTATCCTGATATTCCCGTGTTTCTAATAAACGCTTTAGGTTTGATGTTCCGAGTCTGCGGGGCGTGAGATGGAAGTATGGATTTTCGATAGCCAGCGACTTATATCCGTGCCCGTCGCAGGACTATAAAAGACGTATGTCGATAGTTTCAAACCCTTCACTATCCCAAGGCAAAAGTTACCGGTATGGATAATTTCTAAAACAGGTGATGCAAGTTTGTCTCCCGCCTTGTTTCGCTATTAGATATTCTCGAAATAGAAGCAATTAATTGTCCATCGACTTTTGTGTCTCTGTTAAAAGCTCAGGTACTTTGTGAGCGATTTACTGTCACCAGGATGTAATTGATTCCGAAAGCTCTATCAAATACCTAGGTACCTAGGGATCGGAGTAGATACCCACATCAAGGCCGACTGAACCGAGCAGAGAGCTGGAGAAAGCGTCGGAAAATTGCCTGAGTCCCCATAATTAGAGTTTGTTCTTTTAGCTAACGGTTTCCCAGCAAGACGCGCGAGGCATCCATCCCCGCACATCTGATTAGCCGCAACGTCAAGGCACGTCGGGAAAAAGAGGGTTGTGGCGCCACATGACGCTCATGTGTGGCTCAGGCTTTTGAAGTTTTACCTAGGCACGATCCGTGGTTTGTTTCCGGACCGGTTGAGAAAGGGGCCTCCAAGGCTTGGTCCGCGGGTCGGCTCAAATAGGATGCTGTTGAACTGTGTAGAGTACAGTACATATAGTGCCTGTCGAAGCTTCAGTCCAATGGGAAACGTACTATGTAGTCTCTGTTCTTATGTGTCGAGGAAAAGGTCAAGAGCAGGTTTTTCTCATCTCCGATCCCAGATGCAATCGTGTGTCAAGTCTGACGCCATGCAGGGCCTGGAGCACATCAAAAGTTTCCGCGTATGTACTCCGTACGCCTCTTTCTTTAATTCTCTTCTCCTCTCTCCCCGTTCCTGACCAGAGAGATGTGGTCTGGTGAGATTAGCAACAACTGAATTAGATCTGTCGCCTAGTGCTGACTCGACCCTGTCCGGCGGCGGGAGGGCGAGTCGACGGGAGGCTGCGGGGAAATGCCTGGGGTTGATATCATGCGGGAAAAATCTGTACTCGGTTTATCGCCAAGTTGTTGTACGGAGAGGATACTGTATCTGCGACTCTGGAGGAGACTGGAGGAGAAAGTTGTGTCCTGCTTGTTTCTCCTGGCTCCGTTCCGTACACCAAAGCGGGATGCCTGGAGGCAGTCCGCAATTCCCACCACTCCTTTGCAGCATTGACAGAACCACATGGAGACCGATCAGAGAGGCAGTCGGAAGAGCCGCACAAGACCATCATGGTGGTCAACTGAAGCCGATGCCAGTCCCTTTGTGCTCGATCGCCAGTCCATCAGCCGAGACACCACCGCAGGCACTGGGACTGCTCTGTGCCCGTTGTCGCTATCGTTGTGATGCATGAGCCCGGCAGCCAAGTACAGCCACCTGCACGCAGCGCGCAAGTACACGGTACCGGTAGAAGCTGGACGCCTTGGAAGGCCCGGCGGCCGGCTCTGGTGGCTTGACAACGTCGTCCCACGCCGTTGATCCGGCTCGCTCCATTCGAGTCCCAAGGTTTCGACGAGCCGCGGACACAAGGGACAGGCGGTACCACAACTGCCGTGTAAGTAACGTAGCATCCAAAGTACCTCCCGCGCCCTGGACAAGATCCCGCGCTAAGCCTGATCGAGGGCGCATATCTTCATTCGCTTCCCGAGTTCCCCTCTTCTCCACCGCGCTTGTACCTGGGTACTTGGTACTTTGGGTACTTGGTATCTGATATTTCGTCTGCGTGCGGCAAGTGGTTCGACCTGCAAACCGCGTACCTCCAAAAAGGCACGCATTCCCATCGTTCAGGAAAGACTCCGACTTTTCCACTGTGCTTCATCAAGCTCGAGCCCAGATCCTTGCCGTCGGCTCGAACCACTTGCCCCCCACCGATGCAGGAGGATAGCGCTGCTGCACTCGACGGTGGTGACGCTACTTCGAATGAGGTTATCCTGACCTTCTCACCTGCTCTCCACCGTTCCGACTGCTCTTCGTCTTTGATTTCTGCTTTTCACTCTTTTGATCGAAAAGTTCCAGCTTCGACTACGGCCTTCTTAGACAATGACTGCGAGTTCGTTTTGAAGGATATCTAGCATGCGTTCGCTGCGAGTTGGAGACACACCGCGAGCGAGCCTCATGACGATCATCCGCCGTTGAAGAACGAAAGAAAACACCACAATTCCTCTAATTCTCGGACGCCTCGATCTTCAGCATCGGAGGGGACGCAAATTCTGCTTTGATAGTTTCTGCCTTACCAACTCACACACGACACGCCACTAGACCCGTCACAAGGTCCATAATAACTCGACAGTTCATACCTCCAAACCATGGCGGAGGTCCTATCAGTTCAGATTCACTCTGATCGGCAGCCGTACTTCTCCTCCATGCCACTCCGCCGTTCACAGTCCTCTCAGTCTCACTACCTGGTGAGCACGCCTCCGTCATACTCGTCCAGTCGACACGCAAAGTACGCCGTCGTGGAACGCGAGGAACCCATCGCTTTTTCGGCCGCGTCTTCACCGTCCTCGTCACCGATCGCCTCTCCCGCGGACCTCTCCGAATTCTCGTCCTACAAATCCACACCTACTAGCAGCCTCTCTCTCGACACCAAGTTCGACCCTCAAGAGGAGATCTCCTTCCCCTCATACAACAATGTCAACTCCGGCAGCGTCGAACCTCCACCGAGTCCCGTCACGGAAACCTCGTACGCGGGGCCTCCGTCCAGAACGTCCACGCGGTCCGCAAGCCCGGGTCTGGACCTGATGCTCCTGTCGGGAGACGATACGGCCGTGCGAGAAGAACCCACGCGGCATGTCGACTACCTCTCCCACGACTGGCGGGAAGAGGACATCTGGTCGTCGTGGAAGCACATTGTCTCGAATCGGAAGCTGTACGGGGAGAGGTCGCGGTTGGAGAATGCGTGCTGGCGGACGTGGGCAAAGTCCAAATACCGCCTCAAAACCATCTCTCCGGAAACGTTGAATTGGTGAGTTACCTGAAAATATCGTCTGAGCACCTCAGCTTCAAGTGCTGCTCTCGTATGCATGTTTGCTAACGGTCAGCTAGGCTCAAGGATTGCGATGTGACTTGGCTCTACGGTCCGCTGCAGTCACGGTCGAATCTGGCCTCGAGGAACGCGTCGGAGCCTTCGAGTCACATATCCAAGAACAATTCGTTTTTGCACAAGAAGCCGATCCTCAAGAAGCGAAGTGCATCGGAGGTCATGCTGCAAAAGTCCATCTCTTCGTCGTCCCTGCTCAAGCAGGCAGCCGCGGCACTGCAGGCTCAGCAGGGAAGCGTCAACGCAAGCCGCATGCGGGATCGCTCCATCCTCAAGCGAAACGTCTCGGACTTTGCAGCGTCGGACTTGCCCTCCATGAGTTTGAGTCGGCAGACCACCGACACCTTCTCGTCACGCTCGACTTCCGGGCTGCAGTCTCCCGAAAGCGAGAGAAAGCACATCCGCTTCGACGACAAGGTGGAGCAGTGCATCGCCGTCGATATCAAGGACGGCGATGACGACGACGACGATAACTGGGCCATCCAAGACGACGACTCGTCCGACGACGATCTCATCCTCATGAAGAGCACAAAGTCAAAACGGCCTACGCTACAGCACCGAACGCGGAGCAACAGCAACTCGGAGAGCAAGACGATAGCGATGCTTCCCTCCACCACCCTCAAATACCGCCTGGACACACCCGACTCGCTCTGCTCGCCCCAAAGCCCCGTCTGCGGCTCCAGGAGCCCCGCAGGCATCTCGCCCTCTCCCTCACAAGAGACACTGCGACCGCCCCGCTCCCCGAACAAGTATCTCTTGGACGAGGAAGATACTGAGACCGACATGTCGTGGGAGCCTTCCCCTGCGTTCGCGGGACGGCCTGATGGCGGCCATCGCGCCGTCGGCACGCCCGATCGAGGCATTTCTCCTCACAGCGGCGGTGACGTCAGCCTGGCGGCGGGCGGCCTCCGACGAACGCCATCAGGCATGTTCATGCCGTACGATGACGACGAGGACGACGCGGTTTCCATGGGTCTGTTCGGCCGGGTCGTCGACACGGTCAACACGGCTCGGGACATTGCTCACGTCATCTGGAACGTGGGATGGCGCAAGTGAGACATGTGGGCGAGGGAATGACGGCGGTTGTGGCTTGGGTCAAAAGTGTGGGCTTTTTTATATGTCTTATGGAGTGCATGTGAACCGTACATTTGGCGAGGAGGGAAGCCTTTCTGGGGGCCATCACACTTGATGTCCCATCTGGGTGGTTATAGTCGCTTGGCTTTGTTCGTGGGATCTCTTGTTTTTGCTGGCTACCGTGCTCCAACACATACGAAGCATCCGCCAGATGTTTGGTGTTGTGGGCACTTTTGCTGCTTTGCTTACGATGGCACGAGGATGGAGAGAAGACTTCCTTGGGTCCATATCCGATGCGTGCTAGATCAGATGAGATCAATCAAATCAAATCAAGTTACATCAATCAGAAGAGATCCAACCGGTCTCGTTGCATCGAACATGGCTTTTGTGTCTCAATATCACAGCCTCTCGAGGGATTATGGGGAGCCATCAGCCGGAGCACTGGCGAGTCTGTCGATCATGAATTCCAAATACAGGGTACGGCAAGAATAGATGAGTTGGATTGATCGATGGCTTTGACGCCGCTTTTCTGGTCTGTCGCTTTATCAATTCGTTTTCTCTTGCCTTCGAAAGCATTGGTTGTAGGACGAGGGTTGGAAGTTCAGAATCTCATGTGATTGAAGATTGAAAATCAAATGTCTCGAAGCTTGGACCAGGACCCTCGGTTCCGGCTGGGCGGGACCCCTGCGTGCCTGAGAGCTCGAGATTCGAGAAAGTCAGGCAGACTGGACAGCAACGAACCACGACGACATCCGCCAGCCATTGACGATCACCAACACACCCTCCGCGCTCCTTCTGCGAGACATCTCACACCTGCATACACGCACTACTCTCCTAGACGCTCCGTCGATGCTGCGCCCGCAGGACCCACACACGCCACGGTGACATTCGGTGGCCCCGGCGAGTCGATCGAGAGCAGCAGCAGCAGCAGCACAGTCGGACAGCCCCTCAGGAGCTACAGCAAGAGCTAGGGATGGAGAACATCAACATCCCCGAGATAGTGGAGCGTCTGGGCAGCAGCGAAGACTCGGTCCGCAAGATGGCCGTCTTCAAGCTGCAGTCGGTCATCGGCGACCCATCCTTCGCCGACGTCTTCATCTCCGAGGGCGGCCTGCCGAAGCTGCAGGCGCTGGGCCTGCACGCGACGGGCAACACGCTGGCGTACGGCCTCATCTCCTTCTCCAGGCTGCTCGAGCTGGACAAGGGCTGGGAGTTTGTCACGCAGGAGCTCATCGAGCGGGTATGTCTGTTTCGGTGGGAGTCCTACTTGAGCGGTCTTATACTGAGAATCTGCGCAATCCGTCCAGGTCGTCGAGCTCGTCGTGAACCACCCACTTGTCAACATCCTCCGCGGCGCCATGTCCGTCCTGGTAGCCGTCGTCTCGCACCCGCACACGCGCTCGTCGTCGTCGTCGCCGCCGGTGCAGTTCGGCTTCCGCGCGCTGAAGCCCGCCGTGGCCGTCCACCCGCAGTTCCTCGAGATGCTCGTGCGGCGGCTGTCGTCGGCCGACCACGCGCTCTGCGCCAATGCGCTGCAGCTCATCAACTCGCTCATGCGCGACTCCATCACCAACGACTCCGAGACCGAGTGGCCCAAGTTCATCAAGCGGCTGCAGGACCTGGGCGTCATCAAGGCCGTCTACGGGCTCATGCAGAGCTCGGCGCTGCACGATCTGGGCCATCCGTTGCTCGAGTTTCAGTCGTTGACGAAGGTGCTGCTGCGCCGGTGGAAGGAGACAAAGGTCGACCTGGAAAAGCCGGACCATCGGCGCGCGCTGAAGAGTCTGCACCTGGCCAGCAACCCGGAGCGGCCGGACAAGACCCCCGACAAGGACAGCGGGGTCAAAGGAAGCCGCAAGCACCACCCGGAGAAGTGGCGGCGGCTCGGCTTCGAGAGCGAGTCGCCCGCGGCAGACTTCGAGGAGGCGGGCTTCCTGGGCCTGCTCGACCTGACCGACTACGTCCGCAAGCACCAGGACGGCTACCAGAAGCTGCTGCTGGAGCAGGCGACGGCGCCGGCGGCCCAGCGGTGTCCCGTCGCCCACGCCAGCCTCGCCGTCACCGCCATCCTGTACGAGCACTTCGAGGTCGACAAGTCGGACGAGGAGGCGCAGCGGTACGTCGCGCTGGAGATGCGGTCCAACTACGACAAGGCGTTCAAGCCGCTGCTGCTGCAGTGGTCCCGGCTGCACACGGCCGGGCTCAATGCGTTTCTCAGGTTGTGGAAGATCATGGGGGCGCAGGTCGAGGACTTTGCCAAGGTCGAGGAGCTGGTGAGGATTTTGGTCGAGCATGTCGTCGGGCAGGCGCCCCGTGTCAGGGACGTCCAGGAGGTGGAGGAGGAGATGGCGGATATCGATCTAGCGAAGCTGCGCGAGCTGCAGATGGAGCTGTTGGAGTTGACGTATGAGGATGCGTGGGGTCATCATCTACGGTACTGCTTCACAATCTCTTCCCTACGAATGCTGGTCCCATATACAGACACAGGGAAAGACGCACGCTGACATCTCCCTACATGGCAGACAAGTCCGCGACGAGCTCAACCACGAAGCGCTGCAGTTCGTCAAGGAGCAGCGCATCCGGTGTCTGCTGCGCGGCGCGTGGTTCCCTCACGGCTTCGGGTACGGCAACGAGGGCGGGCCCGTCACCAAGGCCAGCCTCACGCGTCAGATCCCGACGTCGTGGATCTTCGTCCGGCTCTCCCACAACCGGCGCTATCTGCACTATGCCACGTTCGAGGCGAAGACGGAGCATGATCCGGCGCTGGACGTGCTGCATGAGAAGGGTGAGTCGGCTTGTGTTCTTTAGGATCTATCTTCTACGGTTAAGATATCAAGCTGTGGTTCGGCGCTGGGCTGGTGAGCTCATGACACGCTGATATCTAATTCTCTCCTACGCAGTGGACCTCTCGATCGTGTCCTCCGTCGTCTCAAACGTATCCGCCTCCACCCCCACAAGCATCTCCTCGACCTCCACCCCGCCCAAAGACGCCCCGGCATCCACAGCCACCAAAATCACCATCAACGGCTACCTCCCCGGCTCGACCGCATCCCCACCATCATCAACAAACCAGCCTCCCACCTCCACCGCCAAACAGCCCTCCCAATCCTCCCTCTCGACCTCGAACCCCCAACCCAAAGAGTCCGCCCTCCTGCACCTGCACCCACAGTCCCACACCTCCGCCGCCGAGTGGCTCGACGGCCTGCTCATGCTGCTCGACCAGCAGCCCATCACGGCCGACACGAACAAGCTCGTCGCGCTGATCGGCGGCTACGGGCTGAAGATCAGGTTGCTGAATGTCAGGTTTGAGGATGCGGCTGCTG
>QQTW01004046.1_pt1 | contig 10950 bp, 6 predicted proteins | sample 1904831 | NCBI WGS metagenome assembly QQTW01 (sample SAMN09435610, study PRJNA476489) | Subsurface metagenome, whole genome shotgun sequencing project.
TTTCGATATGGCTACAGATAATTCCAGGCCTAAAGTAGAACAAAAAAGCAGTCCAGGCACCTACCGGGTAAGTATAGATGAATGGGTGTATGGTAAAATTAATGGAGGAGGCCCGGAAATGTTGTTCAAAAATATGCACGGCAATATTTATATCCGCAAGAGCAAATAGTGAGTTGATTTAACAACTGATAATAAATCTACTTAAAAGAAATTGTCAAAAAGCACCTCATGGTGCTTTTTTTATAGAATAGACTACGATCAAAGTAAAATTGCTTTGATCGTAGTCTATTCTATATTCTTAAGCTACAGCCACGTATACTTGTAAACTCATATTCTCTTAAAATTCTAATATTCCAGGAAAACAAATTGCCTCGGATGAAGAATTTATAGGAAGAAAATCAGAAAACAGCTATCAATTCAACAACTTTCCATACGTTTGCGTGGGTTAACAGGATGACTTTATAAGCCTATGCAAACCACCAGACCATCTACCATTAAACTACTCATTGCCTTTGCCGCAGTATACCTCATCTGGGGCTCTACCTACCTGGGTGTCCGATTTGCCAGTGAAACCATTCCGCCTTTATTAATGGCTAGTGTCCGTTTTCTGGTAGCAGGTAGTATATTGTATGTATATGCCCGCTCCAAAGGGGCGATGGCTCCCAAGCTTATTCACTGGAAATCAGCTGCCATTACCGGTTTGTTTTTACTGCTGATAGGCAACGGAGGTATGGCCTGGTCGTTGCAGTTTTTGCCATCCAGTCTGGCTGCTATTCTGGTAGCAACTGAACCCTTCTGGCTGGTGATTGTTGCCTGGACAATGTTTGGCAAAGGCAGACCTACCGGAAAAGAGGCAATCGGGTTAGTAGTGGGGTTCATTGGCATTGTATTGCTGGTAAGTTTTGGCAACGATGAAAATACAGGGATTACTAACCCGGTAGGTGTAATCATGGTAATTACTAGTGCCATTGCCTGGGCTATAGGGTCTATGTATGCCGCCCGGGCCAGTGTACCAGAATCACCTATGCTTTCTATTTCTTTGCAGATGCTGGCTGGTGGGGCGATGCTGTTTGTAGCAGGCTCCCTAAAAGGTGAATGGAATGTACTGGAATTTGATGAGGTATCTAAAAAATCTGGCCTGGCTCTGGTTTATCTTACCTTGTTTGGTTCCCTGGTGGGTTTTACTGCCTATAGCTGGTTATTAGGTGTAGTGTCTCCCAGTCTGGCGTCTACCTATGCGTATGTGAATCCGGTGGTAGCCCTCATCTTAGGCTGGTCGCTGGGAGGAGAAATGATTACATTGCCTATGCTGCTTGCCTCTGCTATCATCATCATGTCTGTTATTATTATTACGATGGCCAAGCCAACTAAAAAAGCTGTAGCAGAGGCCGTACCCGAAGAATAACGCCACTTGGCTACATTTTTTCTTCAAAAAAGCTTATTAAATACCCTTAAACCTACCGTCAGTATGAATTACCTCTCAGTTACTGGCTTTGATAAATGTTCCACGTGAAGTTTGTCCATAAAGAAACTCACCTTCACTTTTAGTTTTCCTCCTCCTATCAAAAGAATAAGCACACTTGAGAAGTCAAGTGTGCTTATTGGCAATAACTGGAAGGATGTTAAAAACTGTACCGTAAACCTACCTGAATCTGGTAAGGATTACCTGAGGGTGTCATAACCCCCGCATTCGGGTTTACATCGTAATTGTATGTCTGAGAAGCCGGATCAAAACTTCTTAAGGAATAAATATTTTGCTTGCCCAGTACTTTGGTAGTACCCCAGCTTTTGTTCAGCAGATTTGCCACGTTAAAAACATCTGCGGATAATTTAATGTTTTGTGAGCGGAAGGTTTTAAACTTTTTGCCGACACGTAAATCCCAGACACCATAAAAGCCATTAATACCCCCATTTCTTTCGGCCACCTCTCCCAGACTGTTGCGGATGTATTCTTTCAGGCTCTCATCAGCATCAGCATTATTCAATATAGTGGTAATTCCTGTTCTGTACTTTTCTGCTACTTCCGGATTATTTGGGTCAAAAACATAGGCAAGGTCATTTGAGTTAACAAAATCTCCGTTTACGTTTCCCCCTACAGCCAGTGAGTAACGGGTTCCGCCAATGCCAGAATACCTTACACCCACACTTACGCCATAAAAAGTAGGCAAGCTTCCATAAAAGACAAATTTGCTTCTGAACTGATTGTCGGAATACGTGATTCGGCTAAGGTCTCTGGGGTCATCTTTTACCATTAAAGCCAGTGTAGCGGTATTGGCTACGTTTCCGTTATACGAAGTATTGTCTTTAATATCATTCCAGGTATAACTAACCGAAAATTCCCCATCTTTAAAATACCGGAACGTACCATCTACCACCGCGGCAATATGATTTACTTTGCCTTCGCTGTTCAGTTCCAGCACCCGGCCCACACGTTCGGTTTTACGTCCCATCATCCAGTTGGTAGCTCCATTATTAGGATTGATGCTGCTTACCGGTACATACACACCACGGTTGCCTTCGTTACTCAAGGTAAAGAAAGGTGCATCTGCCATATTACGGTCCACATACATGTAATTATTGCGTCCAAGGCTGGCAAACAAGCTTACGCCCATGCGGAAGCGGTCGCTAAAAATGCGGTTATACGACATATTGGCTTTGTAGATCACCGGCACTTTTGCATTTGCCCCGTTCATATTGATAGTAGCCAGACGGGGCACGCCAGGAAGGTTGAATAATTCTGTGCCAGGTGCTGACGAAGGATTACTGCGGTATTCTACAAAGTCGGGCACCGGCACATCGGCACCCTGAATATCTACAGATAGTACTTTGGTACCGTCAAACACCATATTATTGATCATTGCATAGTTGTTAAGGTCTGACCCAAAGATACCTGCACCGAACCGGACAAAATTCTTTTGTTGCTCATTTACATCCCAGGTAAACTGTACGCGTGGTTGCAGTTGGAAAGTAGCCAGACCATTATCGGTACGCAATCCTAAATCTTCAAACACTACCTGATTAAAATTAGGTTTGTTTATGTAAATAGAATAATCTCCCCGGATACCCAGCAGCATTTCCAGGCCTCTGGCTAAACCGGTTTGCATTTGTGCATATAAAGCAGTGTTGATAATATTCTGGTTTACACTATTATCTGCTGACAAAGCTATTTCCCGGGCGTAGCGGTATGGTTTTAGGTTATTAAAATTATCCAGTCCGGTGAAGAAGAAGCGGCCATTCATTTCGCTTCCATACAACGAGTTCATATGGGTATACATCAGGTCTGCACCAAAGGTGAAGTTAATGCGGTTGGTATTGTAGTATACATTATTTACTACCTGAAACACATTATTGTAAAACTGCTCCGGAGAATACCGCTGGCCTCCCAGCTGAATTGTCGTGAACACATCTCTTTCATCCACCACTGAAGCCACCCGTTCTACAATAGCACGGGGTATATTCTGAGCAGGTAACTGAGAGCCTGGTGAAGCCTCCTCCAAGGTATACAGGTGCTGCAATTTAAGCTCATTGGTTACTTTTGGGCTTAGTGAGCTGCGCAATGTGGCCATTAAACTGTTATCAATAGATTTAACATCCCCATAAACTTCAAAAAGGTTGATATTACTATTGTCGTCTAAGCCCAGGTTGTTCATGTCGTATACAAAATTATTGCGGATTGTAAGTAGGTTCTTATCATTCAACTGCCAGTCTACCCGGCCAAAAATGGCATCGGTGCCTCTTTTCTTATCAAATGACCCAAACTGAGGAGAGCTGGCAACGCCATACTTATCACGGGCAATTTGCACATAGCGGTCTAGTGAACCCTGGGAAATATTTAGGCGTCTTTCATCGGCTGGTGACTGAATATCAGCAATTTGTAAGGGACGGGCATCCGCCTGGTGATCCCATACCAAGAAAAAGTGAGCTTTATCTTTTACAATCGGGCCCCCTAACGAAAACCCATACTGATACGTAGAGAAATCTACATCCCGTCTGTTACCCCGGATATCATAGGGGCTGGATAGCCAGTTGGCCCGGGCATAGGTAAAAGCACTACCGGTCAACGTATTTGTACCAGATTTTGTAACGGTACTGATGGTACCTCCGCCACTCCGGCCATACGTTACATCGTACTGGTTAGTCACTACATTAAACTCCCGCACAGCTTCCATAGAAATTGCATAAGGTCCTCCATTGCGGTTAGTTGGGCCTCCAGAGGTAGGGTTTTTAGCTGTCATGCCATCAATGGTAAAGTTGGTGGAGGAAGCAAGCTGCCCGGCAATATTTCCTCCCCTGCTTAAGGGAGATAAGTCGATAAGGGTGGTAAAGTTCCGGCCATTTACAGGAAGCTTGGCAATGTCTCTGGCAGTGACTGACGTAGCTGCACCAAAATTGTTTACCTGATTTTGCAAAGCGGAAGCATTTACTTCTACAGCTTCCAGGGCTTGTTCAGAAGTTTTCAATTGCAGATCTACCCGAAGGATATCTCCCTGGTTCAGTGCATAGCCAGTTCTTTTCTCGTTTACATATCCGATAAAAGAAACCGACACCGAATAGGGGCTTCCTAAAGGAAGTTGCTTGAGAATAAACTCTCCTTTACTATTGGTGGTGGTTCCGGTAGTAAAGCCGGTAGACTCATTTTTAACAATTATGTTAGCACCCGGCAATGGCGCTTTGTCTTCATCTGTTATAATACCTGTAATAGAGGCTTGCGTAGTCTGAGCCATCAGCTTGGATGCAGGAAAATAACATACAAGCACGAATAATAGGATAAGGTAGTTTTTCAGCATGTGTTGTATAAATTTCATAAGGGCGAAATTAGACTGCTGAGATTATCAGAAAATTAGTAACGGATTAAGAATAGGTTAATTAAACCGCAGCTATAGACCTGTTTTATTAATACTAGTGGCCAAAGCTGCTAAAAAAGCAGTGCCCGGGGCAATATTAAGAAGAGCAAAAGTATAGATTACAGAAATTAATCTATCATTAATAATAAGGCACTGTAGAGAATAACACCTGTTAAGAAAGACCAGAAGTTGCTTTTTCTTTCCTCAGGCAACTCCTCCTTTAATACATTCAAGATAGTGCCTCCAGCAATAAAAGCCAATACAAGGCCCAGGTGGATTTCGGATACCTGCACGAAGTTCCCGATCAGCCATCCTGCCATAGAAGCTAGTCCTAATATCCATCGGCCTACCTTAATATAACTATGCCGGTAATGACCAATAAAGCCAAAATCATTTACCACAAAGTGAAAGCCTAATGCTAACACAAATAAGACAAAACTTTGTATATTCCATTTTTCACGGGTTATGATATAACCAATTAATGTATTGTAAACGGCAAAAGAAAAGATATGAAAGTAAAATATACCCAGCGCTTCATGAGGCTTTACCTCTGGTACTTCATCTGTCTTCTTTGATATACCTGACATTTTCACTTGCCTTTCTATGCCGTAATACATGCTTAAACTTAATAGCGCTACTCCATAAAGCGGGTATTGAAAGAATCCTTTTATATGTTCTTTTTCCTCAACAAATGTATGCTGCATCTCTTCCAGCTCTGGAAGCAGGTGCATAAAAATATAAGCTATGGATACGCCACCGGCAAACGAAAGCCACTTACTGCGTGGCAGCACATCGAGAAATGTAAGCTTGTACGTAAACAAATGGATACAAGTGAATACAAGTGCTCCTAGCAGGGAGATTAACCAGAAATTGTTAATAGCTTCATCCATAGAATAAGAATTTGCTACCCTTCAATTTTAATCGAGAAAGAGGTATGTAGAGGGTAGCTTGTCCCTTCAATACTATAAACAGAGCGGATTAGTTACTTATGCGATGCAGAGCTTCTACTAAACTATTTCAGATCTTCACCCCCTGCTCATCAAACACTACAGCCTGCCACTCACCATTATACAATATACTTGCCTGCCGGAAACCGACTGATTGCAACAGTTGGGCAGTGTCTGTAAACTGTGAGGTAATTTCATCCGGATGGTGGGCATCTGAGTTGATTGTAATAGGAATATTTAGTTGATACATTTCTTCCAATACCCATCTGGCCGGGTAGGTTTCTGGGGTTTTCTTCTTATAGATTCCTCTGGTGTTTACCTCAATAATAGCTCCAGCATCGGCGATCAGTTGCAAGGTCTGCTTCATTTGCTGCTGATACCAGGAGGATTGCTGAGAAAACAACCTGCCTTCTTCATCCTGAATCTTAATCTTATCTATATGCCCGATCACATCCGGACATTCCTGCTCTACCATTTGCCTAGTCAGTTCAAAGTAGCGGCTGACTGCTTTCTGCACATCACCTTTGAATATCTGTTGTAAACCATCCAGAAAAACCTGGTGAGAGCCATCTATTTCCCAGCCTTTGCCATCCGGAAATGCTTCTACAAAATGTACCGAACCCACTGTATAATCTAAAGCCGCATCCATTACCATTTTACTCTTAGAACCTATTCTACCGGGAATATAATCTACTTCCATTCCGCAATAAATCTGAATATCATGCCGGTATTGCTCTTGAAGACTCCGGATTTCTGCCATATATTTTGGAATATTTTCCTCCCGCATGGCCCAGGTATTTTCGAAAGGTAAAGGGGCATGGGAAGAAAAACCATAGGCTACCAAACCTTGTTGTAAAGCACTTTCTATATATTTCTCCGGCTCATATTTGCCATCACAATAATGGCAGTGGCTATGATAATTAGTCCAGGACATGGGAGATTAATTTGGAAATTTGAAGATTAGAAAACATAAAAAATGGGGACGCTACTTCAGTTAACGTAAAATTCTATAACTGAAATTGAAAACATACAGATTTTTTCTTTAGATAATGCAAACCATACACGTATATAAAATCATCCGTACAACCAGTTGGAACTCATCATCTACGCTCAGTCTTGCAAATGACAGTTCATTTCCCATCTTACACATTTACCCTCTTCCTCTCCTGCGTCAAATAATAGACAAATGCGGCAATAGCAGTAAAGGCAGCAATAACAGCTAATACAATAAAAGCACTGTTCCAACCGCTTCTTTCGGCAAGCCGCCCGGTAAGCCATACAGCCAGAGTGCCTCCTACATAGCCAATGGCATCCATCAATCCTGAAGCCGTAGCAGCTCCTTTACGGCCTCCCATATCCAGCGACATGGCACCGGCCAGAAAAGAATAAGGGCCCAATACTAACAACCCTGTCAGGGAAATCAGTACTAGCGGTATAATTTCACCTTTTAAACCTAAGCCCATCATCCCTAGCAATAATGTAATAGGAACACAGGCTATACATATAAGTACGCCTCTTTTTCCTTTCAGCAAGGTATCGGAAAGGTAGCCTGCCGCCAGTATAGAGACCATACCAAATACAGGAAATGCTGCACTAAACTGGGAAGCTTCCCCTTCTGTAAATCCTGTGCTTTCAAATAAGTACGTAGGTATCCAGAAATTGAACGCCTCCCGGATAGCTGTAAGGCCAAAAGACATCGCCAGCATCAGTAGAAAAGGTAAGCTTTTAAAATATGGCAATAGCAGTTCTTTCAAACTTTGCGGCTTTTCTGTTTGCTCATCGTTTGTAAACAGATTATCTGGGTTAACAGCCGGACTTTTGTAGCCCACACTTTCAGGCTTGTTTTTTACCAGAAAAAAACTAAAACACGCGATTACAGCCAGCAGCGCGGCGGCTACAAAAAACAACTCCCGCCAGCCAATGTCCATTTTTATGAGTTGCCCCAGCAGCAGTTTGGCTACTATATCTCCAAACAGAAAACTCAGACTCAGTAAAGCCATAATCCTTCCATATGACTGATAGGGCACCCAGTTAGCGGTAGTTTTAACCAGTCCGCCCCAGCCCATAGACTGCACCAGACGGTTAATAGCCCAGGCAGTAAAGAAAATAGCCAGGCCTGTACCCATCCCAAAAGCAATAGTGGCTACTACAGAGCCGGCCATGCCGATCAGGAAAACTTTTCTCCCGCCAATAAAATCACCCAGCACACCATTTACTACTTTTCCTAAGGCATAGAATACCACTCCTAATGAAGCAATTTGCCCCATAACTTCTTTATTGATGCCCTGTCCAGAAAATTCAGAAATAATCAGCGGAGTAGCTACTGCCAAGTTGGTCCGGCAGATATAGTAGCCACTATACCCAATGAATAGACCTACAAGGGTAGAGGTTTGCCAGTATTTAAAAGAAGATTTTGTCTGTTGGCCCTCAGGTGTCTGGGTTGGCTGCATAAGTTCGGAAGATAGAGAGTAAAATTAACATTTCAATGTTACCAAAATATGAAATCAACGGGCAGACCTGAAAAACCCACAATTTGTTAGCACTTATGCAGCTTTACTGATAATTTTACTTTTCATCACAAATATTCCCTTTCTTATGAGAATAGCTCTCGTTCTGCTCATGCTGACCTCTACTCACTTGTTGGCACAACCCAAAGCAGCCGATGTAAAAACCTTTACATTGAACAATCAGATGAAACTTATGGTGCTGGAAGACCACTCCATTCCCAATGCCAATATGTATCTGTTCTGGAAAGTAGGCTCCCGCAATGAATATCCGGGCATTACCGGCCTGTCGCATTTCTTTGAACACATGATGTTTAATGGCTCTAAAAAGTACGGCCCCAAAATGTTCGACCAGACCATGGAAGCCAAAGGTGGCAGCAACAATGCCTATACGACAGAAAATGTAACGGTATATACCAACTGGTTTCCCAGCAGTTCTCTGGAAACCATTTTTGACCTGGAAGCCGACCGCATTAAGGACCTGAATTTTGATAATAAGATGATTGAAAGTGAAAGAGGTGTAGTACTCTCTGAACGCAGTACCGGACTTGAAAACAGCAATTTCCGCCTGATACATGAAATGGTCAAAGCATCCGCTTTTATGGCGCACCCTTACCGCTGGTCGGTGATCGGGTATGAGTCGGATATTAAAAACTGGTCGAAAGCAGATTTGCAACAATACTTTAAAACCTATTATGCACCCAATAATTGTGTAGCTGTGATTGTAGGTGATGTGCAGACCGAAAATGTATTGGCCCTGGCTAAGAAATACTTTGAAGCTATACTGGCACAGGCTCCTCCCAGGCCAGTACACACAGAAGAACCTCCTCAAACCGGCGAAAAAAGAGTATATGTACAAAAAGACGTAACTACGCCAAATGTGATGGCGGCCTACCATGTACCTCAGACCCAATCAGCAGATTATTATGCACTGGAGTTGCTGAATACCATTTTATCCAGTGGTAACTCCTCCAGATTATACAAAGAACTGATAGATAAAAGGCAGCTGGCCACAGAGGTTTTTTCTTATTTCCCCCAGAGCATAGATCCGAATTTGTTCTACCTATATGCCATTAGTAGCAAAGACACGGTTACTACAGAACTAGAGCAGGCTATGTTTGATATTATTAATGATGTAGCTGAGAAAGGGGTGACAGAAAATGAGATACAAAAAGCCAAAAATCAGAAACTGATGGAGTTTTACCAGGAAATGGAAACTATTAACGGCAAAGCCAATAATATAGGCACCTATGAAGTATTTTTTGGTGATTACAAGAAATTGTATGAGGCACCTGCCGAATATAATAAAGTAACTGCAGCCGATATACAGGCTGTAGCCAGGAAATACTTAAAAAAACCAAACCGCACCATAGGCATTATTCAATCAAATGTAGAGTAGTAAGCATCTCCCTCATTCCTCCTTCAACTATGATCTCCCTTAAGAAATTATACATTTTATTGATCCTTCAACTGGCTATGTATAGCCTGGCATTTTCACAGGCAAAAACAGCAAAGCCGAGTAGTTTTACCTTGCCTCCCTACACTAAGTTTACCCTTAGCAACGGGCTTACGGTGTATTTGATGGAACAGCATGAGGTACCTGTTATTTATGTATCTGCCCTCTTTCCGGCAGGCGCCTTACAGGACGAAAAAAAGTCAGGGCTTGCCTCTTTGACAGCCGATGCATTGCTGTTTGGTACCAAAAGTTATACAAAAAGCCAGATAGAGGAAACGATGGATTTTCTGGGTGCCAGTGTCCATACTTCTGCTGCTCAGGAACTGGCATCCTTACAAGCTTCCTTTATGGCTACTCATCAAGATAAGGTATTGCCCATTTTAAAAGAAATTATAGTAGATCCGGTGTTTAATGAAGAAGAGTTTGTAAAGAAACAAAAACGCCTGGCTGTGGAACTGGATCAGCAACGCGAAAGCCCCAGAGAGGTAATTGGCACTTATTTCAACAGCTTTCTGTATGGCGACCATCCCTATGGAAACCCTTTGAGTGGAACAAAAGCTACAGTATCTGCTCTGTCAGTAGCCGATGCTAAGCAGTTTTATGCAACTTACTATACCCCCAATGGCTCGGCCATTGCCCTGGTAGGAGATTTTAAAACGAAAGATATGCGCAGTAAACTAGAAAAGCTGTTTAAAGACTGGAAGAAGAAGGAGAACACCGCTATAAATATAAAAGCACAAGAAGAAGCCATGCCTATTTACCAGAAAAACCGGGTATTGCTGGTAAATAAAGACAATGCTACCGAAACCACTTTTTACATAGGTGCCCCTGGCATTAGCCGCAACAATCCGGATTATGTAGCGATACAGGTAATAAACACTGTACTGGGTGGCCGTTTCACTTCCTGGCTCAACGATGAACTGCGGGTAAACTCTGGCTTAACCTATGGAGCCAGAAGCAGTTTCACTCCCCTGAAAACATCCGGTTCATTTACTATCAGCACCTTCACCAAAACGGCTACTACCACCGAGGCGCTTGACCTGGCTTTAAAAGTACTAAACAGGCTGCACACCAAAGGCATAGATGAGGAGACACTTACTTCTGCCAAAAATTACATTAAAGGCCAGTTCCCACCCCGCTACGAAACATCCGGAGATCTGGCTTCACTGCTTACCTCCATGTTCTGGTATTCTTTTGAC
>QQTW01004047.1_pt1 | contig 10949 bp, 11 predicted proteins | sample 1904831 | NCBI WGS metagenome assembly QQTW01 (sample SAMN09435610, study PRJNA476489) | Subsurface metagenome, whole genome shotgun sequencing project.
CGCCCGGATGCGTAACCCAGATGGTCAAAATGTGATTAGCGCTCGCAGAAGGAAAGGCCGTCACCGTCTTACCGTCTAGCACGGTCGCACGTGGCTTTGCTCAAGGCGAATCGACTTAAATCCAGGCAAGATTTCCGAGCAGTCTTCCGGGAAGGTATTCGTCGTAAGAGTTCTCACTTAACATTGAGAGCCTTACGCCCAAAGGCAGTACAAGTGTCATCAAAACCAGAGCTAATCCAAACTCGAATCGGGATTTCGGTTAGCACAAAAGTTAGTAAGCGGGCTGTGATCCGTAACCGGATCAAGCGGCAGCTCAGATCTATCTTTCGCTGCTTGTTGCCTCAATTATCAACTGGATGGCTTTTAGTGGTGGTAGTTGAACCGTCAGCAGTGCAAGAGTGCGATTACCAACAATTTCTGCAAGAATTAAAGCAGTTGTTGGTAGAAGCCGAGGTACTCAATGGGCATTCGCGAGGAAGTTTACTATGAAGGCGGTCCCCATATTGGGGATTTGGTTATAAATGTACTGATCGGACTGACTCTGATTGGGCTGCCATTGACAGTTGGAGCGATTGTCAGGGCTTTATGGTTGCGCTACCGAGTCACCAGTCGCCGAATCACTGTGACTGGGGGTTGGATGGGGCGCGATCGCACTGACATCATCTACGCAGAAATTGTCAAGATAGTTAAAGTTCCCCGTGGCATTGGCTTATGGGGAGACATGGTGCTAACCCTTAGAGATGGCAGTCGTCTGGAACTGCGGGCAATTCCTAAATTCCGTGATATTTATGACTACATCAATGAGAAAGTAGCCGCTAAAAATCCGAAAGTGAGTAGTGCTAAAGAAAGCTGATTCAGGAAGGGCTGGGGTTACCCTACCCGCCTGCTCCATCGGATAGATTAGATTTAGAAATGAGTTTGCGGTGTAGTTATGCTTCCCGCAAACCTTACGCACAATTCAGAGTATCTCAGGTTGACTTCACAATAATGGATTTTGGTATCGGGTTTCTCACCAACAACGTCATGCTGCCGATCCTAGACTTCTTCTATGGGATCGTGCCGAGCTATGGATTAGCGATTGTGGCGTTGACTCTGGTTATCCGCTTTGGGCTCTATCCCCTGAGTGCTGGCTCAATTCGAAATATGCGTCGCACGCGGGTTACTCAACCGTTGATGCAAAAGCGGGTCAAAGAACTTCAAGAGCGCTACAAAGACAACCCTGCCAAGCTGCAGGAAGAAATGAGCACTGTCTACAAAGAATTCGGCAACCCACTGGCTGGGTGTCTTCCCGTCCTGCTGCAAATGCCGATCCTGTTTGCCTTGTTTGCTACCCTGAGAGGCTCACCATTCTCAGATGTAAACTACAGTATCAACCTACAAGTCCTTCCTCCAGACCAAATCGAACGGATTCAACCGCAAGCCTTTGCAACTCCACCGCAGAATATCTACATTTCAGATGGAGTTCATGCTCCGATTATCGCCATTCTTCCCGGTGGTAATCGATTAGCGGTGGGGGAAAAAACCAAAGTTGACTTTCAAAGTGTGGATGGCAAACCCATCAAAGCTTTGCTAGAGGAACATCCTGAAACAAAACTTGTTCCCCATTTGAAGGTCACTAAAGGTGAAGAGCGGGTACGACTGGATGCAGATGGCAATGTGGAAGCTATCCAGCCAGGAGAAGCAACGATTCAGGGAACGCTTCCAGGACTGGCATCTGATAAAGGCTTTCTCTTTATCGATGCTCTGGGAAGAGTCGGCGCGATGGATGATGACGGTACGATCCATTGGGACATTGTAGGGATGGTGCTTTGCTTTGGCATTAGCCTTTACTTGAACCAGATCCTTTCCGGTCAAGGTTCTACGGGTGGCAACCCTCAACAGGAAACAGTGAACAAGATCACCCCAGTCATTTTCTCAGGGATGTTTTTGTTTTTTCCACTGCCAGCTGGGGTGTTAATGTACATGCTCATTGCTAATATCTTTCAGACCCTCCAGACATTTATTGTCTCCCGCGAACCTCTGCCGGAAAACCTGCAGAAAATCGTGGCGGCGGCGGCAGATGCGAAAGAGTCAGATAGTAAAGAACGTGAGGCACTTCCCTTTGAACCAGGACGCTCCAAGAAAAAAGCTTCAGGGTAACTATGACCGATAGTCCAATGCAGCGAGGTCAGCAGTGGCTGGAATCACTGCTGCAACTCACAGGTCTGCCTACTAATGTCAAGGCTGATTTAGAAACAACTCTTGGAGAGAGTAGCGATCTCCTCCAAAGTGATAGCTACTGGTTGACGATTGATGAATCTCATCTGACACCCGAACAAATCCAAATTTTAATTGGTGAAGGTACGGTAATAGATGCAATTCAGTATTTAGTTAATGCGATTTTGAACTTGAGCCAAACTGCTGAGCAGCAAGCCTCTTACACGGTTGAATTGAATGGCTACCGTGTCCGTCGGCAAGCCGAAATCCGAGCGCTCGCGGAGCATGCTGCCCAGCAGGTGCGCTCTTCTGGTAACGAAGTTGAAATCAAATCTCTATCCTCAGCTGAGCGGCGTCAAATCCATACATTTTTGCAGGAATTTGCCGATTTGGAAACCTTTAGCCGAGGTAAAGAGCCACATCGCCATCTCGTCGTGCGACAGATGCAGCAACAACAATCAGTAGATTTCAGCGATTAGCTTTGTTTTTGTCGCCTACTCTCTGCTAGGCTCAGCCTTGATAACAGCTAATAGCTAGACTAAAAATGTAGTACCGGCGGTTTGCTGGATATAGACATCAATTCTCGGGAGGATGGCTTAAAATCCCTATGGAGGCAATATACATTCCGCAACTGGCTTCATCGCCGGAGCAAACAGAAGTAATTCAGGTACAGGAGTTTCTGGCTGATCTGGAGACATTGACACCGATTCGGGGTCGCATCAGAGTTCAGCATCATGGCAATTACCTGGACGTGTCAGCCCAGGCGGAAGCAATTATTACATTGACCTGCAACCGTTGCTTGCAACAATATAACCATCGCTTAGCGCTCGATACATCGGAAATAATCTGGTTAGATGAAGCAGCTAACCACCCAGACGATGGCCCTCTAGAGCGGGAAGTTGCTTTGGAAGATTTAGTAGAAAGACTACCGCCGCAGGGCTATTTTGAGCCCAAGGAATGGCTTTACGAGCAGTTGTGCCTGGCAAGTCCTCAGCGACAGTTGTGTGATTCACAGTGTGCAGGTATTCAAACAACAACTCAAGAAAGCTTAGAACAAATTGACCGCCGCTGGGCCTCCCTGGAAGCGCTGAAAAAACAACTTCCCAGCTAGCGAGTGGGAGATCAGGGGGAGCCAGCTGCGTGCGGTGAGACAGCTCCCCCTGATCTTTTTCTTCCTTAACTTCCACCTCTAAACCCCCCTTCCCCACTATGAGCTTCCGTGACGATTTTGAATTGCTGCTACGTGCTCGCTACCCCTTGATCTATATTCCAACCTATGAGGAAGAGCGGGTGGAAGTGGCTATCCGGGAAGTAGCTCAGTACCAGAGCCGAGCAGTTTATACCTGGGACTTTGTAGATGGCTACCAAGGCAACCCTAATGATGCCGGGTTTGGTCGTCGCAATCCGTTACAGGCATTGGAGTTGGTGGAAAAACTACCGCCATCTGCCCCAGCGGTTTTTATTTTGCGGGACTTCCATCGATTTTTGGAGGATGTCTCTGTTTCCCGTAAACTCCGCAATTTAGCTCGACTTCTCAAGTCTCAGCCTAAGAATTTGGTGTTACTGTCACCTCGGATTGTCATTACCGAAGACTTAAGCGAAGTCTTAACGGTTTTGGAGTTTCCCTTACCAACGGTAGCTGAGATTAAAGTAGAGGTGGAACGTTTGTTGGCAGCCACTAATCAATCACTGGAGGTGAAAGTCCTAGATGAATTGGTGCGTTCTTGCCAGGGGCTTTCAATGGAAAGGATTCGTCGGGTATTAGCACGAGCGATCGCTGCTCACGGGGAACTGCAACCCGAAGACGTGGAACTAGTTCTGGAAGAAAAGCGCCAAACCATTCGCCAAACGCAAATTCTAGACTTCTACCCCACAGCAGAAAAAATTTCTGACATTGGTGGTCTAGATAACCTTAAAGATTGGCTGCTGCGGCGCGGGGGCGCTTTTAGTGTACGGGCAAGGTCATACGGTTTGCCCCATCCGCGGGGGCTTCTATTGGTGGGAATTCAAGGAACTGGCAAATCTCTGACCGCGAAGGCGATCGCACACCACTGGCACCTACCTCTACTACGCCTAGACGTCGGGCGGTTGTTTGGTGGCTTGGTAGGTGAATCCGAAGCCCGTACCAGGCAAATGATTCAGGTTTCAGAAGCCCTAGCTCCTTGTATCCTATGGATTGATGAAATAGATAAAGCCTTTTCTGGACTCGGTAGCAAAGGCGACTCGGGAACGACTAGCCGTGTCTTTGGCACCTTCATCACCTGGTTAGCTGAAAAAACCACGCCCGTGTTTGTTGTTGCCACCGCTAACGACATTCAGTCTCTGCCGGCAGAAATGCTCCGTAAAGGTCGATTGGACGAAATTTTCTTCGTCGGATTGCCCAATCAGGAAGAACGTCAGGAGATTTTTGCCGTCCATTTATCCCGCCTGCGGCCTCACAACTTGAAAAGTTACGACCTCGACCGCTTAGCCTATGAAACTCCTGATTTTTCTGGGGCAGAGATCGAGCAGACTTTGATCGAGGCAATGCATATCGGATTTAGTCAAAACCGGGACTTCACAACAGATGATATTTTAGAAGCCGCCAGTCAACTCATACCCCTGGCAAGAACCGCTCAAGAGCAAATTCAGTTTCTCCAGGATTGGGTTGCTGCTGGCAAAGCCCGCCTGGCATCGAAACACAGCACTTTGAGTTGTCGCATTCACCGCCAACTTCAATAGCTTGACAATATTGCTGGGGGAGAAGTGTTCATGATTGCCCTACAATTGTGTCGAGATGAGCATTGCCGTCATAAATTTTTAATCTATGATTTTGTCTGGCTTAGGAAAATTTTTGCTCGGGTTTATCTTAGCGATCGCCCTACTTGTTGGCGGCGGCGTGTCTCTCGCTCTGTATTTTGTCTCCAAAGTTTCGACACTCCCTCCCAAACCTGTATTTGCGAATGATACAGCAATAGTCAAGGCGCAAAGCCCAACGGCTTCGGCAACAGCTAAAAAAACAACGGTTGCTACCACTCAACCGACTGCAACGCCAATTCCCAGTGAAACTGCCTCGCCTCAGCCACCCTTAGAACCCGGAGCTTACGAAGCCCGAGTCACTTGGTCGGAAGGTTTGATCATACGCTCAGAACCTAATATAGATGCTGAGCGCATTGGTAGTGCTGGTTATAACCAACAAATCATGGTGATGGAAGAAAGCGCTGATAAAAACTGGCAGCGGATTCGCTTGGAAGATCAACAAGAAGGTTGGGTCAAAGCAGGTAATATAGAGCGAGTCAACCAAGAATAATAGACAGCATTCCAACAATAGCTATAGAGGCATTAGTGCTCGCTGGCAGGTTGGGCAGACAGCGTGAATCGTTAGTTGGCAGTCCAGTAGGTGATACCCTTCTTTTTCAGCTGTCTTCGTCCCAGTTTTCAATATCGAGTCGTTTTTAAATTCAATCGTCTTGTTGCACCGCACACAAATCAAGTGATGATGGTGATGCGGGTAGGGTTGATTAATTTCGTAATGCTTATGTCCCTCTCCTAGTTCTAACTCTCGCAGGATACCCATTCGAGCCATCAACTTCAAAGTTCGGTAGATAGTGGACAGGCTGATTCCTGCCCCTTGTTCTTCGAGCTGATGATACAGATCTTCAGCACTGAGGTGCTCGCCACTAGGAAGCTCTTGGAAAACGTGTAAAATAGTTTCCCTTTGGGGAGTTAAACGCCAGCCTCGGTCATGGAGCTCCGCTTTGAGTGCGCCAGCTGTGTATACAGGCATAACAACCTTCTCAAAAAAGCTTTCTAAGTGATAAGTATAATCAATTATCTACTTATTGTCAACAAGCTATATTTATTGAGAATCATTTCTAACTGAATATAGAAGAGGCAGGGGAGCAGGGGAGCAGGGGGGCAGGGGAAGAAAACAGCGTATATGTGGGCTCTCCGTTCAGTTTTTGGGAATACTAGAGGCAGAAAATAAGGGACTCCAGGCTCTGCCACTGATAGGAAAGGAGCAGAGTAAACAAAGGAGGAAAATTGTTTAGAAAAGCTGTCTAGATATACATTCCCCCCTGCTCCCCTGCTCCCTGCTTCCCTGCCCCCGCCTCTTCCCTAACTGAGGGACTCCAAATAATCCCGTACCCGGTTGCGACGTTTTGGTTGACGTAACTTTTGGAGCGCTTTGGATTCAATTTGACGCACCCGTTCCCGCGACAGGTCTAAAGCCCGCCCAATTTCTGCTAGAGAGTAAGAGTGACCATCTCCTAAACCAAAACGCATCAGAATCACATCTCGTTCTCGATCAGTCAAATCTGTCAGGAGGTGCTGCAAGTCACGTTGCAAAGCTTCTCGCATCAACATCTCCTCGGGCGACGCACCATCAGTTTCGATCAAGTCCCCTAGCTCTGTGTCTTTCTCCTTACCAACTTTGGTTTCTAAAGAGACAGAGCGCGGCACCCTCAACAAAACTTCTCGTACTTGGGATGGTGTCATTTCTAACTCCAAAGCGATGTCATCAATGGTGGGGGTACGCCCTTTTTCTTGAGCGATTTTGCGCTGAGCTTTCTTAATTTTGTTAAGCTTTTCCGTAATATGTACTGGTAGGCGGATTGTACGGCTCTGGGTAGCGATCGCCCGTGTAATTCCCTGACGAATCCACCAGTAAGCATAGGTGCTAAATCGATAGCCCTTGGTCGGGTCAAACTTATCCACTGCCCGTTCTAAGCCCAGCGTTCCTTCTTGGACCAAATCCAACAGTTCCAACCCGCGATTTTGATACTTCTTCGCAACTGACACAACTAAGCGAAGGTTCGCTTTAATCATGTGTTCCTTTGCCTGGACGCCCTCGTTCTGAATTTGCTCCAACTCCTCGACTGCCAAACCCGCAATCTCGGCCCAGCGCCGTTTTCCCTTTGCTAAAATTGGCTTGAGTTCCGATACGGTTACACTAGCGTTAGCAGCCCAGCGTTCTAGAGAAGGCCGGTGTCCCAGCCCAGAAGCCAGACGATCTTGAACTTCAATTAACTGGAGATAAGGCTGAATCACTTCATCCCCTGTGCGTGCTGCCTTAGAGCGCACTTCCTGCAACCGTAGGTAACGCTGGACTCTTTGGGCTTCTGAAACTTCTTCATCTCGCCCTAATAAGTGTACCCGACCAATTTCCTGAAGATATAGGCGCACTAAATCTGTACTACGACGACTGGCGCTTTGTTGAAGGCTAGCAGTGTTGGTAGACGAAATCTCCAGCTCAAGCAAGTCATCCACCAGTAGCTCAGCCTCATCAGCAGTGGAATCCGGCTGAAAGCCTTGGGGCGACTGTTGGTTGTCGTAGGCGGTATCCGCGTAAAAAGATGGTGCTGGCATAGGGTATCGTCTCAATGACTCTAGGTGACAATAGACTTAATTCAGCTGCTTGTTGTTGCTTTTGCTATTGTTCCCAAGATTTGAGATGAACTAACAGGCACTTGTATTTTTTTACCAATTCTTTGGCTACCGAGAATCTACTAGATCATTTTTTAGATGATTTCCTGAACACTTGCTCCCCTACTTCCCTGCCCCCCTGCTCCCCTGCCCCTCTGCTCCCCTGCTCCCCTGCCATTAATTCAATAAGGTTGGTACTCCGGCTTCATATCTCTCAGCATCAAAGCCTCAAGCGCTTGTCGGGGACTAGCTTCACCTTGGAGTAAGCGATAAACTTGAGCTGTGATCGGAACAGAAATCTTTAACTGATTGGCTCGTTGGAGCAAAACCTGAGTGGTATTAACGCCCTCAGCAGTCCCTTCTAACTGGTTGAGAGTTTCTGGCAAAGTCTTACCCTGAGCTAACTGATACCCTACTTGATAATTACGACTCAAGGGGCTATTGCAGGTCGCTAGCAGATCGCCTAACCCAGACAAACCGTAAAACGTTTCTGTCTTCGCGCCCCAGAGAAGGCCGATGCGAACCATTTCCGTCAGACCACGGGTGACCAGAGCAGCTTTGGCATTGGTTCCCAGTTTTAACCCATCACACACCCCAGCGGCGATCGCAATCACATTCTTCAGCGTCCCGCCTAGCTCTACGCCTAGTGGGTCAGGATTGGTATAGACTCGAAAACGACTAGAGGAAAAAACAGTCTGCACTGCTTCAGCGGCAGCGGCGACAGTGCTAGCAACGACTGTTGCAGCTGGCAATTCCTGTTGAATTTCTTTAGATAGGTTGGGACCGCAAAGAACAACTACTGGATGGGCGGGGAATGCAGCTTGCCAGATCTGAGATGGCGTTAAGGTGGTTACTGGCTCTAAGCCTTTGGTAGCTGTTACAAAAATGGTTTCTGGGGAGAGAGGTAGTGACTGTACCTCTGTTACCACTGCTCTCACGCCTTTCATCGAGACAGCTGATAGCACAATATCAGCACCCTCAAGGACTTCCTGAAGATTCTGACCACCGTGGCGAGACCACAAACGGACACTATGGCCATTAGCCAATGCTAGGGTTTCTAAAGTGATACCCCAAACACCAGCACCAATAATTGCTAAATTTGTCTGTTGCACAGGTATTTAGTCAGCACACCCAACACCCTAAACCAATTTTTGAGCTGTTCGCATCCGAGGGTAACTCTGCATCAATTCCCTCACTTGCTCGGCATGGTAAGAGCTACGGGTTAGGGGAGAGGACACTACTTGCAGAAATCCTAAAGACTCGCCGAACTGCTTCCAAGTTGCAAATTGCTCTGGCGGGACAAAGGTGTCTACTTGCAGGTGCTTTTGACTGGGCTGGAGATATTGCCCAATGGTTAAAATGTCGCAGTCCACGGTTCTGAGATCCTGCATGACTGTCCGGATTTCGGCATCGGTTTCTCCCAGTCCCACCATCAATCCTGATTTAGTGTAAACCCAAGGAGCAGAATCACGCGCTCGTTTTAGCAGTTCCATTGTCCGCTCATAGTTTCCTTGGGGACGCACCCGCCGGTAGAGACGTGGTACCGTTTCTGTATTGTGGTTTAGTACCTCTGGTTGGGCTTGAAGAATTATCTCTAGGGCTTGCCAGTTGCCGCACAAATCTGGAATCAGTACCTCAATGGTTGTCTGAGGCGATGTTGCTCGAACGGCTTGAATGCATTCTACAAACTGGGAGGCACCTCCATCCGGCAAGTCATCCCTATTCACCGAGGTAATAACGACATGATTTAAACCCAGACGCCGTACTGCCTCAGCTAATCGATCTGGTTCTGTAGAGTCTAGCGGTTGTGGTTTTTTCTCAAAATCAATATCGCAGTAAGGACAGGCTCTTGTACAAGCTGGCCCCATAATCAAAAAGGTCGCTGTACCGGCGTTGAAGCACTCGCCAATATTGGGGCAAGAGGCTTCTTCACAAACGGTATTGAGGGCTAAATCGCGTAAAATCCCTTTAACATTGCCAACGCGCTCCCACTGAGGCGCTTTGACCCGCAACCAGTCTGGCTTAACAGTCACGATTAACTCTTGCTACTGAAGTTACTCAGCATTCACCCTAGCGCTTTTTACAGAAGCTGGCAATCATCCCACACCCTTCCCTTAGGGGTAGATGCAATCTACCGTCTAATTGGATACACTTTAGAGCGTAATAATTGCTCGACAAGAGGCAAGGAGAAAAACGTGCTGCTATCAAAAGGCTTCGAAATCGAGATGTACACCGGCACACCTCAAGGTGACGTAGTCGGGCTTTCAGACCGAATTGTGACTGCCTTAGACGGCTTTGAGCGGGAGCCTGATAGCCGTAATGTAGAATACATAACTCCGCCCTCTTTTGACTACGATCAACTGCTATGTGAGTTGGTGCGTCCTCGGTTGCGGCTACGAGACTACTTAAAGAACCTGGGTGACTATACTTTAATTCCTGGAAGTACTTTGTCTTTAGGGGGGAGCGATCGCTTCCACCGCTCTGACCCCAATAATCCTTATCACGACTTCATTGAGCAAAGCTACGGCACTAAAGTCGTCACTGCAAGTGTTCATATTAATATTGGCATTAGCGATCCGGAACTGTTGATGCGAGCTTGTCGCCTTATCCGTGTCGAAGCGCCTTTATACCTTGCCCTTAGTGCCTCATCCCCATTTTTGGAGGGCAAAGTCACTGGGTATCACTCCACTCGCTGGGGACTCTTTCCCCAAACCCCAGCCTATGTCCCCTTGTTTGAAAGCCACGCCCATCATATCCAATGGGTCGAAGCCCAGATGAAGACAGGGACGATGCAAAATGTTCGTCACCTTTGGGTATCTGTTCGACCCAATGGTAATAGACGTCCCTACGACCTCAATCGTCTAGAACTGCGCATCTGCGATCTTGTCATAGATCCAATTGCTCTGCTAGCTATCACTGCTTTGCTAGAAGCTCGACTGTGGCAGCTAATTGAAGATCCACAACTCGACCCACTAGAGAGCAGTACGATTAGTGCCAACAATTGCTCAGAAGAACTGATCGCCCTTACCACTGCCAACGAAATTGCTGCCGCCCATCATAGTCTCGATGCCCAGCTCAGACACTGGCAAGACGGTAAGATTATCTCAGCCAGAGATTGGATTTCAGAAATTTACCAAGAAGTTTTGCCGATCGCTAAACAACGAGGCTTTAGCTGTTTCCTCTCCCCTTTGCTAAAAATTCTCCGAGAAGGCAACGAAGCGCAGCAGTGGTTAAACCTGGCCTCTTACGGTCTCTCTAGTCGGCGGATCATAATTCAGTCTAGTCTTGCTATGCAAGAGCGAGAAAGAGAATTGGAAGACAAGCTATGCCCTTCCTTAGTCGCTTAG
>QQTW01004048.1_pt1 | contig 10946 bp, 6 predicted proteins | sample 1904831 | NCBI WGS metagenome assembly QQTW01 (sample SAMN09435610, study PRJNA476489) | Subsurface metagenome, whole genome shotgun sequencing project.
GATTATATGTTTTCCAACCGGGCAAGGTTCACCTGAGGTCGGATCCACGTGAATGCGCGTAAAGCCGCTCGCGTTGTGGCGACGCGTTGCTATGTGCACACAGTGAAGAGCCCAAGCAAAACAAAACGATGCCACGAGCTGGCTCCAGATCGCGCAAGCGCCAGACCACACTGAATTTCACTCAGGGTGCCTCGTCTTCACCTTCCGCTCCACTGGCCAGATCGCGTAAGCGCCAGAGCACTTTGAGTTTCACTCAGGGTACCTCGTCTTCACCTTCTGCTCCGCTCGCCAGATCGCCCCCTCTAAACCCCAGAGGACACCTTCATCGTGCCGCTCGAGGCACACTTGACGGTTTCCTAGCTTCTGCCATGGATAACCCCGCTGGTCTAGACGGTACTGCCGACCAGGTTCAAAGTAAATGCAACTCCTGGCGTGTTGTTGGCGTCATATTTGCTGACTCGCATCCAGAGATGGCGGTTGGAGCAGATAATGAGACGCCCACGTCGTCCCATCCGGATTCAAGCGGTATGACCCGAAGCTTTGATGTCATAGGTCGTTGTCTTTTGGCTAACCGTTGCTGCCTTCCCCAGGGGTTTCTCAAGAAGTTCCAGAGGCTCCCAAGGAAGACCCAGAGGTTTCCGAAGATGAAGCTTTGCGTAAGTTGGACAACGCGGGCAATGACCCCGATATGTACACGACCGATAGCGACGGCGACCATGTCCTTAGAACTGGAGGTAAAGTCCTCACGAGAAACGCGCCGATCATGCAGAAGACCACCATGTTCGGAAGAGTCGGACTGCGACAGTCAAAGTTGGATGCCGGAGACGCTGATGAGAAACCCGGCCAAGCTGCCTCTGAGGATTCCGACGATTCTGACGACACCGAGCCCAGCGTGCCTCTGAGATCGCGCAAAACTCGGGGCAACAGGAAGAGACCCGTCGCGCCAAGCAGCTCGGGCGATTCGTCCAAGGACGAGAAAGAAAGGGCCTGGAGTCGTGCAAGGCGTACGAAGCGTCGGCTCCGGCCAAGGCTGCCGAAGATCGACAGCAAATCCACATCGGAAGGTCCAGTCACGAGGAGCGCTGAACGGTTGCGCCGCAAGATGCAAAGCGTGTCTGGTCGCGCTGAGACCAGTGACGCCAGTGACAGGGAGGTCAGGCCACCCAGGCGAGCTTCCAGGGCGGCGAGCGGGATCACCGACGATATTGAAGCGCTTGGAGATGCCGAGAGCAGCGGCGATGCGAGAATGGACTCGTCACCACCTTTAAGGGGCAGGGCTCGTGATAGGCCAGCCTTGAGTGACTCTGAATCAAACGAAAGGGAAAAGACTCCCCCCGCTGCAAGGAAGAAAGATCGAGCCGATAAGAGTTATAGACCTTCCACTCCCAGAAAGCAGGCTCCTAGCGAGTCGACTTCTAACAAATCGACTCCCAAGAAAGTTACTCCGAAAAAGGGGATTGCGAGAAAAGTGACCCCGAAAAAGGCGACCCCGAAAAGGTCGGCTAGGTCGAGTCCCCGAACCCCAACGAAAAGGGAAGAACTTGATGAAGACCTAGAGTTTCTCCAGTCATCACCCCGTAAGTAACTTGCCGCTAGTCATGCCCCAGGCTAACCGATATAACAGCAGCTCTCGGGAGCTACACCGCTGGGCTGCGGGCGCTCAACGCCACTAAGAGGCAAAGCGCGCGGCAGAAAGCTCTAGAGCTGCTGAAGCGCCGCCGCGCTGGCGAGAGAATCGAGCCGAATGTAGCTAGTCCTGAGGACGACAGTGGCCCAGTCATTGTGAAGGATGAAGATGATGACGAGCATGATGAAAACAAAGAGGAAATCGACCCAAAGAAGATATTCCGGGACGACGACAGCCTGGAAGATTTCGTGGATGAAGATGACGATGGCCCCTTGGGCGCACCGGCGGAGCTACCCATCCAGTTCAGCCACTTCGGCACAATGAAGGGTAAGGAACTCTTCAAGTTCGCTGTCGAGTGGATGGTGCAGAAGCAGATCAACCCTGGGTTTGACGCGAACGATGAACTGTACAAGATCACCTTCCAGAAGCTCGACACCGAAGTGAGAGTACTTGCTGGATCAAAGTTCATGTCTTCTGTCTGGACACCTGGATTCAGTGCAGCAGTACACGGCAGGCCGGCGATCGAGTATAATGAAGTATCAAGAGCGGATAGGCTTGATCCATTGCATGATAAATGCCAAGCCTGTAATCGCAGCGGCCACCCCGCAACTTGGGAGGTGCGATTTACGGGCAAGCTGTATCATCCTGAAACACTTGAACCACTCGGTCGTGACAGCGACTCGGAAGCAAACTCAAACAGCGAAAGTACTGACAGCATTGGCAACCCAACCCGTGCTGGAGGAAAGAGTTTCAAAGTCGGAAGGTAGAGCATTTTCGATATCGTCGGCAAGACTACGCTGACGAAAACAGACACTGCATGCAAAATGCCAAGACGGCCCATACTCTCACGCACTGGCGTTACCATTTGAATGAGTGGGTGGCAGATTATCTGACTTTGGAAGGACATCTCAAGCCTGAGAAGATTGCCGAGAGAGACACCTGGGACATGAAGAAACGTAGTGACTGCGCCAACGAGATCGCGGATGACATGCAGGAGAAGGGCGAGATTCGCCGCCTTTACAAAGACTTTCGCGGTACCATTGATGACGCACAAAATGTCAAGGTACGAAAAATTGCTTATTGATGAGACGCACAGCAATGACTGACATGAAACCTACAGCAAATGCAATGGAGCAAGGGATAGGAAGCCCAACTTCTAATGTGCCGCAAGCCGCTTCATTCAACGTACCCGTTACTCGTACGCTCGTTGCCGCGCTTTTGGACGTTGGACTTTGGGATTGTGAATTGCCTCGCTCAAGGGTCGTCGCGGTCGGATAAGAGCTGGCAAGTGCCGTCAATAGCGCGTCGTGTTGAGGGCATGGTCTGCGCCACCTTGTAATTGTACGTGGGTCAGGATCAACCCATAATGATCCAAATCCCTGTTGAAATTAGATAAGCACCGAATTGCATCTTAACTGCCCCAATGCTGAGTTGTGCATGCCAATAGCCTGCTGCGAAGACATTCTTTGAGCCTTCGCTCCTCACATTGGCATGGAAGCACTTACTATTTCGCCGAACGGACAAGTGTATGCGGAGCTAGCGACACTCACTAGCCTGTCGTGCCCGTTATCTACCACATCCCCAATGCCAAATTCCACACCCACTCCCACAACTCCCCCTCACCGCAGCGCCCCCCTATCAGCAGCGCTCTTCTTCAGCCTGAGCGGCAACGCGGCAGACTCGGTCGGCGCCTTGCGCATGAGCTCGTCGAGGCCGAGCTCGCGCCAGAGCGGCTCGCGCTGGCGCTGGGTGGCGCGCTGGATGCCGAACGCGGCGTGCTGGTCCGGCACGACGTCGTCCTCGTCCTCCGGGTTCAGCGGCTGGTGCTGCGGCGGCACGTAGATCTCCTCCGGCGCCAGGTGCGTCCGGTTGAACTCCTCGAACAGGTCGGCCACGCGCGGCTGGTGCAGGTGGATGTGCGTGCGGGAGGAGTCTTTGGACTGGGGGGAGGGTTAGTGGTTGGTGGGCTGGGGGAGGGACTGGTGGAAGGACTGACCATTTTCAGAGGAGTTGATGTTCTTTTGACTTGTGACAGAGTTGCGTGTGTGAATGTGAAGTAATGAGGCTATACTATTACTACGTTGCCCAGATGCGCCGGGGAAGGTCGTGGTGGATGTTGATGGTAGATGCTGGAAACGGTGCTCAGATTAGATAAGATCATCTGCTCGCTACCGAATCTTGCGCACTGCCAAAATTCTGGCATCACTCCAACGTCAACCTCTTGCTGCGCTGCATCGACACAATCCTCCGTCTGTGATCCCATCTGCGATTCAAAAGCATTACTCGCCGAACAGTCAGCGGTAAACAACCCAGCAGCGACAATGTCACACGATTCTGTCTACTTCTCCCGCCCTCGCGTCAATGGCAAAGGCGCCCGGTCCTGGTATGTCTTGCTCTCCTATTGCTATGAAGATCCTACATGCCCTACGGATGAGGATCCGGCGGTCTACTTGGGATCCTGGCTTGCCGCTTTTATTTTATAGTCGATTATGTGTAGGATGTGAAGCTGACTCGGACTCTTTACTATGTAGCCGCGTGTGCTGCCACCGAGCAGGTCTGATCCGCAAATACTCGCTCAACATCTGCCGGCAATGCTTCCGGGAGAAATCGGCGGATATTGGCTTCACCAAGGTACGATTCTCTGCGAGTATACAGACGCAGAAGAGATGGACTTTGCCGTACGGGACATGTTTGCTGATAGGTTTCCGCCAACAGCACCGATGAATTAGCGTGTGTGGAGGAGGTTGGTGCGACGGGAAAAGCGCCTGCGAAGTTCACTCACGGATTCCTAAAGAGTTATGGAGGAGAGACATGAATTTGAAGACTGGTTCCGCTGCTTGCTGGTTTGCTTAGCGGTGTACGGTTAAGATTCGAGATATTCGGACATTCCATCACAATCAAACCGGCGCTAGAAAAGCGAAGGCGTGAATCAAACTACTCGAAGCATTGTCAGGGAGCCACTACCACCACTACGTTCAATCTAACATTATGTATCTTTCACCATTAAGTGGTACTCCAGAGTGCCTCACTTTAATTGAGTCGATGGTTGGCCGAATTGTCCGATCGGATAACACATATCACCGCATCAGAATCCACATTCAAGAGGTCTTTGTCCACCTCCATGGCTCCAGAATTCTGCAATGTGACGATTCTGCAACACATTCCTCACACCTGGGCACTTACGGAAGACCCGCGACTTATCATCAAGGTGATATTCTGTGTCCCACATCCCACGCAATCGGCAACAGAGTTTTCACAAAGGTTCGTAAGAAGCCAAAACCGCCTCGCTACGGATGTCTCTAACAGGGAGGACCTTATTATTAATATTAGTCCTGGGAGAAGAGATTTTTTGCCATCAACTTGTTGGTACGGCGGCTAATAACCCGGGCGACCGGTTCTACCCGCCCGGCTTCGACGTCGGCGCTTGTAAAGCGGGAAAATGTAAGGAGGTCCCTAGCAAAAATTAAGGAAGTCCCTACCTCGTAATCTTCATACTAATTAGTATTAGCGACGGGAAGGATCTACCAGTCTTGCTTGCGCGCGCGCACCTTGCTTACTATCGCCGGAATCCTCGCTGAACACCTCGCCGTCGCTCACCAACCTCGCCGTCGTACAACACCCAATCTTCCAGCGAATCAATCCTCCAGCGAATCAATCCTCCCAAATCAATCAGTTCAATAGCCTCCCTTACGCCTAGCATTCGCTCATCAGATACCAGCTCAGATACAGACTCGGGGAATGATACCGAGACTGCAATGCCTGCACTAGCGCCAGCGAGGTTAGAGTATTCCCAGTAATATCACCAATATCCGCAGTATCAACATCCTCCCCTATAGTATCAATATCAACACCCTTCGCAATATCCTCCGCAGTTCCTCAGCAATATCCTCCACAGCATCCTCTGCAGCATCCTCCGCAGCACCCTTTACAGCATCAGTATCCTCAATATCCTCTCCTATCTCCGGCCCCTACTCAGGCTCCTAAGGAAGCTCCTAAGCAGTACGTCTCCGTATATCATCCATCGAGGACGCATGGGTATTTAGGTTATCGGCCGTCCTAGGGATGCGCGTGGGTAGTGTTGTGGTAAATCGCATGTTAAATAGTTCTGAATAGCTTCGAAATCTAAGCGACAGCGAGCCTTCAAGCGATAGTAAGGTGCAAGGTGCGCACGCGCAAGCAAGACTGGTAGATCCTTCCCGTCGCTAATACTAATTAGTATGAAGATTACGAAGTAGGGACTTCCTTAATTTTTGCTAGGGACCTCCTTACATTTTCCCAAATAAAGCCAACGATGATCTGTTGATCATCCCAGATTTGATTCGTGCAAGGAACTAACTTCCGGATCCTGACATGACGGTCTTCAAAGCAACCGGTGTCTCTGTACGGTCTCCGTACCGGACATGATTCGTTAACCTGATAGTAAGGATAGGAGCAATGCCATATTGACAGTTGTTGGCGCCATATGGCGTGCAGTCACTTGAGGATAACAACATCACGGGTCGTCTGAGAAATTGGAGATGGTGGCTTGACTGCGGAGTATCGCAATAGGAATCCGCGCACGAATCACTTCGGTCTTTTGATCCGTCGGTCCACCCGATCTCGATAGTCGTTGAGGGCGTCCCTCCGGATTGTTTGGATACCGAGAGACTCGAAGCGTGCAGCGTGCAGTGGATCCGAACCCGAGGAGAAAGGAGCTTGGGAGGGGATATGCGCATCGGAGCCAGACTACGGCTGCTGGCTTTGACATGCGTGACTACCGTGCTGATGCTGTACTTCTTGTGGAAGGGCCATCTCTTCCCGGACAATCGATCTCACGCCATCACTACTTATTATTAGGTATTAGGTGGTGCATAGATGTCACTCCTCGGTGAACGAGTGGGCGGCAAGGCAGCGGGCACGGCAGCGGGTGCTAGACTGCTAGTCGAAGAAAAGATTCGCTAACGGCGTCGTCATCCCACGTCAGAAGCCTTTTCCGCGGACTCGACTCACTAAAGGCGCCAACGAGCGCCAAAGGGAGCAGCAGGGCAGTTGGCATTACATACTCGCATCCGCCTCTCCGCAGGCCTCGTTCGAACTTGTCAGCGTCACCAGACTCCTCACCTCACCGTAACCGCATCGTTTGCCCTTTGCCCTGCTTCCGTTGCTGCTGCCGGTCGTACTGTAGTAGTAGACTCTTCCAGCCGCCGACGCGCCTTGCCGTTAGTTAGCCTTTTGCCTTCCAGACTCGGTGCAAGTGTCCACGGGTGGTTTGCCTTCTCGTCTTGACTTTAAAAGGACGACACACCGCCCCTCCATGATGAGCCCGAGTCATCAAGGGCGTTGGGAAAGCATCAGCTCCGCAGACTGGACCATGTTTCTGATCTCAATCTCTCTCTGCTTGCGTCAGCTCAATCAGCATCGAACTCTATCTTGAACCTTACTGCTCCGCTACTCCGCACATCTGTCTGTATATGTAGGTAGTCGGCAGGCGCATTCCTCGTCAGGAGCGAACTTTCTCCATACATCTTCATATCTCCAGTCGCTACTTCCTCAAAAACTCATCCTCATCAGAAAAACATAATAAGACCGCTTCCCTCTCTACCATGCATTTCCGCTTCCCCCATGTCCGCCGCTCGAGCGCCTCCTCCCCACGCCGCGACCGCCCCGTCAGCGAGATCCTCATCGGCGTCCCGCACACGCGCGAGAGCATGGACTTCTTCCGCCGGCCCGGCAGCAGCGGCCGCCGCAGCATGGAGAAGATGATCGGCACCGGCAAGCCCAGCGCCGGGCCCGACCACGCCGTCCGCATGGAGCTCGCCGTCGAGTCGCCCCCGCTCGTCTGCTACGGCTTGCCGGCCCAGTCGTCCGGCGCGCTGTTTTCGGGTCAGCTGCAGGTGCATGTGCTGGAGCTGAGCGTGCTGTTCGAGAAGTTCAGCATGCAGTTGCTGTGTACGACGACGTACAAGAAGCCTGTGGCCGCGCAGTGTCGCGATTGTGCGAGACATGTTGAGGAGCTGCATTCCTGGGAGTTTCTTAAGGAGCCGACGAAGTACAAGCACGGCGTGCACTCGTTCCCGGTCAGCCACTTGCTTCCGGGGAAATCGCCGGCGACTACGCATGGTTGCAATGTGCGAATCGATTACCACCTCCGGGCGACGGCGACGACGTCGATGGGCGAGGTCATCACTTTCGAGCATCCTTTGACCGTCCAGCGAGCCATCCAGCCCGGATCCGAGAAGCTGTCAGTCCGCCTCTTCCCTCCCACCAACATGGCGATGAACGTGACTCTCCCGCCGGTCATCCACCCGATTGGCGAGTTCAACGTCCAAATGCAATTAACCGGCATAACGGCCGTGCAAAACGGCTACCAACACCGATGGCGGATCCGCAAACTCACCTGGCGCATCGAGGAGCAAGAGAAAACGCTCGTCCCCGCCTGCCCGAAACACATCTGCAAAACGCCCGCCGACCTCAAAGGCACGCCCTACGACAACACGCGCGTGCTCGCCGAGAGAGACGTCAAGACCAACCTCAAGCACGACTTCCCGGGCGACCAAGCCATGTCCGAGTTTCCCGCGTCCATCAAGCTGAGCGCGAACCCGGCGTGCGACGTGTCGGGCCCGCACGGCCTGGCCATCACGCACGCCTTCGTCGTCGAGATGATCGTCGCCGAGGAGTACGCGCCCGTCAGCGTGCCGGCCTCGGTCACGCCCACGGGCAATGCGCGCGTGTTGCGGGCGTCGTTCAACGTGCATCTGACGGAGAGGGCCGGGTTGGGCGTCTCCTGGGACGAGGAGCAGCCGCCGCTGTACCAGGACGTGCCGGCGTCGCCGCCGCATTATGCGCAGATGCTGGATTATGACGGGCCGGATCTGGAGATGGAGCAGCTTCATATCAGCTGATTTCCTCGCATCCGTGTCTTGACGGCATCCCGGACTCATCAGCACAGCAGCGCAGCCTTGCTAGTCGGTCTAGTGGCTGCATTCCGAAGAAAAACATTTCAATTTCATGTTAGTGTCACAGGAGTTAAATTCGGCGTCTGCGTTTTCGCAAAATACCCTTACCGCGCATGTCAGCGCGTGATCATGCCGGCCGCAGGCACGTGAGCAGTGGCTGCGTTTATCATGCTGCATGGAAAAGCGATGGAGTTGGATTGGATTTTCACAGGCATGGCCTCAGCGGCCGGTATTTCTTAGCACTCAGCATTGAAGACTCTTGTACATACATACAAACTCTTCCCAGGAGTTCGTCACTTTTACGCTCTGAACTTCTTCATGCTACCAATTGTTACCTTGGTTTTCTTCAAAGTTCTTCGCTGTGCTCGGTACTTGCTTGGTTCCTTCCAGCAAGCAGCATGCATCTATCAAAGATAATAAATGCTGCACTTAGACAGTAGTTCTCCACCTTGCCTACCTAGGTATGTAATTTTGCAATTCCCCTTTTCTTTGCGGTGGTGTCTCTCGCGACAGGCACTTGCCTCAATTCCGAGGAGGTGAGTCATTATGAAAGAACCTCACCTGGGCATCAATTGATCAATCTTGCACCCCGACTCGGTCTAGTAGGTTCGTCCGTCTTTCTCGCGGAGTCGCGGACCCATCCTTGGCGAAATATCTGTTAAGAAAAAGTGAAATGCACTCCTCTTTCCATCTTTCTCGTTGTTTCGTTCTTCCTCTCTTGCTCTTGACTCATCCCGTACAAGCTTACGCTTCTATTCTCTACTCTCACCCCACTCTGCTCAGATCAGGCGCTGCCTGCCCAAGTGCTGTGATTGGATTGAGGCTGACATCGGCTGGTCGTAGGCACTTCTCACAACAGTATCTACAAACGCCTTTCTGAACGCAAGCCGCGAAGGGAGCAGTGACGGCCTTGACATCATCACAATGGCTTCTTCTTCACCGACGGAAATCCTCGAGCATATTTTCGGCTTCCTTTCACCGGACCGCGTCGGTCAAGATCAACTAGCTAAGCTCTGTCGTGTCTGCAGACGCTGGTATCAGATAGCTGCACCGGCTCTCTACGCGACGCCAAGTCTCCACTATTCGAACTTTGATCTCTTCGTTCGCACAATCTCAGATCCGAGACCTTACTCCTCTGACGTCGTGCGCTGGGTCAAACGTCTTAGCCCAAGGGACCTTGAGCCTCCCATGACGGAAACGCTCCTGGCTCTCACGCACGAGACATTGATCGACTTCACGGCTTCAGAGGGCATGTTCGACGCGGAGTGCTGCGCGGCCTTGGCTCGCTGCGGGCAGCTCCGGAGCTTGGATTTGGCTGATGCTGCAGTGCCGTTCGACGGCCTATACGCTCGAGATCTGATGCAGGCAGTGACCCAGTTGACACGACTGAAGACCCTGCACCTTCTCCCGGGAGTGTCAGCAGATTCTTGGGACACGTCTCTGATACAGTTTCCCGGGCAGATTGTGTCGCTTGAGCTGCCAGGCCTGGACTTTGAAGTTGCGCAATACCTTGCAAGGGAAGGCATGGTGTATCCGACGACTCTGAAGAGCCTTGTCATCGGCGAATCTTCAGAATTGATGGATAACGGGGTCCGGATACTTCTTGATCGGATGGGGCCGGGTCTCACATCGCTGGAGGTGCACTTCCTCCACCGTCTTCACGGGTCTAAGCCAGGCCACCTCAACTTTGTACTTTCCCTGTGTCCAAACTTGAAGCAGCTCTCAACCCCGGGAGATCTGATCACGAACAAGTTCCTGCACCCTTCTCCCCACAGTAATCTTACGAGGCCCCATCCTCTGGAGATCCTGTCCTTCACAGCCACGGAGAGCATATTCGCCTGGAAGCAGGTCCTTGTCCGCGGAGGGCGCGAGGGATGGGAGCTTGACGACATCAGCCCCGTCATCTATTTCGACAACCTGAACATCCTCCAGGCGATGCAGAGCGGCTTCCTCGCGAACCTGCGTCAGGTCAACGTCGACAACGAGCTTCTGTGGATGCTCGATTGTGATGAAGAAGAGGTCGACATGCTCAGAAAGTTCATGCAGGATGCGGCAGCTGCGGACCAACGTGCTGGGGGCGATGGGCCTGGGAATTGCGAGGATGCGCTTCCGTTGCACAGGTGCGGCGATGGATCGGTCGTTCCTGTCGGTGTTTTCTTCAGGGAGGGTGGCGTCAGAGAGATTGTTGCCCTCACCAACTAGCCAGTAAGGCTGAGGATCCCAGAAACAGGTGTCAGCTATAGTCAGTCACGTTATCGAGGACTATAATCGACCAGTCGCTTGAAATGCCTGGCTGTCACGTGGAGGGTCAACTGGTCAGGTTTGACTCGCAGCTGCAGATTTGCAAAAATGTCCTGCGCGGACTGCTGCTGATGATACTCCAA
>QQTW01004049.1_pt1 | contig 10945 bp, 13 predicted proteins | sample 1904831 | NCBI WGS metagenome assembly QQTW01 (sample SAMN09435610, study PRJNA476489) | Subsurface metagenome, whole genome shotgun sequencing project.
TTAAGTAAGATTTTGCTGCATCAAATCAGAAGACAGAAGGAATAGCAGCCTTATTATCGAGTACTCCTTGGATTGATTCGAGAATAATTCTACGGAGTCTTGGACACGACTTTGACGAAAATCAGAAGGGTTGTCCTTTGTGGGAAACAGCGGAATGCATTGGCAACAAATACGCATAACATGATTGCTCCCTCCGTGCGGGCGAAACATAAAAGCAAGCTCATATAACAAAGGGGTCTAGAATCTTATATTCTATCAAGAATCGGGACATCGTAACCAATGGGTATAAGTTTGTCACCCGGAACCAGCTCTTGTCGTATGATACATAGGACTAAGTGTGTCTTAACGGGACTCGCCAGTCTGCTAGCTCTTCGAGTAACTCGGAGGTGCTATATTGACGGCTGCCTCTACAACGTACTTCTTGGGAGGGTGCGGTGCAGACCAGATTGCCACGACAATGACAAGAGTGAGGATGCGATGGATAGCATTTGATAGTCTTGAAGGCCAGACGCGCTAACTCGACGTCAGTACAACATCAAGCGCCTGACCTCGCGGGTAGCACAGGGCAGAGAAGGAAAGACGTAAGCGAAGTCTCGAGTCCTTGGAACAATGCCCCAGGGCAATCATGGAATCTAGTCGAGGAGAGATTGGGGATATTGCGGGCTCGACAACAAGTATCCTCGTCGGTTGAGCTCCTTTGAGAAAGGGTACCATTTCGAGGCTCCGATTTGGCGCATTTGCACCTCGTAATCCTCGTACTTGCCTTCAGTCTATCAGAATGGAGAGTTATTAGTCCTTAGTTGTAGTAGGATTAAAAGCTATAAGAAGCGACTCACACAATCAGGGAAAAGTCTGTTCGGTCGGAAGCACGAAGTTGCTTGCGCCATGCACGACGGATTGAAGCTCAACGGGGCCATACCGTACTGTTGTATAGCAAACCTGGCCATACATGTCCCTAATTGGTCCAAGGACGGGCCCGCCTCTGAGGCGATAACTGGAGAATTGCAGTTCGCCTTGATGGCTTCTGCTAATAAGTGGCAATATGGGTGGAGCTCTTGCGAGGGAAACTCCAGCTTGATTATGACATGGTCGACTTCCCTGCTGATCACGCCGAATCCCTCCGATATTTTCGGCTTGTCTAGCTCTATGAACTTCTTATAATACGTGCAGGTTCCAGTCAGACCTCGCAACCACTGCAGCTGGCGCCTCGCTAGCTGCGATCTTGGTTCATCGAGCGGGGGTAGTATGCTGCATTTGACGACGGAGATAATTAAGACGATGAGTAGCTGGAGGGTAGAGAGTGATGGCATGGCTCGAATTTTTCTAGGGGGCAGGAAGAGGGAAACCGAATTTATGAGTGAGAGGAAATTGGTAGCTCGCAAAACCGGCGTCGAGAATCACCCGGCTTCAAATAGTTTTTCTACGCTCTTACAAAAGATCCCAATCCCTAAAACCACCATTGGAGTAGTATATATTGATTTTTCTAAACAGAATGTTGCGTCGAAGTATCCACCTACCTATGAAGGCAGGTGAGTTCAGACCGTTCCACTTTTGGGAGGTCGTGGCCAAATCGAAGTGAAGCGATACGAGGGCGCGGACGTAATGGGCTGTAGCCGCCGGTTTCACTGAAGCTACAACGACCCCTGTAGTGCGAATAAACCCATGCATGGCCGGGTCACTCATCTAGATCTGGAGACGTCGTTGATCTCTCGACATAAGCGACAGATGTTTTGTTTCGTTGCCCTCCCGCCGGGGGAGGCCAAAGGGATGACTTGATGTGATCAATGTCTTCGACTGCCAATCGAGACAAAGGGGATCCACCGAGCTTCGCCGAAAAAGAGACTAATAAGGAGAGAGTACCCCCGAGCCGTTCGATGTATGCATGGGCCGTGGGTAAAATGTAACTGAAGCGCATGTCCACTTTGCTGGTCTCCAGCCGAGCGCCGCCGAGAAACAGACTAAGAGAGCAACTGAGTGGATGCATAAGAGAACCAAGGAGCAACGCTACCGGTCAAAGCAACGGGAGATGAGATGAGGCGAATGGAAAAGGTTCGGGTCCAGCTCAACTGAAGCTTCACAAGTGATGGTGGCCCCAGGTGGTTAGCCGAAGACCCTCAGGACGGAAGCACTACATAATGACCGCTCTAACCGCTTATAGCCAAGTTTGGATTCCAGATGTCGACTGCGGGAAGAATCGCGGAACCTTGGAAGGAATCGCATATCGATGCGAATCGCCAAGCATGCATCTGGAATGATCAACTTCCACGCCACCTACGGCTTCCCCGCCATTCCCGCCATTATCACCCATCGCGTTGCGTCTTTAGCCAACATGCATGACATCCTGATGCTACAACGGCTATCAGATATCGCAAGGATGTTGAGAACTGCAGGTCGAGCTGGTGGCGGGGACGGAGACGAGCGGCGCTCAATGTGATACGGAGTACTTCATCGCCCGCTCGTGCGATCCTGCGCTGAGATGTGAAACTACCCTCGTTGCGGCCAAGAGGAACGGATAAGGGGCCGATTGGTTGACATGGCTCTTGTGGTCTGTCTGCTATTGCTGGCGGGCAGCTCCGTGGAATAGGGATATACTTGGCGGCGATGGGTATGTAGCTTGGAATATCATGACCCCACTTATGATAACCCAGTCGGCAGGCGTTGGAGATGTGAGCTCATACAGTCATCTTGTTATCATCCAAGGACGAACTCCTCTCCTTGTCCATGCTTCTGCTAACCATGACTCCTCTTCTCTGATACGCTTTGCCTTCCCCTCCTTTCCTAGCATTGGCGAGTACCGCTGTCTTCGTCAAATTGCCCGCACCTTGAACCCGAAACATCATGATCCGAATCGATGCGTGAGAAACCAAGGAGCAACCGTACGGGTCAAGGCGACGGGGATGAGATGAGGCGAATGGAAAGGGTTCGGTTCCAGCTCACCTGAAGCTTCAATAATCAACCACACAACGAAGATCATCGGGGTAGAAGCACTAACCCTTCATTCTACTCCGTAGGGGCGTCTGCATTCCAGATGTCGATTGCGGGAAGAACCTTGGAACCTTGGAGCCTTCCCGAGATCGGCAATCGGGGCGGCGGAAAGAACAATACATACATGATGGATGGTCTTCCAAAGAGATCTAGATGCAAATCGCAAAGCATGCGTGTGGAATCAGTAGGGCGTCCAATCAATCTGCCGACCAGTCCACACACATGGTGTCTCAGGTCGCCGAAGAGCTTACAGAGGCACAACACAATTCCCATTCTTCCTCACAAGACACACTCTCCAATCATTCACCTGCATAGCGGCACGGTCCGTCCTGTGGAGAAGAATGGGGATTTGCTGTGCGACATTTATTCGTGGCTTTTCTGAAACATATATCAATTGGTTGCTATACCCTTTCACCAATCACACGCCATCCACTCCTCCATTGGGGCTTCAATACCAATCATAACGATACATCAGACTACCAGATCGCCTTCTGGCTACACTCATCTGGGAAAATCAGAGAGGACTGCATTTTAAGTGGGTGCGACGCATGGAATGGTTCAGCATTCACGGTTTCCTGCATCGAGTGAGTTTCCCTCGGAAAACGCACGAACATGCGTGAGGGCTTGGATTCTTCTCCCAACATCTACATGCATTGCATCGATCGAATGCGATTCCCCGCTCGGATCTGTGCAACGCTCAATGGGTTCGGGGTTTGACGGTTCATGGATGCATGGCTCCTCATCGATCGTTCCTCTGTCGTGTCTCTCTCTGCCTTGGCGATGCTCCGTCGTGGCCCAAATCGAAATTCAACAATCGTCCATCTCTTGCTTATAAATTCGAGCCTCCCACATCCTCTGTTCTGCTCTCGCCACTCTACCACATCGTCAATCTTTCGCCGTCTGACATTCTCATCTATTGCTGAACCGCAGACATCACGACAACCCTCTTCGCGGACTCTTACTCAACATGCAGTTTCCAATGAAGGTAAGATCTCTGCCCAGCCAATCATCCCCCCATAGTTGAGAGGTTGCCGTCTAGTATCTCACGTTGGCACCCATCATCCTCTCGGGGCTTGCGGCAGCCGCCCAAGAGCCCGTTAGGGTCTTCGTCTTCACTTCTGCGGGCTGCGTTGCAGCTACCCAAGTGGGCCCCATCGATCCGTCCAGCGCCGTCTTCGTCGTCACGGACTCGGTGTGCACCCCGACCCCGAACACCATGACTGCCAATGTGCTGCCCTACCTCAGCTATAGGGCCGCGTACACGACCGACACCGTGCCTCGGGGCACATTCTGTGTCGCCACCGTTTATTCCGACCCCGCCTGTCAGAGCGTGGTCAACTCCGCCATTGTGGGCCCGTCGAATGGCAACGACTGCAACAATGCCATCCCATTGACAACCACTAACCCCTTGGCTGTCGGCATCGGGTCCTTCAAGGTCGTCTGCGGCACGCAGCGTTAGAGAACGGAAGGGCCCTGGCCGTGACGGCTGGCTCAGATTGGGGAAAAGGGGGTTTGATGGCTCGTGTCACTCGTTAGCTCTTTGGTATCTTCGTGCATGCCTGTACTGGCCAACGAAGTATACATAGAGCCTGTAGCATCCAAATCTCTCACTCTTTAAATGAAACGCATTACATCTCTATAGGCACGGGATACTGACAAGGCTGAAGCATTGCTATTACGTAGCGATTTAGGAGAGATCAGAATTTGTATTTGAGTAGCGCTAGTCCCCTAGATGCCATTTCTCCGATATTGAACCATGCAATACTCCGCGCGTACCGTATTTTGGAATACCCTCTATAAAATGTCGCCCACCCTCTAACAAGGGCTCGTCTTCATCTCTGCTTTCCACTGTGGAGCGCCGCTCCAGCTCACTACACCAGGCCAGATGATCATAGCACTCAGACTCGACGAATGAACCGAGTCTGTAGTCATATATACGACTACACGCAGGCAACTCGTACGCTGCGCGCTTCACATCGTTCATGGCTGCCCAACTAGATCTTCCGCCTCGTTGGTACGAAGAGTATGACGCCAGTCGCCGTGCACGCGTTCTTCTTATGATCATCGTAAGGTACCTGACCATACAAAGGAGTTCCTGAAACTCAACCCTCGCGCTGTGCACCGAAGTTTTGCAGCTTGGGATCTGACTGGCGTCACCGATTATGAAGATCCCAGCAACCTCTTTCAAGCCGGAATTCCTGTCACCGAGGCCAAGGAAGAGTAGTATCCCGACATCGCCGCCCTCTTGTTGGATGGGCTCCCGAAGAGTAGGTTTGCCTCTACATTTGGGATTCATCTAGGTGCGATGCTCTTAACCAGCAAGTTCGGAAGTCGCGTGCATTTCGATATTCACCCCAACTTCCAGCGTGGATCATGGATGGTTTCAGGCTCGATCGAGGCAGTCGACTCGACCCTCCTACTGATAGATCGCTCGTGATAACAGAAGAGAGTTAAGAGGCATGAGTGTTACCAGTATGGCCCGATGTTAGCCAATAGAAGCTAGCTTTTCTGCTGTACAATATGTCCCGCAAGGACCCCTAGTCCATCCTCAATGTCCACCTTCCCCTGGGCGGTTGCGCAAGGCCGTATCTTCTGTTCGCAGATCCCTCTTGTTGATCCAGCTGACATAAGGGAGCTACGCCAGCGATTTGAAAGCCGAACTCGGAACTCCCACTTGTGGCGAGGTCGCCTTCTCTCAAGGCTGCAGCAGCGCCACATTGACTACACTATCAAGCATGCTGCTGACGTAGGCCCAGGTTGACCGTCGTGGGGTCGAAGATGATGGAGGTCTCTGAGAGCTCGCAGGCTCATAAGGAGGTGGACGAGGTCTTGAAACATACTCGACCAATCTGTTCCAGACAAACTCCTCTCGAACGATGTATGGTGCAAACCTGAAGGGGCTGCTTTTCAGCTCTTCCCACACCTGGAGAGTGGTGAAATGATTCTCAGTCAGCTTGGTGTTAACCCAATTAGGCCATGCAACACCTTGCCATCTACACCGAGGGCACCCACGGCAACGACGTCGTTGACTCTGAGCTCGTTCGCAAGGCGGAAAGACTCGGTTGTACTGATTCTCCTCTTCGGCCGTGTAGTATCTGCGATTGCGAAGCTTTTCTCTGATCGTCTTCCCGTGAGGGTACCAGCCGCACCCTTCAGCATCCCATTGGACCATCTCCAAGTGCCACATTTGGATTTCGGCATCGGTACCCATAAGTCTGTCGCGGGCTTGTCGTAAGTAGTGCCAGGTTGCAGCGTTAAAGTCTTTCGGCATATTTGTGAAGAGAAGCTGTGATGTTACGTGAGGCAAGCAGAAACGTGTTCCGCTGAGGATGAGGATGAGTGCTAGTGTAAGTCTCGAGAGCCGGCTCACCAGTGTGGAAGGAGGAGGCCGTAGGTTTGGCGAGAAGGAGGAATGATTTATACCAGTACGCTTAGACAGGGGCGGAGGGAGCCAGAAGTGTATCCTGGTGGCTTAGGCAAATCTTTTTACCATGAGACCTCAACCATGGTAGTGGTGGTTCTAGTATGGACCACGGAGCATTCCATCGTCACTACCTTCTCCAGCCACGAGAATCATTTGGTGTGAGACGCCACGGGGAGGCGTAAGGTCGGATTTTGCTTTCCGTTTCTTCTGCTTTTCTTCAAAAAAAAAAAAAGAGAAAACCCCCTTAGGGAAAAAGAGAAAACTTGGGTGCCGCCTTGTCCGAGAGTCTGTTCGACGTTCTTTTCATCTTTTATTATATGAAAGAGAAAAGAATCCTGTCAATAGGGAGAAAAAAGAGAAAACTTGTGGCCACTAAGGCTCACTCGAGCCCGCGTTTTCTTCGAATGACGTCGCGGGGTCCACTGGCGATGCTTCGGGCGCATTGTTGTTCACCAGCGCCATTGGGTCTGTGACCCACGTCCAGACCCAAACAAGCCACTTGGGGCCGAATCTCCTGACCGGGCGATCCAAGAGGATCCACACCCAGGCCAGCACCACTTCATGGACCTGCGTCAATAGTGTTGACACGATCCACCCCATCCAGAAGGCAGGTTGCGGCCAGCTCGTCGGGACGGCTTGTGCAGGCGGGACTGGCGGGGCCGGGGCGGGGCAGGTCGGGGTGGAGCAGGTCGGGGCAGGGGCGGGATGGCATGGCACCGGTAACTCCTAGATTATCAGAGGAACGTTCGACAGAGAACATGAGCAGATCACTTACATATTTTTTTTGCAACAGCATGAGCGCCAAGCCAAGGAAAAAAAGTACGACGGCTACGAAGCGGTTCTCCATCGCGCTGCTGCTGCTACTGGTGTTGCTGGTGTTGCTGGTGTTGCTGCTGGCGCCGGTGCTGGTGCTGCTGAAAAGTGGGAGAATAATATGGGCATCAGAGGTTGTTAGAGGTAGTACTGTCTGCTGCCGGGCTACTTCCTCATGCAAAAGGCGCGCCTCCCTCCCCCAGACACGCTCCCAGCGTCGATGCCCGGAAAGGAAAGGCTCGTGTCATCCGCCGATAACAAGACGTGCCGGCTGACCACGGATGGCGTCACCGAATGTGATGTCCTCAAGTCGGAGGGACGCCATCTGGGTTGCCTCCGGCTCTTCTCCATACTTGCCAAGGCGCTCTTCGCCTGCGAGCTGACGAAGCGGTATCCGCAGTTCACCACGTCATCACTGCATCCCGGGACGGTCAGGACGAATGTGTGGTACGGCGGACAGTCGCTCAACCCTCTGCTGACTCTCGCGTTGAAGCCGATTGTATGGCTTGCCGGTGTCAGGTTCTCATGACGGCGCCCAAACTCAGCTCTTGTGCAGCATCGGCAACGCCAAGTGCGGAAGTTACCATGAGCCGGTGGGGAAGACGCTTCAGGAGTCGCAGCATGCTAGGGACGAACCCGTATTGCGAGTAGTCTCCGGCATTGGACCACTGAAGAGCTGCGCCAGCACGGCGGTCCCGGGTGGGTCAAGGTAGGTTAAGGATTGATCGGTTGGCATTGTCGAGCTTCAGCTTTAAGAGACCACCTCAGGGCCCATCTCCTGCAACTCTCCGTCCGTTATAGAAGACATTCCAGAAATCTCGTCCATGTACTTACGTACGACATCGAGGCCGTCATTTCTCAGATAGAACCGAATGAACAAGCCGCAGCTTGTCAATCTTAGGCTGAGCTCAGGAACGTATACAGCCACAGTTTTTGCCGTGCTCTCAAGATCACATCAAGTCTGGATCTGTTGCCGCGCTCCATCTGACATTACCGCGATGCCGAATGATGCTGTTCATCTCAGGCGATGATTCAAGAGTAAGTGCCGTTGGTGAGGCTCCACATAGGTACGATCAATGTACATGGTTTGTCTGATACCTTTTACTGACGACTTTCGCGTCATACGAAGAAGTTGTAAAAGCCGGTACATTGTTGTCCAGATGTCCAGTTGTCGTTAAAGAACTTCCTATATGGCAAGTAGGCCCACGCTAGCGCTAGCAGCGGCTAGCGCCTTGTGTTTACTGGAGTTCCAAGCTTATGACCACTTTCCTCATTGTGTTGATCAGATTCAAGGGCCGTCCGGAATCAGATGCGCCTTGGTGCCATGACCAAATGCTGCACTTGCTACTCTGCCTCGAAACTTCTGCGCCTCGATGTAGGGTTGCAGTGGGTTGATACCTGGCTAAGCTTCCGCTTCGGGCTCTGGAGCAGAGTTGAGGTTGGCCGACTAATTTCCTTCGCAATTCCATAAATCAGTTCACGTAAACGGCTTTCTGCCCCAATAGCAGTCGACAAGTGAGCTCAAAGTTATGCGAATCATGTTGGTTACTTTTCTCGAGATGGAGTCATCATAATCCTCTACAGAACAATTGAGCCCTTTAGAGGTGAACGATGCACGGGATCGCGGTATGGAAGCTCACTCTTGTTTTCTTCACTTTCGTGGGTGCTGTCGTTTCTACCTCCGTTGCCGGCAAATCGCAATCAGATAATGTCAGCCCCGCGCATCATCTGCTCGCTCTACGCGCAGAGGAGCAGCTCTCAGACTCGCCGAAACCGGAGCCCAAGTCCACGTGCGAGTTTTACAAGGTGACGATGCGGGACGCGAAGCTCAATATTCACCACCGCAGCCGCGTGACGTTGAGGTTGGACATCGACGTGGACAACTGGCGCGCGCCGCTCAACTGCGGCAGAACACTCAGGAGGAAGTTGAAGCATTTCGCCATGGTCTCGGGGCATCATGCGCATGCTCTCAGATATGGTGTCAGGGAAAGAACGTGTGTGATAAAGATTGAAACCGAGGATGAGGGTTGGGTCCTCAGTGCACTTCGGTGCATTGCGACAAGCGGGAAGGCAGCCGCTCGGCCGCCTGCAGAATGTGTCAGTCGTCTCCTCCCTGTCGTGCTTGTTCTCGATTGCCGTTGCTGATCCATAGAAGACACAAACGCGTGTAGGCGAGACAGTGCTTCCGTGGGAAGATCAAGAGCAGTGGGATACATTGTGATGTATCAAGACCTTCGATTCACCCAGACAGTTCTCTGGAGCCAACAGCTGTACCTGATATCTGGACTCTCGTGATTATACGCAAGACCTGCCCTGTGAGACGGTGTTTGCTCCCATCCAGGTCTCGCTCTTGTGACGCCTCCAGCTCCGGTCATTCCGGCTGGTGAGGTGGTTGCAATACGCTATACATATTTGATTAGCCGTGCAATTGCCTAACGCTTTTCATAACCTCAAGTCAGACAAAGTCCCGCCATCATATGTCCTTCGCCTGCGTGATGTCTTCCTTAGTCCCTCTGTCTAAGTGAACTGATATAGGTGCCCTCCCATCTGTTCCACACGCCGAATAAACCTCACTGGCCGGTGACAGTTACCGTCTGTCGTAGCATGTGAATCATCGGATGATTGGCATCAAATGGGACCCTCTCAGCTTCGATCATAATCCTCTATAATCGAGATAAACAGAGATGCGACTGCCCATTTCTCCTTGAAATATGCGTGCCTCCAACAAGATGCTTTTCCGGGACTACTCTTCACAATTTGTGGTTCCTACAAGTGAAGCTGCAGCCTAGCCTAGGTCTACAGCGCTTTCAAGGCTGCAACCAAGCAACAGGTAAGCAAGACTTATACGTTCGGCATCACCTTTGAAAAACCATTCGGCACATACTCAGGCATAAAATTAAACTTGCTAGATTGGTACATACTCGGTTGAATTTCTTTCAATGTCTATGAGTTCGATCACTTCGTTTCTATAATTTACCCTTCTGTTGAGGTAAACATCAGGACATCAAGATTATGCTCGGCGTCGTCTCAAGTATTGAAATAATGACTTTCAATGGGGTATAAAGTGAGAAAAGAATTCAGTCAACGCCAGAGTGGAATCATGGGCGATGCTCGAGGTCAAAGGCTGAGAAGGAGTTATTTTGCCATGATGGCAAAGCTTGCACGCCTTGAAGTCTGTAATTCGCCGTGACGGCCCTCGCTCTCACAAAATCAGTGTTATGACCTGGTGATGGCGTGATAGCGTGATGGCTTTGATGATGTTGATGTCGGTGACGGCGATAATGGCGGTGGTGCTGGTCAAAGCGATTCCAACGGGCAGATATTGGTGCAGTCAATGATCGACGCTCCCTAGTAGGTTCTCTGAATCATCCATCCGAGGTACAGTTCCATCGAATTCATCGCGCGATCTGAGAGTTAGGCGAAGCTTCCAATGCTTGTAAAGACTACTCCGTTGTAAGTCGTTGTGGAAGAAGCAATGAAAAACGTCAAGACAACATACTGGCATGCATTCGTCCATTTTAGCCTCTGGATTGAGGCAGTTCATTGCCCTGATACACTCCAGACTTGGGACCTGCAGTTTGATATCGCAGATGCCGTTCGAGTTGCTTTCTATGAAGTACCACTCTACCTCTTGGCCGGTTGCGATTTTGCAGTATTCCCGTACGCCTGTCTCGAATTTCTTTGCGCAGGCGCCCCACCAGCCCTCCTTGTAGTGAAGCTTGA
>QQTW01004050.1_pt1 | contig 10945 bp, 11 predicted proteins | sample 1904831 | NCBI WGS metagenome assembly QQTW01 (sample SAMN09435610, study PRJNA476489) | Subsurface metagenome, whole genome shotgun sequencing project.
CGATCCAGAAGCCCCCATCGTACGCGCAGAGAATTAGCACTCCTACCCGGAAGACATTCGCAGATGGCCTCGTATTTCAAGTCGGTACAGGTCCGGTAATAAGTCAGAACTGTATCTTCTTGCTGTGTCCATGCCGATCGATTCCTTCGTTTTTCCGGTGCCCATATTGACAGCCCTGGCGGCGATGCTGAACGCGAAGTCTCAGTGTCTTCTTGATCGGACGGAGATGGACTAGGTAGGCCCGGCCGCACATGGCTATCCTTGGGAAGCGGAGGTACGCGCCATGCTTCCTCAACGGAGGATTCGTCCCCGAACCTCAAAAAGCCATCAATTGGGAGAGCACTGGAAACATGGCCATGGGAATGACGGCTGAAGGTGTAGTTGGTCTTAGTCGTTCTTGGCTTCCCATTGGTCGAGCCCCATTGCCGGCCATTAGGTGTGGAGACCGTGCCAACTTTACTGAGATTCGAGACTCTATTGTGGATGGCATCTTCGAGCATTCCCAAGGGATCATCGTCAGAGCTATTAAAGTCTTGCGAGTCCGGAATGATGTCTGAATCCTGTTTCTCCCCGGTGTCCACTGTGGGCACTCCGCTGTCCCCTCCCAATGATACATCTGCTTGCTGCAAAGACCAACAGTCTTGACCACCGGTATCTGTCTCGTTGACCATGTTCCTGACGTGGCCATTGTTGACGACGATTTCCTCCTTCTGGAAATCAATGACGTCTCCAACATCACTGAAGTCCTTGCTATATTTTTCAAAAATGGACTCAAACCTTGACTTCAATTTCATGTCGCATCGAGACCTTCGCTGAAGTAAATCATCATCCGGATTCTCAGAAGCGAAAAGACGGCGACGCTTCAGCGGTGGCTCCATCGTGTGCGTTCAATGCGTATTGCCGGGACAGCTGCAACATAAACAATGCCCACCGCCGCATGGGCTATTTTTCTCCGTGGTCCTATCTGGCGTGCACCCTGGACACTGATCAGGAAGTTCGATATGGCTGACTGGTTTTTACAAGCCTAATAGCAGTCTATCATTCGTTACTGCGTCTGGTTTATGTCAAGTGAGGTTCGAGACGCGTAAATACACTCATGCTTACATCCGACCATTAAGTCCGTCTCACCCTGAGTGCCAAGAGGAGTTTTTAGCAAAGAGTGGATCATCAACCAGCATCGTTGGTAAAGAGCGTAGGCAGGAAGAAGTATCATTCTACGGATATCACAACATGAATTGTCAGAACTGTAGAGCTACTCTCAAGCTCGATAACTCATTGCAAGATCTGAACCGTTCCGCGCTTGATTTACTTACCGGTATTCTACTCTCCACCACATCGGTTTTTTGAGCTACGAGTTCACAGGGAACTAGCCCCTCGTCGACAAATCGTCGAGCCCACAACCAGCACTTCAAGGACCCCTTTTCCTCAAGAACGAAAGGACCTCTACGACAAAGCTTCACAAGATGCAACCTCTCCAACGTTCAAACGGGTCATTCCACCACCGCGGCAGGGCATCGGATCCCAAGCAGCAATGGCCGCCTCTACCAAAGCCGGGCTGAGAGAGAACCCTGCCATGTCTTTCGTTATGCTCACCGAATCTCAAGTCATCCCGCCTCAAGCACTCACAAACATCTCCTCGAATCATGACCGTAGCAACGACTCAGAGCCGCAAACAGATACCGCTCCCCCAGCCTTATCCCAACAGATCGACTCTTCAACCCGGCTCTTCGAGATCCTCTCCGCCCGCTCCGATATCGACCACCCCATATGTACCGAGTGCACCGAACTCCTCCTCTCCTCTCTGCAAGCCCGCCTCTCCTCCGCACAAAAGGAACGCGATGCCTACATCTCCTTCCTCAAATCACTCAACACCACCTCACCTACCCCTGCCCAGCTCCAGAAAGCTCGATCGTCCCTCTCCTCAGCCCGCGCCACCGAAGCTAAGGCTTTCTCCTCTCTGCTATCCCTCGAAAAAGAGAAAGGGGATCTTGATTCCGAGATAGCAACCTTGGAAGCCGAATCGCTAGCTCTGGATGCCGAGGAACAGGACTTCTGGCGGTCACGCAACGCATTTGCTCTTACCTTAAGTGAGTTCCAGAATGAGAAAGACGCACTGGATGCAGCCTATGAGCATGACGCCCAGCAACTGGAGCGCCTGCAGCGCACCAACGTCTATAACGACTGCTTCTGCATATCTCACGACGGGCACTTTGGCACCATCAACGGACTCCGCCTGGGCCGGCTACCCCCGCCACAACACGTCGAATGGGCGGAGATCAACGCTGCCTTGGGGACTGCGGCATTGTTGCTAGCGACGGTGGCGGAACGGCTTGGGTGTGAATTTAGAGGCTATAGGATTAAGCCGATGGGTAGCACCTCTACCATTGAAAAATTCGACGTTCCATCTTCTCCGTCGTCAACGGCGCAGCCGTCTCAGTCTTCCTCTACACACACGATCACGCCTTTACCCAACGCTTCGTCTCCCTCCTCATATGCTCAATCAAAAAACCATCAGATCCAGAGAACCACGACCCTCGACCTTTTTTCCTCCGGCGACCTCCCCCTTGGCGCCAACAAGTTCCTCCACCGTCGTCTTGACTCTGGAATGGCCGCTTTTCTAGACTGCATCCGCCAGCTGGGTGACTATGTCGAACAATCCGCCTCGTCGGGCCATGCAGCGGCTACGAAGGGGATCGTCAAGCTGCCGTACGAGATCAAGAAGGACAAAGTTCACGGCGTGAGTATCAAGCTAGGCGCTGGTACGGACGAGACGTGGACGAGGGCGTGCAAATACGCGTTGACGTGCTGCAAATTTCTGCTGGCGCACGCGAGTAACGTGCCAAGGGTAAGCAAGGGGCCAGCGACCTGACTGGACCGGATTCGGTACTCAAATGCTTGTAACGGTATCATCGGTAAGAGCTGATGGAGAATATACCCAAACACGAGTTCATTCCGGCACGAGTAATGGGTAAAATGTATACATGCATTAACGCATCGGCGTCCCTACGATACTGTCCGTACACAGCTGACAGGGGCAAGCGTAATGCTCCAAAGCTCTCCGAACGCCAGACCAAGCTTCATCCCACCCTGATCATGAATAAAACCCTCCATTTTGGAACTCCTCGACGCCCCACTTGGTCGGATTCCCCGCCTCCACTTTTTCCTTCTCCTTTTCTTTTGCAAGATTGAGGTTCAAGCTGTTCGCCCGACTACTATCGGTTATGGTATTCGCCCTCCCTTGATCAATCTCCTTTGGCCTCCTTTGAATTTCCTCCAGATAAACGCCCGGAAGATATCCCACTCCCCCAGCCCTATTCCTACATTTCCACCACTCGCTCTCCTCCCCTCTCTCCGGATCTAGCTTACTCAGTATGGCCACTATATCCCCTTTCTTGACCGGAAGATCAATGCCTTCCACTGCCGAAGGGTTTGGAGGAGTGTAATCGTAGAGCACGCGGCAAAAGACGAGCTTTGATGGGTCGATAGGCTGGGCGAGGGAGGGGTCGCTGGAGGGTATGCCTTCGATGGCGGCTTGTTGTTGGCTCTCCTGCTGGGAGGCGAGCGAGCGGATGAGTCTGCTCATTAGGTATGGAAGGCCGAACACGGCGAGGAGGAAAATGACGAAGGGCTTTTTGGAGGGGGTGGGCGGAGCGTTGGAACTGTCTACTGAGGGAGGGGCGGTGAGACCTTGGAATGCGGCGAAGGCGGAGGGTGTGAGAGATGTTGCGTCTGCGGGAGGCGGACGGCCGGTGACTTTGGCGAGCAGGGTGCGGAACCAGCGGAGAAGAGTGAATATCCCAAGAATAGATCCGAGTGTGTTGCGAAGATTCGAGAATTGCTCGGCAACGGATATCATTGCTTATATAGTCAGTCAATGTTTCCGCATTTCTGTGGGATTTTTGGGGAGAAGATGAGAACGCTCACCAAAGAAGCTCGAATGGGTAGCCATGTAGGTGCTCTCTAGCATCTGTGCGAACCCTCCAAATGCCCCTACTATACTCTCGATCATCTGGAACGTTGCTTGTGTGTTCTGGTTGAAGCTGTTGGTCAAGCTGTTGGGGTCATTCGGATCCATCCCCCCCATCATGCCTGGCTGACCCATCCCGCCGTATATCCCGCCCATCCCGCCCATATTACCCATGCCGTTGTACATACCGCCATAGCCTGAGCCGTATCCGCCACCATACATTGAATTCATGCCCCCAAGCCGCGAGTAGGGAGAGTATCCGCCAATTCCTCCTCCACCGTATGGCGAAGCCCCAAGTCTATTCGCGCCATATGGGGAATAGTTGGAGGCAGTACGGTTGACGACCGAGTTCAAGGTTGACGGTTTGGGAGGGAGAGCTGGCGGTTGTGATGAGAGGGGGTTCGACGCCGGTGTGCTTTGGCTACTGTTTGCGGTAGAGGAAGTAGGGGGTGAGGAGCGAGCTAAACGGTATCAGTATAGATCGCAGGGTATGTAACTAGGCGAATTTTCACATACGTCCACTTGATGGGTTGCCTCTCTCCCACGGCTTGGGAGGAGAGACTGTAGTCATCCTCAATGCATACGGCCGTTAATCGCCCCTTCCCCTGCCCGCAAGAGCGACCAAGCGAAACAATATCAATTCGGTAACCCCAACGTGGAGTTTGAGGATGATCCGGGGGTGGCTGGCGAAGGCAGCGATTGACGTGGTGCTGTGACCGACAGCCGTTCGCGAGCGTTGGAAAAAAAAAATTGGTTTTGAGGTGGGCAACCGATTGAAGACAGTAAGGTCTGTGATGCAGAGTAATAACGATCAATAGCTGACTTCCTACTTAGTAGCCGGTGTTATATCTGACAACGCCTACGGCTTTACTGTATATAATCTACCTGGACCTCGGTAAAAGCCGACTGTACCTCTAGATACGGCATCATGCACGATCCCACTCTGGCGGGCCTGGGTGTAATTCCTTCATGCTAGACGTGCACTATACTACTCAATCAGAGCAGATGATGTCTAAATCAAACATTGTTATAGCAAACGGTGTCTGATCAATTTGCTAGGGCAAGGATGACCGGGATCGGATAGAGATATTCACATTTTTCCTGCTTTCGTTCTCTGCTATTGTACACCCTCAATATGAGAAGCGAAGGTAGCTAGCCTGGAATGGCTGTGCTGCATGACCAAGCTGATATCCTGTGGGTTGTTCCTGACCTGCCATCCAAGGCTCCTGGCCCGTTTAGCCAACAACGCTGAAGCTCCAGCTCCGCGATTACGCCGTCGCTGCCTCTCGACCCCCGACGGTCGCTCATCTGCCCTGGCCAACCTGAATACTGACGACTTAGACTTGCTGTCATCTTGGGCCATGGCGTCGACGACCTCGGCTGCAAGCGATTCCCCAAACATCTGGTCATCGTCCAGGATCTGGATGCGCATGCTTTGATTGCTGCCCATGAAGAGCACTGCAGCCTTGATGGTGTGGTTCTCCGGGCGCTGAAAGTAGTCGGAGGAGCCGCCCGCGGGTGCCATATGCAGTGTAGATTTACACCGGAAGTCGCCCGTGTCTAGGACCTCAAACAAGTCGAACTCACCGCAGCCGGAGGTCCAGCACGAGCAGTTAGAGTTCGTGCCGTATTGAGAGGTCAGCGGAATCTGAGCGTTGAGGAGCCAAATCCCGGGCATATCCGCATTAAATCCTGTCTTACCTGTGGCGGGCATGGAGAATTCCATTAAGAAGAGCTTGTGATCCCCTGCGAAACCGTCTACTTGATTTGTCAATGTACAACTCTCTTTGCACAGTGACGGAATGTTTTGAGACTCACGGTAAGCCACGCCGCCAGGTCTCGTATACCCGCAGCTTCCACCGTCGCAGGTCTTGTTCGACAAGACAATCACTTCGACATCGTCCTCTATTAACTGATTGTGGAGCACCTGAGACGATGCAGCTGCGGATTTGCCATCGGAAGATGCATAAGAGAGAGAGGCGCCGAATCTATCAATGTCAGCAACGGGTTAGTCGTCGCTAGGATGACGGTGGAAGTCCCACGCTGGTCCGCCGTCTGCCGTTCCAGGCATTCCTGAAGTACCTCCAAAGTGATTGAGAAAGGTGAAGCCATCCAAACTTCCGGCATCAGCGTTGTAGTAGGCCTGTCTTGACCAGCTACCATGTTTTAAATCCCCGGTACCGCCGACCGGGAGAGGGTTCACCAGCTTCGGCGCCACAGAAGAGGTGACTGAGCTTGGTGAAGGGTTAAAGGGTAATCCGGACACGAAAACTGAGGTCGAGGCCTCGATTTCCGTTATTGGATATACTGATGGGGTTCCCGGTGGAGTGGTTGACTGATTGCCTGTAGCGAGGATGTAGGTAGTGACTGTGGTCTCAACCGAGCAGTAAGGGCAAGCGGATGCTACCTCTGAGGCTTGATGAGGGCTGGGTGTACTAGAAGTTGCTAGAGTGCCGGCATACTGGTTGACCCAGTGGACCAGCTGACTTCAAGTGATGCTAAAGTCAGGAATGTCCTTGGAAAATCATGGCCTCACGGGAGTACTTACCCATCGATAGTGGCCGCCACGATATCACCAAGGGCGCGTTTCTCTACAAGTGGAGCTTCGGACATGTTGAGGTGTTTCGCACGGTGCAAACGCTGGTGTGCATGGTGGCTGTGCCCGTGACCGTGCAGGCTTCCCGCTGCGGTACGCTTTGTATGAGGATTATGAAGGGAATCAGAATCGACACCAGGATAGTAAACGGCAACTTGTTTGAGCCAGGTAGGGCCGCGGAAGTGCATTGAGAGCTTCAACCGTACTCTGTCAGCTTTGGTCAAGATCCATAAGACGCGGTATCCGACCTCTTCGTTCATTGGCGCCAATGACCCACTGTAGCCATGTTCCTTGGTGGTACATCGCCCAGTGTTTATATCCATACGGGTAACCTTATTGTGAGAACCGGTGCCAGGGAAGTTGCTGTAGGTAATTGCCTTGACCTCGGAGCAATACCACTGCTTTCAGGTCAGGGATACAGCGCAGTACGGTGGCAAGGCGACAGGGTTGAGCTCAATGCATGCACCAGAGAACGAGAGGAGGTGAGCAGCCCAGCGGAGTCATTGTCCGTCTGAGCAGACTGAATTAATCACAACAAAAAGGGAGTACATTCTGTATAGTCAGCCAAGTCCATCGGTGTACTTACATTTCCAGCAATCCTTTGAGCGGTGCCGGCCCTGCATTCTTGTCCGAGCACAACTGCTGCAACTAAAAGGACGATCGTAGTGGCTGTTGTACATCTAACCATGATGAAAGTGGTGACCGGGAATGGATAGCTGGTATTGTATAGTTTCATTGAACCGAAGAGATAGGATGCTGGTTAATAATAAAGATGATCTAATGAGTGTTGTTCATCTTTGGAAGTGAAAGACATGGGAAGAAGATGAAGCGGAACGCGCACCTAAGGTAGCAAAAATAAGATGCTCTTGCGCAGAGTCGACTCGTAGCTTCCGTATAGTATGATTTCCGGGCAATGAAGGGGATTAACATTGATAGTATCTTTGATTACTCCTGTTTTGTCCCATGAACAACAACCGTAAAAGAAGGATTGACACATCTCGGCCAAGGTTCTCGAGGGCATATCCGGTATTTTACGGACATTGTGCAATTCACCTGTCAATTACCTTGGACAAATGACACTCGATAAGTCCATGATGCGGTGACGGCTGCCGGCAATGACTTACATCACGAATACTCGGCCAGCCTATTCTCCTTAGCAGTCAATACCGGTTTTAACGGCTTGCGCTCCATGGCGACTGTCGCCACCAGAAGAGATCTGGCTGGGGTCTGTGTAGTGATTCAGGGCACTGCTGACCCAGTTCGTCCGCGTTGAGCAAGAGGAATAATCACACGGTCACCAGGGGAGGATTCTCACAAGACAGGTAAAGATTGAAGGATTACCAGCTTGAAACAAAGTGTATAGACAAAGGTACGCACCAATCCTGAGCTACTGAACGGAAGGCAACCAGCATACACGTGAATGTACATGATCGATCGTCTATTGGCCGTGTAATACTCCAACAATCCTGTAGCCCCGTCTAAGAATAATAGGACAACTCTGGATAGATGTACAGATAGATGGCGCGGCGGCATATCCAAGAGCTTCCCGCGAATCGTAAATCAAAAATTGGAGCCCCAACCGTCCCAACAGGTAGCTACGGCGAGTCAGCGCAGGACACAGTAGCCCGAGTTCATTTGGACCTGCCACAATGCTACGTGATTGACGCTTAGATGGCCATCTCCGTCAAGAAGTGCGCTGGGCCTGGGTTGACTTGTCCACCTCCAGAGAGCTGACTAGCGTCTGTAAACCGGTTCTCCTCTCGGCTGCTGGTCTGCTCGCCGCCGGCGCAGTCGACGCAGGACATGGTCAACATCTCGCCGTGTCCACCTGCAATAGAGGAGCGGTCGTAACCACTGTGGCCCGCATTTCCTTGTCCGGTGGCATCACTCGGTCGTAGATCGCCGTAGTCGAGTTCGCCCCAAACACAGGCCGGGTAGCCACCTTCGCCCTTCTCACAGTCGCGCGAGAAAGCTGCTTGGGTGTTCTCGTCAAAAGCGACGACCTGCGACTCGCCGGCGCCCAAAGTGAACTTAAGGTTGGGCTCCGTGCAGCCACCAGAATTGGCTCGCCCGTCCCGCCCAGCCTTATTCCACACGTTGATCGGAATGGGATTCTGGCCCACGTTCCTGAAGGTGTTGGTGTACTTGTGACCATCGGCGCTGGCAACGAACATCATATTTGAGCCATAAGGGTTACCGACGTTGCCGATGTAGGTGATTCTGTCGCCAGTAACAACAGGGGTGGTTCGACCACCGAAGCTGCCTTGCGCGCCTCCCTTGGCGTCGTGAACAATGCCGGCTGCCGATGTAGTATCTTGCGATTTGGTCTTTGGTTTGGAAGACTTCGTGTCTGCTTTGACCTCCTGTTTGACCTCCTTCTCTACCGGAGCTGGGATAACATTGACAACTTTGGGTTCCTCGACGGAGTTGACCGTGGTCGACGCTTGTGCTACCGCAGCCGTGGTTGTGGTTGGACCACCGTACTTGACAGTGTTGAAATCAACGCCGGAGAAGTCATATTCAACTTTGCTCCAGTCTACGTCCCGTCTCTGTTTGTGGTGGTGCCTATGGTGAGCAGGTTGCGCAAGGGCACATTCGAGGCCAAAGGCCGCCATGAGAATGGTGTTGCAGCGCATGCTGATGCAATGGTGCTATTCGATAGCGCCTCGTAATGTTGATGATTTGATTGCTAGGGGTTCTGTGCTGAAAATTACGGACAGGCCTTTTTGAGAGATGGTTAGCGTTCTACGCTTTTTGGCAAGCAGAAAAGAGTGACAATGGTCAGGCAAGTATATTGATGGATGAAGGAGCAGAAGACGGGAAGGCAACCCAAAGTTGATGAGCGGCTCCGAAGTACAAAGAAAGGAGAAGAAGCCAGGTCGGCACGAAGTCTGGAATCGGTTCAACGGTCTTAGACAATGGAAGAGGCGTTCGGCGGACACCGGATAGCGGAAAAGAGGGAGTAGTTGTTTGTGCTCACCTGGGCTCCCGTGGAATGGGAAATCGGTCAGAAGATATCCAAAAGGAGCGACTGCGTTGAACGAGCGTGTTTCGAAAAGGTAGCAGAGGGATCAAGAAAGGAGTGACTTGATCTTTGCGTGATGCTGTCGTGGAGTCGTGATGTGGAAACGAATGAAGAACAAAGACAAATCCTGGGACAAAAGAAGTCAGGGGTTGGAGGCGAATGGCCGGGATTGCGCGTTAAATAGCCTTGCTGATCCTGCAATCTCCCGTTGGGGCCGGTTGGTGGGCGATCTGCGATCTCAGTGGACGGCTCCAAAGCGCACTTCACCAGACTTCAAAATGGCTTCCTAGTCCTTCGCTACCCTTTTCCCAAGGATCCAACTTCGAAAGAACATGTTTAGATAAATCTCAACCGCCGGCCGACTTGTACAATTGCCAGGGATCCGGCGCGAAGAATGTAAACAGGCCGTGGAAGGAATGCCACGAGGCGAACTGAATACCCTGAACGGAGTAGGCACCAAATGTTCCGTGGATGATGGCTTGCTGGGCGACTCTCAACGAACGGAAGTCGCAAGTTGAAGCGCTAGTTGGCACCCCGCGCCCAAGTCTTGACGAGCGGAAAAGAACTCGTTCGCATGACTGTCATAGCATGACATTGCCAAACCCCTTCCTTACGGGAGGACCTCGTGCGTGATTTTCTGCAGTCGACGGGCTATCCTAGAGCCCATCCATCCACGCAAGCGGATTACCAAATTCCATCCCAGCCTGGAACTTGGAGCACTTGGGTAAAACCCAGGCACGATGGCCATCAAGGGACGAGGGGACTAGTCGCCATCCCAGCTTGTCACCGGAGATCCTTCGGGCGACTGGTGACTCCATACAGCCTACTGCGACTCGTAGTGTGGCATGTTGATCATCTTCACCCTAACATGTGGCTCAGGGTTCCTGCAGGAAATAACAACCTTGCCTCCTAGACAGGCGTGTGACCCTGGCTCCACGCTAAGCCGCTTTGATATTGGGGTGGGGCGGCGACGCGTTCCTCCAGGACGCCTGCTCCGGAAACACCTGTATTGAAAAAAACGGTGATTTGCGTCCATCTAAGATATCTCAACAACGAAAAGAGACAACCACGCCGAATTCCAGCTCCGGGGCGAGATATCCTACGTTTCTATATAGATCCGAAGTCAGTATCCCCGCCCGACCTCTTCCCGGCGCGTAGTCGTCTCCGAGCAGAATTCCGGAAATTTCGAAACCCCTATAGAATCTCTATGGTTTTTCGTCGGATTAAGGTCGTTATTTGGAGATATCTCATCGGAATACTAAGATCTCCCGCCGAATTATAGTGGTCACTTGCCTCAAGGGATATCTTAGATGGACGCAAATCACCGTTTTTTTCAATACAGGTGTTTCCGGAGCAG
>QQTW01004051.1_pt1 | contig 10944 bp, 10 predicted proteins | sample 1904831 | NCBI WGS metagenome assembly QQTW01 (sample SAMN09435610, study PRJNA476489) | Subsurface metagenome, whole genome shotgun sequencing project.
GTCGATAAACCTGGGGAATTGGACAACTCAAACTGCACTTTTGTATGCAAACTGTTGAGTTCAAGCTGAACCTTAATCAATCCCAGCAGGGCAAGGTAGATGATTGGCTCAATGTGTTGCGTTGGGTTTGGAATCGAGGTTTGCATCTGTTGGAAGAATTCGACAGTTTTACTTCTTGGGACAAAGTATCAAAAGCTTGGAGTCCATCTTGCCCAATTCGTTGGGAGTACTATAAAGACGATGATGGGCAGCTCGTCCCCTTTACAAGACTTGCTCAGACTAAGCCGTATCGAATGAGTTGTCCAATTCCCCAGGTTTATCGACAGCCAGAAATAGAATCACCTAACCATTTTGGACTTCTATACTACTTTGCCCAGAAGAACCATAAGAATAAACCTTGGTTTTGTCAAGTTCCTGCCAAAGTTGTTGCTGGCACGCTCAAGGCGTTGGCAGGTGCTTGGTTGGAATATAAAGCTGGCAAACGCAAGCATCCTCGCTACAAGCGCTATAAGGATAAACTCAATACGCTAGTTAATAACAATTCCAAATCGATTAAGATTTCTGGCAAACAAATCATCCTGCCTAATTTAGGTAAGGTTACAGTCAAAACCTTGGATAAAAGGTGGGATGCTTCAGTTCCTATTGCCACGCTAAAAATCATCAAGGAACCGTCAGGGTATTATCTCCAACTGACAGGTGAATTACCCAGCAAGAAACTTAAGCCTTCCAATAAAGCTGTAGGATTATCTTTGGGCTACCGCGACCTTTTTACTACTGATGGGGGCAAGATAGTAAAACCACCAGCCTACTATCAACGGATGGAAAAGCGTCTAGTAAGACTTCAAAGAAAACAAAGCCGCCAACAAAACCTTTGTCCGATTACTACATATAATCCTGATTTGGGAGAGCATTTCAGTAGTTGCCCAATCAATCCTTACAAAGGCGCGAACAAAGCGAAAACTCAGCAGCAAATTTCACGCTTGTACGAGAAAATTCGTCGCGCAAGGCGGGCTTTTAATCACAAAGTTTCAACTAAATTAGTGCAAGAGTATGGTGCAATTGCACTAGCCAAATCTGAAATTCAAAAAATTACTCGTAGACCTAAGCCAATAGTAAATAAGTCTGGTAGTGGCTACGACCCTAATGGAGCAGAACGCAAGTCCCAGTTTAACAAACTATTTCTGGCTAACGGTTTGGGGCAACTGACAACCCTTATTGAGCAAAAAGCCGTAGTAAACGGACGAGAATTTATTGAAATTGCTCCTAAAGATATTCCAGACGAGCCAAGGCAACGAACAGAACGCTACAGTAAACAATTACGCTTGCCTCGTGCTGTCTATTTATCAGCCTTCCAAACTGGGAGATACCGCGCTTGGTCGTGGGAATCAAAGCCTGGGGAGTCCCAATGGACGTTGAACCAGGAAGCCGCGCAAGTGGCAACTCTCCGCGATGCGGAGACAACCTCCAAATCTAGCTTGCAACCTTCTCCTGAATGTGAATCGGTGGGTGCTTCACAAGTAACTTCCTCCGTTAACGCCTTCAAGCAACAACAGCCTAACCCTTCGCCTTCAGTCAACAAATCGACTCGCGCAACTTCTCAAGGTTTATCTGAGGCTGAATCTCAGGTTACCGCTTCCTCAGAGGATAAAGCATCCAGGCAGCAAAAGAAGGTTCAAAAACGTAAAGCTACTCCACCAACTGCTACAACCCAAGCAGAGGAAAGGAAGCGACATACGAGAGAACGTAATTCTAGCTAGCTCTAGAGGTTGCAAGTTGCTATGCCTATTGCTGTGGGAATGGGACTGAATCGGAAAATACGATTCTAGCTAGTGCTAGGGGTTGCAATTTGCTCTGCCTATTGCTATAGGAATGGGTGCAACGCAAAAAAATGGGATTAAGCTGGATAAAGTCTAGCAGCCAAAATAGAGCCACAAAAAGCTGACCAAGTACCAGCAGCCGATTGGCATCGCGTATGCAATATTGCGGGGCATTTTCCAGCAACCAGAACTTGCTACTACCTTTTAGCCGCTATTGCCCTTCATCCAACGGCTTGACCTCCCTTCTCCTCCTCTTTTGTCACTCAACCAGGTGCGGCTTAGCTTCTAAGTCATAAAAAATACAGAGTTTTTACTGAAATTATTAACAGTTTTCACTAAATAAAAAAGCTTTTTTCCTGATTTTTACCGAAGGCTTTTGAGAAAGCAAGTGTTAACTTAGAACCAATAATTTTTATATAATTAGTAAAAATTTAGGTGGGAATCAATTTTTAAAAAGCAGTTTTGGTAGTCATACAGCAGTTTAAAAGGTGAAGCGTACAAAAAATTACTAAATGAGCCGCGCCTGTTCAAATATTAAATATTTTCTATGAATAAAAAGTTAAAAATTGCTCTCATCGGCTGCTGTAGTGACAAAGGTTTCGCCCTGCCTATTGCTGTAGGACTGGGATTAATTATGCTTTTAATTGGTGCCACGATGATTATGCGCTCTCAGGGCGATCAAGTAACTGCATCGGCGCAAAAGGCAACCAACCGAGGTTTGAGTGCAGCAGAAACAGGTATTACCCGTTATCAGTCTCTCATTAACAGTAATCGGGTAATAGCAACTTACAATCGCACTGCACCTTCAGGTAGTCCAAGTTGGGTTAATGCATCTGCTATTCCAGGTATTACGAATACTTGTAGTGGAAATAACGGTGCTAATGCTGTAGCAAGCGCGGCAACAACAGACTGGCAGGATGTAGATCCACCAGTTTCTGCCACAGGTTATGCGGGAGATCCAATCAAGGGACAATACAAACTAGTTAATTACGTTTACCAACCTGATTCTGTGGCAGCAACTACTCCAGGAGTTGGTACTCTGACCGTTGAAGGTCGAGTTAACCAAGTTGGAAGCGGTAATACAGCTAATGCTCAAGTAGGGACAGCAACTACTCGACTACAAGTTAATATTCGTGTGGTTAAACAACCCTTGACAGGCTCAATTCCTGGTTTATGGCTACAAAATACTCCTCAAAATCTGTCAAGTAACATGGTGAAAGGGAACATATTAGTTGCTGGATGTACATTACCATCGGGAGTATCCCAAAGTAATGTGACATCTGGAAACACTGTTACTGCTAGTCCTTATGCCACTATCCCAGATACTCCAGCACTCCCTGACCTGACTAAGTTAAATACCATTACCGCTTTAACTATGGACGATCGTATTTGGGGAGAAACATTACCAAAAGTAGGTGATATTAACTCAGACGGTACAGCGTATGCAGCAGGTGTTTCTCTTCTGCCTAGCTCTCCAACTTACTCCTATTTAATTGATGGAAATCTTGCCCGAAATGGAGGTGCGGATATAGCTCTTAGGTCTAATGCCAAAATTATTTTATATGTCAGAGGCAACATTGACTTAGGTGGTGGTCCAAACATTAATGTTAGTGGTAATGCTTCTAATATGCAGATTTACGGGAATACTTTTTTGCGAAATTCAGATAGCACGATAAAGGTTGATCCAACAACTAATCGTCTGCTGACTAAATATGGTTGTTCTATTCTTCTACCTATCATTAGCAGCCCTACAAGCTCTCTTGAACCTCCAAGTTATACTGGTGCTTGCCCTACTACATCAGTTGCTGTAAATGGTAATGCTTCTGTCCACGCTTTGATACATGCAGTTGATGCTGTTGGAGCGGTTTCTGGTGGTGGTGGACATTGTAATGCTGCTACTAATACAGGTTTTATTGGTGCGCTCTGGCTAAAGAAGTGGGATGCGGCCTCAAATAATAGTAATCAGCTAGTTTGCGCCGAAGGGGACTACGGTAGCTTTTTGGCAACTCAAAACAACGCACCTCCTTCAATTTCTTCTATAACTGGTTGGCAGCGACAAGAAATACCTTAGAACGCTCAATTCGAGAAAATTTTACTTACTATTTTCATAGCAAAAATACTTGTTTTCGTCACTATGCAAAGGAGATTAATAGCTGCTATCTTCAAAACCTCTGCTGAAGATGGATGGAAGTAATAATTTTGCTTCGATAATTTCTCAAAAGTTTCACGATAAAGCATATAAGTTTGATGTAATTTAAACATCAGTGTAATCACAACATTTAAAGCTAGTTTCATAAAAACGGAGTTAGCTAATCTTTATCGATTACTATTAACAGCTAACGATGATTATAAGTACTGATATAACGCTGTTATAAAAAGAAAATTCGATACGTAATTACATTGAAGAATAAGTAGAAAACCACTTGATTTAACAGTTATTTTACCAAAAATTAGACTAAATATGAGCTTTTACTTGGTAGTTTTACTGCTATATTATTTTATGAAAAAACTTAATACCGAGTTTTTACTGAAGATAAAATTTAAACATTAGGATAATTTGAATCTGTAGGCAGTTTTACATCAGTAAAGCAATGCTTGACCTATAGCCATACTACAATATCTTCAATGAAATTTATAGCAAAATAAAAATACTAATTTTATAAAAAAATTAAAATAAATATTTTATTGCCTTTAGTCCGTCTAACGAATAAATTATATGAATAAAAAATTAGAAAATACTCTGAAATATTGCAATAGCGAGCAGGGGTTTGCTATGCCTATTGTTATGGGAATAGGACTAATCATGCTCCTAATTTCTGCCACAATGATTGTGAGGTCTCAGGGAGATCAGGTGACTGCATCGGCACAAAAATCAACCACCCAGGCTTTAAGCGCAGCAGAAACAGGTATTACCCGTTATCAATCCCTCATTAACAACAACCGATTGATTGCAATGTACTCACGCACAGGTACTCCTGGTTGGACTACTGCATCAAGTATCCCAAAAATTAACACTTGTACTGGTGGTAGTGCTGCTAAGGTAATAGCTGCTGCAATCCCAGATTGGCAAGATGTAGATTCAACGAACCCAAGTAAGGGGCAGTATAGGCTTATTGATTATACATATGGTCCTACTCCAGGCGTTGTACCAGGAACAGGAACACTAACGGTTGAAGGTCGAGTTAATCAAAGTGGTAGTAGTAGCACAGCTACAGCAGGTGCGGGTACAGCTACAACTCGATTAGTAGTGAATATTCCCGTCATCAACCAACCTTCAAATTCTGTAGCAGCAGGTTTATTGCTTAAAAATGTCATACAGAATATAGATAGGAACAAAATTCAAGGAAACATAGTAGTTAGCGCCTGTTCGCTTCCATCTGGAGTATCTAATAGTAACGTTTCAGATACAACAAAATACCAAGCTATTGCCGAGCCGGATATAATTTTTCCAGATACACCAGCGCTACCCGATCTTACTAAATTAAATACCATTTTTCCTGCAACTATGGACGATCGTATTTGGGGAGAAACATTACCAAAAGTAGGTGATATTAACTCAGATCGTACAGCGTATGCTGCGGGTGTTTCTCTTCTGCCTAGCTCTCCAACCTACTCCTATTTGATTAACGGAGATCTTGCCAAAAGTGGAGGTGCAGATATAGTTATTAGGCCTAATGCCAAAGTTATTTTCTACGTGCAAGGCAATATTGATATTGGCGGTAGTGCAGAGATTAATAAGGACGGATACCCCAAAAATCTGCAAATTTATGGTAATACATTTCAGCGTAATCCTGATGGGACGATAAAGCTTGGTACTGGTATCTTGTTGAATAAACCTCTAACTAAATATGGGTGTCCAGTAGGCATAACTTTACCAATTCTGCTCTCTCCTGTAAGTGACCTTATTGGCTATGATTGCCCTACTACATCGGTCAGTTTGAATGGTGGTGGTTCTATTAATGCTCTCGTCCATGCACCTGACGCTACTGGTAGTGTTGCAGGCTCAGGTGGAGGTTGCGATACAAGTACAAACCCTCCCTCTGGTGGCGGTTTCATTGGTGGTGTCTGGATTAAGAAGTGGGATAGGCAATCCAACAATGCAGGACCGATGGTTTGTGCATATGGAAACTATAGTGACTACCTTGGATTTCAACAAGAAACTCAACCATCAATTACTTCTATAACTTCTTGGCAACGGCAGGAGACACCTTAAATGTTCAAGCTAAAATTACCAAAGCAAGAGCAAGGATTTACGCTGATTGAGGTGTTGATAGCTATCTTAATCGCGACAATATTTATTACTGTTGCAATGCAGGCAGTAGTTATTGCTGCTATGTTTAAAGCTCGTGCCAAGCAATTTTCTGAGGCAACTATCTGGATTCAACAAGATTTAGAAAATGTCAGGCAGGAGGCAGCTATAGTGGGGTACACCACACTATCCGCTACGCCTACCTCACTTAATTCACTTTCACTATCTTCTACAACTGGCTTTGCAAATAGCAATAAGCTACAAATTGGCACAGCTACCACCACATTTTCTACTACTATTTCAGGCATTTCTGGTAACACTATTACAGTAGATCCGGCTCTGGCATCTGCTCCTCCCGCTGGTACTCCTGTTTCAGTCTTAACTACTGGCAGCACAGATACAACATTGTGTTATGCAAATGCTCAAAACAACGGGTTTGGCAATCTTTTGAGTAATAATCTGCCGACTCTTATCAGTAGTACAAAAACGATCGCAGGTAAAACTTATACCCTATCGCGCACTGCCACTGTTAGAGATGCCACTCCCTATGAGGTGCTGCAAATTAACTACACTGTTGCCGAAGGTTCCAATACACCCATCGCCACATTAAACACCGAGGTGATTCCTAATGCTGCCTTCCAATGTCCAGCGTACTGATCGAGGTTTTACCTTATTTGAGACAGCAATCGTACTGGTGATAATCGGCATTGCAAGTGCGATCGCTGCTCCTAGCTTCTTGAGTATGTTTAATAAAAATAAAGTAAACAACGCCTTAGCTCAAGTACAAGGAACATTGCAAGAAGCCCAAACAGCAGCAATACGTCGGAGTAAAAGATGTGCCGTTGGTTTATCTTCTGGCAATCAATCAATGCTTACTGGCAATTGCTTTACACTCGTTGATTACACCATCAAAACGAGTGCAGCAGCAGTATCAGGAGCCACAACAGTATCTGTTGATGCATTACCTGTTGCAATTTCTAGTGGTACTCAACTCGTATTTTCTAGCGGATCTACTGGGACAGTTTCTGCAAACGTAGCGAAAGGAAGTACTTCTCTTACTTTATCTAGTGGGCTTTCAGCAGCGATCGCTAGCGGGGAAACAGTAGCAGTTCGTACTTTAGGAGATGGAGTTGGGATGCAATCTAACATAAGTGGCTCAACAATCACGTTTGGAATTCGGGGAAACACATCTGTTACTCTTCCAGCAGGTGCCGATCATACAAGGATTGCCCTGTATATGTCTGATAGTTCTACGCAGCAAAAGAAGTGCCTTGCAATATCTAATGGTATTGGAATTATGAGAACAGGTGATTATAGCGGTTCTACTGCTTCTGCCTCTGACATTACTGCTGGTAATTGCACTACTCCTACTCCCCCATGAAAAACTATCTTAAAATCTATCTTAAAATCTTTAACATTCGTAGCTCCTCTGCTGGCTTTACACTGATAGAGCTAATGGTAGCAATGGCGCTCACCACAATTGTTGTTAGTGCTGCTGGCTTTGGCTTAGTTACTATGACGGGTAGCAACAAAAAGGCAGAAGCCAAAACTCAAAGACGAATAGAACTCAGCCGTGCCTCTGATTTTATAATGGATGAAATCAGGATGGCGAGGAGAATAAACCGTACTGATACCACTGTTGCCAATGGCACCACTGTTACTCTTAGTAATGTTGTAACTGCTTCTAATACAGCCACAGCATTTAACCCTCCTTTAGGAAGTACTGGCACAATTGTTTTATATCTAGAAATACCTTTGGCTCCTACAACTTGTGGTGGTAGCCCAGGCCCAACTTTTGACAGAGTAGTTTACGATATCCGCTCCAGTACTAGTAATTGGCTAAGTCCCCGAACAATTAATCGTTATGGGCGTATTCCAGGAAATGACGGAAAGATTGACCCCTGTAGCACTCCTGTAGCAAGCGAAGTTTTAGTTGATTCTATTTCAGACACTAATATCAATCCAACCTGCACATCACCCGCTGTTCTTTCAGGTGCTGAGGGATTTTATTCTTGCGTCAATAATCGGGTTGTAGATCTTTATCTACGTAGCAAAGTCATTAGCACAGAGAACTACGATTTAAACAGTAAAGGTTTTGCTAGGATTGCCCCTTAATTGCAGTTTCTTTTGCCATCTTTAGCCTTCAAAGGGTACTGTGACCATAGCCGAAGGCCTGGTCGTATGGGGAAGACCCAGATTTCTCACAAAGAGCGCGATCGCAATTGTCAGAAACTTTTGCGATCGCGCTCTTTGAAGCTGATTTAATCAAGCTTGAAAAAATGACACAGTGTTGTTTGAAGGTAATTCCGTAAAGCTCATTCACAATAAGGCTTCATGCCCGTCACTACCTTTTTTGTGAGAAATCCGGGTAATAGCCCTGAGTTCTACAATTAGAACGGAATATCTGGGCTATCGCTACCATCGCCATCACTGTTAGTAATTGTAGCGCCTGTAGTACGGCTTGTAGAAAGCGGGGCTGACACCGCAACTTCATGTGACTGGAAAGAGACAGGGGTAGCAGGCTTGATTGGTTCAGGTGGAAACAGACTCGCCCTAGCTGAATCTTCTATATATTTGCGGGTTTCCTCTCGAACACCAGGGGGTAGAGCAGTCATATCTTCACTCCCTGCAATTGCTCCAACAGACAAAATATCGATCTTCTGCCCAGGTTCGAGTGCAGTTCAAGCGTCGTCAATTCGCAATTTGCAATTCGCAGTTCGCAATTGTAAAACCGTAACTTTCAATTCTCTGGTTTTAACCAGTGGCATTGATGCTTCTGTGTTTATTTTGCTAAGGTCAATCCCGATGGAACCAGCCAAACCTGCCCCAACTGCAACCACCACACCGGAAAGAAAGATTTAAGTGAGCGGATACATCATTGTGGTGAATGTGGATTTCAGACAGATAGAGACGTTGCTGCCGCTATGGTGGTGATGCAACGTGGTCTTGCAGCCGTAGGGCATACGGTCAAGATGCTTGGCGAGGGGTTAACCCTACTTTGTCACTTTGGGGGAAAGCAATCGCTGTAAGCCTTTCAGCGGTTTACTTTCAAGTTTTTGACTATAAATTTTGGTTACTGTTAGGAAATAATGCCTCTAAGCTTGAGCCAACCAAGGTTACAGTTACGAGCTTCGATTTTTACTTTCCGAAAGTGACAAAGCAGGGTTAAACGTTGCCATTGCTCACTCGGCAGGGATTGTGCTAAATCTTTAGCACGATGTTGCTGATAGCCGACAAAGACCGAGTGAGAACTGCTAACAGTGAGCAAATACGGTTGCTGGTATTGCTGTTCCAACCACCACCAAAATTTCCCATCATTACCATACACTTCATCAGCAACCACCCATGACGGTCGTAACCCAGAATCAAACGCTGATTGCAGCATTTGTTTAGCCAATTGGGGTTTGGTCGCAAATCCAACTGATTCTGGCACTCCCACCTTAGCTCGTCTGTCGGCATCATTAGCCCACGACTGAGGCAAATATAAGCGGCGGTCAATTAATGTGTGTCCATGCGGGCTGATGTAAGCCAGGAACACCCCGACCTGACAGTTTTCTAATCGTCCGGTCAAGCTGCAATGCTGCACCTGTACTCCAACCGAATGTTCTCCTTGTTTGATAAATCCAGTTTCATCAACCGCTAAAATCGTTTCCTCTTTGCCAAGATGTTCTAGAGCATAGTTACGTACCTCTGCTGTCATTGCTTCAGCATCCCACCGCGCTCGTCCCAACAGATGCTGAAATCGATACGGAGCTTTGTGTCCTACTTGCTCTGCCATCTGCCAGCCATTTTTGCGTTCTACTGGACTAATCAGAGCTTGTAAGTAATCAAATGCTGTCTGACGAACTTCTGCTCTAGCAAAGTATTGACCGATCCGCGATTGAAAGGATTTGAGTACATTACTCCACTCTGAAAGTGCTGACAAAGCTGAACCAGTCAGAAATGGGTTGTCTGACTTAAGCATTACGCAATGTGTAATTAGACTTGAATCTAGTTTACACTATATACAACTGTAATACTAAGGCACTGCATTTTGTCAGTGCGTGGGCGACTGAACATCGATTGGTGTTGGCACAGGATAAGCCCTTATGAAATCACCGCTATCCCTGCCTTACTGGAATTGCTCGACATCAAAGGCTGCATTGTTACTCTGGATGCAATGGGCACTCAAAAAAGCATTGCGGCTCAGATTCAGCAGGCGCAAGCCGACTACATTCTCTGCCTCAAAGCCAACCATCCCACCCTGTTTGAGCAGCTAGATGCTTGGTTTAAGACGGCGCGTGCCCAGGGAACCTTACCCATGCCTTCAGAACACACCACCTCAGCCGGGCATCATCGCACTGAAATCCGCAAGGTGTGGACGTTCTCCCTCGACCAATTGCCCCCCTTGCATCAGACACAAGAGTGGATGGGACTGCAAACGATTGTCATCGTCGAACGCACCCGCCATCTGTGGAATAAAACCACTCATGAAATTCAGTTTTATCTTAGCAGTTTGCCTTCAGACAGTCCCAGAATTGCCTCTGCCATTCGTCAGCACTGGGGCATTGAAAATTCGTTGCACTGGACGCTCGATGTCACCTTTGGTGAAGATGATTGTCGCGTCCGCTCTATGCATGCCCCCCACAACCTTGCTCTTGTCCGTCGGTTTGCCGTCAATACCTTGAATCGAGAATCCACCTTCAAGCGCAGTCTAAAACAGAAGTCGAAGCGCGCTGCAATGGATGATGCTTATATGCTCACCCTGTTGGCGGCTGCACTACCCGACCCCATTCAGGAGACGCAACCTAGCTGTCAATAGCGTTTGAGATGCGCTTACCCTGCGCTAAAAAGGCTGGAGAATTTAAACTAATCATGGTGTAAACAGAAAAAATAATT
>QQTW01004052.1_pt1 | contig 10944 bp, 5 predicted proteins | sample 1904831 | NCBI WGS metagenome assembly QQTW01 (sample SAMN09435610, study PRJNA476489) | Subsurface metagenome, whole genome shotgun sequencing project.
ACAAAGGCCACTGCGTAAATCTGTCCCTCTTCATTATAGGCCGGCAGGTAGTCTACCTCAAACCATTGATGATGGCCCGGACGAAGACTTAATTCCCGCGTGACTACTACCCGTTCCCCGGCAAAAGCCCGGTTAGCGTGGTAAATAAAATCAGTTGTAATAGCTGAATTTCCGTAGGACAGAATTTTTTCACCGATTGTCAGTTCCCGCGAAAAAAGCTGCTGGATGGAATCGGCGGCGGCCCGGTTAAACTGAATAATCCGGAATTCTTTGTCCAATAAGAAATACGGTTGGGCCGTAGAGTCAAAGATAGACCGCAGGTGATTGCGGCTTTCGCGCCACTTTTCCTCGGCCAGTTTCCAGCGGCTGATGTCGCGGGCCACGCTGATCAAGCCCATCGGTTGGCCCTGGGCGTCTTTCATCAGGGAAATGTTCAGGTTCACCCAAACCGGATCTCCGTTTTTATGCTGTCCTTCCCATTCGCCCTCAAATTCATTGTCTTGTTGCAGGGTTCGCAAATCTTCATCGAACTGATCCTTCCGGTGCGTAGGGTATAGGATTCCAACGGAATTTCCGATCATTTCACCGGAAGTGTAGCCATAAATGGCTTCCGAACCCTGATTGTAATACCGGACCGTTCCATCCAGATTGTTCATGATTACACTATCCTTGACGTTTTTAAGAATAGTGGCCTGAAAATAGAGTTGCTCTTCCGTCTTTTTCCGTTCGGTGATATCGCTTTCTACCGAAATGAACTGTTTCAATATCCCGTCATCATCATAAATGGGCTGTATGCTCAATTGTGACCAGTAAGGGCGGCCGGTTTTGTGGTAACTCAGAATTTCCGCGCTGTAGGGTTCTCCTTTAGCCAGGGTACGGTACATGACACTTACAATCTCCCTGTTACTGGCGGGTCCGCCCAGCAGGTCTTTAGGCGATTTGCCCACCGCATCCTCATAGGTGTACCCAGTGAGCCGGGTAAAACCATCATTGACCCATTCGATGCGGAATTGGGCATCCGTGATCACGACGGAATTGTCAGTCCGCTGGGCTACCAGGGCCAGTTTGGTAATCTCTTCCTGCGCCTTCTTCTTCTGGGTAATATCATTGATCAGCATCAACCGGGCATTGTACTCCTCGAAGGGGAATCGGTGAGAGATGATTTCTACGTCAATGATAGCGCCATCTTTGCGGCGGTGTTTCCATAAACCGGCCAGATTCAGGTTGCGGGATGACTCCAGTACATTCTCCAGCCGGCGGTTATCCTCTTCCGGACGAATGTCTTTGATCGTCATGGCAAGAAATTCATCTTCCGCATAGCCGTAAGTATCGACTGCGGCCCGATTTACCGCCAGAAAGCGGAGGGTTTCCGTATCAAATACCCACATGGGCAACGGGTGATTCACAAAGAAGGCAGCAAATCCTTTCCCGAGCTGATCCGGCGACTGTTGGTCCACTTAAAAAATAGAGGATAAAACCTGATTTAGAGACAGGTATTTTTAAAAAAATTTAACGAATTATTTAAAGAAGCTGCATTTGAATAACAAAAATAGGAATAAAATTCGAGTCAGTAACCATTTAACTTTTCTTAGAACGGATACCCAATCCCTACGTTTAACACCGTCTGCCCATTGTAGAAAGGCCGGCGCAGGTTACGGTAAGCCCATTTTTCGCCGCCGATCCGGCCGGGGTCATATAATTTGGTGGCCAGATCAAAACGCAGGATCAGAAACGAAAAGTCAAGGCGCAGTCCAATGCCCCCGCCCACGGCTATTTCTTTATAAAACCGGTTAAGGGCAAAATCGCCGTTAGGATTAAGCGAATCCTTCCGGCTTATCCAGGTGTTACCCGCATCAATAAAGATGGCTCCTTCCAGGAAACTGACCAGGTCACGCCGGAGTTCGGCACTGGCTTCCAGGAGTATGTCGCCCGGTTGTTCGAAGCTGTAATCATACCTCCCGTCCCGGACACTGTCGGGGGATCCGCCCAAGCCCAGACGGCGGGGCTGCCAGGCTCGGACGCTGTTACTCCCGCCGGCAAAGAAAAACTTCTCGTAAGGCAGCGATTTGGATTGACCGTAGGGACGGGCATACCCGGCATTGACCCGGAAAGCCCACGTTTGGTGTTTACCCTGGGGAATGTAATACCGGAAGTCCGCATTGAACCGCAGAAACCGGTAAAACTGCAAGCCATCCCTCAGGCTGTCGCCCTGCATCAGGAAAGAAGATTTGGGAAACAAGTTCAGGTACGTGCCGCCGCTTTCGGCCAGCAGACGCAGGTAATACGTGCGGCTGTTGGGCTTGGCCAAACTGCCATTGAAGGTATAGGCCACGCTGGTGCTGGTCACAAACGATTTCCGGAAAGATCGCCACAGGGTACTGCCTTTCTGCCGGAACTCTTCCAGGGTCTGCTCAAATTCGCTGGTCGTATTAGAGTAGATCCGGCTCACGTCGATAATCGAAACGGAATAATTATGTTTCGGGCTGGGCTGCCAGGAATAAGTCATGGCGGCCCGGAAGGAGTATCGCCGGTATTCGGGCCGGTTGCTCAGGTTATAGCCCACCGAAAGCCGCGTACTGGGATTCCAGCGGTTAAACTGGTTCCGGAAGGGAGTCGGGAATAGTATCCGCGGAAAAGTCAGCGAGGAAGTCAGGTTAGCCTCCTGACTGGCGTAGGCTTCCCCTTTGAAGGATAGCTGCCCCTCGATACCTCCGGTGCCGCGCACTTCAAATATTTCCATGCCGTTGAACACATTCCGGACTTTAAAATTCAAGCTGCCGAACGGGCCGGGAAGTCCGGCGCTAAGGGTACCGCCGCCTTCTGCACTGTACGAGTATTTGTCAATGGGGCTAGTGTAAATCTGGGCCGTAAACTTGCCTCCCGTGGTGTCGTAATAGATATTGGCATACCGGAAAATATCCATGCTGGTCAGTAGCCGCTGGGTCTCAATGGTGTTATCGAGACTGTATAGGGTGCCCGGCCGGATCAGCAACTTGGTGTCCAGGGCTTTTCTGCTGTAATGGTGTTGGCGGGCCAGGTAGCTAATGTCCCGAAAGCGAACCGTATCGCGGTTTACCACAGCGTTATTGCGGCGATTGGAAGCATCTTCCGTAAAATATACCGCATCTACCCGGAACAGGCGGTGCTGTCCGCTCTTGGCCGGGTCTTTAATGGTAGTGTATATATCCACCTTGTGTCCCTGGGCCGACGTGTCTTTAATAGTGGAATCTCGCACGGTGGAGTCTACTTCGTAGGTTACGTATTGCTTGCTGAACAGGTAGTAGCCATTATTTTTCATCAGTTTGTCAATCCGGGCCTGTTCGGCTTCCAGCTTGTCGCGGTCATACTGGTCGCCCGGCTCAATTTCCGCCTTCTGCTTATTCGCCTCCAGCAGACTATCAATCCGCTTACTGGTAGTAATATAAAGCGTATCACGGATGGTATAAGGCTGGTTTTCGGTGATGTGATAAGTGACGCTGGCGGTCCGTTTTTTGGGATTAAGCTGGTAGGTAAAGCTAGTATTGCCTTGGAAAAAACCTTTGGAATACAAGTAAAACCGCATTTGTTCGGCGGTCTGTTTGGAAAGCGCTGAGTCGAATACTACGGGAGCCTCCCCTTTCCGCATCAGGAAGTTTCCTTCTTCCAGTTTCACTTCCAGGTTGTCGAGTTTCTTGTCTTTCTTGCGGCGCAGGCGGCGTAGTTTCGTTTCTTTGCCCTCGGCCTGGGCAATCATCCGGTCGTACTTTTCGGTGGTTTTCCGGATTTTAGCTTCTACTTTGTCCTTGTTATAAAATTTGGTTCCCTGGTAATACAGCCAGAGAAATGGCATTACCGGGAGTCCGAGCAGGCGGCCATTGGCTTGCTGGCGGTAAAAGGATTCCAGTTCGCTGTTCTCTACTTTTTTGTTGCCCTTGATTTTCTGACTGTAGAGTAGATACTGATTTTTTTTTCAACAAGCGTTCCTTGTTAACGCAACCCGTAACGACCAGGACAGTAACACAAAGCAGAAGGGTGTAATATCGTAAATTCAATGCCAGGGTGAGTTTGTAGGGTTTGTTATTTTTGTATCGCACAGGCGTATCAAGTAGACATAAATACTGGAAAACCAGACTGCTGCGTGATACGGTAAAACCTTTAATTTTCTAATAGACAACTATTTATGATCTCGGCAAAATGGCTTAAACTGCTCAATTCCCTGCAAATAAAGAAATACCGGAAATTGCACCAGTTGTTTCTGGTGGAAGGGGCAAAAAGTGTGCTTGAAATGCTGCATACCGGCTACCCGATCCAGACTTTGTTTGCCACTCAGTCTTTTATCAGCGAACATATACGAAATAGTAAAAACCCAGGTTTTGAATTATATCCGGCAACGGAAGATGAATTGGTGAAAGCCGGCACTTTTCAGACCAATAATGCCTGCATTGCGGTGGCTCCCCTGCCCGAAAATAAATCCTTGGCTCCCGGCCCAGATGAATACGCCTTACTGCTGGACGGCGTGCAGGACCCCGGCAACCTGGGTACCATTATCCGCATCGCCGATTGGTACGGAATTACCAAAATAATCTGTTCCCTGGATGCAGTGGACGTATATAATCCTAAAACGATTGCGGGCAGCATGGGTTCTTTTATGCGGGTGCAAGCCTATTACACCGATCTGCCGGACTACCTACAAATGCACCCGGAGAAAACGGTTTACGGCGCTTTCCTGGATGGCGAAAACGTGCATCAAACGCAATTTGACCAATCTGGATTGATTGTAATGGGAAGCGAATCCCACGGTATCCGGGAACCCTTGCAGCCTTTTATCTCCCGCAAGATACATATTCCGCGGTACGGCGCCGCCGAATCCCTTAATGTAGGCATTGCCACGGCCGTGATCTGTGATAATTTGAGGAGAAGATAGAAGTGAGAAGCAAGGAGTGAGAAGATAGAATACAGGAGATAGAAGTAGAAACGTTGATTTATCACGTCTCACCAACAATAGCAATAGTCGTAAAGACAAGACATGCCTTGTCTCTACGGTCACAACCCATATTTGTGATTATATTAAATAGTCTCGTTCTGCTTTTTTTAGCAGACATTTATGTATTTGGGACATCCAATCCCCCCTAACCTATCCTTGAAGAAAGGAGGGGGATTAGAGCTTTCTACTCACAATTTCCCCTTTTGTAGTCCAGCTCCCCCTTGTCATCTTGAGCACAAGTGAGTACAAAAGTACGAAACCTGCCTGCATAGCAGTCGAAGGAAAGGAGGGACAGGGGTGGCTGATCTTTTAACTTCCTGACAACCAAAACAGAACAAGTATATTGAACAACAGACGTTTCGCCATTAAGGCAACAGACGTGATCCATCACCTCTCTACGACTTGCTACAAAGGGCGTATGCCATACGCCCCTACAGTTTCCTATCCCTTCCTTCTGCCGCTGCTACCGCTACTTCTTCTATCTCCTATATTCTATCTTCTCACTCCTCGCTTCTCACTTCTATCTTCTCCTCACTTACCCATCTTTCCTTCCAGCATTTTAATGAAATAACCGCCTACTACGGAACGGGCCCGGAAGCCGACTGATTTGCCGTCGGTGGTTTCATGCCAGTCACTGATGGGCATGCGGGTAGTAGTTTCGTGGGCGTAGCGATACAAGGGGACTACCAGCTTTTTGAAATCATCCGGATTTTCGGCCAGCGTAGCCGTCCAGATAATCCAGTCGGACTTGGTGTAGGTCTTGCGGCTGTCGAGGGGCAGCCCGTAGGCTTGCTGTTTGGTCAGGTAGTACTTGATCTCTTTTTGGGCCACTTCCGCCGGGAAAATATTCAGCTTCAATAATTTGTCCCACACCAGGTTATACTTCTGGCTCCAGGAATCTTGCTGGTCAAAGGTCAGACGGTAGTGATCACCGTCAGCGGCCATCTGCATCCACTTGGCGGCCATATCTTTAGCTATTTTCTGGTACTTGGCGGCCGTTTGGGCGTCGCCCAGCATCCCGGCCATTTTGCCGTAGCTGGCCAGACCCATAATGGCTTTCACGGAAAGGTTAGTATTGCGGGCCAGATGTCCGGCAAAGTCATCGGTACACAACTGGTTGGCCGGGTCGAAACCTTCTTTTTCCAGGTACTGCGCCCACTGCGTTAAAGTCTTCCAATGCCGTTTGGGATAATCGGGCTTACCCTCCGCCTGGGCAATGGCCGCCGTCAGAATCAGCATATTACCACTCTCCTCCACGGGCATGTCTTCCGGATACGTTTGCCCATTAGCCAAAGGATAGGTTCCCACGTCGTGCGCCGCGAAAGGTTTGGCCCACTTACCGCTTTCGGAGTAGTAGAAAATCGGTTCCATCATGCCTTTCAGCAAAACGGGATTGTATTGCAGGAATAGCGGCGCGGAAGGATACGTTATGTCAACCGTGCCAATGGAACCGTTACTGAAATTTTCCTTGGAGAAAAACAGCGGCGTGCCATCTGGCCCGGCTACGAGTTTGTGGGCGGCAATAGCCTGCCGGTAGGAAAGGGCGCAAAGTTTGGCGTATTCCTCGCCGCCAGCTTTCCGGGCATCGGCGTACAGGTTTTGGTCGAAATGGGCGCATTCGGTCATCAGGCGGCTGTACTCATTTTCGGCCTGTTGCAGCTGCTGCTCAATGGTCTTCTTGCCGTCACGGTTCCACCAGGGGCGTAGGTTCTGGCCGAAATACTGGACCGGGTAAATATCATCGTAGCCAATCAGTACGTGCCGTTCGGCGGGTTGATTACTCACTTTGCCTAAATTGTACATCACCGCCAGGGCCGGCATTTGGTCGCTGACCATCCGGGGCATCCGGGTATCCATCTGAGCCGGTAACGTGCCATTCTGCCGGAAAGCTTTCTGCAAGGCCTCGGCACTGCCAATGGTGGTCGCCGCGTTAGCCGATTGAGGTGCGGCTACGTACAGGTACCCCCAGTCAATCCGGACATCATCGCCTTTGCGGCCCAGCACTTTTTGTTCTTTTGTGCCGGTCCGGAGCCAGTCGAGACCTCCGGCGGCACCTTTTTTCCATTCCACTTCCTGCTTTACCGTATTTACGGCCCATTCCGCCGAAGCATCAAAATACAGCTGTACGTCGTGGGGTTTTCCGTCGGTAGCAGTTGCCTGAAAGGATACGTAGGAAACCGGACGGGAAGTCAGGTCCAGGTTGTCCAGCAGCAAGGGCGAGGTAAAAGTAACTTTCAGGTCAGTGGCGCCGCAAGCAAAAGTATAGACGGTTTGCGTGGCATTGACTTGCAGGCTTTTCTGGGTAGCCGTCACTACCGGCGTAGCTTTCAGTTCATCCAGCAGGCCTACGTCCACAAAACCCGGTCCGCCGGTATTTTTCACGTGCAGGGCCAGCAGATTCTTGCCCTTTTTGAGGGACTTCTGGGCCGCCGCCGGTACCGGCAGGTTTTTATACGTATACGTAACACAAGGCGCACAATCGTACACGGGATTGCCGTTCAGGTATACCTCTACATCGTCGTCGTGCAGCAGGTTCAGCAGCAGTTTGTTGAAAGCAAGATCATTCAGGGTAAACTCCCGGCGAATCCAGATGTCGTCCGTTGTCCAGGCCGTCTGATTATCCAGGCTGCCGTAGTCGCCCTTCCCGGTTTTCCAGCCGGTTTCGCTGAATTCGGGCTTCATCCAGTTGGCGGCCGGGGCTTCGGTGACGTAATGACTGATGTATGCCGTTTTCTCAACGGTAGGCAAAACTTCCTTTACCGGCGACGAGGCGGCACCCATAAACTGGTACGCTTTACCGTCCACCCGCACAATACCGTTCATGGAATGATTGCGGCCCGTCCAGTGACGGGTCGGTTCAGCGTACAGCTTGTCGGCGAAGGACCATACACTGGTGTAGGGATCAATCGTCACCAGCGGTACCGCCGGGGGGCGAAGTTCCTGCGAAAGTGCCGGAACAACGGCCAGCAGCAGCAGAATGTTGGATAGAAGCGAGAAGCGAATCATGTAAGTGAATCAATAGTACAATTTCGCCCCAAAATAAGTAAAAAGAACTTGAATGTAATTAGCTTCCCCGTATACAATCGGGAATTCGGGCTTTCCGAGAAACCCTTCCGCTACAATTGAACGATTGTTAACATTCCCGTAACCAGGTTTCCGGCGGGTAATTCCTAGTTTAGGGTTTTTAATGTACCGCAGTTGGTTAAAAGCAAACCCAAAGTGGTAAACCGGCCCCAGCAATGCTGAACTTGAAACTAAAAACTGAAAACAATACACCCGTTCATGACCATGAAACTTCTTACTTACCTGTATCTCGGTTTGCTGGTTCCATTTCTTGCCCACGCCCAGCCGGTACCGTTGCCCAATGCCCATGCACACAATGATTACGAACATTCCCGCCCCTTGCTGGATGCCTTGGATCACGGTTTTACCAGCGTGGAAGCGGATATTCACCTGATCAATGGCCAATTGTACGTATCCCACGGCCCACCGGACCCCGCTAAGGCCCGCACCCTGAAGGAACTGTACCTGGAACCGCTGCGGCAGCGGGTAAATCAGCATGGCGGGTGGGTATACGTCAACTACCCGCAACCTTTGTTGCTGCTGGTTGACAGCAAAACGGAAGCCGAAACGACTTATCAGGTACTGCGGAAGCAGTTGCAGGAATATGCAACCCTGCTGATCAAGCATGAAAATGGCAAGATGGTGAACGGAGCTGTGCTGATTGTACTGTCGGGAAACCGGCCCATGAACTCCGTAAGCGAAGATCCAAACCGGCTGGTTACACTAGATGGTCGTCCGGCGGACCTGGACAGCGGATATTCGTCAGCGGTAATGCCGCTGATCAGCACCAACTTCCGGCAATTGGTTAGCTGGAACGGAGAAGGCAAACTGCCGGAAGCGGAGCTGGCCAAGGTGAGGGACCTGGCGGCGAAAGTGCACGCCCAGGGCAAAAAACTCCGGTTGTGGGCCACGCCCGAAAGTGAAGCAGTCTGGGCGGCGCTGTTAGCGGCCGGCGTCGATTACCTGAATACCGACCAACTGGATCGTTTGCGGCAGTTTTTACGCCGGTAGGCAAACGGGTTGATCAATGGTAATGAATAGAGACAAGGCGTGCCTTGTCTCTATTGACGGGTATCTATACCAGCACACTGCCGTACATGGCTTCCCGCTGGGCCTTCACGCTGGGGTCCACGATGTATTCATCGTATTCCATCATCTTGTCAATCAGTCCATTCGGCGTGAGTTCGATGATCCGGGTGGCAACGGTTTGCACAAACTGGTGGTCATGCGAAGTGAACAGCAGATTGCCGCCCTTAAATTCCTTCAGGCCATTGTTGAAAGCCGTGATTGATTCCAGGTCCAGGTGGTTGGTCGGTTCGTCGAGCAGCAGTACGTTGGCTCCGAGCAGCATCATGCGGGAAATCATGCAGCGCATTTTTTCCCCACCGGACAGCACATTGGATTGTTTCAGTGCCTCATCTCCCGAGAACAGCATCCGGCCCAGAAAACCGCGGATAAAACTTTCGTCCTTTTCCCGGGAATATTGCCGCAGCCAGTCTACCAAGTTCAGGTCGTTCTTGAAATACTCAGTGTTATCGTTGGGCAAATAGCCCTGCGTAGTTGTAATGCCCCACTTAAAAGTACCCCTATCCGGCTTGCGTTCGCCCATCAGGATCTGGTAAAAAGCCGTTACGGCCACGCTGTCGCGGCCCAGAATGGCAATTTTATCGCCTTTGTTAATCGTGAAATTAGCCTCTTTGAACAGGACATTTCCATCCACGGAAGCCGACAGATTTTCCACCGTCAGCACCTGGTCGCCCACTTCACGGTCCGGCTTGAAGGCGATGTACGGGTACTTGCGGGACGAAGGTTTGATATCCTCCACATTCAGTTTCTCCAGCATCTTTTTCCGGGCCGTTGCCTGCTTGGACTTTGCCACGTTGGCACTGAACCGCTGGATAAATTCCTGCAATTCTTTGCGTTTATCTTCGGACTTCTTATTCTGATCCTGGCGCTGCCGCAGGGCCAGCTGACTGGATTCGTACCAGAAAGTATAATTGCCGGAATACAGCGTGATCTTGGCGAAATCCAGGTCGGCGATGTGCGTACACACCTGATCGAGGAAGTGCCGGTCGTGCGACACGACAATAACGGTATTTTTGAAGTTGGCCAGGAAGTTATCCAGCCACAGCACGGATTCAATGTCGAGGTTGTTGGTCGGTTCGTCGAGCAGCAGGATGTCGGGGTTACCAAAAAGCGACTGGGCCAGCAACACCCGCACCTTATCGTTGGTCGGAATGTCCTTCATCAGCTGATAATGCAGGTCTTCTTTCACGCCCAGCCCACTCAGTAGTTCAGCGGCATCGGCTTCGGCATTCCAGCCGTTGAGGTCGGCAAATTCGGCTTCCAGTTCGGAGGCTTTTACGCCGTCGGCTTCGGAAAAATCGGGTTTAGCGTAGATCGCATCCTTTTCCTGCATAATGCGGTAGAGCTTCTCGTGGCCCATAATTACGGTTTGCAGGACGGGAAATTCATCGAAAGCCGTCTGGTTCTGGCGCAGTACAGCCATCCGTTCACCGGGCGTAACCTCTACGGAACCACTGGTCGGATCAATTTCACCGGAAAGAATTTTCAGGAAAGTAGACTTGCCGGCTCCGTTGGCCCCGATCAGGCCGTAACAGTTGCCGGGCGTGAATTTAATATTTACTTCTTCAAACAACGTGCGCTTGCCATAGCGCAGGGATAGATTAGAAACGGTAAGCATGGACTATTAATGGATAGGCTAAATAATGTGTTAATGAGATGATTAGCTGAGGTGCCGATGGAAAAAAGTCATCCCACCGGTAAACGTTCAATGCCCCACAAAAATACGAGGATTCCCCGGATATTATGGTAGACGCAAGCCATGCCTTGTCGCTACTTTTGATAATTTGCGGCATAACGCAGCAGTGATCCAACATAACGCGAGCCATGTGCAG
>QQTW01004053.1_pt1 | contig 10941 bp, 7 predicted proteins | sample 1904831 | NCBI WGS metagenome assembly QQTW01 (sample SAMN09435610, study PRJNA476489) | Subsurface metagenome, whole genome shotgun sequencing project.
AAAAGTACGTAATAACCCAGACGTGTCAAACCAACGGCCGGCGGCATTTGCCGGATCACGCTCAACCGTCCCCAGGTCTACAACGCCCTCAGTCCCGGTTTGATCCAGGACATCACCGATGCCATAACAGCCGCCGGGTCCGACGACGCTGTCCGGGTCGTGATTATCACCGGTACGGGCGACCGTGCCTTCTGCTCCGGGGCCGACCTGAAAGAAGGTTTTTCTCAAGCGGCCAAAACAGGCAATGGGCTGAACCTGGGCGACTCACTACGTAGTGGCTACCACCCCATGATTCGGGCTATCCGGAACCTGCCCAAGCCGGTCATTGGGCGCATCAATGGCGTGGCAGCGGGTGCGGGGTGCTCGCTGGCGCTGGCCTGCGACATCGTAATCTGTGCCGATGAAGCGTATTTTAGCCAGATATTCGTCAACATCGGCCTCATGCCCGACGCTGGATCCACGTTTTTCCTGCCCCGCCTGATTGGGCCTCAGCGAGCATTTGAACTGAGCAGCACGGGTCGGCCGGTGTATGGTCCCGAAGCAGCTCGGATTGGGTTGGTGAACCGGTCCGTTCCGGCCGCTGAGCTCGACGTGGCTGTCGACCAGATGGCCTGTTACTACGCCACCGCGCCTACCCGCGCCATTGGTGCCATGAAATTAGTGTTGAATCAATCGCTGTATTCGGATCTCGATCAGCAGTTGGAGCAGGAGGCTGAGAATCAGGACCAGTTGGGGCAATCGGCCGATGCCGCCGAAGGAATAGGCGCTTTTCTGATGAAGCGGTCGGCAAATTTTTCGGGCCGTTAGTTTGACACGTCTGGGTTATTACGTACTTTTGCCATCCCAATCAACGGGAAACGCCTTTATGGCAATGCATGTGTACCAGGGGCGCGTCCGCCATCAATTGGACAGACCACCTGACTACCTTGCACTCTAATTCGCATTCGTAGCTCAATTGGATAGAGCACCTGACTACGGATCAGGAGGTTTGGGGTTCGAATCCCTACGAGTGCACATTGATTAACAGCCATTTACAAGAGTTATCTTGTAAATGGCTGTTTTGTTTGCATACATTTTTGCATACATGACTATTTATATAAATAATTTTTAGTTTGTAATTTCTGTTCAAGAAAGTGAGCCATTTTAATTAAAATGATTAATTGTAACGATCATTTGTAATCTGAAAGCCTATCTCTACTATAGGATCACCCCACCTAAGTGTAAAACAGATACTTAGTGCTAGCATCTGCCAATCTGACGCGTATACATACACTCAGTCAACTCTGCGCACTACCTACGGCCTCCCTCAAGGTGCTGTAAGTTCTGGCGGTTCATATACATGCTTAAACAGGCAGACCTAAAACCATCACCAAATAAATACGCCACATTCTTAGCGGTATGTCCATTAATATATCGATCGCTAAGGAAGTCGCGTATTTGGGTCAACCCGATCAGCTACGCGTAGCGCAACAGCGAGTTTTATATCAATATAAGGTTTTTAAGTCACTAGCCATGATGCTTTAATTACCATGTGGTAGTACCAAGCATATCTATTCACAACTTTCGGTAAGGAGTAAGGGTAACTCAACTATCTCGAACCGGTGTCTGCAGTAAGCTCAGCGATGATGAAAAGGCCTGAAAGGAAATAACTAGACAAGCGGATGAAATTTTTACTGCTTTAGATTTATAGAGTTTAGAATGTAGATTTACATAATTCTATAACTCTAAGCTACGGCGAAAAACACCGCATTTGCTGATAAATTACAGGGCTTTGCCGACCGGTTAAAAACTGAACCAGTACAGCTATCTGTACAGAAGGTTACGTCGGTTCAAGCAGCAGTCAGCCTGAAGGAGGAGCAACAGTTAAACGTATGGATTCCTAAAAATCTGATGAAACGACTAAAGGTTAAGGGAGCCGAAGCAGATAAGAGTCTAAAGGAAATGGTTATCAAAGCACTTGAACAATTCTTGTAGGATGGAGCCGATTATCAAAACCTACACTGTGAAAGTATTACGGGAAGCTGGCAACGACCCTATTACCGGCGAGTTCGTGGAGTATGGCGAGCAGTCGTTTAACGTCGATGCTACAAATTCCAAAGCTGCTTTTTCACTATCTTATTTTGTTTGCACATTGCGTTTTCTTGGGCAGTTGAGACGCACTTTTATAAATGGGAAGGAATATTTTGATGAGCGTTTTTAATTAATGGCAGACGTACACACGCCCCAACAGCGCAGCTACAATATGAGCCGCGTGAAGAGTAAAAACACCAAGCCTGAAATGATTGTAAGGAAGTTTTTACACTCGCACGGATTCCGATATAAACTACATGACAACAAACTACCGGGTAAGCCTGATATAGTGCTGCCTAAATATAAAACAGTCATTTTCGTACATGGCTGCTTTTATCATGGGCATGAAGGGTGCCGATACTTTGTTGTTCCCAAGACCCGTACGGATTGGTGGCTCGACAAAATTGATGGCAACAGGCGACGGGATGCAAACAATTACATCAGATTGACTGAAGCAGACTGGCGAATCATTACAGTTTATGAGTGCGAATTGAAACCGGCTAATCGCGAACACACATTGCATAGTTTACTTGGTCAACTAAATCTGGCCCCTTCATGATTTTACAGATATGACCTCTAACCGATGTTGAAGTTTTTGCTTATCAGCTTGTGTCCGAATGGTTTCAGAAGAATTCCATCCACATGATTCTTTAAGGAATATATAAGTGCAACAACGCAGACAATGTATCAAGTAGACTCCAACTGGAGGCATTTCTTCAGCACTTTCGATTAAAACATTTAACGAAAATTACTATACAAGTACCCGTGACAACACAAAATGCATAACATATTTATTCCTTCCAATAATGCTGATTTCCAAGCTATTCCAGTCATTGATGTCTTCGCCGGACCAGGTGGACTCGGGGAAGGTTTCTCTTCCGTGATTGATTCTAGAGCTACTGGCATGAGACGTTTCCAAATCGCTCTGTCAATAGAGAAGGATCCATTTGCCTATCAGACCCTTCTCCTTCGTACTTTTTTAAAGCAATTCCCTCTTAATGCTTTACCTCAGGAGTACTATAACTTTATGGAAGGAGGTATTAAAAATATAGAGGAGGTTTTCGAATTATATCCTGAAGCGTTTCATGTGGCTCAACAACAGGCATGGCAGGCAATACTTGGGTACGACAAGAAAGTTAAAGGAGTTGACTCATCGGAGATTGACACGCGTATTAAAGCAGCAATAAAAGGATCGGACAGATGGATACTGATTGGAGGGCCACCCTGCCAGGCGTATTCAATTGTGGGACGTGCCAGGAATAAGGGCATTATCAATCCACAGGACCCCCGCGTGTACCTTTATCGCGAATACTATCGGATACTGGCTATGCACCGTCCCGCAGTATTCGTCATGGAGAATGTCAAGGGCCTTCTTTCGTCCAGAGTTGAGAAAGAACACATTTTCACGCATATTATCCATGATCTGGAAAATCCCTCTGCGGCTTATGCGCTGCTGAATGGCAGCAGTCCTGAGAGCAGTCAGCATCCAGGCTATAGCCTGTTCTCACTGGTAAGGTCCCCACGTACTGATAATCTGTTTGGGACACAGCACTACGAACAGAAAGACTTTCTGATCGAATCAGAAAAATATGGTGTTCCGCAAAAAAGGCACCGGCTCATAATACTAGGCATAAGAAATGATTTAGTATCCGGCGTAAACGTCGGTTTATTAAAGCCTTATGGAGGAAAGTCACCATCAGTTCGAAGTGTAATTGGAGATTTGCCTCCCCTGCGAAGTCAGCTGTCGGGCCGGCAGGGAGAAGCCGCCGACAGCGACCAAAACTGGCTTCATAACATAACTACCAGTTTAGTGGCAGAAGACATGTGGGAGGGTACCGATACTGATACAATGACGCTGATTACAGCTATTGTAAGCCACATGCAGATACCAGCGTACAACACGGGTGGTAGCTATCTTGATGCTCCATCCGCACCCGTTCACAATCCGAATGGCTGGTACAGCGATCCGAAGCTTAAAGGTATCTGTCACCATGAAACTCGTGCCCATATCAGCCAGGATGTTTTAAGGTACCTTTTTGCCGCCTGTTATACAGAGGTTCACGGACGGTTTCCCCACCTGTCAGATTACCCCAAAGGGCTGCTGCCTGACCACAGAAATGTTGATGAGGCCATTAATCATGGTAAATTCAGTGATCGTTTCTGCGTACAGGTCTGGGAAGGACCATCGCGCACAGTTACTTCCCACATATCCAAAGACGGCCACTATTATATCCATCCTGATCCTGTTCAAAGTCGGAGCATGACTGTTCGGGAAGCGGCCCGGATTCAAACGTTTCCTGACAATTATTATTTCTGCGGGCCTCGAACCGCTCAGTTCCATCAGGTAGGAAACGCTGTTCCACCCTACCTAGCTTACCAGATAGCCTGTATTGTCAGTGACCTATTCCACCAGATAGAAGAGAAGACAAAGCCTATTGAGGTTAAAAGGAGCCGGGGCCGACCAAGGAAAAAATTACAGGTAGCTTAGTCAACAGACTGGCCTGCACAGAAAAACGCTATAGTATGACTGAACATTTATCTGAAGTAGTTCCTGCCGAACCCCGTGCTGACTCTATACTTGAAACATTTCGCTCTATAGGCTACAGTCTTGAAGTGGCCGTCGCTGATATAGTAGACAACTCAATTTCGGCCGGAGCCAGAAACGTAGGCATCTCGTTTAACTGGGCCGGATCTAATTCGTGGGTTAGTATTACTGACGATGGTTTAGGTATGAATGGAGCGGCTTTGGTGGAAGCCATGCGTCCCGGCAGTAGTAACCCACTCGCCGAACGCAGCCCCGGTGATCTCGGTCGCTTTGGGCTGGGATTGAAGACCGCTTCATTCTCCCAGTGCCGCCGACTGACCGTTATCAGTCGGCGACCAGATCAGCAGCCAGAACACCTATGCTGGGACCTCGATCATGTCAGACTTACGGGCCGCTGGGAGTTAACTCGGCGACTTGACCGAACTACGCTGCTCCAGCAATGCCGCGATTTGACCAGCGGCACAATTATTTTGTGGGAAGACCTCGACCGATTAGCAGCTGGCTTTCAGACTGGTAACCAGAAAGACCATGCCCGTTTTCTGCAACTGACTGAAGGTGTACAGCGTCATTTGGCGATGGTATTTCACCGTTTCCTGCCAGCAAGGGCGGGCACATCGGGCAGGGTGCGGATCAGTATTAACGACCGGCAGCTATACGCTTGGGACCCGTTTCTGCTAGGCGTTGACGGGAGCCAGCCGTTTGCGGAGGAGCAATACCAGAATGGAAAGGTAACGGTTCGGGGTTACGTGCTACCACACAAGTCTCGCCTGACCGAAACGCAGTTCCAGAATGCAAGAGGACCACGTGGCTGGAATGCCCAACAGGGTTTTTACATCTATCGCAATGAACGGCTGCTTGTAGCTGGCGACTGGCTTGGCCTGTTCCGTAAAGAGGAACACTATAAATTAGCCCGAATTCAGGTAGATATTCCCAATTACCTTGATGCTGACTGGCAGATTGATATAAAAAAATCAGTGGCTCGTCCCCCCTTTGGCTGCCTAATGCAGTTGCAGACGTACGCCAAAGCCGTCCGTAGTAGGGCTGTTGAGGTATACCGGCATAAAGGTCGTCTCCTCATATCGAAACCCGGTGAGGATTTCCACGAAATATGGCGGGAACGCTATCGTCACGAAAAGCGGCATTACGAAATAAATCGTGATCATCCACTTGTCAAAACATTTACTGATTCACATCCCGACGCTAAATCAGATTTGAATCAGCTATTGAGGTTCATAGAGGAGACCATACCTGTGTCACTGATTATGATTCGTGAGAGCGAGACACCAGAGCAACAGGCGTCTCCTTTTGAAGCTATCTCCCATGAGCCCGTTAAGATCATGATGCGTCAGGTTTATGAAAACCTGACAGCGCAAGGTCGTACACCGGATCAGGCCCGTAGCATGATCGCTAATATTCAGCCATTTAATCTATACCCTCAGTACTTGGCTATACTGACCGACTAAGTTATGTTAGAGAACGCAATCAAAACCTTAAGAACGTTATTGCCGGATGAACCAGGCTCAGTTACGCCCGCCGAGATTATAACGCAGGTAGACCGGGTAAGAGTACTATATCCTGCGGTTGACAGAGATGCATTGATTCAGGCTGTCACCGAATTATATAATATCCGGGCTGACCCGTGGACTATTCTGGAAGGACGTGAACGCCGTATGCCCTGGCTTACAGCGCGTCGAACTGCTATTCAATGGAGTTATTGGATCCGTTATCGTGACTACCTGCAGATTGAGAAAAATTATGCACCTGACACTTTATATGAATTGAATCGATTGACAGATACTGTACTGGATAAACTGTTCGACCCCAATATTTCACAGGGGGTTACCAAGCTGGGTATGGTGGTCGGTCAGGTGCAATCCGGGAAGACGAGCAACTACACCGGTTTAATCTGTAAGGCAGTTGATGCCGGATATAAAATTATTGTGGTGCTTGCCGGTATTCATAATAGTCTGCGTAGCCAGACGCAGTTACGATTAGATGAAGGGTTTCTGGGCAGAGACACTCAGATTGAGCGCAGGGGAAATAATGCACGTGGCCAGTTTGGGGTTGGCTACACGCCGGGGCTAGTAGCTCACTCGATTACGTCCAGCCGTCAGAATGGCGACTTTACAACAGGTGCCTTTAACTCACTTGGAATTGCTTTTGAGACGAATGAACCAATTCTGCTTGTTGTCAAGAAAAATGCGAATGTTCTGAGTCGGCTAAACCAATGGCTGTCAGCACAGACTGATACCGAATATGAAGGTACATCCAGAATCAGTTCCAAGGCGTTACTGCTGATTGACGACGAAGCAGACCACGCATCAATTAATACGAACCAGGATTTTCAGCAGGCGACGCGCATTAACCGGGAAGTCCGGGAGATACTGGGCCGTTTTATGAAAGGGGCTTATGTGGGATATACTGCCACCCCATTTGCGAACCTGTTCATTGCTCTGGATGAAGATCAGTTGTTTCCCCGGGATTTTATTGTCAACCTGCCTCCCCCTAATAATTACATTGGTCCTGAACGGACGTTTGGCTTCCGTCTGTTGGGTGAAAATGAGACAAGCGAAACGGTCCTGCCAATGGTACGCCGGGTCACTGATCATATACAGTTTGCTATCCAGGCTCAGGACCGGAATGCACCTCTGCCAGACGCTCTGCCCGAATCGCTGTGGCTGGCTATACGAAGCTTTATTCTGGTATGTGCGATACGACAGTTACGTGGACAGGTTAACGTACATAATTCTATGCTGATTCACGTGTCACGGTACATTGCCCGTCAGGCTCAGATTAAAGGGTTAGTTGAGGAAGTGTTCACCTATTACAGACAGGGTATTGAACAGAACTCCTCAATTGTACTGGAGGAACTACGGCAGACATTTGAGATCGATTCAATCGGCTATGAATCATTCAGTACGACATCACAGATTATTCTGAATTCACCTCCATTACGGCAGATCGATTCGGCAACAAGGGTGCATACTTGGAATGAGGTTCAGGCTTTTCTGCACCCAGCCGCTGACCGTATTCGGGTAAAAGAAATCAACGGCGGGTCGGCAGATGTATTAGGGTATTTCGATGAAAGAGAGGGACTTTCAGTGATTGCCGTAGGTGGTGATAAGCTTTCACGGGGGCTAACTCTTGAGGGCCTGTCAGTCAGCTATTATTTACGTGTTTCCAGTAACTACGATACGCTTATGCAGATGGGCCGGTGGTTTGGCTACAGACCCGGTTATGTTGACTTGTGCCGCCTGTTTACCAGCCGGGATCTTAATGAATGGTTCTGCCATATCACACTGGCGTCGGAAGAATTACGTGATGAATTTGAGTACATGGCCAACGTCGCAGCTGGCACTCCGCTAGATTATGCTCTGAAAGTCAGAACTCATCCTGGGGGGTTGCAGATAACAGCAGCGAACAGACTTCGGCGTGCTGTCCCAATCAGGGTATCTTACGCAGGTCGACTGGTAGAAACCTATGAATTTCAGAAGAATCTGGATGTCATACGTACCAACTATCAGAATACCCGCCAGTTTATAGCAACGATGGGGGCACCAATGAACAATGAAGACAAATCCACTCATCAGGGAGCTGGACATTGTATCTGGCAGGGCGTTGGCCCGGACGCTGTTATCCGGTTTCTGGAAGGATACCGGACAACAGAAAATCTTCGGCGGGCAGACTCTCAGTCGCTTATCCGCTATATAAATCTACAGGCGCCTTCTGAATTAGTTAACTGGACTGTGGCCCTGATGTCTGGACAGGGATCAGCCAAACGGGCTGATTATGATGTGAACGGTCAAACGCAGTCGGTTGGATTGTATTTGCGGAATCAGGAAGACAATAACTCCGATGAATACAAATATTACGTCAAACGTTCACACCTGATAAGTCCCCGTCACGAATCAATTGACTTGACTACTGATCAGTACACGCGGGCGATGGAGCGTACCCGTGTTATTCGTATTCAGCGTAACAAAACCGGTGAAGCCGATTATCCTACAGGTGAGGTAATCAGGGGGGAAATCAGGCCAAGCACCAATGCCCTGCTTCTTATCTACTCGCTTGACCCATCCGGGGCTGAAATTGAACCATACACCGGCATTCCGATTGTCGGTTACGCTATCAGCTTTCCAGGTAGTAATTTCGACCGGGCAGTGGATTATGTCGTACATGGGGACTTGATTGATGTACACCGGGCACAGGAAGCGGACAGAATGAACGAGGAAGAAACGGAGGATGTCAACGATGACGACGCTTGAAACACTCTGGCAGCAACTCAGGGCGGGTGTATCATCAGGTGGAGGACTTTTATACCGCAGGTATGTAGGTATCACGCCTGATGTGTACGCAGGATTACGTGGATCTGAACAGGTATTGGCTATCGCTATTAAACCTCCGTTCACTGATACGCTGTCAGGCTCATTCCAGTTACATGATATTCAAACCGAATTAGTCACTGATCCACTACAGCCTCACCGTCAGTTATTACTATTAGTTTTGACAAATCGGGCTTTGACGGATCTATTTGCCGTATTAGGTGAAGATTTAGTGCAGCAGATTGCCAGAGAAACAAATCAGGAAAAATTAGTAGAGGTGCTGTTCAACAGGCTTGAACGATGGCGGGCCTTGTTTGAAAGCTATGCACCGGATGGCCTGTCGGCCGAAGCACAGCGTGGACTGTTTGGCGAATTATACTTTCTGCGAACACTGCTGGAAGCTGATATCAATCCGATCCGGATAATGACTGCTTGGGTTGGACCTGCCAGAGCCAGCCACGATTATGAGTTTGCCGAAGTTGCAATAGAAGTGAAAACATCCATTGCCTTCAGTCCGCAGTCGTTTCAGGTCAGTAATGCGCGGCATTTAGACGATACAGGACTAAACAACCTATATGTATTGTTTCTGTCGTTGAATAGTCTGCCGGATCAGGGAGAAACGCTAAATCAGCTTATCGATGATGTGACCGGGACACTATCTGTTGAACCGGCTCAGTTAAATCAGTTTCGGTTGCGTCTTTACGAAGCAGGCTACTTCCCTGATCATCGTTTACGTTACGATCAGCCCGGCTATCAGGTACTTGTCACCAGTTACTTTCGGGTTGGGGCAGGCTTTCCCCGACTGCGTGAGGCTGATGTGCCGGTGGGCGTAGGCGAACTACGGTATTCAGTTAGTTTGGCAGCCTGCGATCCGTTTAGTGTGACACAACAAGAGATTCTGCGTCAGTTGACAACATAATATAATATTCTGCCTTACCATGATGAATAATCAGCAGCGTGAACAACTGCTCCGCTTTTACATTGATCTACGCCAGCAGGTACTGGCTGCCGTTGAAGCGACTGAGGAGGGCGGCTTCCGGGAAGAGCAGTTTACGCAGATTGCACTTGATCTGCTAAGTGCGAACGGTGACACAGAGAATGCCCGCGAGTGCCGTGACAGTAAAACTGACACGGCCGGCCGCACCACTCACAAAGTTAACGGATACGCGCTCAGCGAGGGTGCCGAAAACCTCGACCTGTTTGTGACTATATACAAAGGACATGATCAGCCCCATCGCCTGACGGGTGAGGAAGTGAATCGTGCGTTTAATCAGTGCCGAAAGTTCCTTAATATCGCTTTCAAGGGGTACTGGCAGGACATAGAAGAATCGGCAGCAGCTTTCGACTTCGCCCGTGAGGTCTGCCATAACCGTGAGCACCTTGTCCGGGCTAATCTATTTCTGCTAACAGATTGTGAATGCAGTATTGAAGCACCTAAGAGTGATCACTTAGACAAGACAAGTCTGTTGCTGACGTACCGCATTGTTGACCTTAATTATCTGTTCCGGCTCGATCGTGGACAGCCTGCTCCTATAGTCATCAACTTTGAGGAGGCTACGGGCCATAGTTTGCCCTGTTTGACAATTCCGGCCGAAAACGATAAGTATCAATCGTTTCTGGCTGTAGTGCCCGGAAGCGTATTATCAGACATCTACGAAACATATGGTTCCCGGCTGCTGGAAATGAACGTGCGTTCCTTTCTGCAATTCACCGGTAAGACCAACAAGGGTATTCGGGATACCATTATGAAGGAGCCGCATATGTTTCTCGCTTACAATAACGGCATCGCGGCAACGGCTGAATCGGTTGAATTGACGCCTGATGGTAAGGCAATCAAATCAGTCAGCGAGTTTCAAATCGTGAATGGTGGCCAGACCACCGCCAGTATTTTTCATACACGACGAAAGGACAAAGCCGATATCAGTCAGGTTTATGTGCAGATAGCCAATACCTGTTCAGATCCACGTAATCCTGCGTACACATCAGGCGTGATACCTACATACC
>QQTW01004054.1_pt1 | contig 10940 bp, 13 predicted proteins | sample 1904831 | NCBI WGS metagenome assembly QQTW01 (sample SAMN09435610, study PRJNA476489) | Subsurface metagenome, whole genome shotgun sequencing project.
GCCGGTAGTCGGGGCGGAAGTCGTGACCCCAACCGGAGATGCAGTGCGCTTCGTCGACGACGAGCCGGACGACGCCGACTTGTGTGAGCGCCCGCTGAACCGCGCTGCTCCCCAACCGTTCGGGAGAAAGATACAACAGCCGCAAGTCGCCGAGCTGCGCTAGCGTTTGAGCTTGCTCAGCCCTGTCTTGCAGACTGTTGAGCGCCGCTGCCGGAATACCGCGAGCGTGTAGCCCTGCAACTTGGTCTTTCATCAGGGCCAAAAGCGGGCTCACGACGACGGTGAGGCCCGGCCCAGCGAGCGCCGGGAGCTGATAGCAGAGCGACTTGCCCGCGCCGGTCGGCATGACGGCCAACACGTCGCGGCCCGCCAAGGCGGCGGTCACGACCTCGAGCTGCCCGCCGCGGAACGCGCTCAGGCCGAAGCGGCTCAGCAGGCTTTCCGGCGTTGTGAACACGGAGTCTAGTGTAGGGGCGGCGGCTACCCGGGCGGGCAAAATAGTTCGCTTTATAGGTTAGGGCAGCGAGGCGGTGCGCTCGAGGTACGGCAAGGGGTCGACCGCCTGACCGTCCATGCGAATCTCGAAGTGCAGGTGCGAACCCGTCGAGCGGCCTGTCGACCCGACCTTGGCAATGACGTCGCCCGCCGACACGTCCTGCCCGAGATAAGCCAGGAGTTCCGAGGCGTGTCCGTAAAAGTACTCAACGTTGTCCGCTTCGATGACGACCACGTAGCCGTACCCGCCGAGCCAGCCGCTATAGCTCACAACTCCCGCAACCGCCGCGACGATGGGGTCGCCCGTCGAGCCGTCGATGTCGAGGCCGTAGTGATACGTCATGCCGAGCAGGTTGCGCGGGCCGAAATATGAGGTGATGAGGCCCTCGAGCGGCCACACCACACTGTCGGCGTCGCCCCCGGACGCCGTCGGCAGGCGGAGCGTCGACCCGGCGTCTAACAGGTCGCTCTCGAGGCCGTTCAAATCCATCAGCATTTCGACGCTCGTGCCGTGCCGGAGCGCGATTTCGGAAAGCGAGTCGCCCGCGGCGATGGTGATGCGCGGTTCGGCCCCGCCCCCCTGGTCGCTCGGGACCGCGTCGGCCCGGACGCCCGGAATCTGCAGCGCGTCGCCGACCGAGAGCATGGCGTCCGGGGGGAGGCCGTTCGCGCCGCTCAGCGTGTCGACCGGGACGCCGTAGCGCTCGGACAGGGACCATAGCGAGTCGCCCGCTTCAACGGTCAGCGTCAGCGGCGAGTCGGGCGCGGCCCCGCCGGTCACGAGTTCTTGGCCGATGGTGAGCGCCGTGTCGGACATTCCGTTGAGCGCCATAAGCTCTTCGACCGGAACGCCGGTTGTGAGCGCGACATCTGAAAGCGTGTCGCCCGGCCGAACGACGTAGGTCTCGGCCCCCGGCAGCGTGAGGGTCGCGCCCGCCAGGAGGTCGGTACCGACGAGGTTGTTGGCCGCCAAAATCGCCTCGACAGTGGTGCCGTAGCGTTCGGCGAGCGCGACGAGGGTGTCCCCCGGCGCGACGACGTAGGTCTCTTGGGCCAAGGCCGGGAGGGCCGTCATTAGTACCGCCAAAGTGGTAACTATCCGCGTCCGGGACATCGGGCACAGTGTAACAGAATTCTCAAATGAGGGTACAGACATTTACACCTTGTACTCATTTGCTACAAACACAACAAGCTGTGTTGGATGGTGATAGGGCGGGTGTGTACGTTAGTAGAGCAGGGACGTGAGCGGGAGTTACGAAGTCCGAGTGCTGGGTTCCGCAGCCGCGTCTCGAGTTAAGTGCGGGTTGTCCTGGCTGGTGTCGCCGTGAACTGTACGGGCCTCTATGCGCTAAATCCCCCCTGCCCCCTTAAAAAGGGGGGGGTGCCAGCTCAGCGTCGGCTCAGGGTTGGTCTGCCTCGAGAGGAAAGAGAAAAGAAGAAAGAAACCCCCTCCCTGACACTTGCAAGGAAAGCCCCCCTTTGCTAAGAGCCTGTCTGAAAAGTAGCCCAACGGCTAGCTGTTGGGTAAGAGTGGGTGTGTGAAGAACCAACAGACCTACCCAAGCGAGCTAACCGATGAGCAGTGGCAGCTTATCAAAGAACTGATCCCCAAGGCGAAAAAAGGGGGACGACCGAGAACTTTAGCGATGCGCTCGGTGCTCGACGCGATTCTTTACGTGGTGGTTGGCGGGGTGCAGTGGCGGATGTTGCCCAAGGAGTATCCGAACTGGAAGTCGGTCTATCACTACTTCAGGAGCTGGCGTGACCAAGGGGTGTGGGAACGCCTGCACGGACATTTACGGGCGACGCTTCGACAAAAGGTCGGGCGTCACAAGCACCCAAGCGCCGGGAGTATGGACGCCCAAAGTGTCAAAGCCAGTGAGTGGTCGGGGGAACGTGGCTTTGACGCGGGCAAGAAAGTCAACGGCAGAAAACGCCATCTGCTGGTCGACACGCTGGGGCTGGTGCTGGCCGTCGTCGTGACGACCGCCAACGTCCAAGACCAAGACGGGGCGCGCTCCCTGCTCAGGCGCGGTCGGCGGGCGGGTAAAAAGCTCCGGCTCATCTGGGTCGACGGGGGCTACCGCGGGCAGCTCGTAGGCTGGGTCAGCCGCCATTTCCGCTTTCGCCTCCAACCGGTGTTGCGCACCGACGACCGCCGCGGTTTCGTGGTGCTACCCCGCCGCTGGGTCGTTGAAAGGACCTTCGCCTGGCTGGCTCAATATCGTCGGCTGAGCAAAGACTATGAACGCCTGACCCCGACCGCGGAAGCCATGATCCATGTCGCCATGATTCGTTTGATGCTCCGCCGCTTGGCCTAGACGCGGACTTCTCAGACAGGCTCTAAGGTTTGGTGTCTGCTTTGACTGGTTTGGGCGGCACTGGCAAAAGCAAGTTGGCTGTTTATTTGGGCATCTGTACCGCTTTAGACCTACCATTCTTGGGCGCACCGGTAAAGAGTGGCAAAGTTTTCTACCTTGATTTTGAGCTTGGAGAACGGGCTACGGTTCCGGTCATCAAGCGGGTGGCAAAAGGTTTGGGTGTGAGTCCAGACAGGTTAGAAGAAAAGTTTTTTTACCATCCGTTTACCAGCGAAGGATTGCTGCTCCCTGAATCGGTCAATGACATTCGGGCTAGTTTAGCCGAGCACAAACCGCGGTTGGTTATAGTAGACGCTTTTCAGGCGGCTTTCGCCGACGATCCTAACGATCCGAAAAAGGTGACGCTACAGATCAAAACGTTGGCGCAACTAGCTGCGGATTTTGACACCGCCGTGATGTTCTTAGACCACGTACCGAAAGACCAAAAAGGGTTCAAGTCCAGGTCAATGTACGGGTCGGTTTTTAAGACCAACCACTCTCGTTCGGTGAACCACCTTCGAGAAGACGACGAAGACCCAAGCATCGTAGTTTGGGAAGCGGACAAAACCAACGTAGGTCCGCGGCACATACAGATCGGCATTCGGTCGGTACACGACAACGACGCAGACACCATCACCTTTTCAAAAGTTGATATGGGGTTCAAAGATAAGTCAGAGAAAGACGCCGTTATCCGAGTCGTTTCTGGACACCTTGAGGACCACATGGGGACGCGAGTTTTACGCAGCAAGCTAATCGACCTAGCGGTTAAAGAAACCGGCGTCAGCAGACCCTACGCCGAAAAGGTATTCGGCATTTGGATAGATCAAGAAGTAAAACGCGGCACCTACACCGAGCACGTAGAGCCGGGTAAAGGTCCGCCGAAGTCGTACCAGATGGCACACCCACTTGACTAACCGCCTTCGGGCGGTTTTTTGTTATCAGAAACCATCCCGGTACCCATCCCCCGAAAGGTATTTGGTAGCTATTTATACTGTGCCACACGGTAGAACATCTCTTACCCTGTGGGTATTTGGTAGGTTTTAGAAACTTCGCCGCTACACTCACGTGGGATTAACTGCTTTCACGCAGACACGCTTATCAATACCAGATACCTTCCTAATACCCATAGGGTATTTGTTTTATATTGTTCTACACAGTATAAATAGCTTCCAAATACCTTTGTAGGGGGGAGTAGAAAAAGGGTTCATGATGTGAAGTGTGCTTGCAGATTAACCTGTAATATCAACCCCAATTATCCAAAATCGACCGGTTTGATACTAACTATTGACTTTTAAGTAAGTATGAGGTAGTATCTGGTAATCCCAAAAGGTTTACCGTTATCTATATTCCAAAGCAGGTAACGAAGACGGTCCCGAAAGTAAACATGGACCAAAGTGTGACAGGAGTAGGCAACATTCTTTGCCGCATCAAAAGTATGTATGAGTTTTATAGCACCCGTGAAGTATCTGAAATCTTGCGCCTAGATGTGAAAACCGTGCGAGCTGCGATTGCACGTGGCGACATTCGCGCGGTGCGCTTTGGCGAAATGACTTCATATCGTATCCCCGCCGCTGAAGTTCACCGATGGGCAGGCACGCAGGAGCTAACCCCGCCGCAAAAAGCCGCGCTGAAAAACGACCTAAACCGCCGTGAGCACGCTGTAGCCCAAGGGGAACAGCAGTTTGGAGCCTCAAGCAATGCATAACTACTACGAATTACAAGCTCGTCTCGCCGGGTTGCCCGTTACCGAAGAGGTAAAGGAGCGTGACCGCCTGCGGAACGAAATTTTAGAAGACGCCGCCGATCAAACGTTGACCGAAGCGGATGTCACCACGGCTATGTATCACAAGGCTGGTATAAAACCTAGCGGATCACGCCCGAATGAAAAGGATTTTTGAATGCGAAACGATGGTGCCGATACCTACGACATCAAGGTCTCGAACCTTAAGTACCTGTGCGGCTTTAGTGACGAGCGAATCCAGGAGCTTCTAGACTATTCGCAGTTGGACGTGCGTCCGGATGCCGTTGGGGTGTTATGGACAACCCGCCGCCAATTGGCGTACCTAAAAAACAGAAACGTCGGGCGGGCGCGATCCTTCGCTTAGTAAATAACAATGTGATAAGATAATAGGTAAGAGTTTTGTTCCCCATAGATGACAAAACTTGGACTCCAAAACTCCCGGCAACGCTGCAAACTTTGCCGGGAGTTTTTCTTGGGGTGACGCACAAACTGACAAATGAAAGGTTAGCGAACTAAAAGCGTTCCTTAACTCATGAAAAGCGACTCGTTAGTCACTCGCTGGCTGCCTCCTGACAACCCGACCGGAACCGACGGACGATTCACTTTATTGTTTGGTGGGGTCAATTTGGGAAGATCAAGCCCCGCTCCCTCGCCCACACAATCGCTTCGGCGCGCGAGTTCACACCGATCTTGTCGTACACCGTCGAGATGTAGTTCCGCACGGTTTGGGTCGCGATGCCCAGCTCGGCAGCGATGGCGTCGTTATTCCTGCCGCTCGCCAACTGCTCCAACACCTGCCGCTCGCGGTTACTCAGGATGTCGAGCCCCGCCTTGACCGCGCTGCCCGCCCGTATCTCGAACAACTTGTCCTGCACTACCCGCACGAACCACGACGGGTCGCTCATCGCCGCCTGGATCGCCTGTGACAGCTCGTTCTCCGCCCGCTTGCGCTCGGTGATATCGAGGTAGGTGTCGATCAGGTGCAGCTCATGGTGAAAACGGATGAGCCGCCCCTCGCTCAGCACGATGCGCGGCTCGCCCGCCTTGGTGCGCAGCTCCAACTCCTCCTCGATGATGGCGTCGGTCTCGCCCCGCCGCAGGTTCTTGATCGCCTCGTCGCGCTTCTTGTTGAGCGCGTAGAGCCGGAGTTCCTGGACGGTCCTGCCGATCACCTCGTCGCGGGCGTAACCGGTGAGGTTGAGGAAGCTGTCGTTCACCTCCGCGAACTGCAGGTCCTCCAACCGCATGACGCTCATGCCGGTCGGATTGACCTCAAAGGTCGCCCGGTAGCGCGCCGCGAGTTCATGCCGCTCGGTCACATCGCGCACCAGCATCGTCCCCATCGTGATCGAGTCCTGAACCTGTGTGCCGCTGTAGGAGCCCAGCCAGCGCCGCGACTCGCCGCGCTTCTGGACCCATACTTCGTAGTCCGAGAACGACTCACCCCGCAACACCCGCGCGGCGGGATACGCCTCGGCGGGCAGCGCCGCGCCAGCGAGGTCGTAAAGCTCGAACAGCGCGTCGAGGTCGTGGACGTTGTGGCGGATGTCGGCGGGGCGCTCGAAGCCGTACACTGTTAGGGTGGCACGGTTGGCGAACAGGAACGCGCCCTCAAGGTCGAACGCCAGGAGTGCTTCGTTGAAGCCGCCGATAACCGCCTGGAGCTGCGGAAACTCGACGTTCCGGGCGGGGTCGGTGATCAGATTGTAGTCGATACGTGCCTCTCTGCTACAAAGGAACCGCTAGAGAGGCAAGCTAGGGAAGCTTTATAACGCCTTGCTTAAGTGGGTCGTGCCGTGGTCAGACGCAGCCGCGCGAATCGTGTAGTGCCTAAAGACATGAAGCGAGCGGATAGCCAAGCAGTAAGGCTAATTCACCCAATTATGCGCTTATAACACAGCAGCAAAAAAGGTCTTTTTGTACGGACTTACGAGTACTTTACGCATAGACCAGCCGTGCGGCAGTTTAGTTATGGACATTGGGACAGCCTAACTAGCTAGCGTCATTAAAATGTTGGCGGTCCGGGCTATCGGGTAATGAGTTTTTAGACCCAACCAAAAACGTTTCTCTCTTCGACCTGTTTGGGCGCGTGCTTGACACAGCCCCGAAGGGCGGGTACCCACCCCTCCCGACTATTCAGCACCCTCTAAAATCGCTTCTGAGTCAGAGCTACATACTTGACGCTAGATAACTGTATGGTAATGTGGATTAAGTAAGCATTCGATGAGTATTACAAAAGAGGCGTTAAATGAAAAAGCTTTTAGCAGTTCTTGTGATGCTTATCTTTGTGAATCTCGTAAACGCCCAAAGCGTCGAACAAACAGCAGTAACAAGTATCATGACGGTTTTAGACGGGCAAGAAGTTGAGTGCCCACCTTCAACAAATTACCCAGAATCCATAGAGTATTGCGGTGCTGCTTTTTCTACGAGAGCTGAAATGAGGCAAGCTGTCGAGCTTTGGGCATCGTATTCGTCGTGGGTTCCGGAATCAGGATGGACTTCAGAAGGCACAAGGGTAGGCGCAGTTATCATGAGGACCTACCGGTACATAGATGATTATGGCGACCCGTGGCGTGCAAGATTTGTCATAGCTGGTGATGGGGAAGTAGGAACAATTGTATTTTTGTATCAGAGCGCCTAGAGCCAGTTCGTTATTCTACTCATTACGAAATCAGTATGTGAACAAGGCGGCTCCCTTTTGGAACCGCCCGTTTTTAGGCAGTATTTTTTAGATCGGGTTATGGGTACCCTTCAAAAATGAAGGGGTCGATCCGGATTTGACTTTGCCCAGGGGCGGGGGTCGGGACCGTGAGCGACAAGCCGCAGGTACCTGTCCTTACGAAATGGTCAAACCTGATAAGCCCCCCCACCATGCCGGGGTGTGCCTAGCTATCCGCTGGTGCTTTGTGAGCGTCCTTCTCCAATTGAAGCAACAGGCGCATGAATGTACCCGCAAGGTAGATCATAAATTCTACGTCTTGTGCCTGGTACTCACCGGCGTGCTTAACGGCGTCATTCTGATACTGCCGGAAGGGTCCGAAAAGGAGTTGATGATAAAGGTTGATAACCTGTTGATGTACGGCTTTACCCTGCAACCACGTTAATAGCTCGTTTTTCTGGTTTTCCAGCGCCTTGTCATTGTTCAAAACTTCTTTGAGTAGCTGCTCTATCGAATAACGCAAGTTGTCAAGAAGATTACGCTGTTTACTTTGGTCGCCTTCCATATACAACCTTAAGGCTGTTTCAAACGGCTCCAGTATTTTTGGGTGGTCAGCAAGCCAGCTAAGAGTTTGATTCACGACCCTATCGTCTAACAACTCTGCGCCGCTAGGGTATACGGTCACTCCTAATTGCGTCTTCGTAACCGCTAAACCCGCTTGGGGTGTAAACATAAGGCTTGCCTCGACGCTATCATATAGAGCCTGTACGTCTGCCATCTGATTATCTTGTTTGAACACCTCAAAAGTATATTGAAGCAACATAACATAATGTTTTAAAGTTCTCGCTTTGCCTAGAACGTGCGTTATCTTAATCGGTTCTGACGGAAGTAGACCGGAACCTATGAAGAAATTGAAAAGGGCTACCTGTCTTACTGTGAAGTAGAGATCATGATTCAGTTCTATATGTGTATTAAGCCTATACCTTAACCGTCCAAACTGTAGCTCTGTGTTGTAGTCAATGTTCCAACGTCTATGAAAATCGTTGAACCAGTCAGCCATGTGCTTTCAGTATAACCTAGTGAATTCACGCCAGCACGCTCTATAATCGTTTTTAAGACGCTCGAAAACAGAGGGTGCGGCGCGTAGTGACCGCACCCGTAACGTAGGACCGCCTACGCAGCTACAGCTACCCGGTGGCACCCACAGGCATCTGTCAGAACGTCCGGAGTCTCACGGCAGGCGCTACACACGTCCTGCAAAGCTGACCCGTTACAGCTTTCGCAAACGTGAAAGCAGCCGCTTTCAGTTTCTACTACTGAGTCCCCCGCACAGGCGTAGCAGTCAACCGTGATGAGTTCGGGTAAGTCGGTAAAAGGCAGCATTTAAGCTGCCTCGTTTTCGTAGTCGTTATGCGGCGGGCGGTCAACGATGATAGGCGGTAAGGTTTCGTCCTCTTCGTTTAACTCGGCAAACAGCGCTTTAATATCTGCGTGACGGTCTGCGAGCACTTCCACGTCAAGCCAGAGGGCGCTCATCAGAGCACCCGTCCGGCGACGCGCACCGCAGCGCGAATCGTCGTGTGCGAGGCGACTTGGTTCAGGTAGGCGTCGAAGACCTGCCAAGTCTTACCCCAAGTCTGCAAAGTTCCGACGATCTCAGCCCCGCGCACGATGTCGTAAGCCTTGATGGGGCGGCGGTAGTCGGCGTTTTCCTGTTTGCAAACGGTGATGGTAGAGTTCATATTAATCCTTCTCAACTACGGGATTCTGAAAGGGTTTGCTTACTAGGGCGTTGCCCTTTCAGTAAAGTTAGTCTAGCACTAACGCTATAGCTATGTCAAGCGCTAATGCTTGCATATCCACTTGCGTAAACCTAGCAGTTCTGCTATAGTGTTCCTATGGCAGAGATTCGTTTCAAATTGAAAGAATACCTACAGGAACACGGTTTAAAGCCGCGTGATGTAGAAAACCGGGCGATTGAACTCGGTCACAACTTCGGGCGGAATACAATCTATCGGTTACTCGCTGACGGGGGACCAGAACGTTTCGACAAAGCAACTTTGATGATCCTTATCGGCACGTTGCGGGACTTGCTACCGCGGCGCAAAACCAAAGTTTCGGATTTAATCGAGTACGTCGATTAGGAAGGTACGGTTTAGAGATGGCTAAGAACGTGATTCGGGCAAAAGGTGAGGGTTCGGTATTCAAGCGCGAAAGCACGGGCAAATGGATTGCTCAGGTTTTCATAGCCTACAAACCCAACGGACAGCCACAGTACACGACTAAAACGTGCGACACGAAAAAAGAAGCGGGTGAGGCTCTAGAAGTTCTTAAGCGGGAAGTAAACTCAGGTTACTTCGACCCGAAGAAAACGACGGTAGGCGAATACCTTGCCGAGTGGCTTAAAACCCTGACTAACTCAGCCCGCGCCAGAGAACTCTATACACGGGATGTCGAAAAACAGATCGTGCCGCGTATTGGGCACGTACTCTTGACCAGGCTCCGCGCCAGCGACGTTGACCGGATGCTTAACGACGTTAAAACCAAATCCGCGGGGGTTGTGGCGGGGCGCAACAAGACGGTGCCCGAAGACGCCGGGGTCAGGACCGCGCAACTTGTCCGGGACACGCTCCGTAACGCCTTGAACAAAGCCGTGAAAAAGGACTTGATTCCGAGTAACCCGGTCGTCAAAACCGACGCCCCGAAAAAGCAGAAAAAGGAAATGGATTTGTGGACGCCCTCCGAAACGTTGGACTTTTTGTACAACCCGACGATTCGGGTACACCGTCTGTATGCCCTGTTCTACCTGATGACCTTTTCAGGTCTTCGGCGTGGTGAGGCGATGGCTTTGCGGTGGTCGGACCTCAAAGGCGTTAACCTGCGGGTAGAGCGCAGCTTGAGTTACGTCGGCGGCAAAGTTACCTACTCGACCACAAAAACTGAACGCTCTAAACGGTGGCTTAGCCTGTCCGAAGACGTGCTGGCAGTCTTGGCGGCGCACAAAGCAGCCCAAGATGCCGAACGCGCCAAGCTAGGAGCACGCTGGCAGGACGAGGGTTTGATGTTCCCGTCCGAAGTCGGAAAGCCCATCCTGCCAAGTAACTACTCGAAATTGTGGAAGACCTTGTTAAAGAACGCCGGGGTGCGGCACGTGACGCCCCATTGTCTTAGACATTTGGCAGCAAGTTTGATGATCCGCAAGGGTGCGACGCTGAATGAGGTCAGTGAACGCTTAGGGCACGCCAAGAGCAGTTTCACGGGGGACGTGTACGTACACGTGTTTGAAGAGATGAGACAACGCAATCAACTCGGCATCAACGACCTACGCGGCGAAAGCCCCAAAACCTATAATTGACAATGAACTGTTTGTGAACTGTTTTTGCGCCAAAAGAACACCCCCGCTTTCCGGCGGGGGTTCAATATATGCGTCTGTGACTTTACTGCTATGGAGCCGATGGTCGGATTTGAACCGACGACCTATCGATTACGAATCGATTGCTCTACCTCTGAGCTACATCGGCGAGAGGGCATCACTCTGATGTTGCTGAGATGATACCCCAAATGTGGTGGCCAGAGGCGGGCTTGAACCGCCGACACCACGATTTTCAGTCGTGTGCTCTACCGGCTGAGCTATCTGGCCAGATGGTTGGTATCGTCGACATCCTGACGATACCAACAGGTTGTG
>QQTW01004055.1_pt1 | contig 10940 bp, 7 predicted proteins | sample 1904831 | NCBI WGS metagenome assembly QQTW01 (sample SAMN09435610, study PRJNA476489) | Subsurface metagenome, whole genome shotgun sequencing project.
ATCAGTAATTCATTGGAGGCGGGAGCTGGCAGCAGTTGCACACCTGCCCAGGGGCTTACCATGACCTGTACAAGCATCAATGCATTTTGCTTCACCTGGAAGATGTGCATGCAGCTGCACAAGAGTGTGGGCGATGGTGCCACTGAAACCAAATGAGTTAGTTCCAAGCACAGCCTCTGTTCCCAGAAGCGGATATGAGTTGGGATCAGCAGATGAGATGGCTTGGAAAGGGAATAGTGTTGGCATGGCTCCAATCGCTTCCACAACCAAAGGATTGAGTTCATGAAGATGTAAGTTAGGGGGGATGTCCTGGTGCTGTACTGTTAACAGGGTTTTGATGAAACCAGCAATCCCCGCTGCCGCTTCAGCGTGTCCAATATTGGTTTTGCTGGCCCCAATGGCGATAGGATTGCTAGATTCACGACACTTGTCTACAACCCCACAAATACTGGCCATTTCTGTCGGGTCTCCCAGGGCAGTTCCTGTTCCGTGGGCTTCAATCATCTGCAACATTGTTGTTGCTGCGTCGGGTAGCATTTTAGCCGCTGCTTTCATCAAAGCTTGCTGAGCAGATCCATTTGGCGCTGTTAAGCTTGCACTGCGCCCATCCTGACGAACAGCTGTGGCACGGATGACTGCAATGGGTTTGGCCTGTCAGGAGCAAAGCAGAAGTTTACATAGATTACGTAATGCTATGTCAACCCTTCTCACGACACAACAATACTTCCTTGCGCCTACCTTGGGTTCAGCCAATGATGAAGATTCAATGCAGACTGCGCCACACCCTTCGCCACGAACATACCCATTGGCTGTGCTATCGAAGGTTTTACAACGGCAATCAGGCGACAGCATGCCTGCATGACAGATTGTAAGTGTTGTTTGGTATGCCAGCATCAAGTTGACCCCAGCTGCCAAAGCCATGTTGCATTCCTTTGTTTTGACTGACGTTCCAGCTACGTGCACAGCAACAAGCGAAGAAGAACAGGCTGTGTCCAAGCTTATGGCAGGACCTTCCAGTCCAATTGAGTATGATATACGTCCAGCAGCCATGGATAGTGATGACCCGCTTGGCTTATATGCAGATTCACATGTTATGGTGTCTTCTGCCCATGACATTGCAAAATCAACTGTTGAAACGCCTACAAACACCCCTGTAAGACTTTTCATAAGGCTGTCCTTGCTGTGATTGGCATGATACAATGCACTTAAGCCAGTATCGAGCAGCCACCGCTGTTGGGGGTCCATGCAATGAGCTTCAACAGGTTTGATGCCAAAAGATATGGCGTCAAAATACTCCGCATCTTCAATGAAACCACCGTGGCCAAGACACTTTATGTCAGACGCTGCACAATTTGTGATGCTGTCAGTGTTCCAACGCGACAAGGGGACTGGTTGAATGGCATCATGACTGCTGACAAAATTTATCCAGAACAACTGTGGAGTATTCGCTGCAGCAGGAAACCGGCATGCAAGTCCTGCTAACACTATTGTTGCCATGCTGCAGCTAAGTCCGGTCATGGTAAGCCCCTGGGCAGGTGTGCAACTGCTGCCAGCTCCCGCCTCCAATGAATTACTGATAAGTTCTTGAGCCAATTGGTGTACAGTTGGATGATCAAAGACGATGGTGGTGGGAATATCGACTTCAGCAGCCTTACGGACTTTGCGCATCAGCTCCAGCAGCCCTATGGAATCAAACCCCATGTCCATGAATGGTGCATGACTGTTAACATCCACCATGCCAATGCAAGCTACAACTTCCTTTCGCAATAAGTCTTCAACAAAGCTGAGTCTTTGTCCTGCTGGCATGGTGCTCAGCGTCCTTGCTAAGCCTGGGTTTTTGTGGTGCTTCAACTGCACATCAGGCAAAGTGCCCTGTGCTGGCTGACTGGTCTGTGCAGTACTGAGTGGCGCCGACCATGCACCTGCTTGGTGGGACAACATCTCTTCCCTTTCTAGCACTGTCAACACACACAATACAGCTGGCAATAATATACGTGTAGATATCATGCTTTCAAACACTTGGCACACGTCTGTGGGTGAAATGGCTCCGATGGACTCCAAAAACGCAGGCTTGAAAGTTGACGCTGCCATGCCAACACCTGCAGTTGCGCAACCGTTAGTTAATGCTGCGGCAAAACCCACTCATTGCTGGACAGCATATTTGCGCAAGTACGCTGCATCACCTGAAACACACCCCAGCTGAACGCTGCTTGCTGGCAGACGCTGTGCTTGCCTCCAGCTGGCTAGTGAGTCTAGGCAGGAGTTAGCTGCAGCATAATGGGCCTGACCCCTGTTGCCAAAGCAGGACGAGTGAGAGGACAGCATGACAAAGAAGTCCAGCAGCATGCCCCTTGTGTGTGTTGCCTCATGTAAGTTCCATGCTCCAATGGCTTTCCCTCCAAAAACCCTGCATGCACAGACTTGCTGTATACCGGATCAAACCGGTATTTTGCACAATGGAGACACCATACTTGTTCCACTTCCTGGTGCAGCTTTCCAGGGTCATGCCTATTACAACAGGGACAGCAGCATGCGCAGGTCACAAGCAGTATTTGTTACCTGGCCACTTGCTCGGGGGTCACATCACTGATCAATGCGTCATCTATTACCCCCGCTGCATGAATGATACCATGGATGGGGAAGTTCCAGCCAGCTGTGAGTTCCAGTGCATGATCCAATGACTGCTGAGATGCCACGTCACAACACAGAACCAGCACCTGGGTGCCAGCGTTATGCAGCCAGTCCAGCTGTGGGGCAGCCGGTATGTGCCTGATGCTCTGCACGCTGCTCCTGGATGCTACCGCTACATGTGTTGCACCCAGCTCAACAAGCAATCGAATAAGGGAAAGGCCAATGCCGCCAAGCCCGCCTGTAACAAGGTACGTGCCACCCATGCGCACATGAGTCGTGATGACCTCCAACATGGCGCAGCAAGCTTGCGGGGCGTTTTGCAGGAAGCCCATTGCTTCAGCAAGGTCTTGAAAACCGTGACAGAGCGTGCTCGATGATGGTAGCAAATCTGCCGCATGATGTTGTGCAACAATAGCAAAGGCGGTGGTCACATCCAGGGTGTTTATGGGCAAGGCAACTATGTTGTGTATGGTCAATGTGGGTAAGAAGTCCACACATGATCTGCACCCTGTTTGGTCAAATTGGACTATTTGCCCTGCTCCTACAATGTGTTTGAACACCGAGGTAGGTAGTGAACTCTGTGCCAGGTTGATGACCGTGTCCACGCCCTGCTCCGCAAACCAACCTGATAGAGTATGCTCAAATACAGGACCCTCAGTGCCGATTGTTGTGGATGGCACGCCTAAGCCACCTAGCAGGTGAGCATCGGCGTCCGTGCTGCATGCTACGTGCACAGTTAACCCGGCAGACTGTGCATAGTGCACCGCAGCACAGCCAATAGCACCCGATGCTCCATACAGCAGCAGCGACTGGCCATGTTGCAGATCTGATATGCAGCTAAAGGCTCTGTGTATGAGCAGATAAATTGCAGGCAGAGCTGCAGCGTGTATAAAATCAAGGTTAAGAGGGATAGGGTGGACCCAATCGGCACAGACTGTGACGTATTTTGCCTGAGCATCTTGTCCAATGCCATACACTGGGGACCCTGCATGAATGCCTGCGATGCCAGTTACAACATTTCCTGCAAATCCTGCAAAGCTGCTTCTGCTACCCGTGCTGCTTGTGCCCTCCCAACTTGTCAGCACAACACCTATTGCATGCACACGAATGTGCAATTGGCAGTCGGCGGGGTTTTGTGATCCAGCATTGGTCAGACTCACCAAGTTGTGCTGCTGACTCAGGCTATTCATATCATTCGCAGGAACGTTGTATGGTATCTCCTCCAATCTGGGAACAAGCCTCAAGTCGCCACGATAAGCTATCTCAAGTTCGTGTTTACCATGCACCTCGATGTTTTCAAGCATTGTTTCCGAAATCTGCATAAGTTCCTGCAAAGTGACCATGGCACTACCCTTGCATCCGTCCAAATCAATTAAAGATGTCTGCACGTGTGGACATTCTTGGCGCATGGTTCTTGCAAAACCCCAGACTCCAGCATGCCATGGTGGGCATCGCTGGCTGCATTGATCTGGCTGCATAACTTGCGTACCACGTGTCACAATGATAACTTGGCTGTTCTTAAGCTTTTGCACCACTGCTGTGAGGCTTATCAATGCATCGAGACACTCCACAGGGCTGGTAGTATGGTCCAGAGGCAGTAAAAAGATTACACAGACGGAGTCGTCGCAGGAAATGCTGTGCCAGACTGGGCTTGGACCATGCAAAGCACCATGTACCCCATTAACGCGCACAGGCACAACATGGGAGCCTTGTAGAGTGCGGGCCCTTTCCACACAGTTTGCAACTTGTTCTGCAGCTGTTGGGCCCACAAGGATGAAACAGCCTGTTCAATACAACACATACATTAATGAAGATTAACATAGACAGCATGTCTGCAAGTAAGCTAGAAAAGGGTGTAAACTCAAGTACCATGGCCAGGTCACATTACCTGCTCGAGGTGGTAATGACATGCCAGTGGCAATGGTGGCGGATGGATGTGTGTGCCAATTCAGAGTATATAGTGTGATTGGTAAGGGTGCTGGAAACCTCCTTTCAGTCGTCAATGAAGGATCCAATGTCATGTGCTCCACGCTTCGCAACATCGCAATCGTGTTTTTGTGCGTTAATCCCAACATCAGCTCTTTGACGGTAATATGTACAGTCCCAGAGCAATCCATAAGCGCAATATCAGCACTGACATGAAGGTCGACATGTTTTATGTTTTGTAAGGTTACCCACATGGGCTCATTTGTCCATGTTTGAGGACCCATTACACCATAATGTATTTGAATAGCAGCTGCTTTCACAGGGACCAGCAGGTGGTCTGGGACCATTGCATATGTCAGATGACAGTAACGAACGAGAAGCTGCACTGCACCCTCCAATATGACAGGGTTGATTGAGTAACCATCTTTCCTGCCAATTTGAGGCTGCAACAAGCCAGCCAACATATTGCAACCAGTCCAAATTTGCTTGATGATCTTCAATCCTTGTCCAAGGTGTAGCCCTTGAACATGTGCCATGTCCTCAAAGCTTGAAGTGGTGTCAGATTCCATGTGCAAGATGCATTTCTGCTTGATATTGTAGAGCGAGGCGTCTGCAAGTGCAGACTCTGTCCTGTACTTGCCAGACAATCTGATACTTGTAGCCCCTTGTTTCTCAAGTTCAACCACGAAAGTGTGATTCTTTAAGACTTTACAATGCAAAGACACATCGTTGTCCTCGTTCTCAGTTGGAAACAGAGGGCGGTGGAACCTGATATCAACTAGACAAAGCGTATCGTTGGTTGGCCCAGTTCGATCCGGCGGTTTGTGGGTCAGCAGAGAAGATATCACAAATTCCAACGCATAGCTGACGGGAACAAATTGTATGCCAAAGAGCTTATACTCCTCAAACAGAGTAGTTGACTGCTTGCTGAACTTATGGGAGAAAGTTTGCAGTCCATCGGTAGAAGTATCTACACGATGAACAGTGCGATGGCTTTCACTGCTCCAAGGAAAGGACTGCTTGAGCTGCAAAGATCTAGCAGGGGGATGTGACTGTAATTCATTTGCAATTGCTGACATTGCACACTGTATATCATCCGCCAAGCCCCCCATGCACCTGGCTGAGAACCAATTGATGCTTCTTCCCAAGCCGCTGGTGCATGTTTGACAACTAGTAGACATACTATTGTCCAGGCTTATTTCAAGCACAGAGCGACAACCCAGCTTGGGCAGCGTTAACATGCATGCTATGTTGTCATATGTGCTAACCATTTGCTGCATCCAATAATCACCTGTCAACATGCTCTTGTCGGCAAGCTGTCCACAAGACCCTCGCACCAATATCGTGTGAGGATGATTGAATATAACCTAATGCACAAACAGTGTTAGTGCTTTTGCAGCAAGCGTATTCAGTGTATAATATACACAACCAGTAGAAGCAATTAATGATCTATAGTTTCAGCCAGCCTAAGAACCTTACCCGCTTGAAGATTTCCTTATATGCTGGCATGGCATGCAGAACCGACGTAGGGTCATACCAGGGTAGCCATTGAGAGGCTTTAGGGTAAGTCAGGTGCTGTAAGCCTTGATGAAGCTGTTGCAGTCCTTCACAAGTTCCTGACACGGTGCTGAAAAAGGTGTTGGCCGCAACAATAGTGAGCATCTGCCAGCAGACCAGCTACAAACTGAGCGATAGAGAAGTTTATGACTTGATTGTGTTAAAACACTATCCTGGGTCATGCCCCACAAGTCCAGGACAACAGATGACCCCAAACAGGGCAAGTGGATCCTTGTCATTCATGATGCATACCCTCCGTGCAAGAGGTCTGTCACAAAACGGAATCACTACCAATCGATAAGTGAATCAATAGTTGGCAAATACTGCATTACCTGTTTGGCTGTACATTTCTGTATAGCTTCGTGTATGGCCTCACGGTGTGCTGGTATGGTCACCAATCTGGCATCAAGTGGAAGCGTACAAAGTACTTCAGCCTGCTTGCTTGCTATGTACAGTGCATCCTCCAATGATACCACACCTGCCACACAGGCTGCGACAACCTCACCAACCCCTTGGCCCATGACTATATCAGGGTGCACCCCCTTCGCCTTCCATAACTGGAACAAGGACCACTCTGCTGCAACAATGGCAACCAGCCGAATCCTGCTACGCAGTGGGCGAACCCCTGTGCCTTCATCCTCTTCCGCTTGTATCTGCATTTGGCATTTGCAGATGTGAGCGGAGTTGTTCACTGACAGAAAAATCTGGCTTGATACTGCTTTCACAAACACAAAACGTGACGGCGCACCTTGTCCAGAAAGTAAGTTTGGACAACCGATATGGACAGCAAGGATGTCAGGAGCAAATCACACTCTGTCACTGCATCGTGGTATATGTGGTTGTTGTTAAACAGGTCTGAATAGTACTGCCATTGCCAAGAGCTGTGCTCTCCAGGAAAAATGAATGCTAGAGGGTTTGTATTAGTTCGTCCCTTAACACCTGCAGATGTAGTTAGGTTGATTTGGCTGTTCGGTCTTGCGAGTGTACCAAATGCAGTGTAGCTGCCACTTCGACACTTATTGGAAAGAATTCAGATGTGCAATGAGAGTCAGCTTACCTTGTGCGGGTTCCTTATCAGGTTGCATGATACAATGGCTGATCGTACCTCCAAAGCCAAATGAACTCACTCCGTTAACACCTGAAACCTCCTTTACGGTGCTTTTAGGCCATGCGGTAGCCACTGTTGGAAAAGTGATGTGTGACCGCCCAATGGCTTTGACCACCAGTGGATTCAAGTTACGCAAGTGCAAGTTGCTGGGCATGACAAGGTGCTGTAGCGTCAGCAAATTTTTGTGAAGGCCAGCCAACCCTGCACAAGCTTCCAAGTGTCCAATGTTGGTTTTGACAGCCCCAACCAGTAACTCATGCTCGTGATTGGGTGGCGCTCGTAGTGCTGAAGTCAGCGCAGCGGTTTCCGTTGGGTCTCCTAGGGGGGTGCCTGTGCCATGTGCCTCTACCCACACCACCTCAGACGTTGTTGCAGTAGCGTCTCTCACGGTTGTGACAAGGAGAGTTTGTTGGGCACTTCCATTTGGAGCGGTCAGACTTGCGCTCTGCCCATCTTGCTGTACTGCTGTTCCACATATAATGGCCAATACCTGCAGCGTTACAAGTACTTAAGCAAATGGGCGAACTATGCATTTGCAGTGCAAGTGTTATGGCAACCTACTTCTTAGTGCTTTGGTAGCCTACAAAAGCCTGTGAACGGAGCAATTATGGCCATTGACATGCAACGACAGTCTGTCTTGCTTAGGAGCAAAAGATACTATCTGGCACCCAAGGATACCTTCTTGCGTTTCTCAGAATCCTCGTTGACCTCGCCAATTACAACTGTTACGCAACCTTCTCCACGAACATACCCATTTGCCGATGCATCAAAAGTCTTGCAGCGACAGTCAGGGGAAAGCATTCCAGCTACTGCAATGGCTTCAGTCGTCCGGGGATCGAGCATCATATGTACACCTGCTGCCAAGGACCACGGACACTCTGTGGACTGCACATTCCTCTTGCCCAAGTGCAACGCCACTAGCGATGATGAGCACGCTGTGTCGATACTTATGCACGGCCCACTGAGTTTGAACTGGAATGCAAGTCTCCCTGAAGCAATTGAAGGTGCAACACCAGCTCCCAGATATACGGATCTTGATGAGCTTTTGCGCAATATTGCAGCAAAATCTACAGTAGATATGCCAACATAAACTGATGCATAAGTCTGTGTTGGACAACGTTGCAAAAGACTAGCTTCCTGAAGTGCATCAGAGGTTAGTGTCAGCAGCCACCGTTGCTGTGGATCCATATATGTTGCTTCAAGTATAGCCACGTTGAAAAAGTCAGCATCAAACAATGTTATACCATCAATAAAGCCTCCTTGCTGCATGCAAGCAATATCCTTGGCAGTGAGTGTATCGTACGGGATGCTGTCACTATTCCACCGCGACAACGGGATGCCCACAATGGCGTCATCCTTTCTCATCAAGTTCTGCCACAACTGTTTTGATGCATTGGCACTCCCAGGTAAACGGCAAGCAGTGCTAAAAATTGCAACAAGCCTACTGTTTGACGTGCTTGGGACAATGCTGTCTGTGGACACCGTGACACCAGTCACCAACTGGCCTCTCACAGGAACCAATAAGGACAGGAGGTGCACAGCCATCTGGTGTACTGTTGGAAACTGGAACAAAACTGTGACAGCAATGTCAATGCCAAGCAACTGACATAATGCATTTATCAGCTCAATCCCAGCCAAGGAGTCGAGGCCAGACTGCATTAACGGAGCATGTATGTCATTTATCATGCGGCCTGTCGCCTGTTTTACTGTGTGTAATATTATCTGACAGAGTGCGTCGGCCTGCTGAATGAACGACATTGTTGGCAAATTATGGGGCAACGATGCTGTTAGTAGAGTCTGCTCACGAACCTCGTGAACAGTTTGCGGGCTTATGGAGCCCAACTGCAGGGATGTTAAAGCAGGGCAGGTGTCCCTTAAATGGTGTAGGTTTTGCAAGCCTTGGCTACTGATTGATGCCACAACACCTGACAGCATTTGAGCAGTGATGAAGTGCTCCACTATGCCGCACACAGTTGTGGGAGGTATTGCTGCAAGAGCTGCCAACTGCTTTTGGGAGAAGGTGGTGGATGCCATGCCGACACCTGTACATACCAATCAGCAAAAGTAAGAGCAACATTCAATGACCAATTGCCATAACATGATTCCTGACACATGACTTCATACAGGCACGCCCAACAAGGAGTTGATGTACTTGCAACTACACTTGATATTTTTACGGTATATGCATGCAGCAATCGGTTTCAAACCTGATACATATCCTAACTGCAAGCTTGTTGATGAGAGCCCTAATGCTGTCCGCCACAGAGTGAATTGATCCAAGCAGCCATTGGATGCTGCATAGTGTGATTGGCCTCGAGCACCCAGAAGAGCAGCATGAGACGAAAATGAAATCCAGAAATGAAGCTCCTGGTTGAGGCAATTTTTGTGCATGTTCCTTGATCCCAATAGTTTGACAGCCAATGGCCTGCAGCAACAATGGTTGATTAGTGAGGCTCTGCTCTAAACATAAGTTTGCCTGCAAGGCAGCGCAAACATAGCCAGTTTTGTGCAGATATGTACACCTGAAATGGTTCTTCATAAGCATTCCACAAGCCTACACGCCTGTCCTATGTGATCATCTGTCAGACACCCAGTGCAACATTAAGCCAGGTCTTGGCCCACTACTACGCTCTGCAGTTGTGTTGGCAAGTAATGCAGTATGCATGTATTCTCATCTTTCCTTTGTGACCCAAGCATACCTTCTAAATGCCAAAGTGCTCATGTCCTTCATCAACATGTAATCCGAAACACCAGCTGCATTTATGACCCCATGCATCAACTTTGAGCGCAACAGTCTGCACATAAAGGCTTTGACATTTGAACTATCAACCACACTACACTTTGCGATGATCACCTCTGCTCCACAAACCTGCAGACGATTAAAGTTTTGATATTTGCGGCTGTCAGCTGACATAATGCGGCCTGTTCGCGATGTCAGCATGCAGCTATATCCCAGGTCACATACTAGATTGGCTGCACATATTCCTAGGCCACCTAATCCACCCATTATTGCCACTGTCCTGACTCTGCAGGCCAGACTGTTCTGACACATGTCAAGCAGCATCGGCTTGGGCATTGGTGACTTTGATATATATTGTAAAGCGTTGCATATGTCTTTGCATCTCTCGAAATACTTGTCTTGCAAGCTGTAGTCAAAACATGTTTTAAAAAAGAGTTGCGCAGCACTTGTCATTGTTAGCCGAGCATCATGAAGCAACCGGATGAGTCCGCGGTGAAGGTTCATGCAGTTGCCGTCATGAATGTTAATGTTCTTGTCTAATGCTGGCTTGTGGCTTATCCGTACAGATGCCATGCGGCTTTTTACTCCCATATGCTTCTGCAAAGCTGACGGTAGTTGCACCTGGGTGCAATTGACAAGAACATCTACATGCTCTCCTTTTAGCCATGCTGCTGCCACTTGTGCTACCTTATCATCACCAGAAGCTAAACTTATGCAACGAACGCCTGCCAGACTGACCTGGTACTGAGCTTCATCACTCAAAGTCACAACAAAAAGGTTTGCCTTAGCAGCATGCAAGTATTGCACAGCTGTCAGCAAAAATGCCATGTCCTCAGCTTGAATAATGACATGCTGACCAAAGCGCTGGGATGTTTCACCTCCTACCAGCGCTGCTGTCAGTACACATGTGTATGGTAAGGTGGCTGCCATAGTCTGTGATACCTCAGGAGGCGTGTGCCCTAATGCAACCTCCGGCGC
>QQTW01004056.1_pt1 | contig 10935 bp, 8 predicted proteins | sample 1904831 | NCBI WGS metagenome assembly QQTW01 (sample SAMN09435610, study PRJNA476489) | Subsurface metagenome, whole genome shotgun sequencing project.
GTTGGTATCTTGTAGGCCATGTAGCGGCTTATCCATGATATGACCGTTGTACAAGGAAGCGAGGATCGAGCCGAGGGTGGGTTTGCATACTTCGCAACCCAGCGAGTTGGGTTCTTTGCCGCACTCTTTCATGACTTCAGTGAAGTTCTTGAGCTTTTTCACGTAGATGATGTGGAACATGTCTGCACGGGAATAGGCAAAGTGCGGACACAGGTGGTTGAGGACTTCGGAGCCCATCGCTTTCATCTCCGCGTTGAAGATGCTTTGTACCAACGGCATGCATCCACCGCAACCCGTGCCAGCTTTCGTGCAAGACTTGACTTCTCCGATCGATTTGCACGACCCATCTTTGATGATATTTGCGACGTCACCTTTAGTGACATTGTGGCAGGAACAAATCTGGGTATCATTGCTCAAATCTCCACCGTCATCTTCGCCTTCTTTCTTTGCGCCTAGAATGAATTCGCTCGGCGACACATCGAGAGCCTTTTGATTCTTGACCATCGGTACCAACTTGACATAGTCTCTGGTATCCCCGATCATCATGCCTCCGAGTAGGTATTTGCCATCCAAGGTGAAGAGATACTTCTTATACACTGCCTGGAAAGGGTCCTTATAAGTCAGTGCTTTGACTGGGGGCGGAGGGGGACCATCTGTGATGTCTTTGACTTTGATTTCTGCTGCTGTGGCTTCTGCCTTCTTCTTCGCTGCATGTTTCCGTCCTGGCATTTCCTGAGGCCCATCTCTGTCAGCAAAGAAGTCTCCAAAGCTTGCAACTTCTACGCCGAGAAGCTTGAGCTTGGTACTAAGGTCTGGACGCTTGAACTTCCTCCGCGAGTGTACTTTTGCTTGCGTCAGGTTAAAGGCGAGCACTTCCGCCATCTCGATACCAGGTGCAATGAGGCCGAATGTCTGATTCTGCCAGCTGGCACATTCACCGATAGCATAAATGTCTTTCTCGCTTGTCATGAGGTCCGGATCAATGACAATCCCACCTCCTCGGTCAGCGCATTTAATGCCTACCCTCCTTGCTAGCTCATCGCGTGCCTTGATCCCAATGGCAAACATGAGACACTTGCAGTCCATGCGTTCACCATCTTCAAACTGGACGCCTTTGACCGCATTATCCTCGTCAACTTCGATTTTACCGACTCTTTTGCTGAGCAGTACGTCCAGGCCCAATTGGCGCACCAGGTCCACTACCATACCTCCAGCGTCGCCGTCGAGCTGTCGGCTGAGCACCCATCGGTTTCTTTCGATAAGTTTTACGGTCCCAAAGCTTTCCAAATCCATCATGGCTTTTGCTGCTTCGAGGCCAAGCAAGCCGCCGCCAACGACAGCTCCTGTACTACCACCACAGGTCTCTGAGTAGCTAATAAGCTTCTCCAGATCCTCGATGGTGCGATATACGAAGACACCTTTGGCGTCATATCCAGGCGTGTGGCGAGGTAGCAGTGCGTCGGAGCCAGTTGCCAGCACGAGGATATCGTAAGGCACAGTGGCACCTGTTGAAGTAGACACCACACGGTCTGTGAGATGTATCTCCGTCACTTTTGTATTAAGATGATAGTTCAGGGTACCGTCAGGCATGCCAGAATACTATCACGGCGGAGGTCAGTTGCAGTTTCTCGGGCAATGGGTGGGAGAGGTGATGTGCTGACCCAGTCTTTCTGATTGAGGTAGAGATTCTCCACCTTTCTATGCTGGAAAAAACTCGTCAGGCCGACACGATTATAGGCCAGATGTGGCTCTTCTCCAATGACTACAACATCGTACTCCTTTCTCTTGGCGTCCATCTTGATAAGCTTTTCTATGAATGCAATTCCCACCATGCCTAACCCAACGACAACGACCTTCTTCCTCTTTTCGGGTGGTAGGGGATACTTGGAGCTTTCCTCCTCCGGATCATGGCCATTAACCGGCGTTTTGCCGGCCTGCATGCCTGGGGATGAGTCCGCCCAAGACATTGTGAGAAATGTGATCGGAGCTGAAAGCCACTAAGAACAGTAACTTCAGAGAGAGAAAATAGTCATCTAGCGACGGTGAATAGGCGTATGAATACGGGAGAATTCAAGGCAAAAAATGAGAACCAGAGAGTAAACATGGAAAAGACGTCTACAGCCACAAAAAGTCACGACAAGAGAAGAAAGCCGAGTTCGTAGCCAAGCAATCAGCCATAGTCCAATAAGTGCAAATTCCGCGGGGAAAAGCCCAGCGGGTGCATGTATAGCTTATCGAACGGCATTGATAGGAACCTATTCGAGCCTCTGAGCAGATACCGGGAGCGTGGGACGAGCGTTCTAGACGTCAACATTGTCCATGTCAATATGGCAAACTCTTCTTTTCCTCGGACTACCGACTCGTATCACTGCAAGATAAGAGTCGACGTTGCGATAAGCTGCTGCCAAGAGATCTCGTGCTAGCCTTGAGAAGGAGTCACGTGATGTTATCTTGTCGTCGCTTCTCCGTTAAACCAGATCCAATATCTGACAGTCCACGAGGTAGCAACTAGGTAAATCATGTCAAAAGGAACATCTCGTCTTAGCACAAGAAACTTTGAATGCTGGCGGAAGTATGATATCTGTGTCCGACGACATTGTCCGTTGCTCCCTTAGATCCTCGATCCTAGTGGTCCGTTTGAGTTCATTATCTGCGGCGCGGACAGATAAGAAAATGGATGATCACCTCCAGGCGTCTGAGATTCTTCTGCTGACGCAATTGACCTGGAGCAGCAGCCACTTCCGCGGGGTCGGTCTAAGACTGAAGGTTTGTATGGAAACAGCCCTGCCATTGGGGCAGTACCGAGCCTTCCTGGCCGCCCTCTATGTTCTGACGTTGCAATGTTCTCTTGCTGTTCTAAGCCTAGGAAACTCTAGAATGCCAACGTGGTTTAGTATGGTCTTTACTTGTCTCTTCTCCTGAATATGTCTTATCACTGTCTCTATTGAATTTTGGTTGCATGTTGTACGGTTACGCCCTTCCCTGTCAGAATCATTCTGTTGGTAGAATATGGAAGATCCAACGTCGTTGCAACATGATAAGCATTCCCAGGCAGTTGTAGAAAAGCATCAGCAATTACCACCTACACCACCTGTCTCCGACGATAACGCTTCTACTACAAGCTCACAAATAGAAGATGTCGAAATTCCACTACCTCCACCCACCGAAGTCCCAAGTCAAGTGCTTGACCAAGATAAAAAGACGCCAGACGCTCATGTAGCGAGAGATCCGAGACTGATCCGGCTTACCGGAGTTCATCCGTTCAACGTCGAAGCACCTCTCTCTGCACTCTTCAATGAGGGCTTTCTCACCAGCCCAGAACTCTTCTACGTGCGGAATCATGGAGCAGTTCCGGAAGTCAAAGAAGCCGATATACCTGACTGGGAGTTCTCTATTGAAGGGTATGCTAACGTCTCTATATTTGGCGACGTTGTGTCTGACTTCAGCATGATAGACTTGTCGAAAGGCCTTTGACACTAACTTTACGACGACTCATCGCCGAGTATGAGCAAATAACTTGCCCTATAACATTAGTTTGTGCCGGCAATCGACGGAAGGAGCAGAACCAGGTCAGAAAGAGCAAAGGGTTCTCATGGGGAGCTGCAGGTGTTTCCACCGCGTTGTTCACCGGAGTAGCAATGGCCGATCTGATACGCAAAGCACGTCCAAGAAGGAAGGCAAGATATGTTTGCATGGAAGGCGCAGACAAATTGGTACGCTTGCTCTCCGTTACGTCATTGACGCTCTGGGAGAGATTTGCTGACTACTTTAGCCCAACGGCTTCTACGGCACGTCTGTCAAGCTCAATTGGGTTATGGATCCAAATAGGGGCATGATGCTAGCTCACAAAATGAATGGCGAAATGCTCCGGCCAGACCATGGTAAACCATTGCGAGCCGTGATACCTGGACAAATCGGCGGCCGTAGTGTCAAATGGCTGAAGAAGCTGATAGTGACTGCGGAACCGAGCGACAATTGGTACCATATCTACGACAACCGAGTATTGCCTACTATGATCAGCCCCGAGGAATCCGCGAACGATCCAAAATGGTGGACAGACGACCGGTATGCAATTTATGATCTCAGCACCAACTCAGCGACTGCGTATCCAGCTCACGAAGAACAACTGAGCCTTGTAGGTGGGCCTGACAACTATGTAGCGAAAGGATATGCCTACGGAGGTGGTGGACGAAGAGTCACACGAGTGGAGCTTTCATTGGATAAAGGCAAGTCTTGGAGATTGGCTCGTATCGAATATCCCGAAGACAAATATCGCGATGCGGAGCAAAACCTGTTTGGTGGGCGTTTGGATATGTCATGGCGAGAGAGCTGCTTCTGCTGGTGTTTTTGGTCTTTGGATATACCCGTGTCGGATCTGGCGAGTTCGACAGATTTACTTGTGCGAGCGATGGACGAAAGCATGAACATACAACCTCGAGATATGTACTGGAGCGTGCTGGGGATGATGAACAATCCTTGGTTTAGGGTAACGATAAGTCGAGAAGGCGATTTCCTAAGATTCGAGCATCCGACACAACCAGCTTTGCTGCCCGGAGGATGGATGGAGCGGGTCAAAAAAGCGGGTGGGAACCTAGCGAATGGTTACTGGGGGGAGAAGCTAGGAGGTGAGGATGGCGAGGAGACCGTCCCCGAGATTCCCAAAGAGGTCCCAATGAAAAAGGAAGGCCTCAGCCGTTCAATCGCCATCGATGAGTTACGAAAACACGATAATGAAAATGACCCTTGGTTCGTTGTCAACAACGAGGTCTATTCAGGAACATCCTTCATGAAAGAGCATCCGGGAGGAGCCCAGTCTATCATCAGCGCTGCCGGCCTAGACACCACGGACGAGTTTATGGCCATCCATAGTGAGACCGCCAAGTCTATGATGCCAGGCTACCATATTGGCACACTGGATGCTGCTGCACAGAAGACGCTGAGTGAGCCAGAAATGCACTCTCCCACCGACAGCGGCGAGCCAGAGCCCGTGTTCCTGCGTTCAAGAGCTTGGACGACAGCACCGCTCCATTCCAAACAAATCATCAGCAGCGACACTCGGATTTTCACATTCCGCCTAGCGCACGAAGGGCAGACGGTTGGTCTTCCTATCGGCCAGCATCTAATGATCCGACTGCGTGACCCTGTGTCTCGAGAAGCCATTATCCGTTCCTACACGCCAATATCGGATCCTCAGAAAACCGGGTATCTTGATGTCCTGGTTAAAGTTTACTTCGACACGGGCGCGGCGAAGGGGGGGAAGATGAGTCAAGCGTTGGATGCCTTACCAATCGGCCACGGTGTTGACTTCAAAGGACCCATAGGGAAGTTTGAATACCTAGGCCACGGGCTCTGCACCATCAGCGGTACGGAGAGAAAAGTCCGCAACTTTGTGATGATATGTGCAGGCAGCGGTGTTACGCCCATCTTTCAGGTGTTCCGTGCCATCATGAAGGATAAGTCCGATCCGACGACTTGCACGGTACTGAATGGAAACCGATTGATCGAAGATATTCTGTGCAAGGGAGATCTGGATGCTCTTGCCAGAGGGAATGAAGACCGGGCTAACGTTCTTTATACTCTGACCAAGGCGTCTGAGGAATGGCAAGGCCTGCGTGGAAGAATCGACGGCAAGCTGGTCAAAAAGCATTGTCCAAGGGAGGAGGATTCGTTAGTACTGATCTGCGGACCGGAGGCACTGGAAAAAGCTATCCATAGTGCCTTACGAGAGCAAGGTTGGGCGGACGATCAGCTGTTGTTCTTCTGAGTGTGTCTCTTGTTCTGGCAGGTTTTTCGATCAGGCGTCACGTACAAGTAGGATCGAATTGGTCGAAATAACGGTACGTAAAAGCACAAACGAAACATCTGAACTATACATACCGAGGCTGAAGCAAACATCTTACTAGACTCTGCAAGACGAATGCAATTCCACAGCCTTCCGTGATTACTGATCCTCTACCCTGCTGCCCCGTTCACATCACGATGTTCATCGCCATACAACACATGGATACCTAGGCATCCTTAACGGGCCTAGTCTGGAATTTTTACCTCGGCTGCGGATGGACCGGGGAGCATGAGATATGAAGTAATCCCCCGCTCACCAGCTACTCTGCTTTTCATTTCGTTCAGCTTCCTTCCGTTCTTTGTTCTAGTCGCACAGACTCCATACAGTATGGCGACAGAAAGACTCAATACCATTTTGAACCATCTGACCCCTAACAAAAGCGGTCTCTCGGCAATGTAAGAAATCCAGAAGCCTGCTTCAGCAACGACCAACTACTGACCGCTTGAGAACAGAACTCAAAAGAACCCCGACGATGTTGTCATCACCCTCGCAATACGTACTCCCCTCACCAAGGCTTTCAAGGGTGGCTTCAAAGACACACAGCTCGACTTCCTGGTCTATTCACTGTTAAAGAAGGTCATCCAAAAGTCGAATATAGATCCTCAGATGGTAGAAGATATATGTTTTGGAAACGTACGGAAACTGTCGTGCGCTAGAATGCTGAGGTATCGGGCTTACAAGTGCTATAGGTCAACGATGGCAGAGCCGCCTACAAAGTCCGAGCTGCCGCCCTCGCCGCCGGCTTTCCTAATACCACCGCTGCCTCATCCGTCAACCGCTTTTGCTCCTCCGGTCTCAAAGCCACCCAAGATATTGCCAATCAGATTAGTCTAGGCAACATCGAGTGCGGCGTTGCCATTGGTGCTGAGATGATGTCAGCACCTGTCGATCAAACCGCCCAACCTTTCCATGAGGAGATCATGAAGTGCCAAGAAGCAGCCGACTGCCTGCAGCCAATGGGGCAAACTTCAGAGAACGTTGGAAAGGACTTCAACATTTCAAGAGAATCCCAGGATCGATACGCAGCTGAATCACACCAAAGGGCAGAGAGAGCCCAAAAAGCGGGTTGGTTCGACGATGAGATCGTACCCATCACCACCACCATCAAGGACCCAAAGTCTGGCGAGGAGAAGCAAGTCACACTCACGAAAGACGAGGGACCGAGATGGGGCACCACATTCGAGAGTCTGAGCAAAATCCGTCCCGCCTTCCCAGAGTTTGGAGACAAATCCACGGGCGGAAACTCAAGCCAAGTCACCGACGGTGCCGCCGCGGTCCTCCTCATGAAACGTTCCACAGCTCAAAGGATGAACCAACCTATCCTGGCCAAATACGTCGGAGCCACCGTCACCGGTCTCGCACCTCGGATAATGGGTATCGGTCCTTCCCTAGCGATCCCCAAATTGCTAGGCAAATACAACCTCTCACTCGAGGACATCGATATCATCGAGCTAAATGAAGCTTTTGCCTCCATGGCTGTATATTGTGTCAATACACTAGGCATTGATACGAGCAAGATGAATGTTAGGGGTGGTGCGGTGTCATTGGGGCATCCGCTGGGTGCTACGGGGACGAGACAGATATGTACGGGGTTGAGTGAATGTCGACGGCAGAAGAAGAGGATTTTGTTGACGAGTATGTGTATTGGGACGGGCCAGGGTATGGCTGGGCTTTTTGTCAATGAGGTTTTGTGAATGGGGCTTAGCTGAGATCTCGGGCTCGAGGTTGAAAGACTTGGTAAAGTAAGTATATAGCACCAGGGACAGTGAGCGTTCCTCGATATAGTCTAGCTAGCTACCTTGTTTGTACATAGATTATTCTTTCTCATATCAGATCTTTGCAACTCCCTTCCCCTTCTCCTTCTCGCTGGACATCCAAAACTCCCATCGACATCGACATCGACATCACCTACCCCATCAACCTTACACATGGATCCACATCCTCTTCGCCTCACCCACCTTTACTCACCACACAAATTCAATCACATATCATCCCCAGGCCCAAATCATGGATCACATATCCGGATGAAAAGGGAGTAGTAACGATCAGTTATTAAGAAGAAGAAGCTGAATTTGACGGGAATGCGAATAATGTTTGGAGGGATTGTGGAGACGGATGGTGTGGTGAAGTGAGGGTGAGGGTGGGATTAGGGATAGATATGACAGAAGCGTGTAGGATTATCAACGCATTAGCAAGTCTCATGGTAGATATAAAGTCATTCTTCCGAGTATAGATAAACGGACTTGCTCTTACTCATTCCTCCATTCCTCAACTCCCACCAACAGCATCCCTCAAACCCTCAAAATACTCTCTAGTATCCGCCGCCAACTTCCCACCCGTATCCCCCACAATCGTCAAGATCAAACTATAATTATTCGCCAAAAACCTCTCCCTCTTCCTTTCCCCCGCACTCCCAAACCCCTTACCCACTTTCGTCAGGAAAGCTTCAAACTCCCCCCTTAACCTGCCGAGACTATTCCCCACCGGTTCATCGTCGCCAGCATCCCTACTCAGCATCAAGATGCCTTGCAGGAATTGCCCAAACCTTTGCGTAAGCATATGCGGCGCCGTCGACTGTTTGGATGCCGCATCTGCCGCATTCGAAAGGCCTAGGGCAGATGCCGCCCCACGGGTTGATATCGCGGCAGTGGCACGTTTGATGGATTCCGCGTGTACGTCCATGGCGAGTTGGAAGCGAGGCCAAAGTAGCATGTTTGTGCCGTTGATGTAGCCATCTGCGACAGGGATCTTCCGGCGCTGGAGCTCAAAAGCAAAACGCTGGTTCAAGCGAACGCAAAGGAGGATACCGAGGCAGTCATCGGATCCCTCGACCAGGGATTTGGTAAAAGCGTGGCCCAGAGAAAAAGTAGGGGAGAAGATTGATGAGAAGTGGCGGGATATGGTCTGGAAGCTGATGGCTGGGGAAAAAAAGCTGGCGAGGAAAGAGTATTCTGCAGTTGCATTGTCGACGAGTGCCAGATTGAAATGGAGAAAAGGTGTTTCGAGATAATACGTGGGTTTGCTGTCCTCGGCGATGTGTGATGGAAGCGCTGCGTGGTTGGATTGCTTTAATACGTCTGCACGGCGTCCGATAGCTAGGGCGTCATGTGAAGTTTGGGTTGACTTATTTGTTGGGACTAAAGTCCGTAAGTAAGAATCTCCATACTGTGGTCCGTTTTCGGTTTTGAGGCTTACCCCGATGGGCAGTTTGGTCAGCACCAATTGCATCGTTTTTGTCCACAACATATAGCGAGATCTTTTCAAGAGCATGTTTGTAGCGGGTGAAATTACTCAAGTAATACCAACGCATCGTGTTGATATACGCTTGCCCAATCTCTTCCCCGAGGATAGGGTGGTGTCTAGCCAAGAAACCGTACAGCTCCTTGTAACGAATAAACGATTGTTGCTGAATGATCTGAGCATTGATGTTGGGTGACCGTAGTGCCTTAATCTGGGAGACGAAAAAGTCTCTTATTCGTTCGATAGCCTATAGATATTAGCATTGAAGTGACCAAGAATCATTTGAGCAATACCTTGTTAGTCAAGTCATCCAACAGAGGTTTCACGTCCGAGATGGCCAGACTTGTCTTAGGCCCTTGTGACGCACCTTGCGTCATCAGTGACCGCTTGTCCAAATCCTCAAGTGCTTTGATCCAAGAAGAGTCGATAGGGCCTTCTGAGATGGTGCTGACTACTTCTGGCGATATTGCTACCTCTTCTATTGCTGGCCCAAGGAGGGTTTCGACCACTTTGCGGTTCTCCAGCCTGGTATTCATAGCCGTGGATCGAGATTGTAAGGTTTCGATTTCAGCGGATACTGCGCCCAGGTCTTGCTGAAAGCTCGTTAGGGAGTTCTGTACCGATTTAAGAACTTCGTCGCAGGCCTAAGGTCATCAGTGTTTCTAGAAGTCCAGGAGCAAAATGGACATTAGTTACTAGTATTGACTTATGTAGATCCTCGAATCTGTCCTTATCGGTCTCATCTAGTGGCTTTGCTCAGCAATACTCTACGTAGGAACGCTTGGACGGGCATACATACTCACATTCCTCGACTGTCTGACTAGTATGACGACGTGGCTCCTCTACCCTTTCCTGGCTGGTCTCTGAAGCAAACGCATCCAAACTTAGGGCCTGGAAATCAATGTCCATATCCAGGTTCGTGGGTCTTTGATCGATGGTGACACTATCTCTGTTCCCTTGCCCATCGCCGGATTTGGCCTTCCTTTTTCCAAGAAGGACCTCCAATGCATCCACGGGATCCACGACATCTGCCGGAGCAGCAATTTCCTGTCTAAGGGAAGATCCATTGACTAGGTGAGGCGAGTCGAGGGAGGTCGTGGAACTGTTCACCCTTGAGACAAGACCAAGTGACGAGGTACGAGGGCCGTAAGAAGGTCTAGGGGTGTTGTTGGGTGCTAGGTGACTTGAGCGGCGCGGAGCAGGCGAATATGATCTTTGCTGAGCAGGCAAAGGCGAAGCTGAAGCCGAAGGCGTGGACTGCCCGGAGAGCCGCTCAAGCCACATGGTAGCCTTTACTCGCTAGTAACAGTGTGAACCGTTTTGATTTGGCAAATAGGCATCGCTCGTCCCCTGGACATGCTTATGGGGGAGCTCTGCAAGGCGCTGAAGGCAGTCCTAAGACTTCACATTGTGCAGAAATAATGCAAATTTGTGTCAGATATGTGCAAGGCTTGGCATTCTTTTATCACCACCGAGCCACTCTAGAGGTCTTATCCTGCAATATCCACCCCCATCCAAACCCGTATGTCTCCTTTCACCCGTACCGCGAGTCGAAAAGTCCCGATTAAAACCAGCGCTAACATATCCAGCATATACTCCGCAAACGTAGCTATTACCTTCGCCAAAAGTTCCTCATTGAAGCCCTGCCCATGTGCATAGGCGGCTGTGAGTTTCAATGCTCCGTAAAGGATGACTAATTTCTGCGGCGCAGGGCCTGAACGACGCTCTGCAATCACGATAGCGGTTAAGTTGCGGTAAAACTCGATGGTATAACGATGTGCAAGAGCCGAAGAGGCAATGATATCGACTTGGGAGAAGATGAAGCGAACGCCGAGAGTGGTGAGGTCGCTTGT
>QQTW01004057.1_pt1 | contig 10932 bp, 9 predicted proteins | sample 1904831 | NCBI WGS metagenome assembly QQTW01 (sample SAMN09435610, study PRJNA476489) | Subsurface metagenome, whole genome shotgun sequencing project.
TACTTGCAACCGCTTGGCGACACAGCGAAACTATTTGCGGTAACTGGCTAAAATATAGCTCCTGAGACTTACCCAAACATAAGCCAAGATTTAATTGATTTCCAACATTAATCAAGCGCTCAACCTGTTGAATTGCCTCTACTGTAGCCAAATTAGTATCGTGTAATAACTGCCAAAGCGATCGCAAAATTAATTGCTCCATTGTCTGCTTACCGCCGGGTATATGCAAATTACAACGCAGATGCTTGGCTTCTGTAGCTGTAGCTTCTAATTCTGCTAAATGATGCAAACTTGCTTGAATATCGGCGATTTCTTCCCACATGAGCTTTAAAACATTGACGCAACGGTGCTTTAAAGCAATCTCCGCCGCTACTTGCAATTCTTGGGGTACGTTTAGCTCATCGCGATGAAATGCCATTAATACGCCGTAATTATCACGGTAAACCTGAGTATAAAGCTGATCGAGCCGCGTTAAAGTTTCATGACTCAATAACTCCATAATCCGATGTCTTTCTTCAGCGAACAGATTTTGCAGGCTAAAAGTTTGCTCCCCAAATACCTGATTAATTGCCAAAATAGTCTGCGCCGCACTAGCTTGTCCTAAAGAACCAAATACTTTCTCTTTTAATTGGCTGTAAGTTCTGCGCCCGGTAAATGGTTGAATGCAACAATGAAAATCCCAGCCGCCTAAATGCAATACCGCAAATACTAAGTGCTGGCTTTCCCAAGTAATATCAGAAACTAAACGCAACTGTCCCACCGCCAAAGTTAGCGATCCCATGCGTTGCACTTGGTAATCGACTTGATGGGCAGTGTAGCAATAAATGCGTTGCACCGAACGATTAGAGGATCTGTCGCTAAATAATGAACTAATCGCATATTGAGCGGCTACTTGTTTAAACCCAATTTGCGCCGTTACTACCAATTGGCGATAAATTTCCGCACCGTGCTTAAATAGTTCAACATTACTCGGTGCTTGGGTTAAGCGCCTAATGAAAGCTTTTTCTAACTGTACTCCCGCAACATCTCCGGCTAATTCTAAAGCACGAGCAGCATAACGTAAAATTTGCGTACCTTCAGGGCGCGAAATTTCTTCAAAAAACCAACCGCAACTTGTATACATCAACAAAGAATGACGCTGCATCTCTAATAGACGTAAAGCGTCTACTTGCTCTAAAGCCGTGAGTTTGTGGGATTGGTGGCGATTGAGGAAACGGCTAACATTAGCAATCGAGCGATCGCGCATTACTTGTATATACTCATCTCTCGCCAACCAGGGATCGCGGAAAAATAACTTTCCTGTCTCCTCATACACCTCGATTAAGCGATCGCGCAGCCAATCAAGGGAATCGCGCAACGGCTTGCGCCATTTTTGATGCCATACGCCACCTTCACCACCGCAACCGCAATCATCTTGCCAACGATCCACGCCATGAGCGCAACTCCAAGCGGTGACGGGCTTTAATTCTACTTCCCAAGTAGGCGGATTGATACTTAAATAGTGGGCGTAGTTGGTTACTGTCCAATCGCGATTGGGAAACTCGTTTAAAAAGGCATAAGCTAAAGTCTTTTCCGTACCTTTTTTGTGATGTCCAAAAGTTTCGCCATCGGTAGCCACAGAGATTAACTGCGATTCTCGATGATCCCCGCGTACTGCTTGCCCAATTCTGCCACTTAAGCGATCGGCGCTGTACAAGTCATCGTTAAAGCCCATATCGCGGGAAATCGGGCCATCGTAAAAGAAAATATCAATGTAGTCTTTATTGGGATCGCCGCCAGGGAAGAAACATCGGTAAGGACGAGTAGCATCAATTTGACTACCCCCCACTTCATACCATTCACCTATACCCTGTTCTGGGCTAGGTAGCATCCTACAGCGTTGCGCTTGAGATGGTGCTAAGACAATAAACCGAATCTTTTCAGCAATTAGGGCTTTTATAGTTGCATAGTCTACCGCCGCTTCTGCCAGCCACATTCCTTCGGGATCGCGCTTAAACCGGGATTTAAAGTCTTCTTTACCCCAGCGAATCTGCGTGTGTTTGTCGCGCTCGTTTGCCAAGGGCATAATGATGTGATTGTAGACTTGAGCGATCGCATTTCCATGTCCGTTTAAAACTTCGCAGCTTTTGCGATCGGCTTCTAAAATGCGCTGATATACTTCAACGTCGTAACGCTCTAACCAAGACATCAACGTTGCGCCGATATTAAAGCTCAAATACTCGTAGTTATTTACGATCCCCACTACCGCGCCGCGTTCGTCTAGCACTCTTGCAAAGGCGTTTGGGCGGTAACATTCGTGATGTATGCGTTCGTTCCAGTCGTGAAATGGCGCAGCCCCCGCTTGGCGCTCTACCGCATCTAAGTAAGGGTTTTCGCGGGGTGGCTGGTAAAAATGACCGTGAACTGTAACGTATACACCTATTGCTGTTTGTCGGGGATCGCTTGCTGTAACATCTTTATCTTGATATTGCGTAGCATTACTAACGGGAAAGTTGGCAGCAGAAGTCATGTATTATTTCCAAATTTAGAGTTGTTAATACTGTGCAGAACCCAAGGATTAACCGCGTTAACTAACAATGGGTTTGGGTCTGCGATTGATTACGTGAAAGAGCGAAATTTCTATTGCTTGCGTTGTTTATCTTTCGAGGCTTATTCTAGTAACTCGCGCGTAGCGATCGCCTCAGTCATTAGTCGCAAACCGCAACTTTTATTATTAAACCGCAAGTAGAGCGAATAGTTAAGTCAACTTAATATTTTAGGTGATCGCTTTACAAAGCTACATTTTTATTTACAAGCTGTAAGGCTCTAAACTTTTTCCCCAGCCAAAGGCTAATCTATGGGGAATATCTTAGGAATTAGGAACAAAATTGGCAATGTCGTTTAAAAATAGTTTGTTTTTAGTTTTATTAATATTCGTACCAATTTCGGCGGTGGCGCACTTTTGGCATTGGGGAGAACTAGCGGTATTTATCACGGCGGGATTGGCAATTTTGCCCCTGGCTGCTTGGATGGGAAGCGCTACCGAGGAAATAGCTGTAGTGGTTGGCCCTACTTTAGGCGGATTTTTAAATGCTACTTTTGGCAATGCTACAGAGTTAATTATTGCTTTAATCGCTCTCCATGCGGGGCTAGTAGATGTAGTGAAAGCAAGCATTACCGGATCGATTATTAGTAATTTACTTTTAGTTATGGGTTTTGCAATGCTGCTAGGCGGTTTGCGCTACAAAGAGCAAGAGTTTCCTTCTTTCGTGGCGCGGGTGAATGCTTCATTGATGAATTTAGCCGTAATTGCTATTTTGATGCCTACCGCCGTAAATTTTACATCGACGGGTATATCTGAAGCGGTCTTACAGAACTTATCAATTGCTGTCGCGATCGTTTTAATTTTGGTTTATGGCTTAACGCTGGTGTTTTCAATGAAAACTCACTCCTACCTTTACGATGTGGGTTTAGTAGAAACAGACCAAGTGGAGTTAGCTGAGGCAAATTTGATTGGTGGCGAACCTGGTGTTAATTTATGGCTATGGGTGGGTGTATTGCTAGGAGCGACTTTGCTTGTCGCTGTAGAATCAGAATTATTAGTTGAATCGCTGGAAGTTGCTACTGCACAACTAGGGCTAACTTCCCTATTTACCGGAGTTATCCTCGTCCCCATTATTGGCAATGCTGCCGAACACGCTACGGCGGTTACAGTAGCGATGAAAGACAAAATGGATCTATCTGTTTCTGTAGCGGTTGGATCGAGCTTGCAGATTGCTTTATTTGTCGCTCCGGTATTAGTTTTAGCGGGTTGGTTTATGGGTCAACCAATGGACTTGAATTTTAATGCTTTTGAATTAGTCGCTGTAGCGGTGTCCGTATTAATTGCTAATTCAATTAGTTCTGATGGTCGCTCTAACTGGCTTGAAGGCACAATGCTATTAGCCGCTTATGCAGTTTTGGGTTTGGCTTTCTACTACCATCCAGTAATTGTCGGTATGGGTTAAAAATGCCTAGTTCGCCTAGGGTTGACACCAGCGAAGGAACTTTTAGAAATGCGGAAGTTGAAGTTGGTTAAAAACGCCTAGTTCGCCTAGGGTTTCAACCCTAGGCTAATAGCTAAAGTCGGCTTAAGCCGACTGAAGAAAACAATAATTATACTTTTGCAAGAGGTCTAATATATTTAAACTAAGACTGCGACAAGCCGTTTTCTGCCTTAACTTCCGAGACAATATTACGCATTCCTTCTAACGTAGCTGGAATACTGCGCGGATCGATAAACATAACTTTACTACTATCGCTGCTGCCAATTTTCATTCCCATTTCTAGATAATGCTGGGCTAGTAAAAACTGCAAAGCTTCGCGAGCGCTGGGATCGGTTTTTAAAGTTTGCGAGATAATTTGCAAGGCTTCGGCGGTAGCTTGCGCTTTTAATACTTGCTGTTGGCGTTCGGCTTGGGCTTGCAAAACGATAGTTTTTTGTTGAGCTTCTGCTTGCAAAATTGTCGATTTTTGCCTAGCTTCCGCATCTAATAGTTGCGCGTCAGCTTTACCTCTAGCGCTATTAACCGCAGATTCGCGATCGCCTTCGGAAGTCAAAATCGAAGCGCGTTTGCGTCTTTCGGCAGACATTTGCAATTCCATCGATTCTTGGACGGCTTTAGATGGAATCAAATCGCGCAATTCTACTCTAGTTACTTTTACTCCCCAAGGATCTGTTGCTATATCCAAGTCTCTAAGCAAAAGTTCATTTATTTGACTTCTGGCGGTAAAAGTTTGGTCTAATTCTAACTGTCCCATCTCCGAACGAATTTGAGTTAGTACCAAGTTCACCATTGCTGACTTGAGGTTTTCTACTTTGTAGTAGGCTTTTTCCATATCAACAATTCGCCAATAAACTACCGCATCAACGGTAATTGATACGTTGTCGCGGGTAATACATTGCTGGGGGGGAATATCTAAAACTTTTTCTCTAATGGTTTCTCGATAAACAACTTTATCGATAAAAGGAGCGACAAAATTTAGCCCCGGTGACAGTTTTTTGTTGTAACTACCCAAGCGTTCGACTAAAGCTTCGTTACTTTGATTGATGACTTTAACTGTCCCAGCTAAAGCCGAACCACCCAGGGCTAAAAATATTAATAAAAAAAACTGTTCCATTTTTTTTGTCCTATTAGGAATCTAATACATTTGCTGGAATGACAATTAACAGCGTTCCTTCTCGTCTAACTACATAAACTTTTTCATAAGGCGCGATCGCATTTTCCCTGTATTCGCACCGCGCCCGCCACGAATTGCCTTCGTATATTACCCTTCCTTCTTTACCTGGGGCAATTTCTGTTAAAGTTTCCGCCGTCACCGCGTCTTGAATCGAACGGCTTTTTTTGGCTTGCGGTACAAAGCGCCGCGATAGCAATACAATCGTTGTACTCAGCCCTAGCCAAAGAATAACTTGGATGCTTAATTGCGGAATCAATAACGATACTAAAGCAACTACAAAGGCACTAATTCCCATCATGAAGGCAACAAAAGCTGTGGGAAGTAGCAGTTCTAATAAACATAAAACTGCTCCAGCGATTAGCCATACCAATGTATAAGTTATTAACATTTTGGCATTGGTCTGAAAAATTACTTGCTACTAAGCAAAGTCTGAGTCTATTTTAGCCAAGAAATATACATCGGCAAGATTTATACGCAAAAAGTAGCGTGAGGACATTCTTATGCAAAAATAGAAAGATTGTTTGATAAGCACTTTTACTGAAAACTGGCATTGAGCGGCAGTTTCTAGAGAACTACTAGGTTACGGGTTTATGAAAGTTGGCGATAAAGTTCGGATAATTGAATCAATCATTGTTTACCATCACCCAGAGCATCGCAGTCAAGCTTTTGACCTCAAAGGCTCGGAAGGGGAAGTTATCGCTATTGTCACCGAATGGCACGGTAGACCTGTAAGTGCTAATTTGCCAATTTACGTCCAATTTAGTAAAAAATTCAAGGCGCATCTACGCGAAGATGAACTAGAAGTAATATCTTAACGCCACTTAAAACGAAACCAACGCAGTATATTTAGTTCGCCGCGCATCTGTTCTAATTCTTGACGATGCTTTTGAGCTACAGTGGCATACCATTGGCAATGGGACTTCATAGCAGCGCGTAACTCTACCTCTCGGTAAAACTGGCTAGTAGAGGCGATCGCCTTGAAAGTTTCTTGAATAATTGGCGTTGGTGGTGCGGGGACAATCTGCTGGAGTTCTTCAGGCATAATTAAATAAACTATATTCCTGCAATTATAGAACTTGCGGCAAAGCTTCATATTGGGGCTTTCGCAGCAAATTGATGGAAGCGTTAAGATGAAGCTAACAAGTGCGTACAAGCAAGATTTTAAGCAATGGCCTCAGAACAAGCAGTTAAACAGTATCTTGCTTACTGGTTTCAACTAGGCAAGAAAGTAGTAATTGGCAACAGTAGGGAAGCCATGCTACCGCAACCTGTAATGCAGAATGGAGGCTACAGCCAGGAATTTGAAAACTGCTGGCAGCTTCTTACTTCTCCAAATGCAGGCGATAGTCATTTAGAAGGCACTCTTGAAACTATTAACGAACTACTAACCGACACTTGGCAAGTAATGCCCTGCGCTCGTTGTACAATGCCCGTACCTCTATTGAACGTGGGGGTAGCATCCTTAGTTTGTCCTTGCAACGATTTAAGTAATTGGCCCAACCCCGAATTACCATCACCGCGATCGCCAGTTAATAGTCAAGCTAAATTAACCGATATACGCGATCGCATAGAAAATCGGACTTGGTGAAAATAATCGGTAACTAAGGTGAAAATTCTAGCCTGTGCTGGCAATTTAATCTCTTTCTACCTTGTCCCCCAAGTCTTATCAAAATTACGGACTTTAAAAAAATATAGGTTTATTGTACTGAAACTAACTCTATTTCTCGCCTACGGGGTACTTCGTAGGTAAAAAAGTCGTGAGCCATTTGTGTATTGGGAAAAATAGCACGGGCTTCAGCGAGTAAATCTTTAAATTCAATGGGATTACCAGGAGCGTAACGCGGACTAAAGTGCGTCATAATCAACTGTTTGACTCCCGCCGCCAAAGCTGTTTGCGCTGCCATAGTTGAAGTAGAATGCAAGCGTTGAAAAGCAAGATCCGCATCAACATGAGCAAAAGTTGCTTCGTGAATCAGTACATCCGCATCCACTGCTAGAGAAACGGCATTTTCACAAAAAACCGTATCCGTACAGTAGGCAATTTTTCGTCCCACCTCGGTTTCTCCGCATAAATCTTTCCCGTCAATTATTCTGCCATCAAGTAAGGTAACAGTTTCTCCGCGCTTGAGTTGTCCGTAAACTCGCCCTGGGGGAATTTCTAAGGCTTTAGCTTTATCAATATCAAATCGTCCGGGGCGGTCTTTTTCTGTAACTCTATAGCCAAAAGTAGTAACGCGATGGGTGAGATAGTCGCAACTAACTATAAATTCGTCATCTTCGTACACTATTCCCGGTTGCACGGTATGGACTTGGACGGGATAGGAAAAATGAGTCCCAGAGTAACGGCGACAAGCAGCGAGATATTCGTTAAGGTTGGGGGGCCCATAAATATCAACGTGGCTGGTATTGCCCGCCAAACCACAAGTAGCCAAAAGCCCCATCAAACCAAAAATGTGATCGCCGTGTAGATGAGTAATAAAAATCCGCGTTAATTGACTAATTTTTAAGTCACTACGCATCACTTGATGCTGAGTTCCTTCACCACAGTCAAACAACCACAATTCACCCCGTTGGGGCAAACGCAAAGCCACGCTGGAAACATTACGCGCACGAGTAGGTACGCCGGAACTTGTTCCTAAAAATGTAATCTGCACTTTATGTTAGTCAACCTTAAGAAAGAGCGATCGCTTTTTCTATGTTGGCACGGGAAGCCAAAGAAGGAAAAGGGGAAATTTATTTAATCAGTAAGCATCTTTGCTATTACTTTTGCGTCAGTTGTAGTATTTTCGCGGCAAATATTTAAGCGATCGGCGATTATTATATTATTTTGCCCTAATGCGATCGCTTGCTAATACTTTTTACTTGGAGCAAAGTCTGCATGATAAATTTCCGCTTATTGCTAACCTCGATTACTAAATTTACAAGCCGTCATTGGTTGCTGACACTGCTGCTATGGATGGCGCTAATTATCCCGGCGCAAGCGGCGGTACAGTTAAGAGTCGCTGTTGAAAATAGCGTCAATAGGCTAAAAGTTGGTAGTTCTACAAATGCTGTAGTCAAAGATGTTTCGGGGCGAAAACTAGGCGATATTGCCGCCATGAATGCTTTTTATGCCCTCCCTAACGAGGGAGGAGTAGCGGTAGATACAATGCGCGCTGGGGCGGTGTGGATCGAGCCACAAGCGGGGGGTTATGTATATATAGGCGATTTTTGGTATCGAGGTAAAGCTTTAGTAATTCCCTCCGCCAAAGGCTTAACGGCAATTAACTATGTCGATCTCGAACAATATCTTTACAGCGTCCTGGGCAGCGAAATGAGCGGTAGCTGGCCCTTAGAAGCTCTCAAAGCTCAAGCAGTAGCGGCTCGTACCTATGCTGTGTATAAACGGCAAAATGACCGCAACGCGCTTTACGATGTCAGCAACACTCAATCATCTCAAGTGTATAAAGGTCTTGCTAGTGAATTTACTAGCACCCAGGCGGCGGTAAATGCTACCGCAGGACAAGTATTAACTTACAACAATCAGTTAATTTTGTCAGTTTTTCATGCTTGTTCGGGCGGACATACAGAAAACGTAGAAAATGTTTGGTTTGAAGCTTTGCCTTATCTGCGTGGCGTACAAGATTTTGACCAAGATGTAACTCAATGTCAATGGGTAAAAAGCTTTTCTGCTGAGGAGTTAAGCAAGCGGCTTGCAGGAGTAGGGAATGTAGTTTCAATTAGTCCTACCCTTACTCCTTACGGCAGCCTGAAGTCGATGAAAATTGTGGGAACGAGCGGAACTAGAGAGTTAAAAGGGGAAGCGGTACGCAACGCCTTGGGCTTAAAAAGTACGCGCTTTACGATTACTCAAGAGTCAACAGGTTTACGCTTTGATGGGCGCGGTTGGGGTCATGGCTTGGGTTTGAGTCAATGGGGCGCGTATAAGTTAGCGTCGCGAGGTATTAACTACAAACAGATTTTGGGGCATTACTACAGTGGTACTAGGCTAACTACGATTAAAACTAAGTGAATATGGCGTTGCTTAATTAAAGGATGAAAGAGGAGTTGACAAGGGGACAAGGTGATAAAGAGAAGCTTGCTTGGGTTGCTGCAAAGGGATAATCATATCTATATTCAGCAATGCCATAAGTATTTCGTACCTAGTTTTAACCACAACTTACTGGAGTCCAGATTCTCTCAATCGGCGTTGCCATTCCGCGTCAATTGAGTCGGAATTTTCGGATTCTTGGTCTAGTAAATCAGTTTCGGTAGTGTAGGCTAAATCCTCGTTGTTAATTACGTTTTGGGCGGCAAATTGACGGGCGTAGGCAATTTTCTGTTTGACATTAGAGTTGGCTAGTATCAAAGAGCGCTCCTGACGTTGAGCATTGCGGAGGGCGATATTATTATTGCGCCACTTCAGCCAAAAGTAACGCACCAAAGGCACGCCCAAAAAAGCTGCTCCATACCCTAATAGCAGCCAATAAATAGCCTGTACAAAGCCTACAAGTCCCCCAGCGGCTACATCGGCTAACAAGCTGCCTAAAAATAATGCCCCACCCAAATTTAGCACTCCTAGCCCAATACTCAGCGCTATTTGTCCCCCACTTGCCGCACTAAAACGCTCTGGTAGTTCTTGTAAGTAAGGCGGTACAGCTAAAAGCTGCTGTTGCCTTGAGGCGTAAGATTGCAGTTGTGGAAATATATAGACCATATCTCCTTCGGGGCTAACGGTTGGTTGCCCGTTAAACCTAGTTAGCACGGGCAGCATATAGTCTTCGTACTCTTGAGCGTATCCCGTACCAATATTGTCTAAATAAGGCGCTATTTGCTCTCCTACCACTGCGCCGCGATTGCTGCGAATTACGGCGGCGATTTCTTTCTGGCGGCGTTCTTCTAAGTCTGCATTGGGGTTGCCATCGCCAAATAGAAATGAGAAAATTGCCTCAAAAAAGTTTAATTGACTTTCTTGTTCGTGCCGTTCTTGGTAGCGCCTGTCGTAGTCTGGAGAAAATACCCCAAACCAATTAGGGCCAATCCAGTAATAAGGCATAAAGAACGAACCACCGCCATAACTGCGATCGCTATTATCGTCATCGCTGTTTTGACTAGAAGCCGTCAAAATTACAAATATAGTGACAATAATTAGCGCAATAGAAGCAAGTAGTAAAACTCCAAACGATATGCGAATCAAATAAAACAATACTCGCCAAACTTTTTTCCACCACTCTTGCAATCGCAAGCGTAAAAATTTGCTTCGCAAAATCGCCCGCAAGTTTTTGGGAAATAAATAAACAATTTCCCCAGTTTCGGCTACTTGCAAGTGTCCGCCGACATCGGTTGCTAAAGCAAGTAGTCCTTGCTCGGCTAAACTTACATTAAATCCTGCCTGAGTAGCGACATCGCCAACAGTGACGCGATAACCCAGTTGTTCTACAGCCTCCATGATGGCGGGATTTGGAGTCATGCCCTTCCCTCAAGTGAAATTATTAGGTCTATTTCTAGTATAAAGTTCTATTTCTAGGGTGTTAGCTCCGGCATGGGGCGAGAATCCGTACTTCCATTTTCAACCAACTTTAAATTGGGTCTAGTTTATGAATGTTTTGCTCCCAGTTCGCGCCATCAAAAGGGACTATTTCAAAGCGAGATAGGGTGTTTTCCCCATCCAAACAGTGCAGATTGACGCTAAAACCATCAGGATGCGATCGCGGTACATAAAAGCTATGAATGCCACAAATTCGGCAAAATGTA